>Ga0182024_10012321_pt1 | contig 16940 bp, 17 predicted proteins | sample P32metaG_FD_120480 | JGI IMG/M metagenome (GOLD analysis project Ga0182024, IMG submission 120480) | Permafrost microbial communities from Stordalen Mire, Sweden - P3-2 metaG (Illumina Assembly) | ecosystem: Environmental > Terrestrial > Soil > Wetlands > Permafrost | place: Sweden: Stordalen...
CACGAGCAACTGTTCTCAGACATTCCGGCAAAGAAATATTGGAAACTGCTGGCCGACTTGGCGAAAGCGCCGTCGGCGGGCAAGAGTGATGTCAAATTTGATCCGTATCTCGCCGGCGAGCGGATCTCGATCGATCAGCGCCGGGCCGCTTTCACGGGCCTGACGCTGGCGACGACGCGGGAGGATATGCTCAGCGCGATCATCGAATCGCTTGCAGAAGCCAGCGCAGCGCGATTTTCAGTTCTCAAGCAGACGAAGGCGCCAATCCGTCATGATGTGGTGGTTTCCGGCGGGGTTCAAAACGGCCTGGACAAGATTCTTCACCGCGACTGGCCGGGACATTGGAAATTCCGCGGCGAGGAAGAAGCGACGCTTCGCGGCTTGTGCTGCCTGCATCCCGTCGAGGCGAAATAGCCAGACAAATGCGGATTCACCACGGTGGCACGGAGACACGGGGTGGAGATGAAGTCCGAATGACGAAGCTCGAAATCAGAATCAAACCCGAAGCCCGAATGACGAATGTCGAAACGGCTAAAAGCACGAACGCTTTTGTATTCGTTTCGAACTTTGAGCTTCTGACTTGATTCGAGGATTCGAGCTTCGCCATTCGAACTTCTTCCCTCGCTGTGTTCAGTGCGTGCCGCTCCGGGGTGATCCTTCTTGTTGATTTGGATCGGATGAGAGGCTCAGGCGGCCTTGCGGTTTTCGACGACGATGACGGTCAGGTCATCCTTGGGATCGAGGCTGCCGGCCGAGTTATCGAGCGTGCGGGAAAGTTCGGAGAGCAGGTCACTGCCGTTGAGTTTTTGGTGGGAGAGGAGTTCGCCGCGCCATTTTTCATCGGTGGAGGCGGTGGTGCCGCCAAAGCCCATTTCCACGCCGTCGGTGAAAAGAATCAAACGGTCACCGGGTTCGAGCGTGGTGGTTGCTTCGGCGAATGTTTCGTCGGGGAAGACGCCGAGCAAGCCGCCGTCGCAATCGATGCGGTCGAGCGAGCCGTTGTCGCGCAGAACCAGCGGCAGCGGGTGGCCGGCGCGGGCGATGGTGACGCGGTGGGTTTCGACATCGACGACGCCGCAGAGGGCGGTGGCGAAGCTGGCGTGGGTGAGCTGCTGGCTGAGGAATGAGTCGTTGAGCCGGCGCATCGTTTCCGACGGGGGGAGCAGGCGATATCCCAATGGCCCGATCTCCTTGGTCACCAGGGCATGGCGGAGAAACATCGTCAGTAACGCGGCGGGCATCCCATGGCCGACGGCATCGGCGAGATAGAAAGCGATGTGGCGCTCGTCGAGCCGTATCACATCGTAGAGGTCGCCGCTGACGTAACCGGCGGGGCGGAAGAGGGTGTGAAAATGCACGTTGCCGATCTGCGGCAGCGTCTTGGGGAGAAAATCCTGCTGGATGCGCGCCGCGAGCCGCAATTCCTCATCGAGGCGGTGCATGTAGAAATTGAGCGTTTCATCGCGGCGGCGAAGCACGTTGAGCTCGGCGCGGAGGGCATCAAGTTCGCTCTGCACGTCTTCGATGCGCTGCGCGATCTTCTCGGGCGTGTCGATCACGGTGGCGGGGATCGCGAGATTGAATTCTGTCATGCTGGACATCTGTTTCTTGTGGCGCACGCCGAGCGCTGGAGATTCCATCTTTAGTTCGTCGGGATCGTTGGTCGACTTTACGGTTTGGACCGGTAAATCGGTTGGACGCGGCGCTCAAACTCCTCTCCCGGTACTCTGGGAGAGGTTGGGTGAGGGTGATTTCGAGCACCAGGGCCACTGAAATTCCAAATCACCCTCACCCTAGCCCTCTCCCGGAGGGAGAGGGGACCAGAGCGAATCGGCGAGGCAATTCAGGGATTTCACTCGCCCCAGCGGGCTCGCAACTCCGCAATTTGTTGGACCTGTCTAAGCAGCGGCTCGACTGCCTGGAGATCCATCATCGTAGCCGCATCGGATTTGGCGTTTTTGGGGTCGGGATGGCATTCGAGAAACAGACCGTTGACGCCCGCGGCGGCGGCGGCCCTTGCGAGCATGGGCGAATACTGCGGATTGCCGCCCGACTGCGAGCCTTGGCCGGCGGGTTGCTGAGTGGAATGCGTGATGTCAAAAACCACGGGACACTTGAGTTCCTTCATCACCGCCAGGCCGGTGAAATCATTCACCAGCCGGTTGTAGCCAAAGAACGTGCCGCGCTCGGTCAGGAGAATGCGGGCGTTGCCGGTGGAACGCACCTTTTCCGCGGCGGTGCCCATCTCCGACGGTGACATGAACTGTCCCTTTTTGATGTTCACCACGCGGTTGGTCTTGCCGCAAGCCACGAGCAGATCTGTCTGCCGGGCGAGGAATGCGGGGACTTGCAGAATGTCCACCGCTTCGCCTGCGGCATCGGCCTGCCCGGGTTCATGCACATCGGTCAGCACCGGCACGCCCGCTTCGCGCTGCACGTGTTGCAGGATCTTCAGCCCCTCGTCGAGGCCCGGTCCGCGAAAACTGGAATTGCTGGTGCGATTGGCTTTGTCGAAGCTGGCTTTGAAGACATAGAGGATTCCAAGTTTGTCACAGGCGGCTTTCACTTGGTTTGCGATTGAGAGGCACAAGTCGGCCGATTCGATCACGCACGGGCCGGCGATGACGAAGAGCCGGGCATCGCGGATTTGCTGCATCAAAGTGCTCATGGAAACCTCTGGATGTTCGGGACCATAAAGCTGAGCTGTGTGGGAAGCAAGTCGATCGACAGCGGCGTGAAACCAGCGGCATCTCCGTCGACCTGCACGGGCACGGGCTGCGGTGATTCGATCCGCAGATGGCGGGCCCGGAGGGAGACCGCGCCCGGACGGGAGAGATGGGTGCCGGCGACGATCATCATGCCCCATTGCAGCAGCTCGGCTCGCGATGTGCATGGAAGCACGCACAGATCGAGCCACCCATCGCGCGGATCGGCCTGGGGAAGCACGGGGAAACCGGTGCCGTATTCCCGCGAGTTTCCCACAAACGCGATTGCCGGCCGGCTCGCGAAGACTTCCACGCCGTCGGCGATGACGTTGATCGCGTGGAACGGATAAGTCCCGAGAGCCCGCGCGGCTGGAAACAGATAACTGAGGTAATGAATCGGCCCCGATCGCTTCCTCGCCAGATCGTGGACAATCTGCCCGTCAAAACCGATTCCCGCCAGCAGCAGACAGAGCTGATCATTGGCCCGGGCGGCGTCATGGAGCACGAGATTGCCGCATTGCAACGCTCCGCTGACCCAGCTTGAAACCGACGCCGCGGAAATCCGTGGAATGCGCAGTTGCCGGGCCATCAGATTCGCCGTTCCCATGGGAACGGGAATCAACGGCGGCGGATGAGCAAGCGCGAGGAGCCGATTGGCGACGGCTCGCAGGGTGCCGTCGCCGCCGAGTACCACCGCGGCGTGCGCGCCGGGCTTGATCCGCTCCGCGTGAATCTGATCGGGCGGCTCAAAGTGCGCATCGACCTCATATCCCTGGCTGCGCAGTCCGCGCGAGATCAACGCCGCCCAGATTCTGGCGCGGCCGCGGCCGGAGATCGGATTGGCGAAAAGAAGAACGTTGCGCAAGGTTTGTGAATATCCGTCGGCGTCCAAGTGTCGAGACAAATGGTAACCGCCAGACGTGGATTGTCGCCAGCCCCCGCCATACCATCTCGCCACTAATAAGGAGCCGTACCGATGGAAAACCAGGCACCCAAAGCCGGCGACGTCGCCCCGGCGTTTGAATTGATGGATCAGGACAAGAACAAGATCACGCTCTCATCCCTTCGCGGAAAGAAAGTCGTGCTGTTGTTCTATCCGATGGATTTCTCGCCCGTCTGCACGACGGAGCATTGCACCTTTGGCCCGGGCGTGGAGCAGATCAAGGGAGGTCCGGACACGGTGATCTTCGGCGTGAGCTGCGACAGCCCGTTCAGCCACGCGGCGTTTGCCAAGCAATACGCGATTCCCTATCCGCTGCTATCCGATCCGACGCGAAAGATGGCCAAGGCGTATGGCATGTGGGCAGGCGAGGAGCCGTACAACTGCACCAAGCGCGGCACGGTCATCATCGGCAAGGATGGGAAGATCGCCTATTGCCAGGAAGTGCCGATGCGCGAGCCGCGCAAGGCGGATGAATTGACGAAACTGATCGCATCCATCTAATGAACGTGCGCGAGTACACGCTCGTGCGATGGACATTGCTGCCCTCTGGGCAGTCGCTAAACGATTATGCGCGGCGCGTAATTCCGCACGGTCATTTGTTTGTTACGGAGAAAACGTGAGTGAGGCAAAACCGCTGAAGATCGGGTTCATCGGCACGGGTTTCATCGGCCAGCATCAGATCAAGCTGCTGAAGAAGGTGCCCGGAGCGCAGGTGATCGGCGCTGCCGACATCAAGGAGTCTGCCCGCAAGACGGCCGGCGAGTTGGGCGTGGCGCAGACGTTCGACTCGCACCAGAAGATGCTCAAGTCGCTGCCGGAGATCGAGGCGGTGAGCGTCTGCACGCCCAACGGGTGTCACCTCGAGCACACTGTGGCCGCCCTGGATGCCGGCAAGGACGTGATGGTCGAGAAGCCGATGGCGATGAGTGCCCAGCAGGGGCAGAAAATGCTGGATGCGGCGAAGCGGAACAAGAAGAAGCTGATTGTCGGATTCCAGCATCGATTCGAGCCGAAAAGCAAAATGATCCGCGATCAGATCGTCGCGGGAGATTTTGGGAGGATTCTCTATGTGCGGGCGCAGGCGCTGCGCCGGCGCGGGATTCCTTCGTGGGGTGTGTTCGGACAGAAGAAACTGCAAGGGGGCGGGCCGATGATCGACATTGGCGTGCACATTCTCGAAACCGCACATTACCTGATCGGTTCACCCAAGCCGATCAGCGCCACCGGGAGCACGTTCACGTATCTGGGCGACAAGCCGATGGAAGCTCTCGCGTCATGGGGAGCGTGGGATTACAAGACCTACACGGTGGAGGATCTGGCCGTCGGGATGATCCGCTTCGATACCGGCACGGCCCTGACGATCGAATCCAGCTTCGCGGCCCATATCGAAAGGGACATCTGGAACATCACGATTCTCGGCGAGAAAGGCGGCGCCAACTGGGAATCGTCACAGATTTTCACCGACCATGGCGGATATATGATGAACTGCACCGCCACGCACATCGGAACGTGGGACCACTTCGAATACAAGATGCAGCATTTTGTGGAAGTCTGTCGGGATGGACGTAAAAATGAAGTGCCCGGCGAGCATGGGCTGATGGTGCAGAAGATGCTGGATGGCGTCTACGCGAGTGCGGCGAAAGGGCGGGAAGTGGCGATAAAGTAAGGCGGCAGGGCAATCCGCCGGCAAAGAGGCCATTGTTTGATGCGGTTCCACCGCGGTTGGTATGATCCCGCACCATGGGGCACGAAGTCTTCGTCTGCCATTCCTCCAAAGACCAGCGATCCGCCAATGCGCTGGTGGCTCATCTGGAACGCAACAACATGCGCTGCTGGGTGGCGCCGCGGGACATTGTGCCGGGGGCCAATCTGGCCGGAGTGATCCTCAAGGCAATCGCCGACTCGAAGTTGATGGTATTGGTCTTCTCCGAACACACCAATGCCGCGCCCCACATCCGCCGACTCTTGGAACGGGCGATCGGCGAGGGTATCCCGGTGGTTGCCCTGCGGATTGCGGACGTGCGGCCATCGGAAGACTTGCAACCTCTCCTGCGTTTGTCACGGCAGATCGATGCCATTGACTCGTCGATCGAGGATCATCTCCCCAAATTGACGGAGACGGTCCAGCGGCTTTTGAAGCCGACTCCCGCCGCAGTAGTCGCACTTCCGCACGTCATTCCACCGGCCACGCAGCGCCCACCTGCTCCTTTCCCTCCGACACGGAAGGCGACCTCGGCCTCGTCGTCAGGCCCAAAGCTTCGCTGGGTATGGCTGGCCGGAGCTGCCGTAGTGGCGGCATCGGTCGTTGTGGGATTGATGATCCGCAATCGGCACCACGCTGCGTTGGCCGCAGGTTCGCGATCGATGTCACCAGTCGCACCGATCGCCGCGGCGCAGCCGGCGCCTCTTTCCCCAACCGCCTCGCGCGAGCAGCGGCTGGAATTGCTCCGGCAGCTCCACTTGGGCCGCCAACTGTCCACCGATCAACTCCAGCTGGCGACCCAATTGCTGATTGCCCCGGCTTCCACCCTCTCGCCATTTGACTCGGCTCGATTGGCGGAGATTAACAATGTTCTGGAAGGTCGCTTGGCGGCCGACAAGCTGGGAGGAGCGCTCGATGCCGTCGAAACTCGCGAGCAACAAGAGCGCCTCGCCCGCGAGGAAGCTGCCAAGGGCGCGCGACAGGCGGAAATCGATCGGTTGTTGGCGACGGCGCGCGCCAATGACAACGAAGATCACGATACGGTTGCCCTCGCCGCCCTCAGTGAATGCCTGAAGCTCGATCCCAAGAATGCTGACGCGATAACACTGCGCGAGAAAATCAGTCAGTACGCCCCGGCCAAACAGCGGCGGATGGAACAGGAAGCCGCCGACAGGGCCGCCGCGGACAGAAAGGCGAAAATCGATTCGCTTTTCGCTGCGGCCAGCGCCGACGCGAACAGTGGACGCGGCGGGGATGGACTGGCCGTGCTGGAGGAATTGCTCAAGCTCGATCCCCAAAACGCCGACGCGGTTTGGTTGCGCAAAATGATTGGCAGCGCACTGAAAACGACCAACACACTGGGGATGACTTTCGTTTACATCCCTGCCGGAAGATTCCTGATGGGCAGCCCCGCCGACGAAGCGGGGCGCTCGGAGGATGAGACTCAGCACAAGGTGGTGTTGACCAAGGGCTTTTTGATGGCGGCAACACCCGTGACACAGGCGCAATGGGAAGCGGTAACCGGGAAACGTCCGAGCTATTTCCAGGGCGACAACCTGCCCGTTGAACAAGTAAGCTACGATGAGGCGGCGGAGTTCTGTCGGAAGCTTGGCATTAAGGAGGGGAAGCGATATCGGCTGCCGACCGAGGCGGAATGGGAATATGCGTGTCGGGCTGGATCGACAGCCCCCTACAACACGGGCAGCGACGGAAGCGCATTGGGCGAAGCAGGTTGGTACGACGCCAACAGTGGCGGCCAGACACATCCGGTCGGCCAAAAGAAACCGAACGCATGGGGTTTGTTCGACATGCACGGGAACGTGTGGCAATGGTGCAGCGACTGGTATGGACCGTATCCCGATGGGGAATTGACCGACCCGCGCGGGGCCCAAACCGTCAGGGATCGCGTTCTGCGCGGCGGTTCGTGGCGCGATCCGGCGGAGCGATGCCGTTCTGCCCGCCGCCGCTACAGCGCATCCGATGCCAGGTACTACAGCATCGGGTTTCGGGTTGTGCTCGAAGCTGAGTAATCAGGCGTCGACTTGTGTGACGACGATTTCGCGGAGAAAGCGCTCGACATCGCTTTTGCAGAGATGCCCGGCGTAAGGAGTGATCGCATTGGCTGCACCACAGGCCGCGCCGAGCTTGCAGGCATCAGGCAGACTCTGCCCGTGAACCAGGGCGGAACACAGCCCCGCGGCAAACGCATCGCCGGAGCCGACAGCACTGACGGCTCGCAGTGGGATGGTCTTGATCGACCATGTCCCGCCCGCGTCCGCGGCGATCGCCCCGTGTTTGCCAAGTGTGATCACAAACCGATTCCCTCTGGCAATTTCCCGCTCGACCTCATCGGACTTCGCCCCCGATTCCGGCTGGGAGCTGAGCGTCGATTCCAGTTCATGCTGGTTCACTTTGGCAATCACGTCCCCGATGGCGAGCATCCGGCGGAGTGGTTCACCGGACAGATCAGCGACTACCCTCACTCCGCGCGAGTGAAGCATCGGAACCAGAGACGTGCAGGCATCGGCGGGCGCGTCGGGCGGCATCGAGCCGGAGAAGAGCCAGATGTCGCCGCTGGATGCCTGCTCCGCATACTGCTGCAGCTTTGCATGAAGCTTCCCCCATGAGACATCGGCGATGCGCTGCGATTCCTCAACCAGTTCGGTCGCCGTGGCGTTGGCATCGTCGATCACGGTGATGCACTGTCGCGTATTGGGCTCAACGGTCACAAAATCGTGGCGGATTCCGGCGCGCTTCAAATCGTCGAGCAATTCCTTCCCGCGGCTGCCCCCCGCAAAACCAACAGCCAGGTGGGTTTCTCCCAGTTCGTGCAGCACGCGGGCGGCGTTGATCGATTTGCCCGATGCGTAATCGTAGACCAGCGCGGTGCGGTTGACGGCGTCGAAGATCAGCCGCTGGAAAGTCATCGACCGCTGATAGCAGGGCGTGGTTCCCACGCAAACAATCATGTTGCCGGCTCCAATTCCATAAGCATTTCCACCGATGCGGACCTGAACCCGCAACGTTCAAAGAGTGTGCGGGCCGGCGCGTTGCCCCAGGCGGCATGGAGGCGGATTTGCGATACGCCGATCTGTGTGAACCGCTCGATTGCCAGCGTCACCATCTGCCGGGCCAGTCCTTCATTGCGATATCCCTCTTCGACCCAAAGATCATGAATCAGCCCGAATTCACGGAGCAGATAGATCGGGATTTCCTTCTCCACACTGGCGATCAAAAACCCCGCCAGGGCGGGCGGCGCGCCGGTGTCCTGTTCCGCGACAAGAAAAACGCTTCGGGGATCGCTGGCGCGATCCGTCAGCCAGGATCGATACATGTCGCCGACATCCGGCCTCGCCGCATACCTGGCGGTGTCCAGCGATTGATGGAAGGCAGCGATCTTCCGAACCATCGGAACGACGCCGACTACATCTTCGATTGTCGCAGGACGAACGATCATGCAGCGATTGTATGGTGAAATTGTGTATTGTGGCAGCTGCGTTGTGGCACGGGCGTCTCGCCCGTGTTAGCGACGTGGGATAAAGAGGAATGGTCAGTATCGAGGTCTTTCATAAAGCTCTACGCCGCTAACATGGGCGGGACGCCCATGCCACATTGCAGTCCTCATTTTCCAACCGGATCCCTGCTCTCGAGATACGAATTGATCGAACGTGCTTCCGCCTCGCCGCTCCAATTCATCTCCCGCGCCATAATGGTGGCGACACGCCGCGCGGTTGCCTCTCCGCCACACTTGCTCAGGGCGAGTCCCGTGCGTCGATACATCACATCGGCGACGCTTGTCGCCATTTCTTCACGTACGGCCATTGTCACATCACGTTCCCAAACCTGGGGGTGTTCGCAGAGGACTTCGCCGACGCGATCGCGCGACGGCGGCGGGATCGGCTCATGAGCGGTTTGGCACGGCGGCGACTTGCGTTTCAGAACAGCGTAGATCTGATCCACCGCTTGCTGGGCAATCGATCGATATGTCGTGTATTTTCCACCGGCGACACTGATCAGATTCTCTCCCTGTCGCACGATGTGATGTTCGCGGGAACGCGATGAAGGAGTTTTTGTTTCAGCGGCCAGCAGCGGGCGCACGCCGGCAAACGTGGTAATCAAATCTTCTCTCGGGACGCTTTGCTGCAGCGCCCGGCTGATCTGCTCGAAGAGATAGCCGATGTCCTGTTCGGTTGCGCACGCCGCGGCGGCATCGCCGGAATAATCCGTATCGGTGGTGCCCACAATTGAGCAGTCGTGCCAGGGGATGACAAAGAGAATCCGCCGGTCGGCCGACTGAAGCGTGAGGGCGTGCTTGCGGGTCAGCGCCGGCAGCAGGAGATGAACTCCCTTGGTCGGACTCAGCCGTACGGCACTGGTCCCGTCGACGCCGGCCATTTTCGCCACCTGCTCGACCCACGGTCCCGCGGCGTTGACGATCACCCTGGCCCGGGCGGTGATTTCAGTGCCAACCACCTGGTCGTGCAAGTGGACGGTGGTTATGTGCTCACCGGTGCGGTCCATCGCCACCACCGGACAATAATTATTGCACACCGCGCCCAGATCGGCCGCGTGGAGCACGTTTTCCACGCAAAAACGGGCATCGTCTTCCGCGCAGTCGTAGTAACGGATCGCGCCGACCAGACCATCGGATCGAATTGCAGGCTCGGCGGCGAGTGCTTCGTCAACTGAGAGCGTTCGATGCCGCGCGGTGTTGCGATACATCGCCAGCAGATCGTAGAGCGTCATACCAATCCGCAGCGTGAGCAGCGATCTTGGCCCATCCCGATAGACCGGCAGCAGAAACGGCACCGGATGCACCAGATGCGGCGCGATCCGAAGCAGGATTGCCCGCTCGCGGCAGGATTCCGCGACGAGGTGAAACGCTCGTTGCTCGAGATAGCGAAAGCCGCCGTGGATGAGCTTGGATGATCGGCTGGATGTCTCGCCGGCGAAGTCGCCGCGGTCCACCAAGGCGATGCGCAGGCCGCGGAGGGCTGCATCGCGCGCAATGCCCGCGCCGACGATCCCGCCGCCGATGATGAGCACGTCGAAAGTTTCGCCCGAGAGGGCGGCGGTGTTGCGTTTCATGCGGCGCGGTCATTCTACGCGATTCATCTGGCAATGCGGATCAGGGCGATGTTGGCGGGGGCAGACGGGGAGGCGGAGTTGGCGGTGGAAGAGGCCGGGAATCGACGTAACCGGGCATTCCCGGTTCCAAGGGCGGTCGCAACCTGCGCCAGCGGAGGATTTGCTCGGGGATTGGGTCGCCGCACTCCGGGCAGCGATCGGTGCTTGCGCGCAGGTCATAGCCGCATTTGGGACAAAGCCCCATGTTCGTGCGGGCTTCCGCGAGCGATCCCTTCCGCGACAACACGAATGCTGTTCCAAATAAGCCGACCGCGAAGATTAGTGCGAAGATCGGGCCGAAAATCGAAAGGAGGTAGGCGCCGAAGAACCAGAAGCCGATAAAGAGCAGCGCCGAGCCGTAGACGAGGATTGGATTCAGGCCGGTGCCAGCCAACCGGAAATTCTTCATGCGGGCTGCGGAAGGGCGCAAAGCGGCGTAGTCGAGCGGTGCAGGGGCATTTGGTTGGCCGCGGGGCGGATCGTCGCGGGCTGGAGGAAGGGGATCGGGCATGACTGAAAACCAGGAGCCGGTGAGCGAATCGCCCGGCGATCAGAGCAAACCCGTGCCCGGTTCTGGTTCTGTCTTGGCCGGACTCTCGGGCGGCCGGCTCGTCTGGGCTCGGGCGTGACGGCGACTCGCCAGGTCGATCGCCAGATTGATCGCGGCACGCATCGAACCGGGATTGGCGCGGTTTCGGCCAACGATATCAAACGCGGTCCCGTGATCGGGGCTGGTTCGGATGATCGGCAGCCCCAAGGTCAGATTCACGGCCTGGTCAAACGCCAGAAGCTTTACCGGGATCAATCCCTGGTCGTGATACATGGCAACCACGGCATCAAATTCCCGGTTGCGGGCGCGCAGGAAGATCGTGTCACCCGGGTAGGGGCCGGTGACGTCAATTCCCTGGTCGCGGGCCATCAGAATCGCCGGGGCGATGATGCGCTCTTCCTCGTCGCCGAATTGACCGTTTTCGCTGGCGTGGGGGTTGACGCCGCAGACGGCGATGCGCGGCTTGGGAGTGTCGAACCATTCGACCATCGCCTGATGGACCAACTCGATCGGCTGGAAGACCGCGCCGATGTTCAGCCGCCCCCACAGACCCATCAGTGGGACATGCACCGTGGCCAGGACGACTTTGAACGGCCCCCCGGCAAACATCATGGCATGCCGCCGCGCCCCGGTGCGTTCGGCGAGCAGTTCGGTGTGACCGGGATAGTGATACCCGGCCAGTTTCCAACTCTCCTTGGCGATCGGCGCCGTCACCATCGCATCGGCGAATTTGTTCTTGCATGCGTCGATCGCATCCAGGCAGAATCGCATCGACGCTTCACCTCCCATTTTGCTGGGGCTGCGAATCGCTGAGCCGAGCATGCTGAACTGGTCATAATCGACCACGACCACATCATGCCCGTAGCTGCGGAGCCGGCCGTTATATTGGTCCCTCCACCAGAAGACATCCAGTTCCGCAGTGTCCGCCGCGTAGCTGAACTGCTCGTTCATCCCATAAATGATGTAGCGGGCCCGCTGCCGCAGAATCGGGTCGGAGAGCGCCTTGACGATCACCTCCGCGCCGATCCCGGCCGGGTCACCCATACTGATCGCGATGGTGGGACGAAAATCCATGACGTAGTACGTAGGTTTCAGTTTTCAGTTTTCAGTGAAAGGCCATGACTCACGCGCAGCTCTTGTAAGCTGAAAACTGAAAACTGAAAACTTCAAACTCTTTTCTCAAGAAAAGACATTACCGTTTTTGCAAGAATGTCGCACTCCATATTACACGGCCAGCCAGCGGGGCGGCGGGCAAGCGTGGTCATCTGTACGGTCGTGGGGATCAGGGCCACCTCAAAGCGGGTTCCTTCCAAGGCGGCGATGGTCAGGCTCACGCCATCGAGCGTGACAGACCATTTTGGAGCCAGATATTTTGCCAAATCGGCATCGCACTCAAGCTTCATTCGCCATTCTTGGGCATCGGCGCGCTGTTCGACGATGCGCGCCGGGCCGTCGATATGTCCTTGCACGAAATGCCCGTCAAGACGATCGCCGATCCGCAGGGACCGTTCGACATGCGCTTCGTCTCCGGCTTTAAGGAGGCCAAGGTTGGTCCGAGCCAGTGTTTCCTGGATGACATCGAAGCTCACGTGTCCATCGGAGATCTCGGCGATGGTGAGGCAGACCCCATTGACGGCGATGCTCTGACCGAGCCGCAGATCGGGAAAATCGATCGCGAGCGTCAACCGGCGGGATTTCTGCCCCGCCGCGACGGCGACGACGCGCACGGTCTTTTCGACGATTCCGGTGAACATGACTTCATCAACTTTAGAGGCAAGGAGGGGAAGAGTCTTGGGGAAAAGGCGGAAGGGGAAAGGTTAGACGGAGGACGGGGGGAGTTGGGGATTGCAAATTGGGGATTGCAAATTGCAAATTGGGGGAGGGGAATCCATTTCGAATTTGAGATTTGAAATATTTGAAATCATCAACTCTTCTCGTCCCGAAACTGTGTGGTCGCCCGCAGCAACCGATCACGCACGGCTGTCCAGGCAGGGGCGTCCTGCGGCATTTCGATCCACAAGGCCTCGAAGCCGCCGGTGTCCAGGTCACGCAGCGTGGAATAGAGAGCGTGAGCATAGGCCGGGACATCTCGCGGTGCACGGACGAGTCGATGAGTCGGAGTGGATTGAGAGGGAATGATTCGTTCGCTTGGCGAGCCGTCGAGAAAAACAATCGCTGCGGGGGTGTGCGGATGATTGCGGCACCAATCGGCAACGCCGGGCGCTTCGGAGCTGTCGAAGCGGAATGCCGGCGTGAGCGGCGCATAGTGAATCATCTGCTGTCCGGGGCTCGCTGCGGGTTGCGATGATTCTCCGTATTCGGACGTCGATTCGACGTCGCCAATGACTCGCGAGATCTGCTCCTGCGTAATGCCGCCGGGGCGAAGAATTGTGGGTTTGGCGCTACTGAGGTCGAGGACGGTCGATTCGATTCCGATCCGGCATGGGCCGCCATCGAGAATCAGATCGACGGCGTCGCCGAGTTCCGCCCGCACGTGCCCGACGGTTGTCGGACTGATTCGATTGCTCCGGTTGGCGCTGGGGGCTGCGATGGGACCGCCGAACGCTCGCAGCAGCGACTGAGCCACCGCATGACTCGGCGCACGCAGGCCAATCGTCTCCAGGCCCGCACTAACGCGCGGGACAATCTCCCGGCCGCGCGGCAGGACGAGTGTGAGCGGACCAGGCCAGAAGGCCCGGGCAAGCTGTTCAGCCGCGACGGGCCAATGGGTGGTAAATCGCCTCGCCATCGCCTCATCGCTGACGTGGACAATCAGCGGATTCGTCGGCGGACGCCCCTTGGCTTGATAAATTCGCTCGATGGCCTGCGGGTTGGTGGCGTCGCCGCCCAAGCCATATACGGTTTCGGTGGCAAAGGCGACGATGCCGCCGGCTCGTAACAGATTGACGGCCGCCAGCAACTGGTCGGGATTGATCTCAGACATCGGAATCTCCCCGCGTCGCGATCTTTTCGCTCAGCAGCCATTGATGGGCGGCGGGGGCATCGGAACAGATCAGAAACACCTCCTGCGCCGTGCCAGTGCCGGTGAAGATGCATTTCAAACCCGCGCCGGTGGGATACTGTACCTTGAAAGATGCAGGTGACTTGCCGCGGCGGACCTTGATTCGCCCGGGAACGATGCGCGACACATGCGGGCAGTCGCGCACAATCCGATCGAGGATCTTGTCCAATCCGCCGACCCGGCCATGCTGTCGTTTGATTCTGCCGAACTTCATGTTGTCACGGTCACATTGACACGGCGGGCCAAATTGCCCAAAATACTGTGCTGGCGACCGGTGTCGAAGCTCGTGCGCGAGTTTTTGCCGGTTGCCTGGACTCTGCCGTGTGGTGCAGCGTGTTGCATCCAGAGCGAATTCTTTCGATACAGAAGCCTAGCACACATTGAACCTATGAACGAGCTTTCCGTTTCTTCCATCAACGATCGGGCCAGTGAGGAATATTTTCGCCGCGGCCATGAGGCTGAGACGCAGGGGCTGCCGGAGAAGGCCGCTGAGTATTACGAGCGCGCCTTGGGGGAAAATCCGGACAACGAGAAGGCGTGCTTCGCGCTGGCGGTGCTCTATGACCGCCGCGCGGAAGATGCCCGGGCCATCGAGTTGTACGAGCGCGTCTGCACCAGCCCGCCGGTGCATCTAAACGCCCTGATGAACCTGGCGATCCTGTACGAGGACAACAATCACTACGATGAAGCCCACCGCTGCCTCGATGCGGTGCTTCGGACAAACCCCAATCATTCCCGCGCCCGCCTTTACATGAAGGACGTGGAGTCGGCCCGCTCGATGTATTATGACGAAGATGGAGATCGCCGGGGCGATCGCCGCAGCGCGGTTCTGGAAATTCCGATCACGGATTTCGAGTTGTCTGTGCGGAGCCGCAACTGCCTCAAGAAGATGAATCTCCGGACCATTGGCGATCTGCTCAAGACGACCGAGGTCGATCTTCTGGCGTACAAGAACTTCGGCGAGACGAGCCTTAACGAGATCAAGTCGTTGCTGGCCCAGAAGGGGTTGCGGCTCGGACAGGCCGCCGAGGATGCAAAGAGCCTGATCAAGCGTCCGGTGGCCGCGGAGACTGCGGGCAACGTGGCGCCCGAGGTGCTCGCCAAGAGTGTGGCGGACCTTGAGCTGTCGGTGCGCTCGCGCAAAGCCCTGCAGCGTCTCAACATCAACAGCCTGGCTGAGTTGTCCAGCCGCACCGAAGATGAATTGCTCGGTTGCAAGAATTTCGGGCAGACGAGCCTGAACGAGATCAAGCAGCAGTTGGGAAACTTCGGAATGTCGCTGCGGACTTTGGAAGAGCAGGTCTGATGATATGGTGGGTGAGTACACCCACCATATATTTTGGCCAGAGAGCCGATGGAGCGATTCTTTTGTTTGAGAGCCATGGCAATTTGTAGGGTGGGTGTACTCGCCCACCATTTCCGTCTCGAAATACGTGGTGACCACCTCCGCCCTGCATTCTCCCAAGAAGCAGCGGCCATGCCCGGCAAGGACGCCAAATGGGACGATTCACTTCCGTTCTGCTCATCGTCTGCATTCTGACGCTGCTGCCATTGGGATGCGGCCCCGGCGGCGAGCCCGCCCATCTCCCCCAGGGAACTCCGATCGTTCGCGTGCTGCTGATCGAAAGCCGCTCGCAAGTTCTGCTGGCCGCCTCCCAATCACCAACAATTCATCTCGGCAGCAACGCCGCTCAACGGATCAATTTCCCCCCGGGCGATGTTCCAGTCACGCTCAGTGCGGCGGGGTGGACCGTCGGGACACTGCAGCTTCCCCGCAGTGACCTGGCGATCGATCCCGCGCTCGACGGCTCGGTTCGCGTCAACGACCTGGCGTATCACGGAAGATTTCGCCTCGTTCCCCTGACCAGCGACCACTTCGAAGTCATCAACGAGGTGAACCTCGAGGATTATCTCAAAGGCGTGCTTGGCAGGGAGCTGTTTTCCAGTTGGCATCCGGAGGCATACAAGGCGCAGGCGATCGTGGCGCGCACCTACGCACTTTATGAGATGCGCACGTCAGGGCTTTCGCACGAGTTCGATGTCTATTGCGATCAACGCAGCCAGGTGTACGGGGGAATCGCGGCGGAGAGCGCCAAGTCGCGCCATGCGGTTGCTTCAACGATGGGAATTGTTCTGACGTACGGCTTGCCGGGGCATGAGCGCATCTTCAAAGCCTATTTCAGTTCCTGCTGCGGCGGCATCACGCAATCCGCCGCCGACGCGTTTGGCGATCCCGACAGCCGGCCCCTTTCCGCGCAACTCATCGGCCCCCGCTGTGTTGATTCGCCGAAGTTCAACTGGGGGCCGGTGGTGATCGCCAAAAATGAGCTTGGCCGGCGCATTCGGGCGTGGGGAGTGCAGCACGATCATCCGGAGCGCAACATCGCCGACGTGGCGAAGGTGGAGATTCAGTTCGAGAACAAATTCGGCCGGCCGGTGCGGTTTGTGGTCACTGATTCGCACAACGTGCGTTTCAGCATGGCCGGCGAGGAATTTCGCCAGGCGTTCAACACCGAGGCCAACGGCGGTCCGACGATCTTCAGCAGCTTTTTCACGCCCGTCAACGAACCGGCCGACATCCGCCTCATCGACGGCCACGGCTTCGGCCACGGCGTTGGGCTGTGCCAGTGGTGCGCCGAACGGGAGGCATCGACGGGCGTTCGGCATGAGGACATCGCCGTCAGTGCGTATCCGGGGTCGAAATTGGTGAGGGTGTATTGAGAAGCAGGGAGAGGCACGAAGGCACGACACAGGTACAAACTCGAATGACGAAGCTCGAATCCTCGAATCAAATCCGAATGTCGAAGCTCGAAACGGCGGCGACACATCGGCGCGTCTCGTTTCGAGCTTCTTCATTCGAGCTTCGAGCTTGATTCGAGGATTCGAGCTTC
>Ga0182024_10012322_pt1 | contig 16940 bp, 21 predicted proteins | sample P32metaG_FD_120480 | JGI IMG/M metagenome (GOLD analysis project Ga0182024, IMG submission 120480) | Permafrost microbial communities from Stordalen Mire, Sweden - P3-2 metaG (Illumina Assembly) | ecosystem: Environmental > Terrestrial > Soil > Wetlands > Permafrost | place: Sweden: Stordalen...
CGCGCAAGTCGGAACCTATCTCGCGACAACCGAGCGTTTCGTGCCGGCCGTCTACCGCCTCGAAGCCGCCGGTGGGATCGATGCACACAGTCCGGAGGCCACCAGCCTGGTCCTGGACCGCCTCGCCGCCGGGGCGGCGGAGATGCGCGACCTGATCGTCGAGGCCTGGCTCGCCAGCGGAAACGCGTCCGTTGGGTACCCGCCCGTGCCGGTCCACGACATCGAGAGCGGGGCCGTCGTGCCCACGCGCACCAACGTCGGCCTGGGCGACTGATGGGTGCCCGCCGGCGCTCGCGTTTGGTGTGCTCGCGGCGCGGACATAAACCCAGCGCAATGATAAAGCAATGCGTGACCTCTCGTCCCGCCGCGGCCGTCTTTCTCGCTGCTGCGCTAGGTGCCGCGACCATCGGTGCGAACGCGCAGGCCGTCTTCGACCCGCCGCTCGCGCAGCGCCCATTAGCCGCAGCTACGGCCGCCCCGCCGATGAGCGACGAAGATTTTGCGCGCATCGCGTCGATGGCGAACGCGGCCGAGATCGCGGAGGCGCGTCTGGCGCTGCAGCGGACGCAGAGCCCACGGGTGCGCGCGTTCGCGCAACGGATGATCGACGATCACTCGACGGCGCAGGTGCAGCTGCAGGCGGCGAACCGCGGCCCCGGGCTCATGCCCGCGCCGGTTTTGGCGGTGAGCCCGGCCGATAAGGCCGAGTACGATGCGCTCACGAACGCCGGCAGCGACTTCGATGCCCGCTACATGCTCGCACAGGTGCCGGACCACCAGAACGCGGTCGCAGCCTTTGGGTGGGAAGCGGCCAATGGGAAGGACGCGTCGCTGCGTGCCTACGCGGTGAAGACACTGCCGATCGTGCAACAGCATCTTCGGCTCGTCCAGACCTTCGTGGCGACCAACGGCGCGAGCTTGGGCCTGTTGCCGAACGACAGCAACGCGGTCATCAATCCGCCCGGCCGCGGCGCGACCGGGAACCAAATGAATGGCCCCGCCAACAATCCGGCGACCGGTACGAACGGCCAAACGCAAGGGCAAAACTCGGCCCCGAACACGGTCACGCCGGCGCCGCGTCCGAACTAGTCTTCCTTCGTCGCCTCGTCCTTCGCGCGCGACTGCAGCTCGGCGACGATCGACGAATCCGCGAGCGTTGTCGTATCGCCGAGCATGCGGCCTTCGGCGATGTCGCGCAGCAGGCGGCGCATGATCTTGCCGGAGCGCGTCTTGGGCAGCTCTTGCGTGAACGTCAGGTACTTCGGGCGGCAGAACTTCCCAAGCTTCTCAGCGACGTGATCGCGCAGCTGGTTGGCGAGTTCTTGCGTACCGACCACGTCGTTCTTGATGCTGACGAAGGCGCAGATCGCCTGTCCGGTGATGTCATCGGTCCGGCCCACGACCGCCGCTTCAGCTACGGCGGGAAAATCGACGAGCGCCGACTCGACCTCGGTGGTCGAAATCCGATGCCCGCTGACGTTCATCACGTCGTCGATGCGGCCGAGGAACCAGTAATCGCCCTCTTCATCGCGCTTGCAGCCGTCGCCGGCGAGGTACGTGTGCGGGAACTTCGACCAATACGTTTCGCGATAGCGTTCGTCGTCGCCGTAGATGCCGCGCAGCATCGACGGCCACGGGCGTCTGAGCACGATATAGCCGCCTCCGACCGGCACCGACTCGCCGTTCTCGTTGACGATATCGGGCAGGATGCCGGGGAACGGCTTCGTCGCTGAACCCGGCTTGAGCGTCGTGATCCCCGGCAGCGGGGTGATCATGATCGCGCCGGTTTCCGTTTGCCACCACGTGTCGACCACCGGACAGCGGCCGCCGCCGATGTGCTCGTGGTACCACATCCACGCTTCGGGATTGATCGGCTCACCGACGCTCCCCAGCAGGCGCAACGATGTGAGGTCGTGCTTGTCGACGAAAGACGTGCCCCACTTCATGAAGGTGCGGATCGCAGTCGGTGCGGTGTAGAGGATCGTGACCTTGTAGCGCTCAATGATCTCCCAGAGCCGGTCCTTGTCGGGGAAATCCGGCGTGCCTTCGTAGATGACGCTGGTCGCGCCGTTGCAGAGCGGTCCATACACGATGTACGAGTGTCCGGTCACCCAGCCGATGTCGGCCGCGCACCAGTAGATGTCGTCGTCCTCTTTGAGGTCGAACACGAGCTTGTGCGTCGCCGTGACGCCGGTGAGATAACCGCCCGTCGTGTGCTTGATGCCCTTCGGCTTCGCGGTCGTCCCTGAGGTGTAGAGCAGATACAGCAGATCTTCGGCGTTCATCCGCTCGGGCTCGCAGATCGTCGACTGATCGCGAACGACCTCGTCCCACCACACGTCGCGACCGGGTTCCATCGTTACCGGATCGCCGACGCGTTTCGCCACGATCACGTGCTTGAGCGACGGCATACCCTTTGCGATCGCGGCATCGCAGTTGGCCTTGAGGGCAACTTTTTGTCCGCGGCGCCAGCCCTGATCGGCCGTGATCAGCGCGACGCAAGTCGAGTCGTTCACGCGGTCGACGATCGAGTCGGGCGAGAAGCCGCCGAAGATCACCGAGTGCGCGGCGCCGACTCGCGCGCAGGCCAGCATCGCGATCGGAAGTTCGACGATCATGGGCATGTAGATGGCGACGCGGTCGCCCTTTTTCACGCCCAGCTTGCGCAGCCCGTTGGCGAAGCGGCACACCTCGTCGAGCAGCTGTCCGTAGGTGACGGTCCAGCGGTCGCCGGGCTCGCCTTCGTAGTAAAACGCGATCTTGGCCGCCTTCCCGGCGCGCACGTGGCGGTCGAGCGCATTGACCGACGCGTTGAGCTCGCCGTCGGCGAACCACTGCGCGAACGGCTCGTTCCACTCCAGAATCTGCTGCGGCGGCGTCATCCACTCGAGTTTGTCGGCCCACGATTTCCACCAGGCCAAATAGTCGCGTTCGGCCTGCTCGTAGATGCCGGGCTGCGCGTTGGCCTGGGCGGCGAACTCCGGTGGCGGCGGAAATCTCCGCCCTTCCGCAAGGAGGCCCTCGATGGCGTCGTGAGTCGAGCTCTGCATACGCCGAGGTTTTCGTTCGGCGGGTCAGCCGCCTCCGGCGGACCTCAGCGCCCTTGACCCTTCGGGGCCAGAATGGTAGTCTTGGTGAAAGTTTGGCACTCCAATGTGCTGACTGCTAAAGCGGGATCGTGATCGACAAACCAGAGCTAGACAAGCGAAAAGCCTTCATTCTCGCGACGGTCGTGTACGAGTACATCAACACTGCCGAACCGGTGGGCTCGGGGACGCTCGCCCAAAAGTACAACCTCGGCGTGAGCTCGGCGACTATCCGCAACGAGATGGCCGAGCTCGAGGCCGGCGGTTATTTGGTGCAGCCGCATACCTCCGCCGGCCGCGTGCCCTCGGACGCCGGCTACCGGACCTACGTCGACCGGCTGATGGCCCCCGAATCGCTCACCAAGGACGATTCGCGGCGTATTCGCGTCCAGTTCCGCGAAGCGTCACGCGAGCTCTCCGACGTGATCGAGCAGACCACTCGGCTGCTGTCCGGTCTTTCGGGGAACCTCGCGATTGCGATCGCGCCCTCGCGCGACACGCACGCCTTCAAACACGTCCAGCTGCTGTGGCTGTCGTCGCGCACCAGCTTGGCCGTCGTCGTGACGTCGGCCGGGGTCGCCGCCCAGCGGGTCTTCGAGTGGCAGTCCGAGGTCGATGCCGACGCCCTTACCCGCCTTTCCAACGCGCTCAATTCGCGTCTGGGCGGCCGGATCATGGAGGACGTCAGCACAGCCGAGCTCGACGACATCTGCGATGAGATCGCCGCGACGCGTGAAATGCGCGATGCCGTGCGGCAGATCTTTGCCCAGTCGCGTCAGACGGAAGAACCGGAGCTGGCCGCGTCGGGCGCGCAGAACCTGCTCGATCAGCCCGAGTTTCACGACTTGCGCAAGCTGCGCGCGATCCTCCGAATCGTCGAGGAACAGCGGACGCTGTACGACCTGATCGCCGACGAACTGGCGCCCGATGCCCAGCGCCTGGGCCCGTCGCAGCCGCACGTGCGCATCGGTCACGAGCTTGGGCCGGACGCACTCTCGGAGTGCAGTGTCGTAACGATGCCGTATCGCTTCGGCGATCGCGGCGTCGGCGTGCTCGCGATCCTCGGACCGCGTCGCATGCCGTACGGCCGGCTAATCGCGCTGGCATCCGAAACGGCGCGCTCGCTGGGCGATCACCTCAACGACGTCGAAATACGCTAACGTGCCGACCGACTACTACGAAGTTCTCGGTGTCGCGCGCAACGCGGACGAGACGACGATCAAACGCGCGTACCGTCAGCTCGCGCGCCGCTACCATCCCGACGTCGCGCAGGACAAGAGCAGCGCGGAGCACGTCTTCAAAGAAATCAATGAAGCGTACGAGGTGCTTTCAGACGCACAAAAACGTGCGAACTACGATCGCTTCGGCCACGCCGGGGTCAGCGGCGCCGGCGAGGGCGGTTTCGGTCCGTTCGGTTCCGACGGTTTCGGCGATATTTTCGATATGTTCTTCGGCGGTGCGCGCGGCACGGCACAGCAGCGCCGCAACGCGCCTGCCCGCGGCAGTGACCTGCGCTACGACATCGACATCACGCTCGAGGAGGCGTATACCGGAACCAGCCGGGAGATCAGCTTCCGCCACCTCGCGGCCTGTGCGGCCTGTAAAGGCAACGGTGCCGAACCCGGCACGCTGATCGTCCCGTGCGATCGCTGCAACGGCACCGGGATCCAGCGTCAGGTCCGTCAGACACCGCTCGGACAGTTCGTCACCCAGACGAGCTGCACGAAGTGCGCCGGCGAGGGGCAGATCGTCCAGACCCCGTGCTCGACATGCCGCGGCCGCGGCCGCGTGGAGCAGGACAAGAAACTGCAGGTCACGATTCCGGCCGGCGTCGACGACGGCTCGCGCATCCGCATCACCGGCAACGGCGGAGCCGGCGAGCGCGGCGGGCAGGACGGCGATCTCTACGTGTACTTGAGCATCGCCCGCCATCCCGTCTTCAAACGGGACGGGCTCGACATCCTGATCGACGTGCCGATTGCCTTTCCGCAAGCGGCGCTCGGCGGTGAGATCCACGTTGCCACGCTCGACGGCGACGTTCCGCTGCAGATCAACGCCGGCACGCAGAGCGGTTCGATGTATCGCCTGCGCGGGCGCGGCATGCCGGGCATTCGCGGCAGCTCGCGCGGCGACGAAATCGTCACCGTGCACGTCGTCGTCCCGACCAAGATCTCGAAGCGCGAGCGCGAGCTGCTCGAAGAGTACGGCCGCAGCGGCGGCAATCAGATCGAAGAGAAGTCGTTCTTCGACCGCGTCAAAGAGGCGTTCCGCGCCGACTGAGCCCGCTCCAATTCCGGTTCGAGCGTACCGGTGAGCAGGCCCCAGCACATCCGGTAGTCACCGGCCAGCGAGCGGAAGGGCGCGCTGAACGTTTCGGGCTTGTTGTGCTCGATGCGCGCGTGCGAATACCAGGCCGGTCCGTAGCCGCAGATCAGTGCCAACCCGAACAGGCGCGGGTCGCGCTTGAGGAGCGCCACTGCCGCGACGCTCGTCGCCAGGAGGGTCCCGGCAGCGTGCAGCCTGCGCGTGCGCGGATCCGCGTGCGCTTGGAGGTAGCGCAGCCAGAAGGCGTCGTCCATCTCCGGGCAATCCGCGCCCCGGTGCAGAAGGCCCTGCCGCGATGCGAGACCGTTTTTTCGTCGCGGGCGTGCACGCGCAGGGCGATCGCATCGCCTTCGCCGTGGACGACGCCCACAAGCTCCGCAGCGTGCTGCGAAAGCGGACCGGCGACCGGGTCGAGGTCGTAGATTCGGGCGGCGCGGCGTATTCGGCGCTGCTCGAAATCAGCGAACGCGCCGTCGCGGCGCGGCTCGAGGCGCCGCTCGATCGCCCGGCGATGGAGACCCGCTTGCGCGTGACGCTCGCGCAAGCGCTGCCGAAGGGTCAGAAGATGGACTTCGTCGTCGAGAAGGCGACGGAACTCGGCGTCCGCGCAATCGTGCCCGTGCGCAGCGCCCGCGTGATCGCGACCGAGACGAGCGATGCGAAACGCGAACGCTGGCAGCGCATCGCCAAATCTGCCGCCCAGCAGTCCGGTCGCACCGTCGTGCCGGAGATCGGCCCCATCGTTTCGTGGGATACGCTGCTGACGACGTTCGCGGGCTACGATCGCGTCTACGTTCCGTGGGAACTGGCGCCCCCGGTTCCGCTGCGGGAGGTCCTCGCGCGCAGCGCGCACGATGCCGAAAGCGTCTTGTTCGTCATCGGGCCCGAGGGCGGATTCGCAGCGGACGAGATCGCGCGGGCGACGGCGGCCGGCGCGACCGTGATCTCGCTCGGCCGGCGCATCCTGCGCACGGAAACGGCCGGACTCGTCCTGCTCAGCGCGCTCGCGTACGAACGCGGCGACCTGTAGCGCCCGCCGGCATCCAACCGCGGCGCGCGCCGGTCCAACGCTATATGCGTGCCGTCACCGTCGATCGCGCCGCTCCCGGCGGCCTCGTTCTGTCCACCGTTGCCCAACCCGTACCGTCGCCGTCCGAAGCGGTCGTTCGCGTCGCCGCGATTAGCCTCAACCTCGGCGAAGTGCGTCGCGCGCGGAGCGCCGCCGACGGATGGCGCCCCGGCTGGGACTTTGCGGGAACCGTCGAGCGCGCCGCCGCGGACGGCAGCGGGCCACCGCAGGGGACGCGTGTCGTCGGCATGCGTGACGAAGCCGCGTGGGCCGAACTGGTGACGGTCCCGTCGGCGCGTCTCGCGGTCCTGCCCGCGCAGGTGACGTTCGAGCGCGCCGCAACGCTGCCGGTTGCGGGCCTCACGGCGTTGTACGCGCTCGAAAAACGCGGCTCGCTGGTGGAACGGCGGGTATTGATCACCGGCGCATCCGGCGGGGTCGGGATGTTTGCCATGCAGCTCGCGCGGCTCTCCGGCGCGCACGTGACCGCGCTCGTGCATCGTGAAGAGAAGGCGTCCAGTGTGGCCGTTCATGCCGACGCGGTGAGCGTCGGCGACGGTGCGCAGTTCGTGTCCGACGCGGCACCCTTCGACCTCATCCTCGAATCGGTCGGCGGAAGCGTCTTCGCGAACGCGCTGCAGGCGCTTGCTGCGGACGGGCTGCTGGTAACGTACGGCACCTCGGCCGATCGCACGAGCACGATCGAAATTGCCCCGTTTTACGCACGCGGCGGCGGCACGGTATACGGCTTCTATCTCTTTCACGAATTGAAGACGCACTCGGCCGGCGCCGGACTGACGCGGCTCGCCGCGCTGCTCGACTCCGGAAAGCTCGACGTGCACGTCGACGCTGTGATGCCGGCCGGGAAGATCGGCGATGCCGTCGAGTTGCTCTGGAACCGCGCGGTGACGGGGAAACTCGTCGTAACGTTCTGAGCACTATTGGCGAATGATGAGAAACACACCATTGGCAGGTCATGAGAATATGCGGCAGCCCGTGCGCCGTGCCGTTGGCCTCAGAATCCCGCAGTAGCCTTGGCAGAGGCGCCAGACGGCCACATCATCAGACGGCGTACCAAGGACTCATACCATGTTTGAACGACTTCGCAGATTCGGTCTCGCTGCCGGCGCGGCAGCAACCGTCGCCGCGGGCGCAGCGATCCCACGCCCTGCTTCCGCCGACACGACATCGACCGTGCTCACTTCGGCCGCGATCATCGGCGGAATCATCCTGCTGAGCAATGCCCAACAGGATCGCGGGCGAGCCGATGACGGCATCGGCTACACGAGCAACGGCGGCCGTGTGTACGGCGATGGCCGCGTGGTGATGCCGGACGGCCGGACCTTCTACCGGAACGGAAACGGCGGCTACGCGAATGCCAACAGCGGCAACAACGGCGGCAACTACGGCGGCTTCGACCGCGGCAGCAACGGCTCCGGGCTCGTCGATAACGGCCAGAACGCGCGCGGGAACGACCCGCATAACGCCCCCTGGCGCGACCGGCAGCCGCAAAACGACCGCGGTCAACAACAGCAAAACGACCGCGGCCGCTAAAGGCGGACCGCGGGCCGGGAGGCGGGCGGCCTGAGAACACAACATCTCAAAAGAAGCGATCCGGGGGTGTTGCAACCGTCCGTTTCCCGGGGAAAAGGGAGGCAACTTTATGGGAGGCACCTTGATGAGAAAGATCCTCGTCCTCACCGCCATGCTCTTGGCGACGCTCACGACGGCCGCGAGCGCGCAGGTTTACGTGCGCATCGGGCCGCCGGCGCCGCGCTACGAGCGGGTTCCACCGCCGCCGTATCGGGACTCGGCCTGGGATCGCGGACACTACCGCTGGGACGGCGGCCGCTACGTGTGGATGCCCGGGCGCTACGTCCGCGGGCAAGGCCACTGGGTCGGCGGCCACTGGTCGCACGGCCCGCGCGGCCACTACTGGGTCGAAGGCCACTGGGGATAAGACCAGGTGACGGCGCGCGGGTGAGCGCCGTCAGGCTGCCGCAGACACCGCGCTGACGAAGCGTTCGAAGGCGCTGCGGTGCAGCGCGTGTCCGTGCTCGGCGACCCGCTCGACCCGCACGGTTGCGGCCAGCGAGGCCAGGTCCTCGGGGGCCACGACCGAGTCCTCACCGGCCAGCAGGATCGTGGTCGGGATCTTGAGTCGGGCGAGGCGCTCGCGGAGATCCCATCCGCCTGCGTCGACGCCGTTGTCGGTCCCCAGACGGCGGATCGTCGCCAGCGTCAGCGTCTGCATCGCGTGCACCTTGCCCTCGCGGTCGAGCGCATGCGCATCGGCGAACGCCGCGCGCACGTCGCGCTCCCGCTCCGCTCCCTCGTTGGAGAGGAGCAGCGCGAGACCGCTGACATACTCGCGCTCGAACGACTGCGGCGGAACGCGCAGCATCGGGTCGATCAGCACCAGCGCGCGGGCGACCTTCGGACCGCCGATGAGCGCGATCGCGCCGCCCCAGGAGTGTCCGACGACCACCGTCACGGTGCCGATACTGTCGGCGACCGCACGCAGGTCGGCAGCCAGCAGCTCGAGCGCCATCGTACCGTCGCCGCCGACGTTCTCGCCGTGGCCGCGCTGATCGTAGGCGAAGACACGGTGCGTCGAAGCCAGCGCCTCACCCAGACGCGCGAAATCGCGACGCGACGAACCGATACCGTGCACGCAGAGTACGGCGGGGCCGGCGTCGCCCCAACATTCGACGGTCGTGGTTGCGCCGGTTTCGAGCGCGACCCGCCGGACTTCCCCGATCACGCGTACACCGCGCGGTGCGGGAACGTGAGTTCCGCGATCGCTGACTTGTCCGCTTCACCGTGTCCGAGCGCCACCAGCCGATCGTACTGCTTTTTCGTCGCCGCGGCGAGGGGCAGGTCGAGCCCGTGCGATTGCGCGAGCGCAAGCGCGATCCCCGAGTCCTTCGCCGCGTGCGCCGCCGAGAAATACGCCTCGTGCTCGCGCGCCAACATGTCGACGCCGTCGGTCTGCAGGACGCGCGAGTTCGCGCCGGTGTGGGCAAAGACGTCGGCCAGCACCTCGAGATCGAGGTCGAGCGCCGCGCCCAGGCCGAGCGCTTCGGCGAGTCCGGCGGTGTTGATGTTCATCAGCATGTTGACCAGCGCTTTGACTTGCGCCGCGCGCCCCGGGCCCCCGACGAACCGCAGCGAGGCGCTCATCGATTCGAGCATCGGACGGACCCGCGCGAAGGCCTCCTCGTCACCGCCGCAGATCAGGTACAGCGTTCCGTCGCGCGCCTGCGGGATCGAGCTGGCCATGCAGGCCTCGATCGCGCGCGCCCCCGCGGCCCGTGCCAGCGCAGCGACTTCGACCTGAACGTCCGGCGTGATCGTCGCGCAATTCACGAAGACGCGGCCATCGGCACCCGCCAGCAGCGAGTCGCCGGCCGGCGCGAAGATCGCGCGCATTGCGGCGTCGTCGGTGACGACGGTCAGCACGACGTCGGAGGCAGCGGTGACCCCGGCCAGCGTCGCGGGCGTCTGACTCCGCAGCTCGGCGGCCAATTCCGCCGCACGAACGCGGTCGGTATCAGCGACCGCGGAGACCGCATAGCCGGCGTCGTGCAGCCGGCGGGCGATGTTGGCGCCCATGCGGCCGACGCCGACGATGCCGACGCGGGTCGCCCCGGGAGTGACGGGCGTGGTGGTCATAGGCGGCGCGTTCGACGCCGAGCGGCTCGGCAACCCGCGCCGGGTCCGAGCCCTTGATGGCCCGCTTTGCACGTTGACGCTATGATATCATTATGATATCATCACCCGACCATGCGTGCTTTCCCCGCGCGCCTGGCCGACGACGTGTACGACGAACTGAAACGACGAGCCGACAGCGAACGCAAGAGCATGAACGCGGTGCTGAATGAAACCCTCGAACGGCACTTCCGCGGCCAAACCGATGCCAAGGCTGCACTGTTGCGAGCGCTCGCCGTGCTCGAAGAGAGCGAGCGCCGGTAACCGTGACCGCGAACGCAGTACGGGAACGTCGCCCCCGCGAGGCGTACAAGTTGGGTTCGACCATGGCACGCACGCTCGAATCGCTCGATCCCGGCACTCCCGTCTTCGCGGGCGAGACCCGCATCGGCGCCGTGCGCGCGGTGTTTGCAGAGGGTGAAGCACGGATCGCCGAAATCCTCGTGGTGCACTGGGATGCTCGCGAAGAAGAAGTCGCCGTCCCGACCACCGAGGTTGAGGCGGTCGATGCCGACGGCGTCCATTTGATGCGGCAGGAACCCGATCAGTACAACGACTTGGCGCCGTTCGATGCGTCCCGTTTTCCCAGCATGCGGAAGCTGCGGTGACGACGACCGAGACCCCGGTCGCGACGCAGACGACGATGAAGTTCTCGATCGTCGTACCCACGTATAAGGAAGCGGCTGGGATCGAGAAGCTGATCACGACGCTCGACGGGATCTTCCGACAGAATGGACTCGACGGTGAGATCATCGTCGTCGACGACAACTCCCCCGACGGTACCGGTGCCATCGTCGATCGCCTCGAAGCGCAGGGTCTCCCGGTGCGGTGTCTCCACCGGCCGGCGAAGATGGGACTCTCATCGGGTGTGATCGACGGCTGGGCGTTCGCGCGGCCGGACTCGGTTGCCCTCGGCGCGATGGATGCGGATTTCTCGCACGACGCGAACATTCTGCCGCGCATGGTCGACGCGCTCGCGAACGGCGGTTACGATCTGGCGATCGGTTCGCGCTATGTTCGCGGCGGCGGCATCGTCAACTGGCCGAAGCGGCGCATCATCACCTCGCGCGTCGCCATCGCCCTCGCCCAGCCGCTGACGCCCCTCAAGGACATCACGTCGGGATACTTCTTGGTCAAGCGCGCGGCGCTCGACGGCGTCGAACTCGATCCAATCGGTTTCAAGATCGGCCTCGAGGTCATCGCCAAAGCGCGCTACGCCAAAGCGCTCGAGGTCCCGTACGTCTTCACCGATCGCGTGGCCGGCGAGTCCAAGCTCAACCAGAGCGAGATCTTCAACTACCTGCGCCAGCTCGGGCGCATCTACCGCGGACGTCTGTCCGGGAAACGGCGCGTGTAACGTGCCGATGCCCGAGTGGCTTCGCCTGCGGCGCGCGGATCCGACCTCTGCCGAAGACGCCGCGCAGTGGACCAAGTGTCCGAAGTGCGGCGAGATGATCTATCGTCCCGACCTGGCGACGAATCTCTGGGTCTGCCCGCGCTGCGAGCATCACTTCCGGATGCACGCGTTCGACCGGATTTCGCTGCTGGTCGACTCCGATTTCACCGAGATCGGCGGGGACCTGGTCCCCGGCGATCCGCTCGGCTGGACCGATAAGACACCGTACCCGCAGAAGCTCGAGCGGGATCGCGAAAAATCGAAGCTCACCGAAGGGGTCGTGTGCGGGTTCGGCTCGATCGGCGGGTTCCCGGTCGCGCTCGCGGTGATGGACTTCAATTTTCGCGGCGGCACGATGGGAACGGTCGTCGGCGAGCGGATCACCCAACTCTTCGAACGCGCGCGCGAACGGCACGTACCCTGCATCGTCTTCACCGCCAGCGGCGGGGCGCGGATGGAAGAGGGCATGCTCGCGCTCATGCAGATGGCGAAGACCACCCTGGCCCTGGGACGCTTCCGCGAGGATGGCGGCTACTTCATCAGCGTGCTGACCGATCCCACGACCGGCGGCGTTTCGGCGTCGTTTGGTTTTCAGGCCGATGTCATCGTCGCGGAAGCGCACGCGGCGATCGGCTTTGCGGGGCGGCGCGTGATCGAGCAGACGATCCGCCAAAAGCTTCCGGAGAATTTCCAGACCGCCGAGTTCTTGCTCGAAAAGGGCGCGCTCGACATGGTCGTCGAGCGCAAGGACGTCAAGGACGTGCTCGTTCGCCTGCTCGACTACGGGACGGGTGGGAAGACGCCGTCGAATGGACAGAGCACGATGCCCTCGACGCTCACGCCGCCGCCGGTCCGCTCGCCCGTATGAACGTCATCGTCGAGCGCGAGAAAGGGCTGGTCGAACTCGAGCAGCGCATCGCCGCGCTCAAGTCGCAAGCCGCGCAGCAGCCGGTCGATATGAGCGGCGTGATCCGCGAGCTCGAAGCGAAGTATGCCGAGATCCAGCGTGAGGTCTTCGGCACGATGTCGGCCTGGCAGCGCGTCAACATGGCCCGGCACCCGAAGCGCCCGCTCGGCTCGGACTATCTGGCCGCGCTCGATCGTTTTGACGAGCTGCACGGCGATCGGCATTTTCGCGACGATCATGCGATCGTCGGCGGCTTTGCAAAGCTCCGCGGACGCCGGATCGTTGCGATCGCGCAAGACAAGGGACGCGACACCAAAGAAAAAGTGTTCCGCAACTTCGGTATGCCGTCGCCCGAGGGATACCGCAAGGTCATCCGTCTGGTCGACCTGGCCGAACATCTCGGGCTGCCGCTGGTGACGTTCGTCGATACGAGCGGGGCGGATCCGGGTATCGGCAGCGAGGAGCGCGCCCAGGCCGAGGCGATCGCCCAATCGCTGTACCGTTTTGCCGAGGCGCGCGTGCCGATCGTCGCCTGCATCATCGGAGAAGGCGGTTCGGGCGGCGCGCTCGCGCTGGCGATCGCCGATCGGGTGATGATGCTCGAACATGCGGTCTACTCGGTCGCATCGCCGGAGGGTGCCGCAGCGATCCTGTGGGGTGACGCCGCGCGCGCCGAAGAGGCGGCCGGCCGTTTGCGGCTGACCTCCGACGACCTGTTGGAATTCGGGATCATCGACGAGATCGTGCCGGAGCCTCTGGGCGGAGCGCATCGCGATGCGGCCGGCACCGTCACCCGCGTCCTCGATGCGGTCGACGCGGCGCTCGTGAACCTCGTCAAAGTCCCGCTCGACACCCTGCTCGAGCGCCGGTTCGCGAAGTTCCGCCGCATCGGAGCTCCGGCCTGATGAAGACCGGCCGGTGAGCGCAGCGGTGGCGCGCCTGATGGGCCGGATCGGCCTGGTCGCCGTCGTGGTCGCGCTCGTATCGCTGATCGGGATCCAGTACGCGCGCGTGATCGGCCGTGACGTTGCGTTGGCGCGCGACCTGCACGCAGCGCAGAGCGATGTAGCTGCGCTTAAAGTGAAGCGCGCCTTTCAGGCCCGCGAGATTCGCCGTCTGTCCGATCCGCACGGGGCGGTGCCGGAGATCCACGACCGCCTGCACCTGGTCGGCGACAAGGAAGCGATCATCTACCTCAAGCGCGCCGGCGAGCAGCCGTGAGCGAGCGCGTGCGCGGCAGCGTGATCAACGTCCACAATCTCGGCGCGATCGTGCGCCTCGAGGACGGCCGGCTAGTCGCCGCGCCGATCGGTGACGTCAATAAGAACCGAGCCGCCTACACGCGTGCGCTGGAACACAAAGACGTGACGCTCCCCTTCGATCTCGCCGGACGAATGGCCGTGCTGGCACAGACGCGGGTCGACGAAGTCGTCGCGACCAGCGAGCCGCCGGCGCTGACCGATCCGTCGTTCGAAGCGCAGATCGCCGCGTACCTGAAGTCGACCGAAGCCTGGGCGCCGTCGGACCGGCCGCAGCCCTTCGAGCGGCACCTCATCCGCAAACGGCAGCGCGCCCGCGCGTTCCAGCCGGACGATCCCAGGCCGTAAGCAGCCGAGCGAAGAACCGGATTCCATGGTGAAAGAAGCACGAGTCGATCCCGAAAACGTGCCGGGTTCGTTCGTTCGTCTGCAGGGCGCATACTCGGGCTTGCGCGCGGCCGAGCAGCGCGTCGCCGACTTCATGCTCAAGCACCCGGACGAGCTGATCTACCTCACCGTCACCGAGTTGGCCGAACGGACGAACACGAGCGAATCGACGGTCGTCCGCCTGTGCCAGAAAATCGGCTACAAGGGCTATCAGGAGTTCAAGATCGTGCTGGCGCGCGATCTCGTCGAACCGACGACGGCGATCTACGCTGCGATCGAACCCGAAGACGATCTCCCGACCGTCAAGACGAAGGTCTTCCAAGCCAATGCGCAGGCGCTCCGTGACACGATCGAGGTGCTCGATGACGCCGAGCTCCAGCGCGCGGTCAGCGCGCTCGCCGTCGCACGGCGCGTCGACATCTACGGGGTCGGCGGCAGCGCTCCGCTGGCGCTGGACGCCTACCACAAGTTTCTCAAGCTCGGACTGCAGGCCGTCGCCCTGTCCGACGGCGACATGATGGCGATGTCGTCGGCACTGCTCACCTCCGGCGACGTGGCCTTGGGGATCTCGCACACCGGCGCGAGCCGCGACGTGACCGACGCGCTGAACCGCGCCAAGCACAACGGCGCCACGACGATCGCCATCACGCACCGCTCGACCTCGCCGATCACCAAAGTCGCCGACATCGTGCTGGTCACGGCGGCCAAGCAGACCGCCTTCCGCAGCGACGCGAGTTCGAGCCGGATCGCGCAGCTGACGATCATCGACACGCTGTACGTCGGCGTCGCGCACATGAACCACGCTCGATCGCTGAAGATGATCGAACGTACGCGCGAAGCGACGGCATCCAAGCGCTACTGAGCCCGATTCGCGTGGCGGGCCGGCGTGCGGGGCAGCGTTTCGACGCCGAACTGCACGTCACGACCGAAGCGCTCGTGTTCTTGGGCGAACTGGATCCCGACGCGATCGGCCCGTCGCTGGAGTTCGCAACCCACTACGAACCGACGCCGGTGGCGCAAGCCGAGGCGCTGCTCGACGCGTGCCCGCTCGCACCCGAACGCGCGACCTTCGTCGACGTCGGCGCCGGCATGGGGCGGGTCGTGTTCCTGGCCGCGCGCCGCCCGTTCCGCGCCGTCATCGGCGTCGAGATCTCGCCGGCGCTGGTCGAAGTCGCACGCGACAATCTGGCCGCGCTCGAGGATCCGCGGCGCGTCGCGCGCGACGTCCGCTTCGTGCGCTCCGACGCGGCGGCATACGAATTTCCGGCGGGCGATCTGGCGGTGTATTTGTACAATCCCTTCGCCGCGCCGGTGCTCGAAACGATGCTGGAACGGCTGTGCGCGCACGACGCCGCGCGCGAGATCGTGCTGATGTACCACACCGCGCTCCAGCACGCGACGATCGAAGCGACCCAGGCGTTCGAGGTGATTGCCGATCTCGGCTTCGGCCTCGTCTATCGGCGGCGGGCGATGTGACCCGCGCCCTGATCGCGATCGGCACGAACTCGACCCGACTGCTGGTCCTCGATGGCTTGCGGCGGCTCGCGGCAGAATCGCGCGGCACGCGAATCGGCGAAGGCCTCGGTGCCGACGGAACGCTCGCGCCGGAGGCACGCGCACGGACGCTGGCCGCAATCGGAGATTACGTCGGGATCGCGCGCGAGCGTGGCGCGCGATCGATCGACGTCGTCGCGACCAGCGCGCTGCGGCGGGCCGGCGATGCCGAGGCTTTCGGCGCGGAGGTCGGTAAGCGGACGGGAATCGCGCCGCGCATCCTGTCCGGTGCCGAGGAGGCATCGTTTTCGTTTCTGGGCGCGACGGCCGCGCGCGGCGGCGACCGCGAGGTGGCCGTGCTCGATGTCGGCGGCGGGAGCACCGACCTTGCGATCGGTACGCCGGAACACGCGCGCGCCTTCGGGTCGGTGCGACGAACCGTCTCGTGCGAGATTGGTGCGGTGCGCTTGTCGGAGCGCTATCCCGGATTGCTCGGGGCCGGCCCGCTCGATGAGCGCGACCGCAACGCGCTCGACGCCGAAGCCCGCGGCGATGCGGCGGCGGTCCTGGCGCCGTTCGCGACGCAGCGCGGATTCGCCGAACTGATCGTCGTCGGCGGTACGGCGTTTACCGCGGCAGCGATGGTTGCCAACGGGATGCGCGACGGTACGGTGATGAGGCGCAACGACTGCGTGCATCTCATCTCGGCGCTGCTGGCACGCGGCCTCGAGGAACGCAAGCGCTTGCCGCACATCCGTCCCCAGCGCGCCGACATTCTGCCGGCTGGCCTGATCGTGATCGACGAAGCCTGTCGTCTGCTCGACGTCGACGGATTCACCGTCAGCGAAGCCGACCTGCTGCTGGGCTATTTGACGTCGGCGGCGTTTCGCAGCATCGTCCTGCCGCCGTCATAAAGACGCGCGATGACGCACAACCCGAAGCGGTAGCGCGGCCTTCGGCGCCGAAACGGGGCGCGGGATGATGGTGGAATAGGCAGACACAGCAGACTTGAGATATTGAGCCGGCCGATTGGAAACATCGGCCGGGATGCGCTCAAAATCGGTGAACTCGTCGCGCCGCGCCGCACGACAACGCCGAGCCAAGCCGCCGTACAACGGCGGAAGGTGTAGAGACTGGACGGGCGCGACCTAAACCGCTCCGCGAATCAGTAGTGACAGGGGCGGCACGGCCAAGGCACAGTCCGGACCACGAACGTCGCGACGTCGTCGCGGCGGCGGCGAAAGCCGAAGCGGTGCGAAAATCTGCAGCCCGCAAGGGCATCCGGGTTCGAATCCCGGTCATCCCA
>Ga0182024_10012323_pt1 | contig 16939 bp, 12 predicted proteins | sample P32metaG_FD_120480 | JGI IMG/M metagenome (GOLD analysis project Ga0182024, IMG submission 120480) | Permafrost microbial communities from Stordalen Mire, Sweden - P3-2 metaG (Illumina Assembly) | ecosystem: Environmental > Terrestrial > Soil > Wetlands > Permafrost | place: Sweden: Stordalen...
ACCACAACGTACGCGAGACGCTGTCGGTGACTGATCGGGCGTACATTATCAGCGACGGCAGGATTCTATTCGCGGGGACGCCGGGTGAACTGGGCCGGAACCCTGAGGTAAGGCGCATCTACCTGGGCGAGAAGTTCACGATGGGGTAGTGCGCAGGTGTGTTTTGACGGTTGCGGAAGTCGCTGAGTAGGCGGAGTTATTTGCTTCCGGACTGCCGGGGGCGTGTATTGAAGCGCACAGACCTGGTTGATTCAAAGGTGTTATTGCTTATTCCTGTGCGTGACGTATAAACGGGGACTATGAGCCCCGTGGAATCACGGGGCAGGAGATTCTACACGCTGCACGAAAGGTGCTGAGCGTTGTAGACTGTGGCCACGTTCCCGGCAACAGCGAAGGCAGGGGGTCTGCCCGACCAACGACTCTCTTCCCGCGGTTCCACGGATGATCGAAGCAAGAGAGGCGAAGAATTGCTGCAGCCGAAACTAAATCTCAAAGTCTCGCAGCGCCAGGTGCTGACACCCGGACTGGTGCAGATGGTCAGCGTGCTGGCGCTGAACAAGCTCGAGCTTAAGGAGATGATCAACACCGAGATGGTGGAGAATCCGGTGCTGGAAGAGATTGAGGATTCGGCCGTCACCATCGAAGAACTGGCGGGACGCGAGGGCGACCGGGAACGTTCGGCGGAAGAGGTGGCGACGGCTGCCGAGCGAGTGGAGAAGGACCCCTTCGACGAGATCGATTTTGGCAGCTACTTCCAGGATTACCTGGATCCCGGGTTCCGTACGGCGTCTTCCTTTGAGGACATTGAGCGGCCATCGTTCGATAATTTTCTGTCGCAACCGGGCACACTGACCGACCACCTGGAGTGGCAACTAGGCTCGATGACGCTGTCCGATGAAGTTCATCTGGCGGCGGACCTGGTGGTGGGCAATCTGAACGAAGACGGCTACCTGACAGCGACCGACGAGGAACTGGCGGATGCGTGGATCGAGGCGCGAGGCCCGGCACGCGCGGAGCCGATTCCGTTTGAGCGTGGGATGAAGGGCCGCATGGGCTGGGAGGCACATCGCCCGGCGGAGGATGCCGGCGGGGACCATGCCGCGGCAGGTACAGCGCAGGCCGAGAGGGGTACGACGGACGGATACAAGGCGGCGCTGGCCGCGGTGCAACAAGGCCGCGAGGTGGTGAGTCAGCTCGACCCGGTGGGTGTGGGCGCGCGTGACTTGCGCGAGTGCCTGCTGATCCAGATTGCCGCGCATGGTCGCGATGTGGAGATGGCGCTGAAGCGGGCACACGCCGCCGAGATATATCGCGCGAAAGAGCAGGACGCCGACGAGGAGTTTGGTTCGAGCGGCGTGGGGGCGCGGACAGTGCATCCGATCACGAACGGCGTTCTGCATGACGCTGCATCCCGCAACGGCCATGGGCCGGCGGCCAAGGTTGAGGCGGCTGGTGTCGCGCCGCGGAACGGTGGGGGAATCTTCGAGATTGCCGGGCACATCGTTGCCAACTACCTGCAGCTTTTGCAGAAGAAGGACATGCGCGAATTGACGCGCAGTTGCGGGCGACCGGCCGAAGAGGTCCAGGCGGCGGTCGACTTTATCCGGACGCTGGATCCGCGGCCTGGGCAGCGGTACAACGTGAGCGAGACGCGGCTGATCGAGCCGGACGTTGCGTTCGTCAAGCGCGACGGCGAGTATGTGGTTCTGGTGAACGAAGAGGACATGCCGACGCTCCGCTTGAGCCACGCGTATCGCAAGATGCTGCGCGAAAAGGGCACGGAGAAGGACGTCAAGGAGTACGTCAAGGAACGCTATAAGTCGGCAATCCAGTTGCTGCGCAATATTGAGCAGAGAAAGAACACGATTGTGCGGACGTGCGAAGTGATCGTCCGACGGCAGCAGGAATTCCTGGAGCGGGGCGACCAGGGGCTGAAGCCGATGATGATCAAGGAAGTGGCCGAGGAGATCGGCGTCCATCCTTCGACGGTGAGCCGCGCCGTGGCCAACAAGTACGTGCATACCTCGCAGGGGGTGTACGAGCTGCGCTTTTTCTTCACCGAGGGCGTGAACGGGCCGGAAGGCGGCGATCTGCCGCTGGTCCTGCTGAAGCGCAAGGTGAAGGAGATGATCGCCGCCGAGGACCCGCGCAAGCCGCTGACCGACGACCAGCTGGCCGCCGACCTGCAGAAGGTAGGGATTAAGGTGACGCGCAGGACGGTGGCCAAGTATCGCGAGGATTTGCAGATTCCCAGCACGCACCAGAGGCGTGTACGCTGATAGGCAGCACGGTGCGCGCACGTCGAACGTGGAGTTCAAAAAAACGAGGTGATTGCATGGTCATCGAGTACACGGGAAGACAGATCGTCGTCACGCAGAAATACAGGGACCAGGCCGAGGCCGGGCTGAGGGCGATCGAAAAGATCGTCAGCGGCGCAACCAGCGCGAAGATTATCCTGACGGTGGACAAGTATCGCAAGATCGCAGACGTCACCGTGGCCCAGGGCAGCCAGAGCATGGTGGCACGCTGCAAGTCAGCCGAGATGATGACAGCGCTACACAATGCGCTGGGGAAGATCGAGCAGCAGGCGATCCGCCAGAGGCAGAAGGCGACGACGACCAAGCGACACCCGCGTCCGGTGGAGAAGATGCGGGCGGTTGCGCTGGAGATTTCTGCCGCAGGCGTATAGGACAGTAAGCGCATAGGACGGTGGTGCTGCAAACGCATAGACGCTGGGGCGTTCCCGTGCTGGAGTGCTAGGATTCCTGCATGGCGCGGAAGAAGATCGGCAAGCCGGGCAAGTCTCCTGCAGAGCAGGCCAGCCAGGAGCATGGCGAGCTGGTGGTGCTGACCGGCATGTCCGGCTCGGGCAAGCTGTCTGCGCTGAAGGCGTTTGAGGACATCGGCTACTACTCGGTGGACAACCTGCCGCTGGAACTGATTCCGCGCTTCGCCGATCTGGTGCGGCAGTCGGCGGAGATTGAGCGCGCGGCGCTGGTGGTCGATGTGCGCGAGGGCATGCGGCTGGACCGCTTCCCTGCGATCCTGAAGCAGGTGCGCAAGACGCTGCCCACGCGCGTGGTGTATCTGGAGGCCAGCGACGACGTGCTGGTGCGCCGCTTCTCAGAGACGCGCCGCCCACATCCGATGGGCCGCAGCCAGACGGTGGTGCAGGGAATTCACGCCGAACGCAAGCGGCTGGATCCGATCCGCAACGTCGCGGACATCGTGCTGGATACGACGAAGTTCAACGTCCATCAGCTGCGCGCGCATATCAATGCGCAGTTTGAGCGCGGCACGGAGTCGAAGGACCTGACCATCTCGTCGGCGAGCTTCGGCTTTAAGAACGGCGTGCCCGCGGAGGCCGACCTGGTCTTCGATGTGCGCTTTCTGCCCAACCCGCACTTTGTGCCGGAGTTTCGCAAGCTCACCGGCCGGCATCCCAAGGTGGCAAAGTACATCCGCCAGTTTCCCCAGACGCAGGAGTTCCTCGACAAGACGACCGACCTGCTAAAGTTTCTGCTGCCGCACTACATTGAAGAGGGCAAGAGCTACCTGACGGTGGCCTTCGGATGCACCGGGGGGCAGCACCGCTCGGTATTCATCGCGGAAGAGATTAAAAAGCGGCTGGAGACGGCCGGGCACCGTGTGAAGACGGCGCACCGCGACATGCCGCGATAGAAGCGGCGCAGCGCGGGGAAAACCCATAGAATGGGTGCGATGATCGAGTGCGAAGCAGATAAAACGCGGGGACCGCGGCGATGAAGCGCATCTGGCGGCTGCTGCTCTACGCACGTCCGTACGCGCTGTATTCGCTGGTCTCCGTGGTGCTGATGGCGGTGGTCGGCGCGATGGCCGCGCTACGGATTTATCTCATCAAGCCCATCTTTGAGAAGGTGCTACGGCCCGATGTGCAGAGTGGAGACTTCCTGCTGCTGCGCATCCCCCGGCTTCGCCACGCGCCCACCTACATCGATCTGCACTTCCTCGTTCCCCACCACTTCCAGAATGCGTGGACGGTGGTGGCGTACGCGCTGGTCGCATCGGCCGTCTTGAAGTCGCTATGCGATTACGCGGGCACATACCTGATCAACTACGCGGGCTTCGGCATGATCACTGACCTGCGCAACGATCTGTACAACGCGATTTTGCGTCGGTCGGTCGCATTTTTTCAGAAACACTCGACCGGCTCGCTGCTTTCTACGCTGATCAACGACGTGGAGCGGGTGCAGATGGCCATGTCGACGGTGTTGGCAGACTTTCTGCAGCAGTTCTTCACCTTCATCGCGCTTACCGGGCTGGCGATCAGCCTGGGCGGGAAGCTGGCCTGGGTGCTGCTGCTGTTTCTGCCGGTGGTGATTTCTTCGGTGCGGCGCATCGGGCGGGGTGTGCGCACGACCACACGCACAGGACAGGACAAGCTGGCCGAGATCCAGAACATCCTGCACGAGACCATCACCGGCAACGGCATCGTGAAGGCCTTCGGCATGGAGCTGTGGGAGATGGACCGCTTCCGCCGCGCGGCGCGCCGCCTCTTCCACGCCAACCTGCGCTCGGTCAGTGTGCAGGCCATCAGTTCGCCGCTGATGGATGCGATCGGGTCAGTGGGCATTGCACTCCTGCTGCTATTGGGACGCCAGCAGATACAGCGCGGAGCGATGACGCTGGCCGACTTCATCGGCTTCATCGTGGCCGTGTTCAGCCTGTACGATCCTGTGCGCAAGTTCGCGCTCTACTACAACAGCTTTCAGCAGGCGCTGGGCGCAAGCGAAGAGATCTTCCGCTTTATGGATGCGCAGGACGACGTGGTCGATAAGAAGCGCGCACTTGTGCTGAAGGAGTTCAAGGACTCGATCCGCTTTGAGCAGGTCGACTTCGCTTATCAGGTGGACGGCGAGCGGAAGCCGGTGCTGCATGGCATCGATATCGAGGTAAAACGCGGCGAGGTGATCGCGCTGGTAGGGCCAAGCGGGGCGGGGAAGTCGTCGCTGGTCAATCTGATCCCGCGCTTCTTCGATGTCTCCGGCGGCGCGATCCGGATCGACGGCCACGACCTGCGCGATGTGAGCCTGGTATCGCTGCGCGCGCTGATTGGCAAGGTGACGCAGGAGACCATCCTGTTCAATGACACGGTGCGCAACAACATCGCCTACGGCCAGCCAGACGTGCCGCTGGCGCGGGTGGAGGAGGCGGCGCGCATGGCGCTGGCGCACGATTTTATTCTGCGCATGCCCGAGGGCTACGACACCATCATCGGCGAGAAGGGCGTGCGCCTCTCTGGCGGCGAACGCCAGCGGCTGGCCATCGCACGCGCTATCCTGAAGAACGCGCCGATCCTGATTCTGGACGAGGCGACCTCCGCGCTGGATGCCGAGAGCGAGGCGTTTGTACAGGCCGCGCTCAAGAACCTGATGCAGGGGCGCACTGTTCTTGTCATCGCGCATCGCATGTCGACGGTGCGCAACGCGACGCGCATTGTTGTGCTCGAAGGCGGCCGTATCACCGAGGTGGGTGCGCATGAGCATCTAATGGGCAGGTCGGGGACCTACCGGCGGCTCTACGAATTGCAGTTCGACTCCGACCGCTACGAGCGCCTGCCCGCGACCGAAGCGGCTGAAGCTGAAGTTCTGGAAGGAATCAAGTGAGCACAGTGCAGGATAAGTCCGAGGCGCCGGTCCGTGCGGGTTCGCGCGCGGATGGGCAGTCCATCTATTCGATGACCGGCTACGCGACGGCGCAGTCGTCGACCGAAGACGGCGTCGCGTTTACGCTGACGATGAAGAGCGTGAACCATCGGTTTCTCGATCTGAACCTGCGCCTGCCGGGAGAGTGCGATGCTCTGGAGATTGCGCTGCGCCGCCTGATCAAGGAACGCGTGAAGCGCGGGCACATCGACGTGACGCTGCATGTGGACCGACGCACGCGCGACCAGACGCAGGCAGTGCAACTCAATCGCGAGCTGCTGACGGCGTACGTGCATGTCTTCCATGAGGCGGCCAAAGCGCACCGCTTCAACGCTGAGCCGGACCTGCATGAGCTGCTGCGCATGCCTGGCGTACTCTCGTCTGACGCGAGCTCGGCAGCGCCGGATGCGGGGCGCGCGGCGGCGATTGAGAGCGCGGTGATGGCGCTTGCGCCCTCGCTGCTGGAGCAGTTGAACCGGATGCGCGAGACAGAGGGCGAGGCGCTGGTCCGTGAACTGCGCGCGTCGATGTTGCGCCTGCGAGAGCTGGCAGAGGAGTGCGCGGCGCTGCGCACAGGCGCGCGGGAGGCGCATTTTGAGCGGCTGCGCACACGGATCGGTGAGCTGCTGCGTGCCACGGCGGACGCCGATGCTTCGGGGCAGACTTCCGACCAGCGTCTGCTGGCCGAGGCTGCGCTGCTGGCCGAGCGCTCAGACATCGAGGAGGAGCTGGTGCGGCTGCGCGCGCATATTCAGAGCTTTCTGGAGATGCTGGATGCCGGCGGCGAACTGGGCAAGCGGCTGGACTTCCTGTTGCAGGAGCTGAACCGCGAGGCCAACACTGTGCTCTCGAAGACCACCGGTGGCGATCCGGCGATTGGACTGCGCCTGACCGCGCTCGGCCTGGAGATCAAGTCGGAGATCGAGCGCGCGCGCGAGCAGGTGCAGAACCTGGAATAGACACCGGTTACACTGCTTGTATCGCATGGCGGGAATTCTGTTTATCATCTCGGCGCCGTCGGGGTCGGGCAAATCGACGCTGGTGGCGCAGTTGCGCACGCTGGTGGAGGGGCTGGATTTTTCCGTCTCCTACACCACTCGTGCGCCGCGCGGCTCGGAGACGGATGGCCGCGAGTACCACTTCGTCGAGCGCGCTGTATTCGAAGGCATGATCGAGCGCGGCGAATTCTTCGAGTGGGCGCTGGTCTTTGGCAACTACTACGGCACGGCCTGTTCGGCGCTGGACCATGCGCGTGCGGCGGGCAAGGACCTGCTGCTGGACATCGACGTGCAGGGCGCGAAGCAGGTGATGCAGAAGCTGCCCGCAGCAGTGTCGATCTTTATTCTGCCGCCCAGCCCGCAAGTGCTGGAGATGCGGCTGCGCCAGCGCAGCGAGGCCGAGCACATGACGTCGAAAGAGGTGATCGAGCGGCGGCTGCACCAGGCGCGCACTGAAGTGGAGCAGGTGTGGGACTACAAGTACGCGCTGGTGAACGATGTGCTCGACGTGGCCACTGCGGAGCTGCGAGCGATTGTGCTGCATGAGCGCGGGGTGCGCGATGGCGTGACGGCGATGGCGGAGGGATGTCTGACGAGCGCGCGACCACCGAAGTTGAAGGCAGTCCTCAAGAGTTTCGGCATTTCCTGAGTGCGGCGGATTTTCTAAGTCACACATACGGCGTGGGCATGATTACGACCGTGTTATTCACAGGGTTCGAGGCCGGGACAAAAGTGCGCGCTTGCGGTAGATTGAAAATATCTCCCGAGGTGTAGTCCATGTCGACTGAGGATCCTCTCCACAACAAGTACAGTCTGGTAAAGGGCGCTGCACGGCGTGCGCGACAGCTGCAATCGGGCGCGGCGCCGCTGATGCCCACCAAGAGCATGAAGGCCTGCCGCGTGGCGCAGGATGAGATCACCCAGGGCCGTGTGACCTTTGTGGTGAACCATGAGCCCAAGGACATCACGCCGCTCGAACAGGAGCTGTAATAGCTCCGATGCAGGGCGAGACCGCACCGCAACTGCGCGCGTGGGTGGACTACTTCCGCGATCTTGGCGTGCACGACTTCTATCGCCGCGGCGGGCCTGCTCCACTGCCGGCAATCGAGGCTGGCGTTGAGCGTGCAGCCGAATCTGCACCAGATGCGGATACGGTCCAGAGCGCGACGAATGATTCTGTCCTGGGCGATCAGGCTCCAGTCGCGATGGAAGACGACGCGTCGCTCCCCGAAGACACTTTGATCACTTCGCTTTTGCAAGCGAGCTACGCCGTGCCTCAACCTTCGCAGCTTCTCTCGTTCAACCAGCTTGCGCCGTTGCCCGCAGCCCCGGTTCCGCCAGCCGAGCGTGCCGCCGCGCTGCGCGCGATCCAGGAAGAGATTGGCGACTGCACGCGCTGTCCGCTGGCCTATGCGGGTCGGCACACCATCGTCTTCGGCGACGGCTCACCCACGGCGCGGCTAATGTTCATCGGCGAGGGGCCAGGCGCGGATGAGGACAAGCAGGGGCTGCCCTTTGTGGGCAAGGCCGGGCAGCTGCTGAATAACATGATCGCCGCGATGGGGCTGAAGCGCGAAGAGGTCTACATCGCGAACATCGTCAAGTGCCGGCCGCCCAACAACCGCGTGCCGGAGCCGGTGGAGGCGAACACCTGCTCGCAGTTCCTGCTGCGCCAGATCGATGTGATCCAACCGCAGGTGATCGTCGCGCTGGGCGCGACCGCGGCAACCTATCTGCTGGGAGTGCGGCGGTCGCTCAGCACGCTGCGCGGCCACTGGCACACCTGCCGCGGCGCCAAGCTGGCGGTGACGTATCATCCTGCGTTCCTGCTGCGCGATCCGCGCCAGAAGGCCGAGGCGTGGAAGGACCTGCAGAGGGTGATGGCTGAGCTGGGGTTGACGCCGCCGCCGAAGAAGCAGAGCTGAAGGCCAGTAACGCTCTACGGTTGAGCAGCCGGAGTTGCCGCGAGGCTTTGAGCGAGAAAATCGAGGACCCTGGGGATGGCATCGATGGAGGAGAGCGCGTTGCCCTCGGGTGTGCCGCCGTAGTCCTCTTCATCGCCGCTGGCCGGCTGCCTGACACCGCTCGACCAGGTGGGAACGATGAACGGATTTCCGGCGCGGTGTCCGGCGTGCGGATAGTCGAGGCGCGCATAGTCGTAGCGGAAGTGCGCGGCCTGCAGGCGGTGCATCGCCGCATTCGTCATCAGGCTGGAGGGCCAGACGTCATCGTCTTCGCCGGCGATCATCAGAATCGGGCTGTGGGTTTGCTCGACGGCGATCGTGGCGTCCATGTCGGCCGGGGCGCTTGCGTTGGATGCGGGACGCGCATACGCCAGTGGCGTGCCCTTCCAGGTCCATGCGGCGGCGAAGTCTCGCGTGCAGCAGGAGGGGTAGCGCACGTTGGCGGGAACATATGCGACTACGGCATGGATAGCCGGATACATGGAGCCCAACTGAAGCGCGAGCTCCCCGCCGCGTGAGGTTCCCAGCACGGCCAGCCGTCCGGGGTCGATCTCAGGACGCTGCTTCATCCAGGCAATCGCCTCGCCGAAGTATTCGAGCGGAATTCCTTCCAGTTTCTTCGGAAGATCCTGAAAGCGAAAATAGGCGAGGGCCAGCGCGGCGTAGCCATGGGAGGCGAGCCAGATTGCCTTCGGCGCCGGCAGTCCGCCTTCCGAGCCGCCGACCACGAGCACGCCGGGGTGTGGCCCGGGAGTGTCGGGCAGGAAGAGCGTGCCATGCAGTGCACCAACCAGGTGGATCTGCTGGATCTGCGAGGACAGGAGAATTTGCTGTAGGTGCGCCTCTGCGATCTGCTTGCCGTCCGCCACCAGTTTGAAGTGAATGTCTTCGCCGTCGTGGGGCATCTTGTAGCTGTGCACATCCCGCCTTGTGGGCTTCATGGACCAGACCAGCCCCATCGTGGAGACGACCCGGTAGGAGGAGCCCTTCTCAGGAGTTTGTTTCGACGTATCAATACCTCCAGAGTCGTCAGCAATGAAGTCGGCTTGCGAGGCCCAGGTTTGCGAGGCGCCATCGACGAGGTCCGCCTCCAGAGTCACGCGCTGTCGTGGTTGCAATCCGGTAATGGTGATGGTGGCAGGCTGATCGACCATGACCTGCGCGGGAGTGACTTGAAGCACCTGGGCCGAAAGTGCGTGCGCGGACAGGAGGACGAACAAAGCGGCAGAGAGCATGGAGGGCCTGGCAACGCGGACAGCGAACAATCGCATGAAGGCTCCGAACAGGCACTGAGCAGCGACAAAAGTATACATGCCGCGACGCTCGCATTCGGCCTGCAACAACCGGCATACTAGGGTGAACGCAATCAAGGCCGATCCTGGAATGCCCGAGAACGATTCACCGTTGAAAGTCCGTCGCTACAAATACCTCGACATCCTGACGACGATGTTTGTGGTCATCCTGCTGGTGTCGAACCTGGTGGCGCAGAAGATCTGCATGATCGGGCCGCTGGCGGTCAGCGGCGCGGTGCTGCTGTTCCCCATCACCTACATCTTCGGAGACGTCTTTACCGAGGTGTACGGCTTCTCCGCCTCGCGGCGCGCCATCTGGTTGGGCACATTCGGCACGGCGCTGCTCTATCTGATGGGAGTGATCGTGATCGCATTGCCCGGCGCGCCCGGCTGGAAGAACCAGCAGGCCTTCCAGATTGTCTTCGGTTTCCTGCCGCGCATTCAGGCGGCGTCGCTGGTCGCGTTCTGGGCAGGGGACTTTGCCAACTCCTACACACTGGCGCGGATGAAGCTGTGGACCGACGGCCGCTGGCTGTGGACGCGTACGGTCGGGTCGACGGTCGTCGGCCAGGCGGTGGACACGACGCTGGTGATCGTGCTGACCTTTGCCGGGAAATATCCCGCGCTGACTCTGCTCAATATGGTCCTGACCGGCTACGCGCTGAAGGTGGCCTACGAGGTGCTGGCCACGCCGGTGACCTACGCTGTGGTCGGCTGGCTGAAGAGGAGTGAGCATGCGGACGCCTTCGACCGCTATGAGGACTTCAATCCGTTCCATCTGGGTGCAGGCGATACGGAGAGCGTGTAGGGAATTTGCCCCGGAATAGAAAATATCGGGAATGAAGGGCTGTTCCGTAGACCTCATCCGAAGTGGCCCGACCAGCATTCTTTTCGCATCCTTTTCGCAACCTTTCCGCATCGGCAGGTAAAGCCCTATCATCAAACTATCTGCCTTATCAGTTTGCATAGTCTGTTCCCGGTCCGGCCGCTCCATTTGCTCTATCTGCTGCATGGGCCGTCGCGAACCAGAGGATTTGTTGATCCAGATACGATAAAGGAGTACCGCTTTGCGTTTTGTTGAGAGCCTTTGCAGTGCAAGACATCGCCCGGGGATGGCCCTGGCCGGGACCTTGGCCGTATTGCTGGCCGCCGGCTGCAGCAAGCCCGCTCCACCGGCCGCCGCTCCACAGGCGATGCCAGTTGCCGTGCAGCCGGTCACGCTGAGCGGCGTTCCCACCGCGGACACCTATGTCTCGACCATCAAGAGCCGGCGCTCGGCCACACTGCAGCCGCAGGTGGATGGGAACCTGACGAAGATCCTGGTGAAGTCCGGCGACGCGGTGAAGGCCGGCCAGCTGCTGATGCAGATCGACCCGCTGAAGCAGGTGGCGACGGTGCAGTCGCAGCAGGGCACCGAGCAGCAGCAGAAGGCCGTGTACGAGTACAACCAGGCCGACATGGCGCGCCAGGAGCAGCTCTACAAGGACGGCATCATCTCGAAACAGGCCTACGACCAGTCGGTGCAGGCCTTCCAGAACGCGAAGGCTGGCCTCGACTCGGCCTCCGCGCTGACCAACACGCAGAAGGAGCAGCTGGCCTACTATCAGATCCGCGCTCCGTTCGCGGGCATCGTCGGCGACATTCCGGTGCACCTGGGCGACTACGTCTCCCCGACTACTCTGCTGACCACGGTGGATGAGAACGCTGACCTCGAAGCATACATCTACCTGCCTACCGACCGCGCGGCGCAGGTGCGCAACGGCCTGGCTGTGGACCTGCTGGATGAGAGCGGGACGGTTCTGGCGAAATCGAAGATCGACTTCGTCTCGCCCCAGGTGGACAACGGCCTGCAGGGAATTCTGGCCAAGGCGTCAGTCCCCAAGTCCTCAGAGCGGCTGCGCAACGGGCAGATCGTGAATGCACGCGTCACATGGGGTACAGTCCAGCAGCCCACCGTTCCGATCCTGGCGGTGACACGCGTCGGTGGACAGACCTTCGTCTACGTCGCCGCGCCGCAGGGCAGCGGATACATGGCGCATCAGGTTGCAGTCACGCTAGGCGAGCCCGTCGGCAATCTGTATCCCGTGCTCGCTGGACTGAATTCCGGCGACCGCGTCATCGTCTCCGGCATCCAGCTGCTGCAGGAGGGTGCACCGGTGCAGCCCATGTCCGGACCCCCGCCCGCGCCACCACCGCCGGCTCACGCGGGCAGTTAGCCGATTAAGAAAACCATGAATCCAGCAGGGCCAGCGTTGAGCCCCCTGCGCAAGAGACGAAAGGTAGTGCTGCTTGGTTGAGTTCTTCATCCGCCGTCCCATCTTCGCCACGGTCTGCGCGCTGCTGATCGTGCTCGCCGGCGCCGTGACGCTGCCGACCATCCCCATCTCTCTCTATCCGGACCTGGCGCCGCCGCAGGTGGTGGTCAGTTGCAACTACGTCGGCGCCAACTCGGCGGACGTCGAATCCGCGGTCACCATCATCCTGGAGCAGGCCATCAACGGCGTCGAGGGCATGCGCTACATGTCCTCCACCTCGGCCAACGACGGCACCTCCACCATCACCGTCACCTTCCAGACCGGCTATAACCTGGACATCGCCGCGGTCGACGTGCAGAACCGCGTGGCCACGGCGCAGGGGCGTCTGCCCGCCGCGGTCAACAACACCGGCATCTCCATCACCAAGGCGAACTCCAACTTCGTGCTGGCCGCCGGCTTCATCTCGCCCGATCACTCGCTCTCGCAGGCCTTCATCTCCAACTACCTGGATGTCTACGTCTCCGACGCGCTGAAACGCGTACCCGGTGTCGGCAGCGTCATCATCTTTGGCGAGCGCAAGTACGCGATGCGCATCTGGCTGGATCCCAATGAGCTGGCCGCGCGCGGGCTGACGCCGCTGGATGTGACCAGCGCGCTGCAGGAGCAGAACATCGAAGTGCCCGCCGGACAGCTCGGCGTGCCACCGTCCCCCGCCAATCAGAGTTACCAGATGGCGGTGCGTGTGGTGGGCCGGCTCACCGACCCCCACGAGTTCGAGAACATCATCCTCAAGTCGAACGCGGCCAGTGCGCCGGTCGGCTCGATCGCGACGTCTGCGGCGCCCAACGGCTCAGGCATCGTCCTGCTACGCGATGTGGGCCACGCAGAACTGGGCGCGGAGAACTACAACACCAGCCTGAAGTACGCTGCCGTCGGCGTCCCCAACGGCGACGCCATCGGCATCGGCGTGCAGCAGCTCTCCAACGCCAATGCGCTCGACGTGGACAAGCGCTGCAAGGAGGTCTTCGCCCAGCTGCAGAAGTCCTTCCCGCCTGGACTGCAGGGCTTCATCGCGGTAGACACCACCACCGTGGTCTCGGACTCGATCAAAGAGGTGGAGAAGACGATCGGCGAGGCCATCATCATCGTCATCATCGTCATCTTCTTCTTCCTGCAGGACTGGCGCGCGACCATCATCCCCGCGATCACCATTCCTGTCTCGCTGATCGGGACCTTCGCGTTCATCAAGATCTTCGGTTTCTCTATCAACTCGCTTACGCTCTTCGGCATCACGCTGGCCACTGGCCTGGTGGTCGACGACGCCATCGTCGTCATCGAGAACGTCCAGCGCCATCTTGAAGGTACGGGCGCGCCGGAGAGTGGCGACTGCGCCCACGATCCGCTCAAGGCGACCAGCGTGGCCATGGCCGAGGTCACCAGCGCGGTCATCGCCACTTCGCTGGTGCTGATCTCGGTCTTCGTGCCGGTCAGCTTCTTCCCCGGCACTACAGGCATTCTCTACAAACAGTTTTCGCTGACGATTGCCTTCTCCATCGCCATCTCTGCCTTCAACGCGCTGACGCTTTCGCCCGCGCTGGCCGCGGTCTTTCTGCGCGCGGAGACGGAGAAGAAGGGCCTGCTCGGGCTGATCTTCAATCCCATCGAGAAGCTCATCCGCAAGGTCATCTCGCTCTATGCGGTCGCCGTCACCTGGGTGGTCAAGTGGCGCTACGCGTTTCTGGCGCTCTTCGTTGCGGGTCTTGCGGCCACGGTCTTCATGTACAACTACGTGCCCACGGCCTTCCTGCCGCAGGAGGACCAGGGCTACTTCCTGATCATCGTGCAGACGCCTCCCGGCGCCTCGCTGAGCTACACCACCGACTTCGCCAACAAGGGCGCCGCCATCGTGGCCCAGGACCCCGACGTCTTTGGCACCTTCTCCGTGATGGGCTTCTCGCTCGCCGGCGGCAGCTCGCCCAACTCCGGCCTGATCTTCGCGCCGCTAAAGCCGGTAGACGAGCGCACCAAGAAAGGCGCGGGGCACTCGGCGCATGACATCGTAGGCAGGGTCGCGCCCAAGCTGTTCAGCGTGCCCGGCGGCATCCTGTTTGCCGCGGAACCGCCAGCTATCCAGGGTGTCGGCACCGTGGGCGGCTTCCAGTTCATCCTGCAGGACGGCGGCCGCAACACCTTCGGCGACATCGACCGCATCGCGCACACCATGGTCGCCGCGGCATACGATCCGCGCAACGGGCTGACCAACCTGAACACGCAGTTCACCGCCAACGATCCGCAACTCTACGTCACCATCGATCGCCAGAAGGCGGAGGCGATGGGCGTGCCGCTCTCGCAGATCACCGCGGCCATGGGCACCTTCATGGGGTCGAGCTATGTCAACGACTTCAACTTCAACAACCGCTCCTACCGCGTCTACGTGCAGGCCGACCAGCAGTTCCGGCGCAACGCGGCCGACCTGCGCCAGTATTACGTGCGCTCCAACGCCGGCCAGATGGTGCCGCTGGACAATCTGGTCGCGTTGTCCGAGACCGCCGGGCCGCAGGTGATCGACCACTACAACCTCTTCCGCTCCGCGGAGGTTGACGGCTCGCCCGCCGAGGGCTTGAGCTCCGGGCAGGGCCTGGACAACATGGAGAAGCTCTTCAACAAGGTCAAGATGCCGGGCATGATGTTCGAGTGGACCGGTCTGGCGCTCGAAGAGAAGGAGTCCGAGGGTAAAGCGCTGCTGATCTTCGGCCTCGGCCTGCTGGTGGTCTATCTCACTCTGTCCGCCCAGTATGAGAGCTTCTTCCTGCCCTTCATCATCTTGCTCGCCGTTCCCATGGCAGTGCTGGGTGCGCTGAGCCTGGTCTCCGCGCGCGGGCTCAGCGACGACGTGTATGTGCAGATCGGACTGGTGATGCTGATCGGTCTCTCGGCCAAGAACTCCATCCTGATCGTAGAGTTCGCCGAGCAGCAACTGGAACATGGCAAGTCCATCATCGACGCGGCCATCGTTGCCGCTGAACTGCGCCTGCGGCCCATCCTGATGACCAGCTTCGCCTTTATCCTGGGCGTGATGCCGCTCTACTTTGCCACCGGCGCTGGCGCACTGGGCCGGCACTCCGTGGGCACGGCGGTGGTAGGCGGGATGCTGGTCTCGACGGTCCTCAACCTTTTCTTTATCCCTGTGCTGTATGTGCTTCTAAAGACACTGCTTGGAGTATTCAAAAAAGAAAATGTCGCGTCGGGGCTGCCGCCCTGCGATTAGCCGGCGGACTCAGTCTGCGGAGCTGTTGCGGAGCGTCCGGTGGCTACTCACTAACACCCAAGTTGTACCGATCTGGTACTAAAGTTCGGCTCATCCCCAGCCGGTGGGATGGGCTGCGTCGCCGGAGTGGCCGATATTGAAAGTGCCGGTCGATTGTTCCCCCGGCAGAAGGAGGCGACCTGCGATGCATGACGCAATGATGGCGCTCCTGTTTATGGTCGTAGTGGCGTTCCCCTGCTTCCTCTCCGCGGTATCGCCCGAGTAAGCGCGCGCCGCGCAGCTGCGGCCAAACAAGTACAAACAAGAATCGGACAGCGTGGTCTACGCGGATCTCAGCGGGGGCCACGCTGCTTCCATTTGCGGTAGAGAAACGGCCCACACCTCGCGTGAGATGTGGGCCCATTGATTTTCTGCAAGTCGAGCAAATCGCGATTGAGCTGCGGGTTAGACGAATCGTGATTTAGAAGAGCAGCTTCAGCCCAAGCTGGATCTGTCGCGTGGTCGCTGATGAGGTAACGACGCCGGCGGTCGGGCTCAGCGCCGGCGCTGTGGTCTGGTTCGCCGATGTCCCCTGGGTTGGCCCGGTGGAGAAGACCGTCTCCGACGGCGTGCCCAGGTTGGTGTGGTTGAGGATGTTGAAGAACTCGGCGCGGAACTGCAGCCGCACGCGTTCGTTCAACGCTGTCACCTTGGCCAGCGAGAGGTCAAGGTCGTCATAGCCCGGTCCGGTCAGCGAATCGCGGCCCAGGTTGCCCACCGTGCCATACGCCGGCGCGGAGAAGGCCGCCGGGTTGAAGTACTGCGCCACACGCTGCGCGGTGGTTCCGCTGGTATAGAGCGCGGCGCTGAACGCAGGGTTCGCGTTCGGCCGCACAGGATTGCGCGAGTCGCCCGAGCCTGTGGGGTTGTAGCCGAGTTGCGGGCTGAAGGGGAAGCCTGACTCGAGCGTGGCGATCGCCGAGAGCGTCCAGCCGGAGACTGTGCCATTCACGATCGGCGGTGCATCCGTGAGGAAATAGTGATTCTTGCCGAAGGGCAGGTCGTAGCTGGCGTTGATCGCGGCTAGGTGGCGGATGTCGGTCGCCGCCGGGCCCCAGTCCAGGTGCGGGTTGTTGGGGTATTCGACGAACGCCGGCGTGTTCGCCGAGACGCTGGTGTTCCACGCCGAACCGTCGTCCAGGTTCTTCGCGTAGGTGTAGTTGGCGCGGAAGGCCAGTCCATTGGCCAGCGAGCGCCGCAAGTCGACCTCGAGCGCGTTGTAGGAGCTTGATCCCTGCGAGACCCACGAGGTGGTGTTGGCGAGCGCGGGATTTGCCTTGGTTGTGGCCGGGTAGTAGATGGTGCCGTTGGGCTCTACGATTGAGGCAGGCTCGTTCAGGTCCTCGGAGAGGATCTGGTGGTAGCCGTGCGAGCCAACGTAGCCGACGGTGAGTGCGGTGTTGGGCGCGACTTGCTGCTCGACGCGCAGGGTCCAGGCA
>Ga0182024_10012324_pt1 | contig 16938 bp, 16 predicted proteins | sample P32metaG_FD_120480 | JGI IMG/M metagenome (GOLD analysis project Ga0182024, IMG submission 120480) | Permafrost microbial communities from Stordalen Mire, Sweden - P3-2 metaG (Illumina Assembly) | ecosystem: Environmental > Terrestrial > Soil > Wetlands > Permafrost | place: Sweden: Stordalen...
ATCATCATTCTCTGAAACAATGGTCAACATTCCCTTGCATCTGCCCGGAACCGGATGGGGCTCAGCCGAACGAAGACTGACCAATTGAGCGATCGGCTGATTGTTCCTGGTAATTACAATCTCGTGTCCAGCAGGCAGCTTCTCGATAAGCTCGACAAGATGAGCCTGGGCTTCTTCAATGGTAATTTTGTCCATGTATATTCCCAACCGCGCGTTGTCCATGCCTTCTTCGTTTCATTTTACCAGACGCTATTCCTTTAGGTGTTGCCGGAACTTGTGAGAACGCTGCACTATGGGAAAGCGCAACTTTGTAGTGCGAGTCGACAGATTGTCCTTTTGGCTGCTCAATCTCAACACCCGGAGCGCTTTGTAAAAGGGCAACCCAAGACACCTGCGTTGCCAGAAGCAGCCTGGATCAACCCGCCAACTCCTCCGGTTATTCCGAATTGGTGGTGCGAAACTATCCAGCACTGAGACATTCTATTAATTCTTCAATGCAATTTGCTGCTTCACCGTATGTGGTGCAAATCCGGACGTGACAAATCAGCGGCAAGGAGACTTTGAGAAGCCATGCCGACGGCTCGGGGTATCTTGCGCAAAGCAAGAACAAGACCCGAGTTCGCATCATTTTGGTGCAATGAGTTTGTCTACAAATCTGGCATTAGTCGAGCCCTTCCTATAGAATCGAAAAAAGACAAAGAGCGCTGCGGACACCGTATGCGGTGACCAAATAACAGGTATTGCGCTCCAAAAAATGCCTTCTGTTGGCAGGCGCTATAAGTCCCTGCGCCAGAAATCCAAGCGCACCTCTAAGCGCTTCTGCACGAATGCTATGTTGCGAAATTGTGGAAACTTTTGGCGAGAAAAGATTTCGCCTGGGCTGGAACAATGTTGAAGTAGTTCTCTGGGTCACCAGTGAACAGGAAAGTCAGACCCACTGAAATGCACTGTTGACTATATACACTGTACAGCGGTTGAATTTTGCACGCAACCGTACCCTTATATACGACATGTGACTGGCGCCGGAAAAACAGAAATGCGATTAGATTGCGTTCGAAATTAAAGATAAATTCTGCTGGGGTGAGCGGCTGGCCTGCTTGTGTGCTTCCTTTGAATTTCGATCGATCTCCATTACTCCTATTGATTTTCCTATCCAATGCAGCTGCTCTTTGTCCATCCGAATTTCCTCGGGTCGTCTTCGAAACCTTTGCCTTCCGGCCACTGGCTGCATCTGAGCAAACCAGGATTGGTCATCTGCGAACATTACCCTCTCATTTCCTGTTATATAGGATTGCGCTCTCTGGAAAATTACCTCACTGCTGTTCTCGCCTGGACCCAGATCAGCACGCATGTGGAAGGTTCCGCGGCTCTGCGTCGTGGAATGGCCCAGCGCTGAAAGGGTTGTCGTTGGCAATCAGCTCTTGATACCAGCGAGGAATGTAGACACGCTTGTCGCAAAGCGTGAGAAAGAGCGGTGCCACATGCACGTTTTTGAATAAAGACTTGAGCCGATGATACTCCTGTTGCAGTGCATCCAATTCGTCTTTGACCGCCAGCCTGGCAGTTTGCTCATGAACGAATTGTTGCGCTTGTTCGCGATTCCAGCCCTGCTCTACAAAAGCTTCGACTATCTCAGGGCCCTTCTCGACAAGATGGGTCATACCGCAGTCGTCATGAGCGATAAGCAAAATACAGGTCACTCCTTTATGGAGAACATAGCCAATCGCAAGCTCGGACCCAATCAGCCTGCCGCCTGGAGTGCGAATGATGTACGCGTAGCCGGCCGGCACTGGCATTGAGTAGCGAAATTCCATGCATGATGCAATCAGCATCTGCGGTCGTGTTTGTGGATGCAGAGGATAGCCAAAGTTTTGCGCTTGAATGAAGTGTTCGATCGGAGTTCCTCTCCAGCGATGAGGAATATCGTTTGAAGAAAGAAGTTCACAGAGACTTTTGTTGTATTTAGGATCCGAATTAATTCCAATAAAATTGTTCATATTCGATGCACTCTCAGACATCGTTTCTTGATTTGTTTTGTCTTCTTTGATTTGTTGTTTTGTAATTCTATTCTCACCGACAGCCGGTTATGAAGTCGTTAAGAGAGAAAGAATTGAAAAAGCTAGTCAAAGTCGGAAAGGCTCAGATTATGCGGCATTAGGTTGAAACTTCCTTGCGAAAATTTTCCACTGTTTTGCGTATTTGAGACTGATCCAGTCCAGCAAAAAAAATCAAGAACTCTCCAGGTTGCCGACTCGGGTGATCGTGATAAAACGATTCTGTCGAGGTCAGAGCAAGATTTGCTTTGCGGGCCGCTGCCGTCAAGTTTTGATCCAAATATCCACTGAATCTAGCCACAATTGTGAGCCCGCCAGTTTTGGCAGGTAGGTCGACGCCTGCACCAAAGTTGCGCTTGAGCTCATAGATCAATGTTCTGCGACTTGCTGCAAATTGCCTCTCCAGCTTTCGAACATGTTTCTGCAGATAACCGTCATCGAGAATCTCAGCCAGGGCTAGTTGTGCCAGGTTTTCGGTCAAGCTTGCTGTGTTGCGCTTGGCGCGCTGCAGGAGGTCGATAAAGGAGTATGGAATGACGACAAAGCAAAGGGTGGTTAAAGGATAGAGAATCTGCCAGAAACTTGACAGGTAAATGACGTTATCCTGGGTATCCATGCTCTTCAAGGGTGGAGGCATTGTCTGTCCGTAGTGAAACAACCCCTCGTAATCATCTTCGATGATCAAGGCATTGTTTTTTTGCGCCCACGACATCAACTCCTTGCGCCTCGAAAGAGTCATAGTCAGCCCCGTTGGCTCCTGATGACTGGGTGTGACATAGACAAGCTTTATTTGTCTGCCGCACCGTTTAATGTAATCTACGGAAATGCCTTCGGCGTCGAGTGGAACGGGCAGGATATCAAATCCCAGATAGGCAGCCACATCTCTGACGCCTCCGTAGCCGGGTTCTTCCATGGCAATTGCATCGCCGGGTTCCATAAATAAGCGGCAGATGAGGGCGAGGGCATTGAAAGGAATGTTGAAAACAGCCACTTCATCTGATGTGCAGTGGATGCCAGTGCTACGGTTGAGGAATGCTGAGATTGCTGCTCTCAACTTTGGGTGTCCGAGTACGGCGGACTCGTACCAGAGCTCATGGAACGATAAGGGTTCGGTGTTTCTTTGAGTTGCGGCTTTCCAGCGTCTGAAAGGCAAACATTCTTTCGGAACGGCACCGTATATGACCGGTTCATCCGAAAAGAATTGAGTGTTGGGCTCGGAAAAGAGTTTAACGGAATAAGTCGACAATCGATTGGCGTCTATTGGACTGGACTGGGGAAGCAGCTCAGGAACATCCATGACAGCCGCGACAAAGGTACCCCTGGTGCCATGACTGGTGACCCAGCCGAGGTTTTTGAGATGCCTATAGGCACCAAGGATGGTGTCTCGTGAAACGCCAAGCGATTCTGCCAGCACTCGACTGGGTGGAAGCGGCGAATTGGTAGGCAGGCGACCGCTTTTTATAGCTTCAATAATAGCTAGCGATAGCTCCAGGTATCCTGGTTTCTGTCCAGCTAAACCGGGAAAACTGAGCACTTCAAATACCCACACTTTGAGCCGATCCAAGATTATCATTCTGTCCCATACCAATATACAGCTATGCGAACAGATAATTACCCATCATTCGATCCCATTATTCGGTCCACCAATCTGACCTGAAGAGTCGGCCAAAGGCTTAAATTGACGATTATTGCCTATAGACATAAGTTTTGCCGATTTTTATGTCTATAGGAAATAATTGTGCCAAATGTGCGACGCCAGCACCACTTCACAACCAATCAGGGCGGAATTTTCTGTGCAATTCTTTCTTGACAAGATGCGAAAGCGAGGTTTTTCGGACCGTCCTAATCTAGAAATCTAAGGCTGGGAGAGTGAAGTAAGTAGGCGATCCAAGAATGGTTTGTCTAGCCATGCCAATCAAAGGTCTGCCAGGTGTTTTTGAATGTTAAGCGCGAATCCCCTGGATGTTTTACAACCTCTTGATATCTCTAAGACGTACGGTTTGGGTACATCTCGACAATTTAAATTACTGAGGAACAACTCCAACCTTAACAGCTCCAATCAAGCAATAGCACTGAAACAACAACTGAGTTCGCTCGGAAGAGCATGCCACTGAAGATATCACCAGACACCGATTGTGAGCCGTAACTTCGAACTAGTAGGCCGTGTGGGGCGTTCCACGCACGAGACATGCACCTGCACAATACCCAGGCCTCAAAAGCTCGCGCCTGCAGTGCGAGCGCCTTAGTTCTGACCACGGAGTTCAGTCATGGAAGACATGGCGAACAAAAATCCATCAACCAAAGAGATCTGGAATCGCCTGTACCAAATTGGAAAACCCTTCTGGGTATCGGAATGCCAGCGTTCGGCGATCGGCAAACTCGTTACCGTCATCACCCTCATGTTCATATCGTCTTCTCTTACCGTCTACGCCGTCAGACTGACAGGAGACGCCACCTCAGCACTCCAGAGAGAAGACTTTCAGGCACTGTGGTACATCATCTCCAAGTGCGCCGGTGCTCTGGGCATGGCGGCTCTGGCCACGAGCTTCTTCGAGTTCTATCGCTCCAGCCTTGCTTACAATTGGCGCGAATGGCTGACCAAGTACTATTTCCACAAATACTTCAGCGATAGTGTTCCCTACAAAATGGCGGGTGACCCTCGCGTCGAGAACGCCGGCCAACGTATGACACAGGTTCTGGAGAGTTGGGTTAATGCCGCCGTTGGCTTGTCGCTTTCAGCAACTAACGCCGTCGTCGACATCTGCCTCTTTCTGGGACAGCTGATTATGATTACCTGGCTTCTTGGAGCGGCAGTCTTCATCTACTCCGCCCTCGGGTCTGTGATCATGTATCTGATCGGCAGAAAGCTCGTTCCCCTCAACCTGGAGCTCAGGCATCGAGATGCGGCTCTGAGGGAATATCTGGATGACGTCAACAGAGATGCTGAATCAATCGCTATTTACAATAGCGGCGCTTCTGAAGAACGAGGCGCCACGAGCGCCCTGGTCAGACTGATGGCGACGCTCAGAAGCGTGATGTATGTCAATCGGCGGCTGAGCTTCTTCTCTACACCGTATACGCTGCTGATGCCGCTCATTCCGACGATTGCCATCGCTCATTGCTACGTGCATTCAACGATGCAAATCGGCGTTGTCGGCATCGCCTCGTTAGCATTCGCCAAGGTGTTCAAGGGAATGACTGTGATCGTCGATCAATTCGCCGGCATCACCTTCTTTCTCTCCGATACACATCGGCTGGGTGCTTTCGAAGAAGTGATGGACGAGATTGCCACCACTGATCCGGAAGGCTGCAAAATCAAGATTGAGGCCAGTAGCCACGTTGAGGCCAAAAACCTGAGCGTGCTCACGCCCGACGGAAGAAGGGTGCTGGTGGACAACGGCTCCTTCAGCATCGCCAACGGTTCGCGTGTCTTGATTCTGGGTGCTTCAGGCTGCGGAAAATCTTCATTGCTGCGCGCGCTCCTTGGGCTGCCGGTGCCTGGTTCTGGTATCGTCAGCCGGCCTGCCCGCGATCAGATAATGGTCATCCCCCAACGCCCGTATCTGCGCGAGGGCACCTTGCGGGAAGCGCTCGTCTACCCGAATCTCAAGGCTGAAGTGAGTGATGTGACACTGCTGGCGGTGCTGAAGCTTGTCGGGCTTGCCGATTTGGCTGTCAACGTCGGTGGTCTCAATGCGTCGCAGAAATGGAACAAACTCTCGTTGGGACAGCAACAGCAAATCAGCCTGGCCAGAGTGTTTCTGGCCCGTCCCAAGACGATCATCCTCGATGAAGCAACTTCGGCGATCGACCCGATAGCTGAAAAGGCTTTGCACCGCAAGCTCCAGAATACCGGGGCGACGATCATCTCGACCGGGCACAGACCGGCTCTGGTTGAATACAACGAGACGATCATCGAGTTCACTAACCCAGCCCCATACAGGCAGAGTGAGTGCAGCATTCTGAAAATGTATCCGGCAAGCGAATTTGATGCAGCCAAGTGGAGTCGAACTCATGAAAGCTAAAGAGCGAGCGCTGTCCATTGGCGCTCAGACGACCATGTTTTTGCGCTCACTGGCTGGGTGCAAGGGGAAGTAACGTTCGGAACTAGCGGTCGGAGGCTTGGTTGAACCCTGTCTCCGACCCGCTACTCTTTGTGTCCGGCGTGTCGGGCGTCTTCCTGGGCTTATTGACCAGCTCCAGCAGCTTGTCGGTTGCTCGTTTCAGTTGCTCATTCTTTCCAGACTGGCAGCAGTGGTCGTCTACTTCTATGTCTGGAGCTACTCCTTTGCCCTCCAACCGCACACCGCCGATGGTGCAATCAAAAACTGCCAGATAAAGCGCAGCGCGCTCACCAAGATCAAAATACTTTCCGGCTAACACGAAACCAGCTGTGTTTTGACCGACTAACACTGCCCGCCCGCTGCGTTTGAGCGAAAACGCTAAGAGCTCCTTGCCACTGCGGGCGCCATCATTAATAATGGCGACAATCGGCTTGTCAAAGTACATGATGTCCGTATGTGTTTTGCCATCTCGCCCGTGGCTGACAAAATTCGGATAGCCGGCTGGGTTGCGATAGAAAAAATCCAGCTCGCTAAGACTATTGCCGCCATAACCATCGCGCAGATCAAGTATGAGACCTTCTGTGTCGGCAAGCTTGTGTGCCAGAGCATCTTCCATGGCGTCGTGGGCGCCGGGACCGCCGCCTCCACACCAGTTGTGAATGTAGCCTAACGTATGCCCATTCACATTGAACGTGCGGGCACTAGCTTTGATGGCATGCACATATTGCAGATACTCGTCTTCCTCGACCGGGCGGATGACCAGCCGCATGGGCTTGCCTTGTCGCATTATCTCTAAGGTCAGCGGTTTTCCGGATTGTCCGGCGAAGTTGTGCTGCCCTACATATGGCTGGCCTTCGACCGACTTGATTTCATCTCCTACCTCTAGACCGGCTGTCTCCGCTGGGCTTCCGTCGAGTACGTAACGGACCTGGTTGTCGGCAAATCGCGGAGCACCGGTAACGAAGCCTACGTAATCAATGGCGACACGCAACTGCGGGTTGAATTGTCCGAATAAATCACGTAAGAAGTAGAAGATCTCATCGTTGCAGGTGGCAAATTCGCAGTGGCTGGATTTGAGCGCAGCCATGGTCTTATTCATTGATTTGAATAATTCCACCAGATTCTTGCTCCTGAGAATCTCTTCTCGATTCGTCTTAAGAGCTGGAATCCATCCTGTTTTCACAAGTTCCGGATCGTAGAAGTTTTTGCGCACGAATAGGTCAACCTTATCGAGTAGTATTTCGTTCTCTTTTCGAGTCGTGGCCAGGTCAACTGGTATTGTCGGCTTTGTAAGCAATGGATCCTTGGGTTTTTCGTGGACATGAATGGTGTTGGATTTGTTAGCGTGAGACGGCCATTTGACTGGACCCGATTGCGATTCGAAGCTCTGCGACCATGAAGGCAGCGTACAACTGAGGACGGCAGCACAGCTCAGCGCAGCATGGCTGACGCTGGTTGCTAAGACTGGATAAGTCAATTTGGGATGCATTAATCGCTACCAGGGACGACGCTCACCACGATACCAGGGACGAACCTTCTAGCACCAACGTCAGAAAGAACTCATACATGAATGTACAATCGCATCACGTCACCCACGAAGACCTCGTCGCTGCTCACCGCCAACGCTACCGCGTGAATGCCCAGGCGGCGCTCCAAGGACTGGAAGAGTTCAGGCAGACCGACGACTGCGGTACGTTTACCGTCAAGGTCGATAGACACTTCATCGACGCCACCGATCGAAAAATGCCGCCGCACCTCGATCGGGTCACGCTTTGCGAGCGACTGGCTCGTGGCGAGCAGGTTCCTGAACTCGACCGCGTTATGAGCGATTACGTGGTCAGGCTTACTGGCAAACCTGCCCCCGTCTAGTTCGAGCGCGGCGTGGATGAGCCTGGTCGCTGCCCACATCTTTGGGGCAAGCGAGTCCTGAACTGACGCTTGTGACACTTTCCCGCTTCAACATCAAATTATGCGCCAAATGCATCGATTTTCCGTCCGCAACTCGTTCCGGAAATTCGATGCACCAGATGCATATTGCCAAAATCTTCAACCCCGATCCACGAAAGGATCACTCCAATGCACCCAATGCATCCAATATCGAAAGCTGTCCTCATGATGGCTGCGCGCAGTTTCGCCGGCGTGACCGCTGGCGTTGCCACGGCCTTCGGCAGTTTCTGGCTCACCGGTGTCAACCACATCGGCTATAACAACGACACAAGAATCATCGCGGGCACCGTGGGCGGTGCTATCGTCGCCTTCCTTGCCAGCTGCCTGGCTGCGCCGTTTGGCCAGATCAGGTCGGCCTCACAATCTATCGGCTTCAGCATAGCAGCTGGTCTGCTTGCTTGGGACGCTGAATGCCTGTTGTTGCCTGGCACCAACGCCGGGTTCACGCTGAAGGCGGCAATTTCAATGACCCTCATCGGCGCCGTAATTGGCGCAATGGTCCACGGTTTATGGCAGCTGTTTGCCATTCCCAGAACTCCTAGCTCCGAAATGACAGCTTTGACGGCTCTATGGATGTGCGGCACTCTTGCCGCTATCACCTACACGATTGCCAGGCTGACAGGGATACTTACCTGAGTCGCATCGCCTTCACACGCTGAAGGTCACGTTGAAATCGAATGAAAGGATTCAAACATGGCAATAACAATCGCTGCAATTCTTTTTGACCTGCTGCCTTCGGCGCCTGGTGCGTATACGAGGGCGGCCGTGCCATAGCGAGGTGGCCTGAAAAGAGCTACACCGTTTACACCAACCTCAGCTGCTTCATCATCCTTGGTGGACTCTTGGCCTGGTTGACGTTCATCATGGGTTGTTTGGCGATCGCGCCCCATGCGCCAATTTCCGACAACTTCACTCTCGTAATGTTCACCATGCCGTTTGCGACCTGGGTGGGCGCCCTGCTGCAGATCCTTGCAAACTTCGCGCGGTGGCTCTTGCGGCGACCGGGTCGTGAAATTCAATCATGTTGCCACGCGGGTGACACAACGCAATGGACGAATTCGGCGCATACGCGCAGCTAGTCCCGCTCGCCCGAATCAAATCAGAATGAGGTCTCTTCCGCTGGTTGATACCCGCCGGACCATAAATGCGCAACGGTTGCGCCCTACGCTGACGGGCATCGTCCACGCCCGCACAAGTTGGACGAACTTCAGCAAGGATTAAATCGATGGAATTCCCAACCGCAGACGACACCGCCTCCCAGCTGATTCAACGGTTTCTCGAACTGTCGCGCAACCGAGACGCCGCCGGCTCGTTGACCACCGAAAGCAGGGTTCGGGGCATGCTCGAAACCACCGTCGCCCGCTGTATCGAGCACATCACCTCGAGGGTCGTCGGCAACAAAGACGCAGACGGCGAAGCCGCCATTCGCGACAAACTCCGATCGTGCTTCGATCTGATCCACGCGCAGTGGACGGCAGGGTCGCTGGACCAGAGAATCTACGACTATGTGCTTGTGCGCGCGGCCCAGATTCGCGATCTGCTTTCGCTTGCCGACGCGCTCGCGCAGAGAAATTCCCGCACCATCAGCACTGCCGAACAATGACCAGGATGGGGAGTTCGACGGTATTCAGCATTTGAATGCTCTATATAACGGAGCTCCCCGCTCCGGTATCGCCGACAGTACCTGATTTTCTTCCCTGCCAATCCTGTGCAGGTTAACTCGCATAAAGCGAACAGAATAGAATCAACAAAAGGACTAAGCCATGAAGAAGTTCCTCGTGCTCACGTTGAAGAGCGGCTTTGGTACAGCCGTCGCGATCGCGCTATATGTTGTGACGACAGGATTGATGGTCTACGGATCAGTTGATCCAGAGAAAGTAGTCGTCACAAGTTTAACTGGTGGCGCTGTTTTCGGCGCCATTTTCGCGCTGGTGCACCGGCGGCGTCGCTGCCGTCCTTCGCCTGGATCCAGTCTAACGACCGGAACTGCCTGCGTTGCCGGTGTTGTGCTGATCAGCATATATGCCGGAACCTTCGCCGGGTTCTCACTGGGAGTGATTACTGCTCTGATCGCCTCCGCTTTACTTACCAGCACTGGCATGTATTTGGGCAGCAGAATCGGACGCCAGCGTTACTGAGTCGAAAAGGCGCGCACCAATCCCGGTGCGCACTCTGTCGGAATTGTTCTTCTGACCGCTCGAAGAGCCGACCAAAGACGAAAGGATTCAACATGACCGATGCCAATAAACTCACTCACGCTGAACGCCCATTGATGCGCAAAGGCGAATGGGTCTGATCCATCCCGGCTGAACAATCCTTGCCGTGTTCTCACGGATGACTTATGTTTGTCGGAGGCTTAGGGTGTTCGACCCTGGTCTCCGACAACTCTTGTTTTCTTCCCCTTCGCTTTTTTTTGGCCTATTTAGGCACCATATGCGGTATCAAATTGAGGCATTCCACAGTATGGACATACCGAACATACCGTTTGCTAAAACAACCCGGGATTGAGTTCTTTGAGCGTCGGAAGATAATTGCTATGCTTGCGCAAATACGCAATCATTTCCTTCCAAACCTCGTCTTTGGTAAGACGCTGCGCTGACTCGTAACTATTGTCTGCCGCGTTCGAGCCAAAGTAATAATCAAAGGGAAGGCGCACATAGAGATACCTATAGTGAGGATAAATCAGATCCAGAAGCTGCCTGCCGCCCTTGGCTTCTCCATGGTAGATCATCTCGTAGACACGCGAAATTGCCAGCGGTGTGAGTGGGGCGCTCTTGCGTTGTGGAAGTGGCGTATAAGAGAACTTTGTCGCTTGCGCGATGTCTTCCGTTGGGTAGTACGGATCCCACATTTGGCCGGCATCCGGCACCAACGCGTCTCCCTTTCTCACTAATGCTACTTCCGGATAGCTTATGTGGTCATTGACAAAAATATCGCCTGGCTGCAGGTTCACTCCCATCGGGAGATCTCCTACTCTGACCGACAGTTTGTACTTACCATATGCATACACACCGGCAGGAAGATTCTTCAAAAGAAATTTCGGTTTGCCATCTGCGGGCAAGGTGGCCACGTTTAAGCCAGACGTGCGAGCATCCATGTAGAAGAGCTGGGGATCAGGGTCTGTCGGCAAAACCATGAGGTCCAACTTTTGCGCAGAGTCACAACTGAGTAATGATTTTCCATCCCTTATCAGGCGAAAATCATCTGGCGACTGAAGTCCATCCTCTTCATTGATAGTTTCTTCAAGTTGATAATGATTTGGCAACTCTGTTGTTCTGACAAATTTTACATCCGCATCAGCAGCGTCAGCAGAAGGCACTTCCTTGCTATCCTGCGCCCGCAGCTTCTTTGGCATCTCCGTGCCTACGGGGAGCGCTGGGTGCACTGGGCGCAGCGCATGGAAAGATAGTGCCACCATCATACTCAAGGATGCCATAGCGCTAATGAAGCAGTTTCTGCATGTCCACATAGTGGCGACACCTCGTGATGGAGATTTGTTCCATCATAGTTAAGTAAAGAAATGCAGCCTTTGTCTGGATGTAAAGGCCCTGATCTGCGGCGTAAAAAATAGCCAAAGAATGTAAGAGATTGTCGATGCCGCCATGTGACTAGTTCTTCGGCGGGTACTATGAACAAGCAAGCAAATAGAATCAATCTGCGACTCTCATATAGGGCACACACCAATGCTCAGATTCCCGGTCACAACACACCACCTGCGGTATCACAACGGTGGGCGCCCAGCGGAGTTGCGTTCGCAGGGCGAAATGATTATGCAGGAACAGTGGAAAAGAACAGACGTCTGGTTGATCAGTTGGCGCGGGTTTAGTAACAACCGAAATTTTCACTGTACATGCGGTACGGATAGAGGTGTTCGATGAAAGAAGGGAAAAACGGCTTCATCAAGGTTATGTCAAGCTGCTTGATCGTAGTTGCTTTGTGCGCGCAACTGCCGCTGGCGGCTCGGGCAGACGATGGACTGAAAGCGGAAACCCCATCTAAGGATTCTGCCCAGTCGAGACCGGTGACACCGACATCGCCGGCCCCAGAGTCCAGCGATTCGGCGGCATCGACAGCTGCGACTGCAAGGGGTGCATCGACATCTTCTGAGCACACGAAGTTGTATGGTTCGGCTCGGAAACACGATAATTTGCCAGACGCAACCGGCGCTGCAAGCGCTTCACAGGGTACGCCCCTCGACGGCAACGTGGTCGATAATGCAGCCGAGAACGCCGCCAAGCTTCAGGCCGAAAAGGCCGCCGCAGATGCATACGCGCTGGCGGTGCAAAAGCTTTCCCAAAGGCAAAAGCTTACAGCCGAAGATTTTCGCAGTCTTGATATTGGAATTCTCGGTTACGACTCGGACCAGACTTTCTTTCAATCGATTGGCAAAATTACGAGAGTGTATGCCGATTTCCCGGCTGAACAAGCAGGAATCCGGGCTGGAGATAAAGAAATCTGCACAGAAGCAGATCCGGATTTGGCGGCCGAACAGGCGAATCCCCAACAAGCTCGGTGGCAGGTGCACTTCCACAAAGTGGGAGTGCCGATTGAGGTCACTATTCTGCGCAACAAACAGCCTCTCAAGCTCACACTGATCACCAAGAATATTGAAGACATTAAGGAGCCAAAGATTCGTCGCATGTATGAGCAAATGGTGCTCGATCTGGGATACCCCAAGGAAGGGACATTTACTGGGGCCAGCATGCATGATCTTGCGCGCGTGAAGTAATCACATCAATCACATTTCATTTTTACAGAACATATTGTTGCAGAACACAGGAGGCGCTCGATGAAAGATTTAAGACACGGCTTCATCACTACCACATCAACCTGCTTGATGGCACTTGCTCTGGGCATGCATCTGCCACTGGTGGCGTGGGCAGATGATGCATCATCATCATCAACATCTTCTTCGCCATCTTCTCCCGAACACACGATGTTGTATGGTTCGGCAAACGTGTATGCAGCCGCGATGCAAAAGCTCTCCAAAAGACAGAGGCTAACTGCCGAAGAATATCGCAGCCTGGGAATTGGCACAGCAGGTTTTGAAGCGAACCAGACTTTCTTTCAGAACACCGCCAAAGTGATCAAAGTCTATAGAGATTCTCCTGCAGATAAAGCGGGAGTCCGTGTTGGAGACAAAATGCTTATGACAGAAGCCAATCCGGCTGAGGCCATGGAAAGAGCTAATCCAACCCAACCCCTGTTTCAAATCAAGTTCAAGAAAGTAGGCGTACCGGTAGAGATTACGCTACTGCGCCACAAGGAGCCCGTAAAGATGACCCTTATCACAATGAACATTGAGGACATTGAGGAGCCGGAGATTCGCAAAATGTTTGAGAAGATGGTCAGCGAATTGGACTACCCGCAAGATGGAACATTTACCGGGCCCAGTATCCACACTCTTACGCCCACTCAGTAATCACCAGAAGAATATGAGTGCGTCAGGAAGAGGGACGATTGAAGATCCCGGGAAGAATGTGAAAGCGAAGTCAGCACTTAACAGAGCGATTGTGGATCAAGGCTGGTGGGAATTCAGGCGACAGTTGGAATACAAGCAGCAGTGGCGAGGCGGAAAAGTGATTGCTGTAAGTGCAGCTAACACAAGCCTGGAATGTTCTGAGTGTCACCATAGAGCCAAAGAAAACAGAGTTAGTCAAGCAGATTTTAAGTGCGTCAAGTGCCTACACGAAGAGCATGCAGACCTGAATGCAGCAAAAAATATTCTAGCGGCGGGGCGCGCCGTGCAAGCCTGTGGAGATATTAGGCAGACTGCTGCTTAAGCCCAGGAATCTCCCGTCCTTCAGGGCGGAGAGAACGTCAAGACTTGAGCACTGGCAAGCCGTTCTTTGAATTATCTATGCATGTGCTGGATTTGAGCGCAGTTTGTCCAAACGCGATAACACCTGTTTCTCCGTTTCTTCCAGCGACCCGGAGTTATCGATAACTACATCTGCCAGAGCGGCCTTTTTTTCTTGACTCCATTGCGCCTTGAGACGCGCATCAACCTCAGCGGTTGAAAGCTTATCTCGGCTCTGTAAGCGCCTTTTTACCACATCTGTAGCACTGTAGATCGACCAGGTTTCATCGTACTCGTTCTTCAACCCGACTTCAAATAACAAGGGAGCAAGCACCGCAACCAGAGGTGAATTTTCCAGAGCATGGATTTTCCTGCGCGTTTCCAAGATCACTGCCGGATGAGTAATTGCTTCCAGATCGTGTCGGGCTGCATCGTCTGCAAAAACTATCTTGCCCAGTCTGGGCCTGTTTACCGCTCCTTGCTCGTCGGTAATATCGGTGCCAAATCTGTCGATGACGGCCTTGCGTGTAGCTGTGGGAAGCGACAAGAGCTCATGCACAATCGCGTCGGTGTCGAAGACAGGCACGCCTTGTTGAGCCAAAATTTTCCCCACCGCAGATTTCCCTGAAGCAATTGTTCCAGTGACGCCGATAACATAGGGCTTTCGCTGAGCCACTAGAGAAGTTCCTTTTGCTTCAGGAACTCATCGGTCTGGTTGAGCAGATCATCGAACAGCTTTTTCTTTATTGCACTCGTTTCAGGCTCTACGCCGGCGCGAACAAGAGTGTTTTTTTTGTCGATTTGATCGACTGAAAATATCAAATTAATCCGATCCATCGAGCCGTCTGCCAGTCGACCGAGCAACTGCCCGGAGTTTTGGAACTGCGCGTTCAGCTCAATGCCTTGAGATTTGCATGCTTTTTGCAGAGCAGTCGACGTTTCGGACAAAGTGGCTGCAAAGACTCTGGCCGATTTGATCAGGGTGCTGTCACTGCCTGCAACGGATAGCTTAAATGCTTTTGAGCGCCATGATAACGACGGTTTAGCATCGCTTGTTCCCAATGGAGCGGGCAACACCACCGCGGGCGGTGCCGGTAACGGCGGTCTGCCGCCGACATCTGGTGGCAGCGTCTTTGCCGCAGGGGCAGTGATCTGGATTGGTTGAGCAGCTGGTGTCTCAGCAGGCAAGACCAACTGTGGTGATGCGGATGTAGCGGGTGATGGCGCTGTGGCCGGTGGGGGCGATGCGGATGTGGCCGGTGATGGTGATGCTGGGGGTGATGACGCGGACTTAGCTGGCGACGGCGATGCGGATGCAGCCGATGTACCGGGTGATGGTGTGTCGCCGCGCTGTTTTAGTTGGCTGGAATCAAAAATCAAGGAGTCCTGAATTTTGGAAGTGTCGCAGATAGCGGGAGCTGGATAGAGCATTGTCAGAGACAACGAGCAGCAAAGCGAAATTGATTTGGAGCTTATCAAGGTTGCACAGGTAGCGGATCTATCGGATGAGACACGACTTAAAAGCTATTGTAGCTTTCACAAGGATCTCTCGCCGTTGCCAAGGAGCACTAGCTTTCATATTGGAAACACATTGGAACGCATCGGAAAACAGGAATCACCCATTACATTTCAAGGCATTTGATCTGTAGGTTTAGTGAGTATCCATTTTCTTCTCTTTCAACTATCTAAGTTCCTAAAGCTAAATATCAGCCCACTCCTCAAGAACTTTTTGACGCACGACTGAGTGTGAGAATGGATGTTTGACTGCGTGGGGAACTGATTGTTGCCTGACGCGATTGAAAGTGTTTACCCTGCAGCCTCTAATTGCCCTTGAAGACTGTACTCGACTCCTCAGGAGACTTTGAGCATGGTTGATTCAAGGGGTGTCAGAGTTTGCCGGGTGCGTTCTTTCGGAAATTCGTGAGAAAACACTATGAAAAATAACAATGCATCCCCAAATCGGCTCTTCGGAATCGACGTCTCTTCTTTCCAGAAGGTCATCGATTGGAGCGGGGTGAAACAAGCCGGTGTGCAATTTGCTTTTATCAAGGCGTCGGAAGGCATCACTCTGGTCGACGAAATGTTTGCCAGTAATGCGAAATCCGCTCGGAATTTCGGAATTCCGTTCGGGGCCTACCACTTCTTCCGACCGAACGACGACGTCGCCGATCAGGTGAACAACTTCTGCAACGCAGTTGGAACCCTTCAACCCGGCGATTTGCCGCCTGTTCTCGACGTGGAAGATGACACTATCTGGGCACCCTACACGCTCAGCCAGCGCATCACCATGATTACCAGTTGGATGAGTGCAGTGCAGAAAAGATTGGGAGTTGCTCCCATGATCTACACCAGCCCGAGCTTCGCAAAAGCCATCTTGGGCAGCTCGTCTGAACTGAACCAGTACCTGCTCTGGATTGCTGACTGGATCACCGGGGACGAACCCGTTGTTCCGGCTCCGTGGACGGTCTGGACATTCTGGCAGAACTCCGATTCCGGCACCGTTACCGGTATCATTGGCGGCGTCGACCTCGATCTCTTCAACGGTACCTCTGCCGACATGGACAAGCTACTTGTGCCTGCCACCACAATTCGTGCGCGGATACATCTGGCTCTGGCCAAACGGTTTGGCGGTTTCCTTCGTTGGTTGCGGCCGTTGTTTGCCTGAGTTGTTTGCCTGTGTTGTCGGCTGATTTGTTTGTGCGATGGAAGCATCGCCAAGCCGTATACGTTCACCATTCCCAACAGTTCGCGGTTTCAGAATTGCTGCTCTGAAGTCGTTATTTGTTGGGGATGGTGTTCGTCTTTTTTCCCTTCCCCCCCCTTTTTACACTTTACATTTTCCCTTCCCCATTTTTGCTTTTTGCTTTTTGCTAATTAATTGCCGAAAATGATTTCGTAAAATCGCAAATACCGGGCGTGAACGGCCAGCCAGGGGTGCGATTTTCCAACGGTTGTAGTTGAGCGATTTTTGGACAAAAGTCTTTCAACATCAACCATCGCAACTGCTGAACTGTGGGCACTTCAAAATCGATTGGTGGAATTGAACTTTTTCTCCGCTCCAAACGCCCCGTAA
>Ga0182024_10012325_pt1 | contig 16938 bp, 11 predicted proteins | sample P32metaG_FD_120480 | JGI IMG/M metagenome (GOLD analysis project Ga0182024, IMG submission 120480) | Permafrost microbial communities from Stordalen Mire, Sweden - P3-2 metaG (Illumina Assembly) | ecosystem: Environmental > Terrestrial > Soil > Wetlands > Permafrost | place: Sweden: Stordalen...
CAGCGGCCGGAGCGGGATCACGCCGGGCTTGGGCGCGGCCTCGCCGTACCGCGGCGACTGGCCGGGAGGTAGCTGCTCGTAGCCCGGCTGCCTGTAGCCCGGCTGGCCGGGACCGGGCTGCCCGTAGCCAGGCTGGGCGGAACCCGGCTGCCCGTAGCCAGGCTGGCCGGAGGCCGGCTGCCCGTAGCCGGGCTGGCTCCACCCGGGCCAGCCGGGCGGATCCGGCTGGCCGGTTCCGGCTTGCCCAGTTCCGGGCGGCTCGGTTCCGGGCTGGCCGGCCGGCCCCTGCCCGGGTGGCGGGCTGCCCGGGCCGTACCCGCCGCCGGGCGGGAACCATGGCTGGGGCCGCTGGGCCTGCCCGTCCCCTGGCGCGTCCGACGACGGACTGTCTGTCATGGTTCTCCTTCGCGGCACGCGGCCGCAGAACTGCTCGCCGATAGCCGGGCTGGCCCCCCGTCCCCGCTGGCGCCCATACTCGCACGAAGCGAGGGCGTCATGAAGTCCAGCCAGCGGAACAGCGCCGGGCTGGAGCCCGGCCCGGCCGCCCCAGTGGCCGCTCGTCGACCTGGCCCGGTCCGGGGGGCAGACTCAGATCATGAACGTGCCCACGTTGCAGTGGCTCGAGCCGCCCCGCGGGCCGGCGGTCGCCCTGCTCGACCAGACCCGGCTTCCGGCCGAGGAGAAGGTCCTGACCTGCGAAAACGTTCCTGAGCTGGTGGATGCGATCCGCCGGCTGGTGGTCCGCGGCGCGCCGGTGCTCGGCGTGGCCGGTGCGTTCGGGGTGGCGCTGGCCGCCTGGCGCGGCGAGGACGTGGCCGCCGCGGCCCGGCTGCTCTGCGACGCGCGGCCGACCGCGGTGAACCTGGCCTGGGGCACCCGCCGCGCGCTGGCCGCGTACCAGGCCGCGCTCGGCGCCGCGCCGGATCCGCACCAGCACACCCACGATCCCCAACGGTCCGCCCGGGATGCCGCCCTGGCCGAGGCGCGGGCTATCGCGGCCGATGACGCCGACGCCAGCGCGGCGATGGCCCGGCACGGCCTCAGCCTGATACCGGAGGGCGCCCGGGTTCTCACGCATTGCAACACCGGCGCGCTGGTCTCGGCGGGCAGCGGGACGGCGTTCGCGGTGATCCTGGCCGCGCACCAGGCCGGGCGGCTGGCCCGGCTCTGGGTGGACGAGACCCGTCCCCTGCTGCAGGGGGCCCGGCTCACGGCCTACGAGGCGCAGCGGGCGGGCATCGACTACGCGGTGCTGCCGGACTCCGCGGCCGCGGGGCTGATGGCCAGCGGCGAGGTGGATGTGGTGCTCACCGGCGCCGACCGGATCGCCGCCGACGGCAGCGTGGCGAACAAGGTGGGCACCTACAGTCTCGCGGTACTCGCGAGATACCACGACGTCCCGCTGGTGGTGGTGGCGCCGGTGTCCACGATCGATTTCGGCACGGCTACCGGCGGTGAGATCGTCGTGGAGCACCGGCGGCCCCAGGAGGTGACCACTCTCGGCGGGCAGGTGATCGCCCCGGCGGGCAGCGCAGCGTATAACCCCGCATTTGACGTCACGCCGTCCGCCCTGGTCAGCGCGCTGGTAACAGAGCGTGGTGTCACGCAGCCCGTTACTGGGGGTAACCTACGTCTGCTAGGTGCTCCTCCGCCTCAGCGGAAGAGTGCCCTCACCGATGTTTCCATGGAACTATGAGGCTCATGAAAGGTCGTGTCCTCGTCGTCGATGACGACGCAGCCCTGTCCGAGATGCTCGGCATCATGCTCCGTGGCGAGGGATTCGAACCCACCTTCGTGTCGGACGGGGACAAGGCGATGGAGGTGTTCCGGGACACTCATCCCGACCTCGTGCTGCTCGACCTGATGCTGCCGGGAATCGACGGGATCGACGTCTGCCGGCAGATCCGCACCGAATCCGGTGTGCCTATCGTCATGCTCACTGCCAAGAGTGACACTGTCGACGTGGTCCTGGGACTCGAATCCGGTGCGGACGACTACATTGTCAAGCCGTTCAAGTCGAAGGAACTGATCGCCCGGGTCCGGGCCAGGCTCCGCCGGACCGATGACCCGGCGCCCGAGATGCTGCAGATCGTCGACGTCGAGATCGACGTGGCGGGCCACTCGGTCAAGCGCAACGGGCGGCCGGTCAGCCTGACCCCGCTGGAGTTCGACCTGCTGGTGGCGCTGGCCCGCAAGCCGCGCCAGGTGTTCACCCGCGAGGTCCTGCTGGAGCAAGTCTGGGGATACCGGCACGCGGCGGACACCCGCCTGGTTAACGTGCACGTGCAGCGGCTCCGGGCCAAGATCGAGAAGGATCCGGAGCACCCGGAGATCGTGGTGACCGTACGCGGCGTGGGGTACAAGGCAGGACCGGCCTGATCGACGGGCCGGCCCCGGCCAGCCCGCCCAGGCGGGCCAGCAGGGCCGGGAGTGTCCCGATCGGCGTGAAGAAGGGCGATGGAGGGGGCAGCGAGCAGCAGCGAGGCGGGGCGCGGGCCGCGCGGTAGCGGGCTGCCTGGTGGAGGGATGCCCGGCGGGGCTCTCCCGGTGGGCGGCCTGGCCGCGGGCAGCCTGGTGCTGCCCGGCGCCGGGTCCGCGGACCCCGGGACGGCGGTTCCCGGCCTGGGCCTGGGCCAGCCACCCGGCCGCTCCCGGCTCGCCCTGCTGGTCCGGCGGGCCGGCCGCCGTCTGCCGCCCCGGACGCGCCGCGCCCTGCGGACGCTGGAGCGCCGCGCCCGGGTGGTCGCCGCGCGGATGCGCCGGCGCTGGCACCGTTCACTCCAGCTGCGGGTCGCCGCGACGACGCTGGTGATCTGCGTGGTGGTCGTCACGGTGCTCGGGTTCTTCCTTGTCCAGCAGATCGAAAGCGGCCTGCTGAACAGCGCCCGGACCTCAGGCGCGCACCAGTTCGCCGAGGGCCGGGCGGTGGCCAAGGAGGACGTCGGGCTGGAGGGCCCGCCCGGGACCCGGGTCAAGTCCCTGTTGTCGCTGGCCTCCACGCTCCAGGCGCTGAGCGGCCCCAGCGACAACTTCGACGTGGTCATCCTCGCCCAGCCGTCCGGCGATTCCGCGTTCGCCGGCACGTACGGCAACCAGAACCTCAGCCCGGAGAGTGTCCCGGACACGCTGATCCGCAAGGTGAGCGCGCAGCAGGGGCAGGGCCGGACGGATGAGCTCTGGTCCTCGCCGACCCTCATGCGTTACGCGCACGGCCGGGCGTCCGCTCCCGGGCTGGCGATCGGCGGGGTAATCGACAAGCATGACCAGCTTTACTATCTGTTCCCGCTGGATCAGCAGCAGGCCACGCTGAGCCTGGTCCAGCACGTCATGCTCTTCGGCGGCCTGGCCCTGGTGGCGCTGCTGGTCGGCATCGTCTCCCTGGTCACCCGCTGGGTGGTGGTCCCGATCCGGGAGGCGGCCGGCGCGGCCCAGCGGCTGTCCGACGGCCAGCTGGACGAGCGGATGCCGGTCCGCGGGACCGACGATCTGGCCGCGCTGGCCCGGTCGTTTAACGACATGGGAGCCAGCCTCCAGGAGAAGCTGCATGAGCTGCAGGAGCTGTCCCAGGTGCAGCGGCAGTTCGTCTCTGACGTGTCGCACGAGCTGCGGACCCCACTCACCACGATCAGGATGGCGGCGGACGTGCTGTTTGCGGCCCGCGAGCAGCTGATGCCTGCCGCGGCCCGGTCCGCGGAACTGCTGGAAGGCCAGCTGGACCGCTTCGAGTCGCTGCTCGCCGACCTGCTGGAGATCAGCCGCTACGACGCGAACGCGGCGACGCTGGACGCGGAGTCCGCGGACGTGTGTGACCTGGTCCGGCGCGCTGCGGCCGATGCCGAGCAGCTGGCGGCCCGACGCGGGACCCGGATCGATTTCCGGCTGCCTCCCGAGCCCTGCGTCGCCGAGGTGGACCGGCGCCGGGTCGAGCGCATTCTCCGCAATCTGCTGGACAACGCGGTCGAGCACGGCGAGGGCCGGGACGTGGTCGTCACGGTCGCGGGGGACCGTGACGCCGTGGCGGTGGCCGTCCGGGACCACGGCGTGGGCTTCGGGCCCGCCGAGCAGCAGATGGTGTTCGACCGGTTCTGGCGGGCTGACCCCGCGCGGGCCCGCACCACCGGCGGCACGGGCCTCGGCCTGGCCATCGCGCTGGAGGACGCCCGGCTGCACAACGGCTGGCTGCAGGCATGGGGGGAATGCGGGAAGGGCTCGGTCTTCCGCCTGACGGTGCCCCGGACGGCGGGGGAGGAACTGGCCGGCTCCCCGCTGCCGCTCGGTCCTGACGAGGCCGACCCCGGCCCCGAGCTCATCCATGCGCCGCTGCACCTGCAGGCGAGCCCGGCGCTGCCGGGCCCCGGACTGAACGGCGCCGGATTCGCCGGGATGCAGCCGACGGGGACCCCGCGGACGAGGACTGAGCCGGACGCCCCGGGTAGTCCGGGCGTGGCCGGTGGCTAAGCGGGGTCCGCTTCGCTGGCTGGCGGCGGCGCTGGTGAGCCTGACCTTGGTGGCCGGCTGCGCGAACGTGCCGACCAGCGGGCTGCTGCAGCACACCGGGCTGCCTTCGGGTTCGGGTGGCCAGCAGTCGGGCTCGGACTGCTGCGGGCTGATCATGAGGGCGCCGGCCCCCGGCTGGAGCCCGTCGCTGATCGTCCAGAACTTCCTGGTGGCCGGCGCCAGCTTCGCCAATTCCCACGCGATCGCCCGCCAGTACCTGACCCGGGCGGCCAGCCGGTCCTGGCAGCCAGGCCCGGGACCCGCGGTCACCGTGATCGCGCGGCCGCCCAGGATCACCTCCGCGCAGCGGCCGTTCGGGTCACAGACCACCGCCGTGGTCGACATCAGCGCGCAGGAGCTGGGCCAGGTCAGCGCCAGTGGCCAGTACGTCCCGGCGGACGGCGGGCGTGCGCAGCTCAACCAGGAGTTCACCCTGCAGCAGGTGAACCGCCAATGGCGGATCACCACGCTGCCCTCCGGCGGGGTGAACGAGCCGTCCAGCGAGCTGCTGCTGACCAAGGACCTGTTCCAGCTGGCCTACCAGCCGCGCAATCTCTACTACCTGAATCCTGCGGGCAAGGGCAGGGACCTGGTGCCCGACCCGGTGTTCATCCCCGTCGATTCGGCCGACCCGGGCGCTGATCTCCTGGTCCGGGCCCTGCTGGCCAGCCCGCAGGGCTGGCTGGGGGCGGTGCTGTCCGCCTTTCCCCCCGCGGCCAGGCTCCGCCGCCCGGTGCAGATCCTGCCGGGCAGCAAGACCGCCGTGGTCGATCTGAGCCTGCCCAAGTCCGCGACCACCGAGGCGTCCCTGGCGGGGATGGCGTCCGAGCTGGTCTGGACGCTGTCCAGTTCGTCGTACGGATCAGCGGGCATCCAGACCGTGAAGCTGGAGGCCAACGACCGGGTGTGGACCCGGCCCGGGGCCACCAGCGCGGTGCTGAGCCGGGGCGACTACCCGCAGCCCGCGCTCGAGCCGCCCGGGCGTGAGGACCTGTACTTCCTGGCCGGCAGCGGGGCGGCGCGGGTGCTGGGCGCCGGGCAGGCCAGCAGCCGCCCGGTGCCCGGGCAGGCGGGGACCGGCCAGGTTCCCCTGACCAGCATCGCCGTCTCACCGGACCAGCGTTACCTGGGCGGCATAGCGGGCTCACCGGGCAGGCAGACGCTCTACACCAGTTCCCTGGCCGCGGCGGCGGCACCGCACGCCAGCGCGGCCCAGCGGGCGCTGCAGACCCGGATGAGCGATGTCTCGGTCACGTCTTTGAGCTGGGATCGCTACGACAGCCTGTGGGTCGCGGGCACGGCCGGCGGCAAACCGCGGGTGTGGCTGCTGGCGGCTTCCGGGGGCAAGCCGGTCAGCGTGGGCCTGCCGCCGAACATCCGGTCGCTGATCGCGTTGCGGGTCGCCCCGGACGGGGTGCGGGTAGCCATGATCGCCAGGGTCGGCACGAGCGCGGCCGGCCCCGAGACGGAGGTCCTGCTGGGCGCCGTCGTCCAGGCGAATAACCAGGTGATGCTGTCCAGCGCCGGGCAGATCGGCGCGGACCTGAAGGCGCCGAGCGCGCTGACCTGGTACGACGCCGACCATCTGCTGGTGGTGAACGAGGCCGCCTCCGGGCCCCAGCTGGAAGTGGTGCCGGTGGACGGGGACCGGTCCTCCTATCAGAACATCGAGCCGGGCATGGCGTCGATCGCCGCGGCGGGCCCGCATAACAGCTTGTTCGCCGGGCTGCAGGGCGGCCACCTGGCCCGGTCCCTGGGGCTGGGTGAACTGTGGACCACGTTTGCGCCCGGCCAGGCCGTGACCTACCCGGGCTGACGTCGCGCGCGGCAGCGATCCGGTGGTGAAATTCGCCGCGCTGCCACGTTGCTCCCGGTCGGGTATCCGCCCAGGTGCCAGGCCGTGCCGAAGAAGACACCCCGGGCTCCTGACATCTGGCCCCGGGCAGGCTAGCGTCGGTCTATGGCACCCGCCCGGGTCCGTGGTTGCGCTGTGCAGGGTTTCCCCGCAGGGGGGAGCCCGGCTAGGCAAGCCGATGCCAGCCGCAGGCGAAACGGCCCACGTAAGGCGACTTGTCGTCGACCGATCACGGTGCGGCTTAGAGGTAAGTCCTGCCCCCCCGGGAGATCAGATGTCTCCCGGACCGGGAGAAGGGCGGTAGTGGCAACAGGCCGCGAATCCCTCAGCAGGCGGATGTGGGGACGAAGACCAGGTCGGCCGGGCGGGTGTCATTCCACACGAGACGGTCGAAGGGGGTTTCCCACGTGGACATCATCTTCCGAGGGCGGCGCACCGGTATCCAGGAGCGCTTCCGCGACTACGCCACGGGCAAACTAGGCAAGATCGTGAAGCTCGACCAGAAGACCATCAGCATCGATGTGGAAGTAACCCTGGAACGTAATCCCCGCCAGTCCGCCCAGCGGGAGCGGGTCGAGCTGACGCTGTACTCACGGGGCCCGGTGATCCGGGCCGAAGCAGCCGCCGACGACCGCTTCATGGCCCTCGACCGGGCGCTGGCCAAGCTTGAGACGCACATGCGCCGGGCCTGCGACCGGCGAAAGGCCCGGAACACGGCGCACGTCTCCCCGGTGGAGATGCTGCCGGTGCAGCCGGCCGGAGTGCCCGGCCGCGACGAGGTGGTCAGCGCCCCGGCCGCGGGACCCGCCGGCGAGCCGGTACCGCCGTCCGTCCGGGCCGAGGCGGTCGCGGCCCGGATGGCGGCCGCCGACGGCGACGGCCGGACCGGGGCCGCGGATCCGGACTGGCCGGACACCGAACTCCAGCTGGACGGCGTCGTGCCGATCGCGATGGAGGGCGACGGCCCGCTCGTGGTCCGGGAGAAATTCCACTCCGCGACGCCGATGACCATCGACCGCGCGCTGCTCGAGATGGAACTGGTCGGTCACGACTTTTTCTTGTTCCGGGACGAGACATGCCACCTGCCGAGCGTGGTGTACCGCAGGCGGGGTTACCACTACGGGGTGATCCGGCTGGTCGAGGACGTGCTCAGCCGGCCCGCCCGCCCGGCTGCCCGGCACGTGCCGGTGGATTGAACCGCGGGGCAGCAGAGAAACCGGAGTGCTGGTGGGGCTGCTCTGCCGTGGGCAGCCTGCCGAAATGCCGGGTTCGCGAGCCCCGGTTTGCGCCCGTGCCCCCGCTGCGCCAGAGTTTGACCACTGGTCGCAGTGGGGGGCGGCACACCGGCACACCGGGCCGGCCGCGGTACCGGAGCAGACCAGCGTGAGTTCCCCAGCGGCAGTACCCCGAGCAGCATGCCAGGACGCAAGGGTCAGAGAGGAGGCGCAATGGGCGGAGATCCCGCGGTAACAACGGTTCCCGGGGCAGGCACAGATCTCCAGGCCAGCGCCGGTTCAGCGGGTTCCCCGAAGTCCGATCCGATCCGGGCCCTGATCGTCGATGATCACGCGCTGTTCCGCCGCGGACTGGAGATGGTCCTCGCCGCCGAGAACGACATCGAGCTGGTCGGTGAGGCGAGCGACGGGACCGAGGCGGTGGAGAAGGCGGGCGAGGCGCTGCCCGATGTCGTCCTGATGGACATCCGGATGCCCAGGAGCAGCGGCATCGAGGCGTGCCGGGCGATGAAGGAAGTGGCTCCCAGCTCGAAGATCGTCATGCTGACCATCAGTGACGAGGAAGAGGACCTGTTCGAGGCCATCCGGGCCGGGGCCAGTGGCTACCTGCTGAAGGACATCCCGCTGGACGAGGTCGCCGACGTGGTCCGCGCGGTGCACGGCGGCCAGTCACTGATCAACCCGTCCATGGCCGCCAAGCTGCTCACCGAGTTCGCGGTCCTGGCCAAGCGGGACGGGGACGAGCGGCCCGAGCAGCAGGTCCCGGCGCCCAAGCTCACCGACCGTGAGATGCAGGTCCTGAAGCTGGTGGCCAAGGGCATGAACAACCGGGACATCGCCAAGGAACTGTTCATCTCGGAGAACACGGTCAAGAACCACGTGCGGAACATCCTGGAGAAACTCCAGATCCACTCCCGCATGGAAGCGGTGATGATCGCCGTCCGGGAGAAGCTGATCGAGTTCAGCTGACCGGGCCGCCCGGTTAGCGCAGGGCGCCCCGGTCAGTTCAGGAGCCCCGGGCAGTTCGGCTGACCGGGCCGGCCGGCCCGCGTGCGCGGCCCGGGTTCAGCGGATTGGCCGGATGCTGCCCGGCTGAACCAGGCCTGTGGGCAACAGGAGGGTAAAGCCTTCCAGTCTTGCCGCCTTAACCCTTGGCGGGCGCCATGTATACCCAGTATTATCCTGAGCATGCTACTGGTAGGCGGGACGTCGTGAGTGTCCGGCACGCGCTGCTGGCGCTGCTCAGTGAGGGGCCCAAGTACGGGCTGCAGCTGCGGGAGGAATTCGAGGCGCGGACCGGCGAGGTGTGGCCGCTCAATGTCGGCCAGGTGTACACCACGCTGCAGCGGCTCGAACGAGACGGCCTGATCGAGTCGGACGGGGACGGCGACGACGGCCCGCAGAAGGGCTTCCGGATCACACCCGGCGGGTCCGAGGAGTTGGCCGGCTGGCTGCGCACCCCGCCGGATCTGGCCTCGCCGCCGCGCGATGAGCTGGTGATGAAGGTGCTGGTGGCCCTGCGGGTACCAGGTACCGACGTACACCAGGTGATCCAGGTACACCGCCGTTACCTGGTGGAACTGATGCAGCAGTGGACCCGCATCAAGGAGCTCGAGGGCGAGTCCGATCTGGGCCTGGCCCTGGTAGTCGACGCCGAGCTGTTCCGGCTCGATGCGGTAGTCCGGTGGCTCGACACGGCCGACGGGCGGCTCAAGCGCGCCGCCACCGACCCGCCCCAGACCGCGACCGCGGCGCTGCCCAGGCCGCGGCGGCGGGTGGGGACCCGGTCATGAGAAGCGAACGCTCGACCTGCGAACGGGAGACGGGGCAATGACTGTGCTGGAGCTGAGGGGCGTGTCCAAGGCCTACGGGCAGGGAGCGGCCCTCGTGGAGGCCCTCCACGAGGTAAGCCTGACCGTCGAGGCGGGCGGGATGGTGGCGGTGATGGGCCCGAGCGGCTCGGGCAAGTCCACGCTGCTGACGATCGCCGGCAGCCTGGAGGAGCCCAGCGCCGGGGAGGTGCTGATCAACGGGGCGCCGCTGTCCCGCATGTCGCGCAACGACAAGGCCCGGCTGCGCCGGCGCACGGTCGGGTACGTGTTCCAGGACTTCAACCTGCTGCCCGGGCTGACCGTCGCGGAGAATGTGGCCCTGCCCCTGGAACTGGACGGCACGCGCGCCAGGACGGCCCGGTCGGCGGCGCGGGCGGCGCTGGACGGGCTGGGACTGGCCGACCGGGGGGACCGCTACCCCAGTGAGCTGTCGGGCGGCGAGCGCCAGCGGGTCGCGATCGCCCGTGCGGTGGTCGGGGACCGCCGCCTGCTGCTCGCCGACGAGCCGTCCGGCGCGCTGGACTCGGTGAACGCGGAAGCGGTCATGCGGCTGATCCACGAGGCGTGCAAGCGCGGCGTGGCCGCCGTGGTGGTGACGCACGACGCCCAGCTGGCATCCTGGGCCGACCGGGTGGTGTTCCTGCGTGACGGGCGCGTCGTCGATCAGACCGCCCCGCTGCCCGGCCCCGAGTCCCTGCTCGCGCCCGGGCACACCCCATGACCACAGCGCTGCGGGACCGTCCCGCGCCGGCGGGAGCCACGGGTAACGGGGGCGCTCCCGCCCGGCGCGCGGTCATCCGCTGGGCCTGGCGGCTGCTGCGCCGCGAGTGGCGCCAGCAACTGCTGATCCTCGGGCTCGTCACGGTCGCGGTGGCGGCCACCATTGTCGGGGCGGCGGTGGCCACCACCACGCCCCCGGCGGCCAACGCGGGTTTTGGCACCGCCCAGGACCAGGCCACGTACCAGGCCCCTGACCCCCACCTGGCCGGCCAGATTGCAGCGCTGCGGCACCGCTTCGGCCGGGTCGACGTGATCGAGAACCAGGCCGCCGCCATCCCGGGCTCCATTAACACCTACGTCCTGCGCGCGCAGAACCCTCACGGCCCGTACGGGCAGCCGATGCTGTCCCTGGTCAGCGGCCACTACCCGGCTGGCCCGGGCCAGGTGGCGGTGACCAGCGACCTGGCCGCGACCTTCCACCTCAAGGTCGGTGACCTCTGGCACGCCGGCGGCACGGCCCGGCGCGTCACCGGCATCGTGACGAACCCGCAGAATCTGGTGGACGAGTTCGCCCTCGTCGCCCCAGGCCAGGTCAGCGCGCCGAGTCAGGTCACCGTCCTGTTCGACGCGCACGGGGTGCCCCCGCACAAAATCGGGCCGTACGTGTCCACGCCGCACTCGGCGTCGTCGGGCAACGTGCTGAACCCGGAGACGATCGTGCTCGCCCTGACCACCGTCGGCATGCTGCTCATCGCCCTGGTGGGGATCGGCGGTTTCACCGTGCTCGCGCAGCGCCGCCTTCGGTCCCTGGGGCTGCTGGCCGCCCAGGGGGCCACCGCCAGGAACATCCGCCTCGTCGTCCGGGCCAACGGCGTGCTGGTGGGCCTCGTCGGCGCGGTGGCCGGATTCGTCCTCGGCCTGGCCGCCTGGCTGGCCTACCGGCCGAGCGTCGAGACGGATGCGCATCACTCGATCGGCGCCTTGCAGCTGCCGTGGACCGTGATCGGCGTGGCCCTGGCCCTCGCCGTCATCGCCACCTATTTCGCGGCCGCCTGGCCAGCCCGGGCGGTCACCCGGATTCCCGTCGTGACCGCCCTGGCCGGGCGGCCCGCGCCGCCCAAGCAGGTCCGCCGCTCGGCGCTGCCCGGCCTGATCCTGCTCGTCGGCGCCGCGGCCCTGTTTGCCTACTCCGGCACGACCAACGGCAACGGCAGCGGAGCGCTCGTCCTCGTCCTCGGCTTCGTCGCCCTGATCGCGGCGGTGATCCTGCTGGCCCCGGCGTGCCTCACGCTGCTGGCCAGGCTGGGCCGGCGAGCCCCGATCGCGACCCGGCTGGCCCTGCGTGACCTGGCCCGGTACCGTGCCCGCTCAGGGTCAGCTCTCGCCGCTATCACGCTCGGCGTGCTGATCGCCGTGCTGGTCAGCGTGCTGTCCGCCCAGCGTTTCGGCAACGTTCTCGACTACGCCGGGCCGAACCTGGCGTCGGACCAGCTCATCGTCTACACGCCCAACAACGGGCCGGGAGGCGGCGGCGGGCCGGGCAGCGGGCCCAGCGGGCCGGCCACCGGGAGCACGCTGGCGTCGATGGCGAAGACGGCGCGCGGCATCGCGGCCGCGCTCGGCTCGCACGACGTCGTCCTGCTCGAATCGACCAGCGCCAACCTGCAGCACGCCGCATCGGGCCGCCAGTTCTCCGGGTCGGTGTACGTGGCTACCCCGGCCCTGCTGCGGGCCTTCGGGATCAAGGCCTCGGACGTGAACCCCGCAGCCGACATCCTTACGATGCGCCCGGGCCTGGCCGCGATCCCCAAGATGCAGCTCCTCTACACCAGCGGAAACCCCGCAAGCGTTAGCACGAAGGGCGGCCCGGCCGGCCAAGGCCAGGGGGGCGGACCTGATTACTCCTCGTGCACCAAGGGCAGCTGCCTGGCCCACCCGGTGATCCAGGAAGTCAGCGCCCTTCCGTCCGGCACGTCGGCGCCCAACACCGTGCTCACCGAGCACGCCATCCGCACGCTCCACCTGCAGGCCAGCGTGTCGGCGGACGGCTGGCTCATCCAGACGCCGAGCCCGCCCACGGCCACGCAGATCACCAACGCCAGGCTCGCCGCCGCCGCGGCCGGGCTGACCATCGAAACCAAGAACAGCATCCCGTCGGTGGCGGTGATCATCGACTGGGCTACCGTGTTCGGCATCGTGCTCGCGCTGGGCATCCTGGCCATGACGCTCGGCCTCATCCGCAGCGAAACCGCTGGTGACCTGCGCACCCTGGCCGCGACCGGGGCCAGCGGCTGGACCCGCCGCATGCTGACCGCGGTCACGGCGGGAGCCCTGGGCCTGGCCGGCGCGGTGCTCGGCACGGTGGCGGCCTACACCGCTGCCATCGGCTACTCCTGGGATAACAAGCTCGACGGCCTCTCCGAGCTGACCAGCGTGCCGGTCACCAGCCTGCTGCTCATCCTGGTGGGCATGCCGCTCGCTGCCGGGGTGGCCGGCTGGCTGCTCGCGGGCCGGGAACCGGCCGCCATAGCGCATCAGCCGGTGGAATAATGAGGTGGGGTCAGCCGGCCCGGGACCGGGCCGCGGCAGCGCATCACGACCGGGCCCCGTCCGCGGGGGCCCCGTCCGAGAGCGCATGGCGCAGACGCGGCACCAGGTCCGGGCGGTTGACCTGGCCGATTTCAACCGCCGAGCAGCCCACCCACCCGGCTGCCTCGCGCAGCGCCCGGGCCATCGGGGCCACGGCGGCGGCGGAGTCCAGCGAGAGCTGCCGGGCGATCAGCGTCGTGCCCTGGCGGACCGGATCGACCCGGCCGAGCAGGCGGCCCCCGGCCAGCAACGGCATGGCGTAGTACCCGTGCACCCGCCTGGCCCGCGGCACGTAGGCCTCCAGGGTGTGCTCGAAGCCGAACATCCGCCGGGTGCGCTTGCGGTCCCAGAGCAGTGAGTCGAACGGCGACAGCAGGGTGACCCGGTGCCGCCCGCGCGGCGCCTCGGTGAGCGCCGCCGGATCGGCCCAGCCCGGCACCCGGGTGCTGGCCGCCCTCCGGCCCGCCGCCTGGGCGGCCACCTCGATCTCCACCGGGATCAGGCCCGCGGCCAGCGCGGACTCCCCGGCGAGTTCCGCGTGCCCGGCCTGGCCGTCGGTCAGCTCACGCAGCCGGTGGTAGTCGATCAGGTCGGGCCGGGTGACCACGCCCAGCGCGCGGGCTGCCACCCCGGCCAGGTAGGCCAGGCATTCCCGGTCGTCCGGGTCGCGGTCCAGCAGCCCCGCGGGCAGGACCCGCCCGGGCAGGTCGTACACGCGCCGCCAGCCGTCCCGGCGGACGCAGATCACCTCGCCCACGTCCAGCAGCCACTCCACGGCGATCTTCGTTTCCGACCAGTCCCACCAGGGACCGCCCGCCTTGGCCCCGCCGAGCTGGGTGGCGTTGAGCGGGCCTTCGGCGCGCAGCCGGGCCAGCACCTCGGCGCAGGTCCGCTCGTGGCTCTGGTGCCAGCGCTTGCCCCGCGCGCGCAGAGCGCGGCGGCGGAACGCGTACCACGGCCACTCCTCCAGGGGCAGGATGCAGGCCGCGTGCGACCAGTATTCGAAGGCGGCCGGCTGGCGCGGGTGCCAGTAGGCGCGCTCGATCCGGTCCCGCGGCACCGGGCCCAGCCGCGCGTAGGCGACCAGTTCATGGGAACGGGCCAGCACGCTGATCGTGTCCAGCTGGACCGCGCCCAGCCTGCGCAGCATGGCGGGCACGCCGCCGCGCCGGCCGCCGGCCCCGAGGAAGCCCTGCGCGCGCAGCGTGAGCAGCCGCGCCTCGTCGGCCGACAGGGACAGCTGGGGGGCTGGTAGGACAACGGTCGCCACAAGACGTGCAGCCTAACGGGGGGCACCGACATTCCGGCCGGGTGCGCCGTGGCAGGACGTGCATGCCCGGCAATGCAGGACCCAGCTACCCGAGGATGTTCGGCTGGTCCAGGAGCCAGAGCCAGGTGCCACCGGGCTGCTGGGCAGCCACCTCCACGGTGGCATCGCCACCAGGCAGCCGGGTCGAGGTGAGGGCGAGGTCACCATTGCGCAAAGCGGGCCGCTGTCCCTCCGGCCTGACCAGGTCGGAGGGGGCGGTTTAGTACCAGTCCTCGAAGATGTTGGTGGACGCGGCGAGCAGGCCGCCGATCACGACCACGCCCAGGCCAGCCCAGAACAGCCACCAGGTCGGGCCGAAGACGAGGGCCAGGCCGCCGATCAGGAACCCCACCATGATGATGCTGACGGCGACCCAGGACACCGGGCGCCCGTGGAACGGCTCGTAGTGGCCGGGGGTTGCGGGGGTGATGTCGCTGCGGGTGCCCTCAACCGTCCCGGCGCCGGACCTGAGGTCCGTTCCCACCTGGTCCGTCATGAGCGCCGCTCCTCTCCTCGTCCACCGGTTCCTCGCCACCGGGGCGGGCAGGCGCCGCCGTAACGGGCGGGACTGCCACCGCTGGTACATATTGTGGCGGGAAACCCCGCCCCGTCCGCGCCCGGCCCCCTGGAATGCGGGGTGAGCCAGGCACGTTCCTCTTTAAGCAGGCTGGACACGCCACGGCCAGGCCGGGGGGTGCTCGCACGCGACAGCGTAGCGGGGCGGTGTGCGGACCGGGTACGCCGGCGGCCGCGACCGGCCCGGGCCAGGGCCGGGCTGCGGGTGGCTTTCCCGGATTGAGGACCTTCGTTCCCCCGCCCGGGAACCCTGACGCGGCCACGACGTTCTCAGATCGGCAACGTTCCGCCGGGGTGCATGCGTGCGGCTCGGTTTCGTTGCGTGTCTCGCCTACCATGACATGTGACGGGTGGCACCGGTGCGCCACTGACTGCCGTCCGCCGGGAGGCCGTTTCACCGGCCGCCACCCGGCAGGTCGGCAGCCGTCCGCCCGGCTGCCACACACGGCAGGCCAGTCCGCTGGCCGGCAGCCAGGTGGCGCTGTCTTCGGCCACAGTGTTTCCGGCCAGAAGGTTTCCGGCCGCAGAGGTTCCGGGTAGCCGGCCACGATCCGCGAGGAGCGCGACAAGAAGTGCCAGTCATCATCGACAGTGTCCTGCGCGCGGGTGAGGGCAAGACCCTGCGCAAGCTCAAGCGGATCGCGGAACAGGTCAACTCCATCGAAGAGGACTTCGCCGCGCTGAGCGACGCGGAGCTGCGCGCCATGACGGACGAGTTCCGGCAGCGGCTGGCCGACGGGGAGACCCTCGACGACCTGATGCCCGAGGCGTTCGCTACCGTCCGCGAGGCGGCCACCCGCACGCTGGGCCAGCGGCACTTCGACGTGCAGCTGATGGGCGGGGCCGCGCTGCACATGGGCAACATCGCCGAGATGAGGACGGGCGAGGGCAAGACCCTGACCTCGGTGCTGCCCGCCTACCTCAACGCGCTGAGCGGCGAGGGCGTCCACGTCGTCACGGTCAACGACTACCTGGCCAAGCGTGACTCGGAGTGGATGGGCCGGGTGCACCGCTTCCTCGGCCTCGAGGTGGGCGTGATCCTGGCCCAGCAGCCGCCGGAGGACCGCCACAAGCAGTACGAGGCCGACATCACCTACGGCACCAACAACGAGTTCGGCTTCGACTACCTGCGCGACAACATGGCCTGGGGCCTGGAGGAGTGCGTCCAGCGGGGGCACCACTTCGCGATCGTGGACGAGGTCGACTCGATCCTGATCGACGAGGCCCGGACCCCGCTGATCATCAGCGGGCCGGCTGAGCAGAGTGCCCGCTGGTACACGGAGTTCGCCAAGATCGTGCCCCGGCTGCGCCGCGGTGAGGACGGCGAGGGGGACTACGAGGTCGACGAGAAGAAGAAGACGATCGGCATCATGGAGTCCGGGGTGGAGAAGGTCGAGGACTACCTCGGCATCGACAACCTCTACGACCCGGTCAACACCCCCCTGGTCAGCTTCCTGAACAACGCGATCAAGGCCAAGGAGCTTTATAAGAAAGACAAGGACTACGTCGTGGTCAACGGCGAGGTCCTGATCGTGGACGAGTTCACCGGCCGGATGCTGCACGGCCGCCGCTACAACGAGGGCATGCACCAGGCCATCGAGGCCAAGGAAGGCGTGCAGATCCAGAACGAGAACCAGACGCTCGCCACGATCACGCTGCAGAACTACTTCCGGCTGTACGACAAGCTGGCCGGGATGACCGGCACGGCCATGACCGAGGCGAACGAGTTCGCCCAGATCTACAAGCTCGGCGTGGTGCCGATCCCGACCAACAAGCCGATGATCCGCCTCGACGTGGCCGACGTGGTCTACCAGACGGTGCAGGCCAAGTTCGACGCGGTCGTCGAGGACATCGCCGGGCGGCACGCCAACGGCCAGCCGGTGCTGGTCGGCACGATCAGCGTGGAGAAGTCCGAGATCCTGTCCCGGATGCTCAAGCGCCACGGCGTGCCTCATGAGGTGCTGAACGCCAAGTACCACGAGCGTGAGGCGGCTATCATCGCCCAGGCCGGGCGCAAGGGCGGGGTTACCGTGGCCACCAACATGGCGGGCCGCGGCACCGACATCATGCTAGGCGGCAACCCCGACTTCATCGCGGACATCCAGCTGCACCAGCGCGGCCTGTCCCCGGTGGACACCCCGGAGGACTACGAGGCGGCGTGGGCCGAGGCGGTGGACAAGGCCAAGGCCGCGGTGGCCGAGGAGCACGCGGAGGTCGTCGAGGCCGGCGGCCTGTACGTGCTGGGCACCGAGCGGCACGAATCGCGCCGCATCGACAACCAGCTGCGCGGCCGGTCCGGCCGCCAGGGCGACCCGGGCGAGTCCC
>Ga0182024_10012326_pt1 | contig 16936 bp, 22 predicted proteins | sample P32metaG_FD_120480 | JGI IMG/M metagenome (GOLD analysis project Ga0182024, IMG submission 120480) | Permafrost microbial communities from Stordalen Mire, Sweden - P3-2 metaG (Illumina Assembly) | ecosystem: Environmental > Terrestrial > Soil > Wetlands > Permafrost | place: Sweden: Stordalen...
CGAAGCGCATATCCCGCCCAACCCTGAGAGCCCGCAACTGGCCCGACTTCACGAGCCTGCGCACGGTGGCCGGCTTCACATTCAGGTAATCAGAAACCTCACGCACTGTGAGCATCCTTGCCGACATATGCTCGCCTCTACCTACGGCTGTTTAATGCGTCATTATGTGCCTTAATAGTGCGCTTATGGTCTGGTCTAGGCAAGCGCGACGATCAAACGGCTCCAGGACGACACTCGACGCAAGGCGATGTGAAGTCGATAGCACCTCTCGAGCCTTTGTCGCGCTGCAAGCTAGATACCCCCATCGTTTCGCTGTAATGTTACCCCTATCTCGACGTGCAGGGCGGAAAGTGGATGACGAAACGAAAAGACACGATTACTTTTGAGCGTTCCTTCTTCGCAGAAGCGGGACGCAAAGGTTGGGACAGTCTCAGTCCGAAAAAGCGCGCGGAACGGATCGCGAAACAGACCGGCTACTGGAAGAACATGACTGAAGCGCAACGCAAGACGGAAATGAAGCGCCGCGCCAAGGTGCGCGCAGCAAACAAACTCAAGAAAATCTAACCTGCAGACAGCGTCATGAACCGTATGAGGCCCTTGCGACGCTGCCACGCTCGCGCTTTGTGGAAGTATTTGTGACCGCTGAAGAAATAAAAGCAGTAACTGCTTTATTGGACAAGGGAATTGCGCTGGTCAATCAGGCAATGACCGCATCGGCTGAGCGACAGGTCGAAATCCGAAGGGCGTTCGACGGCATCATGCGCCAGATCGACAAGATTAGGTTCAGAAACCAAAACTGACCTAGGACACTCACGCCCCCGCACTTAGAATCGTTTGCGGCGACCGTTCCGCCGCGCATGCAGTTGAGTGATCAGAAGGCGCCTTAAGGGTTGGCTGAGCGGTCGCTGTAGGTGGCCGAACAAGGCGGCCCTGTCCAACCGATGAAACCAAAGCGCCGCGCGAGCGTCTATAGTATAATCGTTTGCGCGCAATGGGCTACGCCCAAACAATTTGAACAGCTTGATCGCTTTGACGGGCTTTAAAGAAGGTCCATAGCGCCGACAGCGACGCCGGAGCCCACGGCCTCGCCCTGATGCATACATTAAGATTCCCAGTCAGCACTTACGACATTCAGTCGTTTCCGGCTGCACCCGCGCGGACGCCGGCGATAGACCGTAACCATCTAAGTTCGAAGGGAAACAAATGGCCAGCTCAAAGGAAAACGAAGCCGCTTACCGCCCCCGCTCTCAGGGCCGTTCTCACTACAATTGAGACTAGAATACTGTACGCGCTCGAACGGCAGAACGCCGCGTTATTGACTATCGCTGCACACATCGCAATGTCTTCAGCTTCATCACGAGAGCAAGACCTAACGCCGGTGCTCACGAAAGCTATAGTTACGGCGACATTCGAGAAGCTTTTGAAACCGTAGCATTCAGCAGCTGTTGCTCCTCATGAATCCGACAGCCTCTTGAGCATCTCATGAAGTCGCGCTGCCCGGAAGCGGCGGCAATGCTCGGCGTGACAGAGTCGTTTCTGCGGGATCATCGGACGGAATAGTGCGCGCTGCGAATAAGCTCAAGAAGGAACCGACATCATGACGTTGCGCCTGTACCATCGTGCACGCCCTGAACTCGTCAATGAAATACTGAGAGACCGCCGCCTGGTTGACAATCACGGCTTCTATGCGGGATCGAAACGCCATCCTCTCTACAAGCCTTATACCTCCCCTGGCATACTCGGCTGCGAAGTCGGGGAGTGGTCGGGCGTCCATCTCTCCAATGCGCCCGACATTAATCCCCCAGAGAGCGGGACCCTACTTGAACTGCTGCTTGATGCGACTGAGGAATCGCTAGTCGCGTGGGAGCAGGATGGCGAGCTTGTGTTCCCCAAGACTCGGAAGGGTTATCGATGGTGGCTGATGCCTGCGACCGTCATCAATCCTCTCATCTCTGAAATCCGCGTCGTGCCCAACTCGACCTTAGAAAATTGAGAAGGCGAAGTGGACAGCTTCCGAGTGATGGAGCGAGACCACCTCCTGTTTCGGCAAGGACGGCAGTTCATCGTCAGCGCCAGAAGACTTTCGAGTTTTTTAGCCGCTCAGGCGGCATGACTAGTGAAGGGAAAAAATCCCATGGGGAAAAACCTGCAAACTGGGCCGCAGGCAGCGAAGAACGTGCAGCTGATGACGCAGGGCGATGGGTCGCCGTAGTGTCGCCGGCATACCTAAGCGCGAGCGATCCAGTTGGTTCGGTTGTTGCCCGCCGATTTCGTAGTCGGGCGGTTCTGGAACGAGACAACCTATGCCGGCGACACTACGGCGACCTATCGCAAAACTCTAGACTTTCCGTCGGCTTGGTAGTTTTTAGTAGTCACACTCCTTCGCGTAGCGCCGATGACACGCTTGGCCATATGCCCTCATGGTGGAAGTCAAAGCGTGCCTTTTTTCAAACCTTTGGCGTGGATCATCGTTACGGGCAAGTACAAGATCGCCGTATGACCCGTTTAGTTTTTTGCCCCGAAGAGTCTATTATGGAAGCAGAATTAGTGTCCCACTTCTCGCTGCACTCCTCGCATTCGTAGTGGTCGCGATCGGCTAAATGTTTCGGTTCGACATTCGTATTGCACCGATCACTTTTGCCGTAGCAGAGCATAATGATTTACCTCTCCGATTCCTGATCTGAAGACGTCAGATTAACTCACTGTTGAAAGAACGAGGCACGCATCGGCTTCACCATGAGGGCATTCGGCCAAGCGTGCCTAGGGCTCTCCCGGTTACCGAGGCATCAACGATCTCTAGCGAAAACAAAGCGGGCACGGCGTTGGCCACCCGCAAGATTGTCTATCGGCGATCGCCGCCGCCGCTGTGGCTGCCGCTTCGGTGGGTGCCGCTGAGGTTGCCGCCACCGAAACTCGATTCGCGCGGCCTCGCTTCGTTCACCTTGATGTTTCTACCCTTCAGCTCACTATCGTTGAATTGCTCGATGGCTTTGGAAGCATCCTCCGCATTCGTCATCTCGACGAAACCGAAGCCTTTGGATTGGCCCGTAAATTTGTCCATGATGACGGCGACACTTTGCAACGGACCCACCGTTGAAAATAGCTCTTCGAGGTCGCTGTTGGAAACCGAATAGGCCAGATTACCTACGTACAATCTGCTAGGCATTGTTTGCCCTCCATTTGGTATGTGCCTGGAAGCTCGAACAGAACACCGGGGCTCATTCCCGAGTTCGTATGAAAGAAACAATCCGACCGTTGCGCATTCAGCATATCGGGATCGGTAATGATACCGGCTCTCTGATTGACGTTCGCGCCTGGAGACAAAATCGTCCCATAGGATCCTCCCTCAAGCCTTCCCTCTTACGATTTGCGTTGGTCTATTGGTCTAGCGGAAGGTGGTCAAAGGCTAGCGGTTGGGCCACTGTCGGGCTGGATCAAAGTCGGACGTGATTCGTTCTTGCGGTTCCGACAAGTCAATGACTATTCCCATTGCATGAGGAAAGTCAAATGAGCTGCGCTAATTACCTAGTGAGTATACAGTTCATTTCATTGCGGGCCCTAGGAATAGCTAATCATCTATTAACCGACGTCCAGCCGCAGGTTGTTGTGGCGTTGGCGTTCGAGATCAGGACCGCCGTCAGTGGATCGTGCGATTCCTAATATGATTCTGCAGATCAATGCCGGCAACCCGTTCCAGAGTGTGTCCTCCGTTCCAACGGCGAGGCTCTTCAAGCGTGAAATTGAGATAAGTTCAAGCTGAACTCCTCATTTTTGACGCGTATCTATAAGACGTGGCTAAGACTAGGCTCGGTCATGGCGGCTTGTAAAAACTTCCCCCTTGATTTCTTCAACGAGGCCAGCCGTGAGAGAGCTAGTTCGATTATTGGCGCAGCAGCTGGTTAACAACCCTGACGCGGTCGAGGTCACGGAGACTCGAGGCGACGCAACCACGTTGCTTGAATTGCGCGTGGCGCCGGAAGACTTGGGTAGGGTAATAGGCAAGCAGGGCCGTACAGCGAAGTCGATTCGCACGATCCTCAACGCAGTCGCAGCGCGAAACAACTGCAAGGTTAGTCTTGAAATCGTAGAGTGATCCAGATTTTAAGGGTCATCACTTTCTAGAGGACTTCAAGCCGAATGAACCGCCATAGCGGCATCACTGCGAAAGATGTGGAATGAAGGATGTGCTGAGGCCGGACGGATCGACAGATTTCGAGGATGGAAGCGGAGTGCAGGTAGGGATCAGTGCTCTCGTTCCACTGAACACGTCGCCCGTACCCCCCTGTAAATAGGCCGCGAGTTGATCCCCAACACTTCCCGTCTCGTCCCGGCTGGTCCGGCCCAGTCCGCCCCAGTTTGCGTTTAACCACACACTCCCGCAATCAACTTTCACCAGGGAAAGACGGGTTCGGAATGCACTAAGCAAGTTGAGGACCTGCCGGGTCTGAGGATCTGCGAAGCGTCGGCCCTCGATTCAAGAAGTCCCTGATTGGGGATGTGTGGCTTCTCAATACTTGATCCGCGCGGATTCATTGGTGGTTTCGATCGCCTGCGGATAACCTTCGTTCAAGGCGATGCCGGTAAGTGGAGCATTCCTGATTGTCGCTACCGAAAAGCCGGATCCGAAGGTTGGACTGCAGCGTACAGACGAGGCCCGAGCCAACTCATCGCTTCCTAAGTTGAATGTCACGCGAGGTGATCAGTTCGCATCAGACTGCATCATCTTACGCGCAGCCGCGGAGCGTCTCTCGACCATCTCATCGTGGTGTTCGGAAGCGCACTTGCGCGACGTCCTGAAGACCTACGCTTCTTATCACGACAAAGTCCGACCGCATCTCTCACTGGATAGAGACGCTCCGGATTTTCGCGGGACGCAGAACATCGGCGGTATCGCAGCGATTCCAAATCCTTGGCGGCTGCATCATCAATACGTCCGGCTTTAGGTCTTGAATAGGCACAGGATAACTCCCGGCAAAACCGATGATGCGGCAAAGATTCGAGCGGGCGGCGCCGCAATTCTCCGTCGTGGCATCAAGAAGATCGCCGCCTATCGCGATAATGATGAGCAACTTCATGAATGCTCCGCGATTTGCCCACATTTAGGATGCAACGTTACCTGGAACTCGAGCGAAAAAACCGAGACTGCCCTTGTCGCGGATCGCGATTCACGTCTTATGGCAAAGTCATCAATGGTCCCGCGACTGCCGATCTCTTCAGGAGGGTCTCCGTAAGATGCCTCGCGAATGTGGACTCGGGAAGGATTGCGCTCAAAATGCCGATTCCGAGTGACGAGCCAATGCCTTTGATGCTAACGATAGAGACAAGTCATGATTCGGAAGGGTGGCTAAGTCAGATGCCATTGTATTCTGAAAGCGTAACACTCAGAACCGGAATTTGGAGCTACGGAAATGGCGAGAAAGATTATGGTGATTCGCCATGCCGAGAAGCATGACGACGCTGGCCTCATCGCGGGAGTCACAATCGAAGGACGGCCCGATCCTGAGGATCTCACCGTTCGCGGATGGCAGCGTGCCGGAGCACTAATCGGATTGTTCCTACCGCCCGATGGCGCGTTCATCGATCGAAATCTCGCCACTCCCGACGCAATTTTCGCGTCAGGAATAGGGCCTCACAGCAAGAGTCAACGGCCCCAAAACACTGTCGCTCCCTTAGCCGCCAAACTAGGGCTGCAATTAAATACGAATCATCTTAAAGGCGAGGAGGTCAAGCTGGCGGCTGAAGTTCTCGCCAGCAATGGAGTGGTGTTGATAGCCTGGGAACATCAGGCGATCCCGGTTATCGGGAATTCAATCACTGGCGACAATACTTCATGCCCGCAGTCTTGGTTGGAGAATCGGTTTGACCTTGTCTGGGTATTTGACCAAGACGCAGGCTCAGGTGAGTGGAGTTTTCATCAAGTACCTCAGCGCCTGCTTGCGGGGGATAGCTCCGAGCCGACTTAGCGCCATCAGACTCAATTGTTCTTGTACCCGTTCTGACCCTTGGGATCGGAAGAGTCGTCGCCATCCCGCAAGTCGATGACCTGCATTACCGCTCGAACGTCTTGCCGCGTGATTCATACCAGCTCCCACACACTTAGAGTTCTCCGGAGCACTCAACCTGCAAACAGCAACGCAGATTTCCTTGCCGCGAATATCAAGACAAGCTTATTCTCGAATCGGACCCGTCATCTGGAGAACTAATGGAGGCATCATTGTGAAACACTCATCGAGAACTGCAGCTTTGTCCTTCAGTATCGCGGTGCTGTTAGGAAGCGTAACCGTTGGATTCGCTCAGACTACTGACACCACAAGCTCAAACCGAACGAGCGAGACGACAACTACTGCGCCGGCACCTGCGGGCGTCGCGGTATACTCGCCCCCGGTAGTGGTTGCACCTCCCGCAGTAATCGTGGCGCCGGTCCCAGTGGCGCCGGTCGCAACCAGGGAACACTCATCTTCATCTTCGAATTCGACCGACCGCTCGCTCAGTGGCGGCTCGAGTGAGCACTCCTCGACTAGTAGAACCAGCAACTACTAGGAAGGTATTTCGCCGGGGGAGCGGCAGCCCTGTTCGATGCGAATTAGTGTCGCGTCGGGGGCTGCCGCGGTTGTGACATGATCGCTCTTTGACCATTGCCGACGCCTTCTGAAAAGACGCCTAATGGCCAGATCGATCGTGAGGTTTTCGGCCGAAGCTCAAGCTGCAGGGAACGTATGAGCGATCTCTACAAACATCCTGAACAATACGACCGAGAGCATCTGGGTGATGAGGAGGATATCGGGTTTTATCTTTCCCTGAGTCGAAAACTTCGTCCAGGAAAGGTTTTGGAACTCGCCTGCGGAACGGGAAGAATTACATTGCCACTAGCGCAAATAGGCTTTGACGTGGTCGGCCTCGACAATCAGCCTGAGATGCTGCACAAAGCCGAAGAGCGTCGGCAGCGAAGCTCGCCCGAAGTCCGCCAACGACTCGTTTTCATCCAAGGCGATATGCGAACATGGTCCGCACCCTCTGACTTCGATCTAATCCTGATCCCTTGCTCATCGATCAGCCATGTTCTCAGCCTGGACGACCAGCTCGCGGTATGGAAAACCTGCCACGATAATCTCCGCCCGGGAGGGAGGTTGCTTGTCGAAATCAATATGCCCAATATGGCCTCGTTTGCCGATTCCTTCAGCGTTCCAGCGCGTACGCCGGTTGAGATAGACATCGACAACCTTAATGAAAGCGATGGGACACGGCTGATTCGGCGAAAAACCACTCGCTATCTCAGCCACGAGCAACTCGCTCAGATCCGGTTTATGTACGAGAAGTACCAACACGGACGCGGGGTCGAAACCTTTATCGACGACTTTAAGAGCCACGTCTTCTTTCCCCGCGAATTGCGTCTGCTATTTCTCCATACCGGGTACGAAATAGAGCAAACGCTTGGCGACTACAGCGGAAGACCGCTTAAACCGGACTCTCGTCTGATCATCATGATCGGTAGGCGAAAAGAGTGAGTTGAGACGGAAGTCTTGAGCAGCGCCACAGACAGCTATCCGGCGGAGGGGTTCGATCACATTGATGGTTCCCTGCTCTATCTAGCCGATCCGGCGGAGACGCCAGCGACGACTAAATTGTACGAGCCAACGCCTGACCCATCGGGATGGCCGGGGCGATCCCGCCGATATACGGTGCCAATTCGCAATGGACGGCCAGTACTCAAGGAGCTGTCCTTGGATAAACAAGGATTCGTTCTTGTTCACAATCAGACTGCTGTATCGAATTTCTACGACGAGCCAGAGGTCCGCGCGGTCTACTACCCGGAGGTCGAGCGGCTCGTCCAGCAAGCCACCGGCGCAACAAAGGTCTTGGTATTCGCTCACGACGTGCGCAGTGCCCTGAAGGCTAGGGAGGGCGAGAAGGAAGTGCGCGAACCTGTAGCAGCGGTGCACAATGACTACACGATCAAGTCCGGTCCGCAGCATGTGCGCGAACTACTTGCGCCTGATGAGGCCGAGGAGCGTCTCAAGAATCGGTTTGCGGAGATCAATGTCTGGCGGCCGATCAGGGGTCCAGTGCAGAGCACGCCGCTGGCGCTGTGCGACTCTCGAAGCATCGCGCAAAAGGATCTCGTGCCAACCGACCTGAAGCACGAGGTCTACATGGTTACTTTCAACTCCAAGCACCGCTGGTTTTACTTTCCAAACATGGAAACCAATGAGGTGCTGCTCATCAAGGGTTTCGATTCGGCGGAAGACGGTCGGGCGCGGTTCACCGCCCATGCCGCGTTCGAGGACCCGACAGCCCCGTCCCTTGCCCCAGCTCGAGAGAGCATCGAGGCCCGCGCGCTTGTCTTTTATGGGCCTCCCGAGCATTTCTACAGATAGGAATGGTGCTCAGGGCTCGGATAGGTAGAGTTTTCCGTTACGAACTTCTGGAAAGTTGTCTACGCTGAGAGTGCAAGTCGACTCATGGTAGCTTCGGTATCGCATTAACGATTCTCAAGGTGCGTCTAACCGAGCCGGTCAGCCCTTTGATATCGAGCGGGCCCGTGGCATCGCCAGTGGAATCATCCGCCGCCTTGGTGATCCGAGAATACTCGTGGATATCGTAGAGCTCATCGGAAGGTGTGCAAGCTGGATGCTGCTGGCCAAGCTCCTACTCGTCGCACCCCAAGCGCGAACCCGTCGGGCAGAAACATATCCGCCGTCCGAACTGGGACAACCAAGCAAGGCAGTTAGGACTATGGAACCCGCTTCTAAGTCCTCAACCGGCCGCTGAAAAGCATTACAACGAGAACAATGAGGATGATTCCGCCGATCCCGATTCCGCCCGCGGGTCCGAAGGCGTAATAGCCACCGCCGCCACCAAACAGCAAAAGTAAAATCAGAATCAGTACCAAAGGTGACATAGAGCACCTCCCTCGGGCGGGAGATTAGCATAGCCGGAGTCATCTACCCAACATAATGCGGCCTAGTCTCAACGCCCGTTGAATGTTGATCCACCTTTGCGGCCGTCTTTGAAGAGATGGGAGGGAGTCGGCTTTCGAGCGACTCATCGGATCAATTCACCCGGAATGTCTCGCCCGCGTGATCGAACCGTCGTCGAATAAGGACCCTTCAGGTTTCCAGCGCACGCATCTCTCGGCAACATCTTGGCGCTACCGGGATTAGCTGCTTCTGCGGCCGCAATGTCCCTTGCGCCAAAATCCTAAACGACCGTTCGTCGGGTTCTTCTACGGTAAACTTAAACTTCAGCAGGCTTTCTTTCGGCGTGCTGGCAAGTAGCGCGACACGGTGGCGGCCGAGTAAGATTCGGCACGAAGCATATGGCCACACAAATGTCTTCACCGAGCTCGAAGCCGTCACGCGGTGCGGTACTCACGGTGTTCGCCGTTCTATTCGTCGTTCTCGCGATCTCCAACTTCTCGAAGCCGTTCCACCTCGATTCGCGTGCGGGCTTCGTATTCTTCGGTGTGAAAACGAGCGGCATCGCCAACGACATCCTGGGTCCGGCCTTCGGTGTCTGGCTGCTCGTTTATGCGATCGGGATCTGGCGGATGCGACGATGGGCGCTGCCCGTTGGCTACGCGTATGCGGCATACGTGATCACTAACCTGGTGCTGTTTACCATTCGGACCGGAGTGGTGCCCGGAGGTCCTTCGACACGCGGGGCGATCATCTACCTCGTGATCGCAATCGGCGTCTCTGCGGGGAGCGTGGTTTTGCTGCGGCGCCGGGGAAGCGCAGCTCACCTAAAATTCGGTGTCCGAAAAATAGCATGCAAAGTTTTCGAGCGAATCGCTTCGCGGCGATCCTTCGACGCGGCTCGCGTTGCTCTCGCTGCGGGGTAGCATGCGACGAGTGATGAAGTGAGCTGCTCATGTCGACATGGGACAAGGCCGCCCTCCTCAAAGATACGCGAGCATTCATCGAGCACCTGCAGAGGTTGGAGGCGGAGGGTTGCCGATGGCTGGTTGTTCCGCTCGCAGAGGATGAGTCTTCAGGATTGTTCAGGTGCAGTAAGTGCGAGAAGGTCGCTCCGGACGTGGCACCCCTTTATTCACTAGCGACGCACATCGCGTTTGAACAGGAAGTGCTGCGCGCAATCGAGGCGAGTAACTCGCACGCCGAATACGAGAGCCGCGTTTCCCGCATCGTAGAAGAAGAACCCACCCCTATGGTATGCGGAACCTGTTGTCCACGCGCCAGGCCCCATCGTCACGACCTGAACCATGCCTTCTAGCGTCCCGAATTTGAAATACGTTTAGCTCCGCCTTCGGAGATAACGCGCGTTTCGCAGTGACTGGCTGCTGGAGCAGAATGGATTTGAACTGTCGACCCCCACTTCGCCTTTTCATCGCAAGATTGTCCGCGGATTTGGCGAGAAATCCGGTTCAAGAAAAAAGCAGCTGTGCTGCAGAGATAATCATCGCCAGCACTTCGCCATTTTTTTCCAGGAAAAGCTCACTTCGCTCAGATTCGTGGGCAGAAGCACCCTGGCTTCATCACCCGGTCGAGTCGGCGGACGTTGGAGATTACCTTAGACAGCCGGAGGCGTTCTCCGGGTCCATGAACGATCGCAAATCGCGCGCACACGGACGCTTTAGACCTCTGACGCGCTGGCGACGTTATAGCGTTGAATCTCAAACTCTCGACCGGTGATGAACCATCGCTCCGAATCTATGTAAAGAATGCGCTTGGGAATGCTCCTCCCGTCCGTACCGATCCTTGATGCCACCATCCGACACGATCTGCGGCGGTGACCGGCAGAACATGTTCATGACCCGGCTAGGCTAAGGCGTAGCGTCTGACGATGTTCTCGCGCGCCAGAGAAGCAGTATACCGGGGGCGCTGGCGACATCTCTTCTTCTTTCGTCTCGCAGAGAACCCTTCTCTCCTGTTGACAAGACCTCACAATGACTAGAGTTCGGTGACTACCCGCCCAAGGTCGAGCGCATCTAAATGCACCGAAGGGCGTGGACGTGCCGACAGGGTGAGCGCGCGGCCCTGTTCCTTCAAACAAGAAGCAGCGTCCGAAAGTACGCGATGGTATATGGCGTCGATATCAGCGTCGTCGCACGAGCCAACTTCGGGGCAGTAAGCGAGTTTTAACCAACTGTTAAGGAGGCTTCCATGACACCGCCGAACGGAAGCGAACACGGGGCAATCGTCGATACCCACCGGCACCCGATGGGAGCCAAGATGCAAGGCTAGGCTCAAGTCGGACTCGATCCCTATATCGATCCCCACTCTTGACCCTTCTTCTCAATCGGCGCCAAAGTCAAGTCACCGGAATCGGACGGGTTGTGCCCCCACCCTGGATTCACACCGTCCGCCACAACGTGCGGCGACCGATGCGGTCCGGTGGTCAGCGACTTGTATTCATTTGCTGGCGGATGTCACCGATCTGTTGCCGTAGCTGGTTGATATAGGTCTGCTGCTCCTGGATTTGCCGCTGCAGCTCAAAGGAAGAGGCCGACCAGTTGTTGCTAGCTCCGCTAGCAGGAGCAGCTTGCCACTGTTCCACTGGTGTCTTTTGAGTTTCACAGCTCGAAGCCGGTACTTCCTGCTCGAGGCATTGTCGCAACTGAGAGCGTTCATCCTGTAAGCGCGCGATCTCTTCGCGCTGTTCCTGAAGCTGTCGAATGATTTGGGCTTGCTGATCGGCGTTGTCGGGCGTCTGCGCTGTACCTGCGATGCTCGCACCAATGGCAGCGCCGCTCATTGCAGTCGAAGGATGCCCGTTGCTGAATGATCCAACCATACCACCGATTGCCGCGCCTGTTGCTATCGTCGCAGTCTTGTTCATCACGCCCGGAATTTGACGTACCGCGCACTCGACGGTCTCATGCTCCACTAGCTCGACCGCCTTACCGGTTATCGTCACCTGAGTGCCGATCGCGTTCTGCTCGGATTTCACGTCGATCACAGCGTCCACGTCGTTCGGATATTTGCCGAGCGCCATCGACTGCAGCCGCTTCGCCATCTGCGTTCCATCTGGATCTATGACCGAATCGGTGAACGACTCGTCGAATTTCAGGGTGCCTAGCTCGTGATAACACTGCCCCGGCAGATCCTGCTCCGAAACATAAATCCAGCGAACAGACGATCGCGGCTGCATCGACTCGGGCGGCGGAACCCGAGTCGAACATGAGCAAGCGATCGTACCCAGAGCTAAAATCCACAGTCTTTCAAAGTTCGCGGCAACCAGGCCTCGACCTATCTTCAATGATCGTAGTAATTCCATAACACTCGTACGTCCTGCGCATCGCATGGCTACCCCTTTCCGCCATTCCCTCCCGTCGCGGACAATGCGACCGAGATTCAGTTACGAAATCTCGTGAACTATGCGTAACGATCCTGGGCGATTGGAAGGACATTAAACTACCTGCTTACTTGCCAAGTATATAGGTACGTTGGATTACAACGGGAACGGACAATACACTTGCTACCAGCTGGGCGGTATCGTCGAACAGGGATCGCCAAGTGGCAGCCGCCATCCTACGGCGATCTCAGCAAGCCTTCTTAACCAAAGGTGGCGACCAGGTGCCGTCGAGAATCGAAGGTGGCGTCTCCTTCGGCCAGTACATCCGCATCATCAGGATGAATTGGCCGGCGGGTGCGGGCAACCAATTTGCCTGCGGAGCGTTTGCTGGCTTTCCGTGCGAGAAGTAGAGATCAAGCGACCCGTCGGCATTGAGTGTCGGATGATCGCGCATGCTCACCGTGAGCTTATTGAGGGGATTCGGATAGAAGTAGTACTCGCTATCGTACATCGTGATCGACCAGAAGCCGTCGACAGGTGGCGTTTCACCTTTTGCGAAATGGACGACGTAGGTATTCGTGCCAACCAGCGTTGCGCCATCGGCGTCTGCTTTCGTACTGGGATAGACAGCGTCCTTGGTCAAATTTGCGCCCCAGCCATAAGCGGAAACCCCGGCGCGCCAAAGGTAATTCGTGCCATATGCGCCAGTACCGGTGGTGACCAACCAGCCGTTGACGGTCTTGCCGCCTTTCTTTTGCTGTTCGTCGATCAGGGAGTAAGCAGTTTTTCCGACATCGGCCAAGGCCTTTTGCACGTCCGGAGAGAGCTTGCTGAGATCGAATGGCTGGCCCGGCACGAGGCCAATCTTCGCCATCTCCCCAAGTATTGGCGCGTCTTCGGGTAAAGCCGGCGGATTGACAGCCATAGATTTGGCCAACGCGCTGAAATACGTCTGCGTGTCCATCGCGCTGATGAGGTTCCGAACGATGTCTTTCACGCTCGGCGCCTTAGGATCAATCGTTCCGGCCGGCGGGTTGTAAGGCTTGCCATAGGAACTCAGCGGGACGAGCTTGAACTGTTCCTGTAATGCGTTCACCGCCGCGTAATCCTCCGCGGTAGCTTCTGCGTAAACGCGCGCAATGATGAAAACCGAACCGGTCGGAGATTTGACTTGCTGGGTGATCCCCTGTGGCAAGGTTCCCTGCCATGTAGGTCCCGTGATGGCGATGGTCTGAGCACCTGTACCAAGCGTTCGTTTGCCGGGCGCGCTGATCACGTTGGTCCATTCGGAGTATATAGGGAAAAGAAAGTACCGGCCGTGCATATCCGGGTAGGAGAGTATTATAGGTTCTTTCGACACGTCGATGAATGCGCCGGAGTAGAGCGTGTCCGCGTTCGGAGCCGTAACACCATGATAGTCCGCCGGCGGGTACTTCGGCAGACTGACGAACTGGTTCAACGGCGCCTGGAAGGTTTGTGGGTCGGGCGCCTTGACGTTGATGAACGCTGCACCCGTGACATCGCTTGTGATCAAAGAGTAGCCATAGATGTATGCATTGACTCCGATCTTCTGTGCTTCTTGCGGAGTGAGGTCATCCGCAACGCTCGGCATAGCGGTGAACCCAACCAATGCTGCCACGACGGCAGCTATCAGTAGACGAGGTGGAACGACCCTCAAGCGTTTCAGATTCCTCACTCGAAGCCTCCAATGTTGTTGAAATTGCATTAGACTGGCATTTCTGGTTTGACTCTCGATTCCAACTGGCCGTATAAGCCGAATGGCCTTCCTCTGCAAGCCTCACGTCATTAATTCAGCCAGCACCGCCCAAGGCGAGGATGGACCTAGCAAAATCGTTCCCGGATAGGTTTGGCTGATTTCTTTCGAGATTCTCGTCTGCCAGGAAGGGATCGCGACAGGGAGCTGATTCGCCACGCAACTTCTAACTGTCTTCGGCCCCCTCGCGATTTGCAGTAGGCCTTCATCGGGCCGGTTCGCCGGCTTCGATCAGCAGGCGAATTTACAGCGATGATCCATGGACCTAGCAAAATCGCGCCCGGATAGGTTTTGCCAGATTCTGGCGATTCGCGCCGCCAGCGGCGTTCTCCGGATCCATGCATGATCGCAAATTGCGCGCACACGCGCGCTTTTCGATCGATTCTCTGACATCTGCTAAGATCTGGAGACTGAAGTGTGGTGCCGATGCGCATTGCGCATCGGCACCGGAGAGCGCGCAAATTTCGAGCCGTGCCGCGTCACTTCGATTTTCTCTCTGTGGGCAAGTAATTCGGTGCCGATGCCTGCTGTTGGCCACTCAGGCGACCTCACGTCGCCCCCAGACCCGGTAATAGCGGAGCAGGATTCGTCGAGGGACTTTGTTGTCATCGTGTGCCGCTTCGTCTTCCGCATTTTTGCCGGAGTCTTCGACCTTCGGATAGCCGATTAAACTCTCTTGTCCGCCGAGATTAGGCGAGGTCGAAGCGATCAAGATTCATCACCTTGGTCCACGCCGCCACGAAGTCTTTCACAAACTTCGCCTTCGAGTCCGCGCTCGCGTAGACTTCCGCGACGGCGCGTAGCTGCGAGTTCGAGCCGAAGACCAGGTCGACACGGGTGCCGGTCCACTTGACCTCGTTCGTCTTCCGGTCACGCCCCTCGTACACTCCTTCGGAGCCAGCGGATGGCTGCCATTGCGTGCTCATGTCGAGAAGGTTGACGAAGAAGTCGTTCGTGAGCGTTTCCGGCCGCTTGGTGAAGACGCCGTGCTTGGCCTGCCCAAAGTTTGCATTCAGCGCGCGCAAGCCACCGATGAGAACTGTCATCTCGGGGGCTGTCAGCGTCAGCAACTGCGCGCGATCCAGCAACAGTTCCTCCGCCGGTATTGGGTCTCCTTTCCGGAGGTAGTTAATAAACCCGTCTGCGGTCGGCTCAAGTACGGCGAATGCGGTGACATCGGTCTGATCCTGCGAAGCATCCGTGCGCCCCGGCGAGAAGGGAACCTTCACGTCGTGCCCGGCCTTCTTCGCAGCTTCCTCGACGGCTGCGGAGCCGCCAAGAACGATCAGATCGGCAAGCGAAACTTTCTTCCCGCCAGACTGTGAAGCGTTGAACTTCTTCTGGATCGCTTCGAGGGTCTGCAGGGCCTTCGCCAGTGCAGCCGGCTGGTTCACTTCCCAATCCTTTTGCGGCGCAAGGCGAATGCGGGCCCCGTTCGCTCCACCGCGCTTGTCGGTGCCACGGAACGACGCCGCCGACGCCCATGCAGTCGCGACCAGCTGGGAGATGGACAATCCGGATTTGAGGATGTCGGCCTTCAGAGCAGCAATGTCTCGCTCCCCGATCAATTCATGATCGACTGCGGGAACAGGGTCTTGCCATATCAGGGGCTCCTTGGGGACGAGCGGGCCAAGGTATCGCGCGCGCGGCCCCATGTCGCGATGCGTCAGCTTATACCACGCCTTCGCGAACGCGTCCGCAAACTCCTGAGGATTTTCGTAGAAGCGCCTCGAGATCTTTTCGTAAGCAGGATCGAGCCGCAAAGCAAGGTCAGTGGTCAGCATGGCTGGCGCGCGACGCTTTGACTTGTCATACGCATCCGGCACCGTACCGGCAGCTGCGCCATTTTTGGGTTGCCACTGATTCGCACCGGCCGGGCTCTTGGTCAGTTCCCATTCGTAGCTGAACAGGTGCTTGAAGAAGTCGTTGCTCCACTTCGTTGGCGTCGTGCTCCACGTGACTTCCAGGCCGCTGGTGATCGCGTCACCCGCTTTGCCCGAGCCATATTTGCTCTTCCAGCCAAAGCCCTGCGCCTCGATGCCGGCGGCTTCCGGCTCCGGGCCCACCAGCGCCGCATCGCCAGCGCCGTGAGTTTTGCCAAAGGTGTGACCGCCGGCAATCAGCGCGACCGTTTCTTCGTCGTTCATCGCCATGCGGCGGAACGTCTCCCGGATATCGCGTGCAGCGGCGACTGGGTCCGGGTTTCCATTGGGCCCTTCCGGATTCACGTAAATCAGGCCCATTTGAACAGCGCCCAAGGGAAGCGCGAGCTCACGGTCGCCGCTGTAGCGCTCATCCGCCAGCCACTTGCGCTCAGACCCCCAGTAAAGCTCATCGGGCTCCCAGACGTCCTCGCGCCCGCCGCCAAAGCCGAAGGTCTTGAAGCCCATCGACTCCAACGCGACGTTACCGGCGAGAATCATGAGATCGGCCCAGGAGATTTTCCGGCCATACTTCTCCTTTATCGGCCAGAGCAACCGGCGAGCTTTATCGAGGTTCGCGTTGTCTGGCCAGCTGTTCAGCGGCGCGAAACGCTGCTGGCCGGCTCCGGCGCCACCGCGGCCGTCGTGGATACGGTAGGTGCCTGCACTGTGCCACGCCATGCGAATGAACAGCCCGCCGTAGTGGCCAAAGTCGGCCGGCCACCAATCCTGCGAGTTCGTCATCAAGGCGTGAAGGTCTTTGATGACGGCATTCAGGTCGAGACTCTTGAATGCTTCAGCATAGTTGAAGTCCTTGTCCATAGGATCGGCCAAGGGAGACTGCGGGTGCAGGAACTTCAGGTTCAGCTGATCCGGCCACCAGTCCGCATTCGTCGGGTTTCCAGGCGCCGCGTTTCTGCGAGCACCGGGCGATACCGGGCATTTGCCGGTTGATAGATCGTGATCAATTGCCATGTTTGTTGTC
>Ga0182024_10012327_pt1 | contig 16934 bp, 15 predicted proteins | sample P32metaG_FD_120480 | JGI IMG/M metagenome (GOLD analysis project Ga0182024, IMG submission 120480) | Permafrost microbial communities from Stordalen Mire, Sweden - P3-2 metaG (Illumina Assembly) | ecosystem: Environmental > Terrestrial > Soil > Wetlands > Permafrost | place: Sweden: Stordalen...
CGGTGGGCGTCGACAGCACCACGCTCGAGGCCAACGCGGCGATGAAGAGCATCGTGCGGCGCGACACGGGCGAGGATTGGCGGCAGTACGTCACGCGGCTGATGCGCGAGGACGGCACGATCGAGCCCGAGAAAGAACCCAGCGACGACGAGCTGCGGCGCTACGACAAAAAGCGGAAGAAGACCGTCTCGAACGAGGATTGGGTCTCGAAAACCGATCCCGACGCGCGGATCACAAAGATGAAGGACGGCCGCACGCACCTGGCCTACAAGGCCGAGCACGTAGTCGATCTGGACAGCGAGATTCTGCTGGCGGCCGAGATCCCGCCGGCCGACCATGCCGATCCGCACACGCTCGTCGACAGCGTGGTCGAAGCGAAAATCAACTTGGAAGCCGCGGGGAGCGAAGTCGAGATTGAAGAGGTGGCCGCCGACAAGGGCTATCACGCCAACGCCACATTGGAGCTTGCGGCCGACCTCGGCTTGCGAACCTACATTCCCGAGCCGAAGCAGAAGGACCAACGAGTCTGGACCGACAAGCCGGCCGAGTTCCAGCGTGCGGTGGTCAACAACCGTCGTCGTATGGCCCGCGCCAAGGGCAAGCGGTTCGGACGACTGCGGAGCGAACGCGTGGAGCGTAGCTTCGCCCATGTGTGTGATACGGGCGGCTCGCGCAGGTCTTGGCTACGCGGGCTGGAAGACGTGACCAAACGCTACCGCTTGGCAGCCGCCGCGCACAACTTGGGGCGGATCATGCGACTGCTGTTCGGCATCGGCAAGCCGCGGGTGCTGCAAGCCCCGACCGACCTTGTTTGGCTTGTGCAGCTTGCCACGATCGTGATCTGGCAACGGTTCGCAAACGCAACGCGTCGCTGGAGCGTCGTCGTCGGCTGCTCGTTCATGCCGGCGGCACGCTGACCGCCGGCTTGCCAAAAGCCTTTCCTAAACGGACTGTTAAGTCTCCAAATAAGAGAATTGATCTTTCCGGGCGAACCGGATGTGTGAATGCCGGTCCGAATTCATCCGCCGCGCGGCTGTGGCCGATCGAATAATCTGTTCGGCGCGTCGAGGGATAGCGAAGCGGCGCCACAACATCCTAACTCCTTTGATGCCAGCCGCGGCGACATGGTTACGGCAAGAAGGGCGTTTACGTTGGTGTGCCGAATCGTTTGCTCAAACATACATGGGTACTTCCGACACGCGACGCACTCGGTCAAATGCTCGTCAAAGCGATCTCGTCGCTGCGGGGGCAACTTGCCCATCAGGCGTTCCTCAAGTCCTCAAGTGCTTCCAGGCACGTCATAATTTGGCCCGCCCACCGGCTGTCGACAGGACCCTCGGAACTTGGATGCCACGGGCGGCCACCTGGTTACGGACGGGCTGGGTTTCCTGGGCTCGGGTAGAGCGATCGCCATTTGGTCCAAATCACGTTGGCGCGGCTTGCCCACAGCTCGGGTAATTGGATGCCCCGAGTCGCTTGCAGGCTACACGGTCCTAGAAACCAGCGAACGTGCTTGTATCTCAACCTGCGGCGCCGGCATCAAAGCAATGCGAGCCGACACGGACGTTGACTGCCAGGGCAAAAACACTCCCCCGCTGGCTTCAGCGGCAGACATAACTTCGGATCCGCATTTTTCGCAGTTGCTGTCAGTCAGCGGGATCCTACGGTAAATTGAAGTGAAACAGTGCCAAAGAGAACCCTCGGTAGGAACTCTGTTTCCAGGTGTGGCCTACGGAACCTTCTACGGTCGCTCGATGACCAAACCTCCATCCGAACGCTCGTTTTCGCCCCGCGCTGAAATGGAAGTGTTGATCGACAGTCAATTGACCGCCGACGACGCTGACGACATCTCGGCGTTGCGCACCATTCTCGACGGCACCGCCTACCGTACCGGGGAAGAGTTCTTTCAGTCGCTCGTACGCCACCTAGCGGTGGCGGTTGGTGCGGAATACGCCTTCGTCGCCGAATTTGCTGACGTGAACACCCGGGTCCGCACACTGGCCTATTGGTTCCGTGACCGATTCCACGACAACGTCGAATATGACCTGTCGGGCACCCCCTGCGAGGAAGTCCTGCGGGGCAACCTGTGTCATTACCCGCGGGACGTGCAACAGGGCTTTCCGACCGACCAGCTACTGGTCGACCTGCGCGTCGAAAGCTATTTGGGCGTGCCGCTGCTTGACGCTCAAGGCGTCACGCTCGGCCATCTGGCGGTATTCGATACGCGCGCGATGAGTGCCGAGCCGAAGCGACTTTATACGTTCCGCATTTTCGCGGCCCGGGCCGCCGCCGAGCTTGAGCGTTTGCGGGCCGAGAAGCTGTTGCGCGAAAGCGAACAGCGCTTTCGCGATCTGTACGAAGAAGCCCCGATCGCTTACGTGATGGAAGACGTCGAATCGCGCTTTGTCAGCGCCAATCATGCCGCGATGAGAATCTTGGGGATCAAGCCCGAGGAAGTGGTGGGGACGGTAGGCATGTCGCTGGTTCCCGAAACTCCCGACGCCCAGCGCCGCGTGAAAGAGGCGCTCGCGTCAGTTGGGCGTGGCGCGGACACCAGCGGCGTTGTGCTCGAACTGCGCCGCAAGGACAACGGCCAGCCGGTATGGGTTCAGTGGTGGTCGAAGCCTATGCCCGGCGGCAGATACACACGCACAATGTTCGTGGATATCACCGATCGCGTGTTGGCAGAACAGGATCGAAATCGTCTGCAGCAACAGAACGCCTACTTGCAAGAGGAAATCAAGTCGGTCCACAACTTCGAGGAAATTATCGGACAAAGCAGCACTCTGTCGGCCGTGCTCGAAAACACCAGGCTCGTGGCGCCAACCGACACTTCGGTGCTGATCACTGGCGAGACTGGCACGGGCAAGGAACTGATCGCCCGGGCCATTCATTCCGCAAGCACGCGCCACGAAAAGCCGCTCATCAAGGTCAACTGCGCAGCGCTCCCCACCGGTCTTGTCGAAAGCGAATTCTTCGGCCACGAAAAAGGGGCCTTCACCGGCGCCATCAACCGCCGCATTGGCCGATTCGAATTGGCGGCAGGGGGAACGATCTTTCTCGATGAAATTGGCGAGATTCCACTGGACGTGCAAGTCAAGCTGCTGAGGATTCTGCAAGAGCGAGAGTTCGAGCGGCTCGGCGGCACCCAAACAATCAAGGCCGACGTGCGGATCATCGCCGCCACCAACCGCGACTTGCTCAAGGCCGTACGCGAGAAAACTTTCCGTGAAGATCTCTACTATCGGCTGAGCGTCTTCCCGGTCGCGCTCCCGCCGTTGCGCCAGCGGTTGGACGATATTCCGATGTTGGCGCAATTTCTGGTCAATAAGTTTGCCATGCGTGTTGGCAAACGCCTAGCGGGCATCAGCCCTCAGGCAATGCAACGGTTGATGGCTTATTCGTGGCCCGGCAACGTACGCGAGTTGGAAAACGTCTTGGAACGGGCCGTCATCCTCTGCCAGGGGCCGATTCTGGAGATCGATCCAGCTCTCGTCTTGGAAAGCGGGCCACCCCCCGCTGAAGCCGCCAAGGCTGCCGCAACGGATCTGCCGTCCACGCTCAGCTTGCAGGAAGTCGAGAGCGCGCACATTCGGGCCGTCCTCGAACGGACGAATTGGGTGATCGATGGCAGCCGTGGCGCCGCAACACTCCTCGGACTCCATCCCAACACTCTGCGCAGCCGACTGAAGAAACTCGGCATCTCACGGTAACGGCACGACGGCTCGTGGGCGCCACGACGGGCCGTGGGGGCTACGAAGGTTCGTGGGAGGTTACGCGTGGACGAGATCCGTTTTCGGGGGGCCGCCCGAGAGGCTGGATTGGATCTAACCGGCTTGATGAACGCTGGTTACGGAATCAATTTGTATTGTCATTCGTCTTCGGCACGTTCTTAGCTTTGACGGTTTCCCCGATCTTTGGAGGAAACGGAGATGCTTAGGAATACCCGAATCGAACAGGCCGATGTTGGCCCGGTCAACTTAAAAGGCAGAGTGGTGGGTCGTTGGGATGGCGCGATGTTGCAAACCTCCGCCACCGCCGTGGTTGCGCTCGGCATTTTGCTGTCGAGCGCCTTGTACGTCTTCGCGCGGTCGCCAAATGTCGCTGGCGAACCGGCTCCAGCGGCTGCCGCGGAGGAGCCGCCTGTTGCCGCCCCTGCGTTGGCGTACCCGGTGGTGATGCTCGCGCGAGATCCGGCCGTTCAGGGCGAGCTTCAGTTAAGCGATCAGCAAACCGACGCGGTCAACGACGCCGTGGCCGAGATCGACCAACCACTCTGGGTATTGCGCGACATCCCGGCCGCCAAAGGCGGGGACCGGCTAGACCAACTTCTCTCGAAGTTTCAACGTCGCCTTCAGGATTCTTTGACCCCGGCGCAGCTCGATCGGCTGAACGAATTGGTCTTGCGAGTCCGCGGGTACAAAGCGCTCGCCTCACCTGACGTTGCCAAACGACTGAAGTTGTCTCAGCAACAAATCGGCCGAATCCAGCGTCTTTTGACGGACGCTGAGCCGAAACAAGCGGACCCAAAAAAGACCCTTGCGATTCTTTCGACCCAGCAACAGGCGACATTTTCGCAGCTCGTGGGGAAGCCATTTGATCTGGATCGCGTCACCTGGGTCGGAGTCATCGCGCCAGAGCTAAGGGCTGTCAGCGCTTGGTTCAATACCCGGCCCCTGACATTGGAAGGCCTCCGCGGCAAAGTCGTCGTGGTGCACTTTTGGACATTCGGGTGCATCAACTGCGTCCACAATTTGTCTCACTATCAAAGCTGGTATGAAAAGTTTCCCAAGCCACAGCTGGCGATCATCGGGATTCACACACCAGAGACCGAGAACGAACGGAGCGTCGACAAGTTGCGCGGCGCGATCGCCGAGCGCGGGATTGAGTATCCCGTGGCCATGGACGTGGAGGCGGAAAACTGGAAAGCGTGGGCCAACAATGTCTGGCCCAGCGTCTATGTCGTCGACAAAAAAGGGCGCGTGCGATATTGGTGGTATGGAGAACTCAACTGGAAGGAGGCTAAGGGCGAGAACTTTATGCGTAAAAAGATCGAGGAGTTGTTGGCCGAGAAGTAAGTCTGGTCATCGGCGAGCGACTTGCCGGCGCCATTGACGGACCGTCGCCAAAGGAAAGGAGACGAACCATGACCATATCATTGATTAGGATCTCGAATTTATGGGTGGCGCTCGCGGGTCTGTTGATTGTCGCGGGCGGCTGCACGCAACGGCAACAAATTGATGCATCGTCCCTAGACGCGCTCACCGAAGGGCGCGATCGGGCATCCGCGCCGACTGTCGAGGAGAAGGATGCGGCCGCGCCCGCTCAGGTCGCGCCAGTCGACTTCAAGGACCACGTTCAGAGCAATGCCGAGGTACCCGCTGGGCTTGAGGGTTTGGTCTTTCTCGATACCACGGGCCGACGAGTCGCGCTTTCCAGCTATTTGGGCAAAAAGAATGTTGTCCTTGTTTTTACCGAGGGGTTTTCGGGCATGCTTTGCCCGTTCTGCAAAACACAAACGTCTCGATTGATTGACAACTATCAGAAGTTTCGAGCGTTGGATGCAGAGGTGCTTGTGGTTTATCCCGGCACGCGGGACCACGTCGATGAATTTATCGAGGCGGCAAAGAAAACTGAGAAACGGCAGGTCGATGAGGTTCCCTTTCCGATCGTACTCGATGAGGAAATGAAAGCCGTCGATTTCTTTAGTATTCGCTCGAACCTGGCTCATCCCTCCACATACGTCATCGACAAGAAAGGAAACGTGAAGCTGGCATACGTAGGTAAGGACATGTCGGCGGATCGTCCGTCGGTAATGGCCATTTTGACGCAGATCGAAGCATTCAACAACTGAGAGTCGACGACCAAGCAACCAAGCCGTAGTTGTGGCCGGGCTGAAGGCGAAACCGATCTCGTTGCGCCGCATCATCGATTCACGTTCCGAGGATTCCAACCAATACTGAATCCACGAGACTGACGTCCCGAAGTTGCCGGGAGGCCGGCGTAATTCCGTCGGCCCAAAGGTGCAGCAACGCGCGCCTCGTGAACATGAACATCAACCCATCGCGTCCAGTCGATAAGGTCCTGTCATTGGCGGTTGAACGGGGACTCTTGAGCCGCCAGGACTGCGATCGACTAATCCGCGAGGCGGAATGCCGCAGCGCGAATCCCACCGACCTCGCGATGGAACAAAGCCTGCTGGACGGCGCACAGATCGAATTACTGTACGCCTTAAGCTATCCAGACCAGTTCATTCCGGGTTACGAGATTCTTGATCTCATCGGCTCTGGTGCCGTTGGGATTGTGTATCGCGCTCGACAGCAGCGGCTTGACCGCATCGTCGCGTTGAAAACCATTAACTTGCGGCGGTTCAATGGCACCGGCGTTGCCGGTCGATGTCAATTGGAGGCGAGGGTTGTCGCCAAGCTCAGCCATCCCAACATCGTGACGGCGTACGACTACGGCGTTCATGAGGGTCGGGTCTACCTGTCTATGGAGCTTCTCGATGGAGAAACGCTGCAAGATCGAATCGATCGCGAAGGCCCGTTCGAGGAGCACCTTGCCTGGGCGATCGCCCGCCAGATCGCGGCCGGCCTTGCGCATGCCGCCGAGCACGAGATCGTGCACCGCGATATCAAGCCCGCGAACATCATTCTCGTGAAGCCATCTTCCGGAATGGAAGGACCTCCGGGCGTTCCCCTGGCGAAGATCACTGATTTTGGTCTTGCGTTGCAGCTCGACAGCTTGAATCTGACTCGTTTGACCGCCACTGGCACGCTGCTTGGCACGATCGCTTACGCCGCTCCGGAACAGTTGGACGGGCCGGACGTGGATAGTCGTGCCGACATTTTTGCGCTCGGCGCGACCTTATACCACATGTTGACTGGCAACGGGCCCTATTCGACTGCCACAAGCGTTTTGAGTGTGATCGTCGCCAAGCAATCCGGCGACGAGAATTGGCGAGTTCAGCTGCCGGCCCACCTGGCGGCGGCAACCGTCGAGTTACTCACCGCCATGACCATGCACAATCTTTCCGAACGACTGGGCAGTTATCGTTTGCTCATCGAGAGGATTGACGCAATTCTGGAGTCGGGAAGACGAAACCTTGCCCTTGGACGTAATTCAAGCGCTGCGGGTCTTCATCCACTCCTTCTGCTTGAGACAGTCGATCTTCCAAATCAACAGCCGCATCGGCACGCCGAATCGGTCCGTGAGTACAGGCCCGGGCTCCGAGGCAAACGCTCGGCATGGGCAGCGATGGTGGTTGTGGCGGTGCTAATCGTGTTTGGCGCCATTGCCGCATCCGTCCGCTTGTCCTCGACAACTCGCGAGAGCCTGCAATCAACCGGGTCCAATTTGGTGCCGTCCGTGTTCCGACAACCGTTATTTAACGGCGAGAGCGTGCCAATCGGTACACAGCGCGGCAACTGGCAGGTGACAAAGGCCAAGGACGGAGGCCGAGTGCTGTCAGGCAAGAATGGATGGCTCGATTTGATGCTTTCGCCGCCACCCTCCACAAATGCGCGGATGTATTTCGCATTGAGGCTGGGTATCAATCCGTTGGAGGCCGCGGAGGCAGAATTGCAGTTTGGACATGGCACGAGTGAAAGTGGAATGGATCATTCCCGCTACGTGATCACACTGGCAAAAGGATTAGCTCAAGTCGGGCGGCGCGCGGGTATCGACGCGCCGTTCCAGCCGTTGGCGGGAGTTGCATCACTATCGCTGCAAACGCAAGCAGATGAATCCCCGGTCTATCAGGATATTCAAGTTCAGCGTCATCCAAACGGGTGGGCTGTCACTGTGAACGGCGTGATGGTGGCAGATTTGACGCTCATTTCGCAACAGGGCGCCCCAGCGATCCTGCTCGTCGTCCGAAATGGAACAGCGCATTTTGCGGACTTGGAGGTCAGTGAACTCGTTCAGCGAGACCACGTGGACCATCCCTGAGGCTCACGACATTTCGTAAGCGACACGACATTTCGTAGTGTGCCATTTTCCCCCGGCGCACTCACTCCATCTCGCAACCGTCACTCGGCCACCACAAATTCCTACCATTCTTCCACTTGCGCATCAACGTTTCTTGAAAACCGATCGCGGCATGCCGCTTGCTTTAAGGCTGGGCGGACGACACATCGAGAGGTCCGCAATGCTCAGAATTAGCGAAGTCAACGGTCAGGGGCCAGTCCCAACGCTAAGAGTCGAGGGCAAGCTCCGGGGACCTTGGGTGGCCGAGCTGGCTCGGGCGTGCGACGAACAGCAAAGTTCTGAGGGATGCCTGAGCCTTGATCTTTCGGCGGTCTCCTTCGTCGATACCTCCGGAGTGGAGCTTTTACGTGGCCTCTTGGGACGTGGGGTCACGTTGGCTGCGTGTTCGGGGCTGGTCGCGGAACTCTTGCATCTGGATCGCCGATGACCAACACGATCAAAAACTTGAGCGGCAGCACGAGAGGCTCCCGCTGCGCCGAAGACATGGGAACGTGTGTCTCGGACGATGCCGAGATTCTTGCACGTGTCCAGATTGGTGACGAGAGCGCCTGCGAGGCACTTGTCCGTCAGCACTGCGGACGCATGCTCGTCGTAGCTCGCCGGTTCCTTCGGACCGAGGAAGACAGCGCCGACGCCGTACAGGATGCGTTCCTGGCGGCTTTTCGCTCACTTGACAGCTTTGAGGGCAATTCCACTTTGGGGACGTGGCTACATCGCATCGTCGTCAACACATGCCTCATGAAACTTCGAGTCCAGTCGCGAAGCAAGGAGGTCCAAATCGACGAACTGCTCCCGACCTTCGACGAATTCGGACACCACAGTCGCCCGGTCCGGCGAAGGGAGGATCAAACGCTGGCGCGGCTCGCCCAGGCCGAGACTCGGGCCCATGTCCGGATGTGCATCGACCGGCTGCCCAATACTTACCGAGAGATTCTGTTCCTCCGCGACATCGAGCAGCTGGATACCGAACAAACGGCGCGGCAACTGGGCATTGCCCCAGGAGCCGTTAAGACGCGTTTGCATCGCGCCCGACAGGCGCTCCGGACCTTGCTTGATCCTCTTGTGCTGGAACCCTGAAAACCAGCTGACTCTTCGCCGGGTGCTTCAGCAATTCAGCACCCTTGGCGCCGCCCGTCGGCCTCGATTCGCGAAACGGATTCATTGTTCCGAACCGGGCGAATGCCCCTCGGTTTTGATGTGGGGTGTGCTGCGGCGAGCGGTGAGAATCGCCCGCACCAGTTCGTCGGGGACGTGTTGCTCGGCCACCTGGCCGAGCGACTTTGTGATCCGAACCGTCGCCGCATAGGAAGCCATGTACCGCCGACAGTGCTGGCAAATCATTAGGTGAACGTTGAACGACAACCTCTGACGCCACGGTAGCGTGCCGTCGAGATAGTCCGCCAGAAATTCGTTGACTTCCTTGCAGGTCATCGACAGCCTTTCTCAGGGACTTATCCTGGCGCGGACAGAGTCGGTTTTCGACGCCAGGAGGCGGCACGGCTCGTCCGCGCAGCGAAAGCGCGCCCAATAGCTTGGATGCACCTGGCTTGGGAATGGTTACGGATTCCATGGGAGCAATTCCAATTCTTGACCCGCTTCGGCCCGAGTGCAGGTCCGGCATTGGACCATCTTAAAGTCGCATCTCCGGCTCCGAGCAAAAGCCATCTCGCCCGCGAGTGTAACCACTTCTTCCGACCGACATCGAAGATTGCATAACGCGACTGATCACCGCTCGACGAGGTGCCCGCCGTAGCGAGCGGCCGACGCGCTTGCGGGATACCAGTCACGGATCGCCGAAGGAGAGGTCAACGTGTCGACGCCGGCGCGAATCGTGATTCTTGGTGGTGGCTTTGCCGGTGCGACAACCGCACTGGAATTGGAACGTTTGCTTCGCCGACGAAACGATGTGGAAATCATGCTGCTGGACAACGAGAATTTCTTCACGTTTACGCCCCTGTTGCCCGAAGTTCCGTCGGGCTCGATCCAAGCGCAGCATATTGTCTTCCCGCTCCGCGCGCTGTTGAGAAAGACGGTGGTTCGGCAAGCACAGGTTCTGGGCGTCGATATTGAAACCAAAACAGTAACGGCTCGTCATTGCCGGGCCTGCGCCGATTACTCGGTGGAATTCGACCATTTGGTTTTGGCTCTCGGTTCAGTCCCCAGCTTTTTCAATTTGTCCGGCCTTGAGCAGCACGCGCTGACCATGAAAAGCCTGGCCGACGCCACGACTCTGCATGCGCATCTCATTGACAAGCTGGAACATGCCGAACTCGAACCGGACGAGCACGCGCGGCGTGAAATCCTCACGTTTGTCGTGGCCGGCGGTGGATTTGCTGGTGTGGAGACGTTGGCGGAAGTGAACGACTTTGTTCGCGGCGCGGGACGGTACTACCCGAGAATCCAGCAATCCGATATTCGGATGGTGCTAGTCCATTCTGGCGATCGAATCCTGCCAGAAGTAAGCCCCGCGCTCTCCGAATACGCTCTCAAGAAGCTCCGTTCGCGCGGTATCGAGGCTCGCTTGGAAACGCGACTGGCGGAATTCAACGGTCGCCGGGTTCTGCTCAACGATGGAGACGAGATTCCCACGCGAACATTGGTTTGGACCGCGGGAACCTCGCCGAGCCCGCTCTTAGACAAAATCAAGGTGCCGAGACTCAAGAGCGGTAAGGTCGAAGTCAATGCCACGATGGAGGTAAATGGCCGACCTGGAGTGTGGGCGCTGGGCGACATTGCAGCAATTCCGGACGCGGCTTGCGGGAGCACCTGTCCCCCCACGGCACAGCATGCTTTGCGTCAAGGGAAGCGATTGGCCCGCAATATCGTGGCGAGCTTAGAAGGAGGCAAGCTGCGGCCGTTCGCCTACAAGCCGCTCGGCTTGCTCGCGGGACTTGGACGGCGCGCTGCGGTTGCAGAGATACTTGGCCTGAGGTTTTCCGGCTTCTTCGCCTGGTGGTTATGGCGGACCATCTATCTGATGAAGCTGCCGAGTCTGGAACGCAAGATTCGCGTGGCTCTCGACTGGACACTCGATCTCTTCTTTCCCCGCGATATGGTCTATCTACGGTCGCTGCACGCCGTGCAAACACCGGGAGCTCCGCCCGCGGCGTCGGAAGAGAAATCCTTAGCCTCAAAACGACTTGACATAGTCTGATATGGCGATGGCGTTCACGGGCCTCTTTGGACTCCTGGCCTAGGCGCTGCCCAAACACGAGTCCGGGGCAGGGCATCCGAAGATCGCATGCTGGTCCATCGACCAAAGGTTGTTTCGCTCGCCGCTGTAACCAATCCGAATGGTCGGCATCCAATATTGCAGAGTCGGCTTGCATCCTCTTCGGACGCGCGCTGAATGAGACAACGTTTCGAAGTCATTCGGATCGTTTCGCGTGTGTAGAGGTTCCTATTTGTTTCCTTTTTGATCTGGAGGAGATTTACGATGGGTGGCTCACAAATGAATCGACGAGATTTCCAGCGGTTGACCGCCGCGGCTCTCGGTGGCGTCATCGGAGGCAGCACGATGCTTCGTCACGCCGTTGCGGCGGACGATACGGGGAAGTCGCTGCTGGAAGAACCCCACGTCTGCCGCGGGCTGAACACCTGCAAGGAGAAAAGCGGTTGCGGTGCTACGAAAGGCAAGAACGACTGTGCTGGCAAAGGCGGCTGCGCCACGGCCGAAAAGCACGACTGCAAAGGTCAGAATGCCTGCAAAGGCCAAGGCGGCTGCGGAGAGCACCCGGGCGAGAATACTTGCAAAGCCAAGGGAACATGCGAAGTACATCTGAAGGACAAGACTTGGGACAAGGCGAGGGCCAATTTTGAAGCGGCCATGAAAAAGGCCGGCAAGAAGTTTGGCCCCGCTCCAAAGAAGAGCTAATCGCTCGACATCCCAGATGCAGCGCGCCAAGGATGGCGCGCTTTTTCGCCACAATTCCGCCCGGATATCTGTGGCGCCTTCATTGCGGCCACCGTTTCCCAAGGGGAGTGAAATGAACCGTTCCAATGATCGAACGCCGCGTCTGGGGCACGCCAACCTCGGTTTGGGCGTTGGACTGCGCAGCGTTCATTACCCGCACATTCTCCAAAACCATCCAGCCGTCGACTGGTTTGAGATCATTTCGGAGAACTTCATGGACTCCGGCGGCAGACCGCGCTACGTGCTCGACCAGATTGCCGAGCGATACCCGATCGTCATGCACGGCGTGTCGCTCTCCATCGGCAGTACGGACCCGCTGAATTTCGAGTATCTACGCAAACTCAAGCGGTTGGCTGCCGAGGTCAAAGCCCGCTGGGTGTCGGACCATCTGTGCTGGACCGGGGTACTAGGCAAGAATTCGCATGACTTGCTGCCAGTGCCCCTGAACGAACATACGTTGAAGCATGTGGTAGAGCGGATTCGGATCGTGCAAGACATCATGGAGCGTCCGTTTGTGCTGGAGAATCCCAGCAGTTATGTGACGTTTGCCGCTTCGACCATGTCCGAATGGGAATTCATCAGTCGCATGTCCGAGGAGGCCGATTGCGGCTTGTTGCTCGATGTCAACAACGTGTTCGTTTCGAGCGTCAACCATGAATTCGACCCGGTTGAATACATTCGCTCCGTTCCACACCACCGAGTCGTGCAATGCCATTTGGCGGGCCACACCGATTGCGGCACCTATCGCATCGACACGCACGACGGCGAGGTGATCAATCCGGTCTGGAACCTGTACCGCCTGGCGCATGAATTGACCGGTGGCATGTCCACGCTATTGGAATGGGACGCCAAGATTCCGCCGTTCGAGGTCGTCCATGCCGAAGTGCTCAAAGCCAAAAACTTCATGGGGAGCGAGCTTTTCCCCGAGCCTTTCGCTGGGCCGGCAGACGCTCCGCTCGACGATGGGCGAGCAGTTTTTCATCCGTTGGCGCACGCCGTTGTCGAGGTAGCCGGTTGACGCGCGTGGTTGCGTCTCGTCAACAACATGTGTCCCGTTTGGGTTCTGGAGAGGACTTGCAGATGAACTCAATTCTTCGGACGGCGAGCCACTGGCACGCACGTTATGTTCGCCTCTTGTCGTGGATGCAGCACCCCTTCTTGCTCGTTTGCCGATTGTATTGGGGCTGCCTGTTCATCTCCACGGGCGTCGCCAAGCTGACTCACCTGGCACTGACTGCCCAGCGATTCACCGATTGGCATATTCCCGCCCCCTATCCGAATGCCGTTGCAGCCGGTGCGACGGAATTGTTGTGCGGTGCCATGTTAGTGTTGGGCGTTGCATCTCGTTTCGTGACCGTCCCGCTCATTGTGACCATGATTGTCGCTTACCGCACTGCGCACATTGACGAGGTCACTGACCTCTACACGTTTGTCACCGCGCCGCCGTTTCTGCACCTGTTCGCTTGCACGCTCGTGCTGCTGTTCGGGCCGGGAGCGTTCTCGATCGACTATCTAATCGGCAGATTCATCTTGGGCTCATCTTGCCACCCAAAGTCGAACCCGGATGCAAATTGTGTATCGAAGACTTCCAGCACTTCGCCACAAAACCCTCAAAAAGGAGCACCGTCATGACCTCAGCGTCTCGTCGCCAATTCAATCAACTCGCGTTGGCTGCCCTTGGCGGCGCCGTGACCGGTTCCGTGTTGGGCTGTTCGCGCGGCGAAATGGCAAAGCCCGTGGAATCGAAGGCCGCCGACGGCACTGACAAACCCGCGGCCTCAGAGACCGCCAAAACCTATGATGAGAATCTGCTGCTAGTCGGCGACCCGCACGTCTGCCGTGGGCTCAATCAGTGCAAGAATCAGGGGAAGACCCACATGAACGAGTGCGCCGGGCAAGGCGCCTGCGCCACGGCCGAAAAGCATGGCTGCGACGGCCTCAATACTTGCAAAGGGCAAGGCGGATGCGGCGAGCATCCGGGCCAGAATCAGTGCAAGGGACAAGGCGCCTGCGCGGTAACGCTCAAGGACGCGACCTGGCAGAAAGCCCGCGCCAAGTTCGAAGAACTCATGGCCGCCAAGAACAAAAAGATCGGCGCGGCCCCAGAAAAAGGCTGATCACCATGTCGTCTCCTGCTTTCGATCTGGCAACCATCCAAGCGTGGATGCAATCGGTCATCATGAACCGCGCGGGCGTGATCGACGGCATCGCGTCCGTCGACGCGCGCTCGCACATCGACGTCTCTCCGGCCCAGATCGAAAGTGTGATCGAACGATCGTCGCAGCAGACCAGCGTCGAGAGGCTCGAAATCTATTCAGGGGCCTACTACGCCCGGCTGTTGGAGTGCCTGCGGGCCGAGTATCCGATCATGGCCGAAGCCATGGGCAAGGAGCTTTTCGATGAGTTCGCGGTCGAGTATCTGCAACGACATCCATCTCACAGCTATACGCTGAACGACCTCGGCGGCAATTTTCCGAAGTTTCTAGCGGAGACCCGCCCGACATCAGCGGATGAGGATAACACCTGGCTGGATTTCCTGGTCGACCTGGCAAAACTGGAGTGGTGCTTCTCCGAAGTTTTCGATGGTCCGGGCGCCGAGAATCAACGTTTGCTCGGGAAGGATCAATTGCAAGGTCTCTCTGCCGACTGTTGGGCCTGGGCACGGCTCGTGCCAGTCCCATGCTTGCGAATCTTGCGGCTCGATTTTCCGGTTCAGGATTATTACCGTGCGATTCGCGACGGCGCCGAAGCTGTCCCACCTGACCGCGAGCCGACCTGGCTGGCGATTTCAAGGCGGAATTTTGTGGTTCGGCACCATGCGTTGACCCCCATCGAAGCGGAGATACTTGGAGCGATTCTCGCGGGCTCGACAGTCGGCGACGCGATCGGCCAATCGGCGTCACCCGCTGACTTCGACACCTTTGCAGCCGACTTGCAGCGCTGGTTTCACGAGTGGACAGCGGAGGGATTCTTCTTGACGGTCGCGCTTGGCAATTTGTGAATTTGATTCGGCAGCAACTCACACGGGCCGGGAGCCGCTGGAGCGCAACTCCAATTAGTGACGTTCGACGACGTGCGCCGAATCGTGGCAAACAGAACGATGTAATTCCATTTCGCGCTAGACGCAGGGGAGGTGGCGATTTGCTAGAATAGCGACCAGTCCGGGCCGGGCTCGGGTCCATGCTCAAGCCCTATGGGAAAGATCAGTCGGTAGTCCAGATGACGCCGAGCGGAATCAGCTATCGTAGACTGTTTACGAGACAATCATACCGCTCAGCCGGCAAGAGTGCCGAATTGTGAACGTCGGCGCAGAATTGCCTCCCGTCCAGCCGATCGAATCGTCGAAGTCAGCTTGTTGAGAAAGGTTAGGTTCCAGGCTGTGAAATCCTGGTCGTTTAGCGTCGAACTTTTGCTCGGATACCTAATTACCTTCCAGTTCTGGAGGACATTTGCCGATCGCACCGCATTCCTTGTTTTCGGTATTCTAGCGGTGATCGTGATGGTAGCTGGAATGAGGCGGGCCGTGCGGCGCGATTATTTCGCCGATCGCAGCGACCTGGTTTTGCACGGGCTCGTCATCGTCGACGTCGCCCTGGAAGGCATGAGCTACGAGCTGTTCCACGCTGCCTCACTGTGCATTCTCTGCACTCCCGCCGACGCCAGCAGATTTCACAACAGTTATAACTTTTGCTGGTGCGCGGCAATCTTGAGCGTGCTCGTCGGTGGCTATCATTGGTGGGCGCTGCGACGTGTGCGCAGTCTGAACGACCGCGCGGATAGGAACGACAGCGACCGCCCTGTGCAAAAATGAAGTCATCCTCTTCGCACAATTCGACTTGCAGAGATTCGCCTTTGAACACTCCCGGAGCCTGCTTTTGATCCTGATCGGGGGCCGCACAGAAGGAATTGGCCTGGCTGATCCACTATCTGACAGTTTCGAACCAGCTCCTTGGCAGCAGGCCTCCGTCAGGAATAACCCTGTCGTCGAGGGAGGGAAACCGATTGTTCCGTTCCGCTTCGAAGCCAGACTGGCGCTCGCCTAATTGATGTCGATCGTTCATCCCGGCACGCGGCCTTGGATCCGCGAAGATTGCCGAGGGTGGCCAAAGTGACCTGGCCGAACGGAAACGAGAGCGGGAAGGACAGGGGCATAGTCCAAACTAGAGATATATATGTTGTCTCCGGCCGCGGCGGGCTACGGTAGACGTCTTGCAAAGCAAATCGCTGCAAGTCCAATTGCACGAAAAAGATGACTTCATTTTTGCACAGGGCGGTCAAAAACCTAGCCGCGAACTGACACGCCGAGCCTCGCACGCCCAGGCAAACGCGAGGGGGGCGTCGTCATCCCTCACGGGATTGACTCCAAACTACTACCGACCGATCCCGCCAGGCACATTCGATCGATAGCTCCGCAAGGCCCCTGTCGCTAGAATTCAACCTTGTTTGGTCGGATGTTTTCCCCGCGTCTAGGTGTCCACCTAGCGCGTGGTTTCTGCAATTCTTCTGCACATGTCGGCGACATCGAACCGATATCGAACGGAAACCAAACCGACATCAAGACGACGTAAGCCAAGCCGCGGCAATCGATTCCGACACCAAACCGACACAAAGCAGACATGCGGTTGTCAGGTTAACCTTGTAACGGTCCATTCGCCGAGCGCCGAACGTCCAGAGTGAGCGGTTGGACGGCAGACAGGTCTGCTGGGTGCTTGCGAATTGCGATCCAGTTTGCCCCACGATGACGGGAACGTGACCTTAAACGCGGAGGCGCCAAAAGAGCACCTACGACGACTCGGTTGTTCGACACTTTGGAACGATTTGTGCACCATAGACGCGGCCACGGGCTTGTCGGCTGCGGAGGCGGCCGCCAATTCGCAGTGGGAGTGGATTCGTTGGACGACTAGATAAAGAGCAAACCGGCCTGTGCCGGGAGGCTCGTTAACGAGTAAGCCGACGTGATGGAAATGCCTGCGGGCGTTCTACCGCGTCGGCTTTTTTTATGGGCGGTGGTGGTGTCTGGTTCGCGAGTCGA
>Ga0182024_10012328_pt1 | contig 16934 bp, 9 predicted proteins | sample P32metaG_FD_120480 | JGI IMG/M metagenome (GOLD analysis project Ga0182024, IMG submission 120480) | Permafrost microbial communities from Stordalen Mire, Sweden - P3-2 metaG (Illumina Assembly) | ecosystem: Environmental > Terrestrial > Soil > Wetlands > Permafrost | place: Sweden: Stordalen...
AGTGGTGCACGTGTCTTAGTCACGGCACCATCATGATCTTATTTCAGACTAAAGGCCATCCTTGACGACCGCTCTGGAAATGAGAATTCCCTTACCACAACACGGGTAGGCCGAATACTTACCCAAGACCAGAATTCTTGCCGAAAAAGTGATCAAACAGGTGGTGGAAGAACTGAAGAAAAAAATGCAAATCCAGGTCGAGTCCGCGATCACGGGTGCCATGCGGCGAGATCGACACTCACCGCGCCACGTCTTTCGCAATCTCGATTTGAAGACCACAGTCAGGCGGAATCTCAAAAATTTCGATCATGCAAGCGGCAAACTTTTCGTCGACAGCCTCTATTTTTTTGCTTGCGAGCGCAAGCGCAAGCCCTGGCACATCATCGTTACTGTGGATCAATCCGGCTCGATGATGGAATCGACAATCTTTTCTGCGGTGATGGCATCGATTTTCTATGAGCTGCCGGCGCTGCGCACTTCCTTGATTCTGTACGACACGCTCGTAGTAGATCTGTCGTCGAAAGTCGGCTCTCCGGTAGATGTGTTGATGGCTACGCAACTGGGCGGCGGCAACGACACGCCTGCGGCATTGCGCTATGCCAACCAGCTTGTCACGCAACCGAGCCGCACGATTCTGGTGCTTATATCGGATTTTTATGAGGGTGCTCTGGAGAAAGAAATGATTCGATTGGTAAGAGAAATGACCGACAGCGGCATTCGTACAATCGGCATTGCTGCCCTCAGTTATGACGCTCGCCCTGAGTACTGCAAGGTCACTGCTGGCAAGCTCAGAAAGGCAGGCATGGACATTCTGGTGTGCACACCGGAAGAGTTAGCCAATTGCATGGTTCGCATCATCACCGGTCACTGAAGAACCTGACCATCGCGGCAGCGGCGATACAAACACGGAAGATTCTGCGCCGCCCGGCGCCGTTCGGAATGAATTCGCTGATGGCGCAAGCCTGGAATGGTTGGGATGATCAACCGGCCGATCCCGACGACGGATGATCGGATGGCACGGGCGCGTTTGCTGTGCCGGCTTGCTTGGGATGGATTTTAGAGGGGCACAACATAGATTGACGATAATCCGCTTTGCCTTGCATTATCAGCTGGATCGCGGGCCCGCTAAATTGGACGATCATGGACCTCAAACGCGAGCAACAAGAAGTTGAGTTAAAGCTCGATGCCGAGAAAGACGGTAGCGTCCTTGATGAGGGAATAGATCAAGCTCCACAAGAAACAAATGTCGCTTCTATTAGTGAAACAGATCAGGCGGAGCAGGAAGTAGATTTTGCATCTGCTGTTCTGGAGAAGCAGCAAGGCACCAGCTCACATCCCTTGGAGGGACGCTCTTACATCGGCGGGAAATATAGGATTCTCGGCTTGTTGGGGCGGGGCGGCCTTGGTTCAGTCTATAAGGTTGAGCACTCTGCTCTCCAGCGAATGCAGGCGCTGAAGGTGCTTAACCCGGATGTGATGAGCGAAAGGAAAGTGTTGCAACGCTTCGATCAAGAAGCAAAAGCAGTCAGCCAACTTTCTCATCGTAATCTTTTGGCTGTCCATGACTTCGGTGTCTCTGACGATGGGCTCGCGTATCTTGTTATGGACTTAATCGAAGGCACCGGTCTCGATGCCGAGCTGCATAAGAATGGACACCTTGAGGAGGAGCGAGCAATCGCGCTCTTCATCAAAGTATGCGAAGGATTGCATTACGCTCACGGCAAAGGGATAGTTCATCGTGATCTTAAGCCAAGCAATATCATGATTGTGAAGGATGAGCATGGCCAGGAGATTCCAAAGATTGTAGATTTTGGCATTGCAAAAAGACAGGCTGTCGATCAGAAGGTTACACAGACTGGTGAGGTGTTTGGAACGCCGCTCTACATGAGCCCAGAGCAGTGTTTGGGAAAGGAAGTGGACGGTCGTTCAGACATCTATTCTTTGGGATGTGTTCTGTACCAAACTCTCAGCGGCAACCCACCGTTTGAGAGCCCCAATGCTGTACAAACAATTTTCAAGCATGTTAACGAAGAAGCCAAACCGTTGCGAAAAGCGTGTACGGGATTTACTGTGTCATTAGGAATTGAGCAGGTCGTGGCTAAATGCCTGGAGAAGGATCCAGCCAAGCGTTTCGCAAATGCCAGTCAACTTGCCGCTGCGCTTGAAAAAGTTTTGCACGGTGACATGGTTTATTATTTTCGAGCTCCGATTCGCGCTTCGCGTTTCACTCAACTTGTGCCTTCTATAGTCGGCATTTTATACTTTTCATTGTTCTGCATGATGGTAATCGGCGTCATCTGGTTTGTTATGTGGATGCCCCCATTGCGAGACAGAGCATTGGACATGGCGCACCAGGCACCGCCCTGGATGCACACTAAGATTCAAGCTGAGAACGCTGTTAACAGCGGAAACTGGAAAACAGCCACTGATCTGTGGGCGCAGGCGCTCAAGCAAGCAAAGGAAGCAAAAGTGAAGGGGCCGGAACTGCAAGGGATCTTAGAACAGTGTTGCCTTGGTTATTCAATCGCAGGAGAGTTTGAAAAGGCTCATCAACTTTATACTGAAGCTGCAGATGAAGCTCATAATAGAAAAGACTTTCGCCAGGAAGAGATGGTGCTCGCGGGCGATGCTACTTCGCTGAACAATCAGGGCCAATATGATGAGGCGGCGAAAGTCTACAAGCGGATGGAAGGTATCCTGGATCAGGCTAACCCGCAGATGGCGAACAGGATTGCCTTTGCTGTGCTGGCTGCAGATGCATTCTTGCGTGCAAAAGAGTATCCCGACGCTGAACAACTCATGCGTAAGTATGAATCAAAGGTGACTGCTGATCTGGGCCCTGAGTTGAAGTACAGTCTTTATCGCGATCTCGCATACGCTTTGCAAGGTCAGGAGAAGTACAGGGAAGCACTGCCTTACTATGAAAAAGCCGAGTTATTTGCAGCTACAGCCAAGATTGCCGACCATGCTATGAGCGAACTGAGAAAGGGGCATAAAACCGTGTTGCGGCATACGGCGAAAGAATGAATAGCAGTGCTGCTGCCAAGCAATTATTGGAACAATTGATCGATGAGCACAGTAAGCTCGGCGGTTGGAATCCTGAAATCTCGAGGTGTGCGTCGAGCTCGGCTGTCCTTGAGAGCGATACCGCTACTCAAATAGCTATCTTATTGCAGGCTTGCGACAAGGCCACGAAGGGCACATCCATCCAAAAATACAGATCCGATTACGAGACAAAGGAGTGTCTCAAGCAGCTTCTATCCACACTCTTCAAGCGCACCTTACCCTTGACGGAAGATGAGGTGGTGGCACTTCTGCAGATGGTCGCTCGGCCTACTTTGTCGCGCGACCTGTTGTGGAACTTTCCCTCTGCCGCGATGATGGGAATGCTTGAGCGCCATGTTCGCAAGCACGGACTGAGCCCAAGATTGCACGAGCCTGCTGCAGCCATTGCGAAAATAATTGGCGCAAGCAGTTCCGCAGACAGTTTGCGTCTTGTCCAACGTATAGAGATCTTATTGGGAACTGGCGGTACAGGTGTATCGACGCTTTCGGCGCTGATCAAAAAGAATGAGGTTTGGAGCGACGAGGCCCGCGCGAATCTAGAAGCATTTCCCGGCGACCAACGCAGTCAATGGCTGGAATTGATTCAGCACGCGGCCAGGTGCAGCGGCACAAAACCTTCAAAGAAGTGGCTAGATAGTGCAGGTAAGCTGCTCGATTGCGTTGGCCGGGCACAATTCGCTGAGCATGTTTTGCGCTGGTTCCCCCTTGTGGGCAAACGGGGCAAACGACCAAAACCAAAAGATGATGAGTCAGCCGATGAAGCTGAGCTGATCTGTACCGAGAACACTGAAGTTTTGAAGGGGCTGGTGTGGTGCTGCAGCCTTTTGGACGACGAGAACATTGTCAGCGCTCTTGGCCAACTTGCCGACGCCTGTTTCAAGAAGATAACCTACCATGGTGCCCGTTGCCCAAAGGTGGCCAATGCAAGTGTCGGTGCCTTGTCGTGTATGACCAGTAAAGAGGCGGTAGCTCAACTTGGTCGCTTGCAATCGCGTGCCAAGAAAGCCTCAGCCAAAGGACAAATCGATAAAGCCTTGCAAAATGCAGCCGGCAAGGCTGGTCTCACGGTTGAAGATTTGCAAGAGATGAGCGTACCCACTTATGGCTTTGAAGAAGTTGGCCGCTTTGCCACCAGCCTTGGTGACTACAGCGTGGAGATTCTTATCACTGATCCAAATTCGTGCCAGCTGAGATTCACAACGGCTGATGGCAAGACACTCAAGTCCGTTCCTGCTCAAGTGAAAAAGGATTTCGCGCAAGAGCTTAAAGCGCTCAAGAAGAAGACGACGGAGATCGATCAACTCTTGCCTTCGCTGCGTTATCGCATTGAGCGCAGCTTAATCGACCAGCGGCACTGGCCCTTCGCTGCCTGGAAAGAGCGCTATCTAGACCATCCGATTACGGGTGAGCTGACCCGCAGGTTGATCTGGTCGTTTAACGGATGTGCGGGAATTTGGCTTGATGGAAAAATTGTTGACGTTTCCGGGGTGCCACTGGAGATTGCGGATGACTCGACACTGGTGGAGTTGTGGCATCCAATCAGCAGCGACCAGGATGTGGTGCAAGCCTGGCGGCAATGTTTGCGTGCCCATCAGATTACCCAACCGTTCAAACAAGCGCACAGAGAAATCTACGTTCTTACGGATGCTGAATTGAACACGGCCACTTATTCCAACAGGTTCGCCGCGCACATCATCAGGCAACACCAATTCCTCCAGCTTTGCCAGCAGCGCGGCTGGAAGTACACGCTGCAGGGGCGGTGGGATTCACAAAATACGCCAGTTTTGTCTCTTCCGCGTTGGAACATGCAAGTGGAGTTTTGGGTCGATGCACTCTACGACGGGGCTGCGTCCGAGTCAGGCGTCTATCTCTATCTTTCCACCGATCAAGTTCGATTTACGCGCTTGAACGGTGAGGCAATTCCGCTTACGGAAGTACTGCCCATCGTCTTTACGGAAGTGATGCGCGGTGTCGATCTGTTTGTCGGAGTGTGCAGCATCGGAAACGATCCGACCTGGCAAGATCACGGCGAGCAAGCCAACATCCACCTTAACTACTGGAACACATTCTCTTTTGGTGATCTTGGTGCCACGGCTATCACACGCAAGCAAGTGTTGGAAGAGATTGTCCCTCATCTCAAGATCGGCAAACAATGCACGTTTACAGAGAAATTCCTGGTCGTAAAAGGAACCTTTCGCACCTACAAAATCCATTACGGCAGTGGCAATATCCTTATGGAACCCAACGATCAATATCTGTGCATTGTGCAAAATCGCAGCGCCAGCGTGGAGCCAACGGGCAACATTTTTTTACCGTTTGAAGGTGATGCCACGCTCTCGATAATATTGAGCAAAGCGCTTCTCCTGGCTGACGATTCCAAGATCAAGGATAAGACAATACTGAGCCAGATCAATCAAAAATTGTAGTCAGATCAACCCCGGGAGCGCAGGCGTCCCGCCTGCTCTGATCAATCAAAAATTGTAGTTTATACTCGTTGGTCCACCGGTTGATCTTCCAGCTCCTGAGCGAGAAGTTTTGGGTCGACCAATGGTCCGCCGGCGACGTGTTTCGGTGCGAAAGGTTCATCTCGGATCGGATTTCTTTTGAGCTCAGGGTCGACCAATGGTCCGCCGGCGACGTGTTTCGGTGCGAAAGGTTCATCTCGGATCGGATTTCTTTTGAGCTCAGGGTCGACCAATGGTCCGCCGGCAATGTGTATTCTCGGTTCTAGAGGAATGTTGCTGGCCTGCGGTCCGGTGTAAGGGAACTCGTATGTTTGCCTGGCGTGCTCAAGAGCATCGTGCTGCGACTTGTAATGGACGGGTGTTCTTGAATCTCCTCTGAAGAAATTCGAGCTTGCATAGCTGCTGTCGCCGTCTTTGGTGATGTGGATGGAGTCACCGTTTGGCAGTTGCACATCGACTGCTCCCGATTTTTGATCGGTTGATTCCACCACTCCGTTGGTGTACGTCTTCACGTTCTTGCCGTTTTCGGTCTTTTCGGTGTAGTTGTCTTGTGCCCTGTCACCGGTGTGTGTCGTTGATCCATCAGCGTTAGGCGTGGCAATGTCACGGTGTCTTCTTGGTCCTGGTCCGTCAAATTCATCGTCGGGCCCCTGACCGGGGCGGTAACCTGTCGGATTTTCCGTCAGATCTTTTTCAGCGTTCAGTTGGGTGAGTTTGTCGACCTTGTCTGAAATGGGGTGTGGACCTTCTTCCGACATCGGTGCCATCGGATTCTTCAGCCACTTATCAAATCTATCTGCTTGATCTTTCTGCTCCTTGTCGTACTGTTGGCGCTCTGCCGGAGTCAGGGAAGCCAGAGCTTTGTTTTTTTGCTCTGTCTCAAAATTGCTCACTTTCTGTTCGACCTGATCGTGCATGGGCGTATCGGGCCGTTTGGCGTTGATATTGGCACCCAGCTCATATGCTCTTGTTGCGGCTTCTTCCTGGTCATATTGCTTCTTCTGATCCGGAGTCAGTCGCGACACTTCTCGTTCGCGAGCCTTGTCTTCAATAGTGTGATGATATCCCAGTGCTTCCTTAATGCCGTGGATTGTTTTGTCCACACCCTTTTCACCGGGGTCTTCCCATTCCTTGCTGAATGGATCGTCGTGCAGTCCAAGACCTAGTTTCTGCATCGTGGCTTGGTCGGAGGCTCCATTTTGATTGAGTCCCTTAATAATGTGCAGCGCTTCCTTATCGCCAAGTTGATGTGCCAGCGCGGCTTGTGTGCTGTCACCAGCAGGCAGTTTCAACTGATCCGAGGTATTTGCAGCATCATTCTTTTGACCACCCATAAAATTATCCTCTTGGAGCGACTTCTGTCAGATAATTACCCGTTTTGTCTGCCCGCCAAACTGGGATTGGCGGTGCCTGTCAGGCAGGGACGGTTTCACTTATCGTCGGAGTGTCAAATGTCCTGCCTGAGTGCCTTCAGTCTAGACATGCTCTGTGGCCAGCGCGTGGATTGGCTGTGGAATTTTCGTGGAGCGACAGGATGACAAGAGGGGGCGCCGGCATAATTCGCTGGCGCGAACGGAACTTCTCGAACTTAAGATTGACTTGCTGATTGATCTGATCCACTAATTCGTTGACTGCTTGCTTCAAGCTAAAGTTCTCTCATAGGCAGAGAGGGGAATTGACGCGCGCTTCGTTCAGTCCGACATGCTGGTAAAGGACCATGATAATCTTTCATCGCTCGATCGCAAAACCAGAAAAACTATGCTGAGCAATGCTTTTGAAGTTTAAGAGCCAACCTTGTTTTTTGCTCAATTCTCAATAAGAGTTTTTGGGGTAGCTCGAAACTGCTTGATCTCGCATCTTTATTTTTACCGGACGTTGGCTTGGCAGCTGGCTTCAGCTCGAAATCATAACAGAGGTCGGCTTTCCTGAAAGCACCGTATATGGTGCAGAAAATCACACCCGCGGCGACTCGCGCGAACCGATCCACTTTTGTCTTTCGAAGAAAACCACTGCTAGCTTTCGCTAAAGCTCAGTTTTGACTCAAGTCGAAATACCAGGACACTTTCGCGGTTCCCAAGCAGTACACTGCGAGCTCTAACTAGCTATCTGAGCATCTGTAGCGCTAAGCCCGTGAACCCAATCCCATAAAGACTTTATGAATAGCTAGTGCATTGCAAAGACCCTAGTTCTTTCGGTAGTCAGGAACTGGCTAAGCCTTCGGCGAATCTAAAGAAAATAGTGGCCCCGTCTGGGCTGAAACAAACAGCTGGTGCCTTTGCTAGGGTGGGATATCAACCCTCGTCTCAATTTGCAGCCCAAGCAATCGCCACTCTTTAAGAGCATTCTCACAACAAGAGAACATTTCAATTTCGCATCTGCGAAGTGAATGTTGACGCGATTCTGGCTTAGCAACCGATCGACCGATGTTTAACCACCTGCTCCTTTGGATCAGGATTTCAATATTGGAGAACGTATGAAAAGTCTTATCACAGGCTTCGCGCTAGCCATGCTCGTCATGCTCGGCGCCTCAGGAATTGCAAGTGCGCAAGTATCTTGCGCAAATGCTCAATCAAGTTATATGGGCGACGTAATCATCGGGTCAGCAGGGACTCCCTGCACACTTGGTGCAGTGTCAGATTCGAACGGTTCTATCACAGTCATGGGCAGTACGATTACCATCACTGGCACCATCTCAGGTTTTGGCGGAGTAAGCGTCGGTGGCTCAGCCGCTGTTCAAACCCAAGCCCTCACATCTTCGAATGGTGGTGTCGGAGTCGGAGGCACTAAAATTACCATCAGTGCCCCTGTGTCAGCTCTTTCCGGAATATCCATCAGTGGCACAAAAGCCGTTACCACGAAGACGCTAACTAGCACTGGTCCCACTCTAGTTCTGTCAGTTGCATCATCGGGTGGTTCGGTCACAACTACGGCTCTGTCTAGCGCCGGTACGGTGAATGTTGGAGCGAATCCCACCGGCACCACCGGTGACGTCAAGATTACTGGAGCCGTTACCGCGAGCAATGGTTACGTTCAAGTGCGAGCGGGCGGACTGATCAAAATCACTGGAGCCGTCAAGGCGACTGTTGGCGGAAACATTCTGCTGATTGCCCAAAGCACTCTTCGCACAGGGGCGGTTACGGGAGCTCCGGGCTTCAACGTCGACCTCAAAGCCAATCAAGGGTCCGGCAACAACTCCTTATTTACCATTGGCGGCAGCGGTCAGGCAAACGGGGTAAATGGAAAAATCACGGGAAAAGCCAGCGGAAGTCTTGGCGATGTCGTGTATGTCACAAATGGCGCCACTGGCTCCACGGGCGGCATTACCGTTACAGCATCAACTGACTTAGTGAATTCCGGAACCAAAGTCCGATACATCATTCTGAATGCTCAAAACGGCACTCTGAACATGCCAACGGGCACTCTTGCAGTTAATGGTGGTAGCGGCTCGGCTGGTCAAATCCAATTGCTGGCGAACACTGTTACCTTCGCTGACAATGCGACGCTGTCCGCGATGCAAACGTCTACGACTGGCTCGTTGCACGGCGTGGCTATCTCAGCGACCACTATCAATTATGGCGCCACCAACCTAACGATTATCGCTGATGGCAATGGCACCACCCCGAATGGTGCTTTTGCTTATCTTCTTGCGCAGGGTGACACGACTATCACTGATCCTGCGAACGACATTTTCCACTTGGACATCACCGTGGACAATACCGGACGCATGCAGCAGCCGCTGACCGTCAATGGAGCTGGTCTTCTGAAAATTTCTGCCAATGGAGACCAGACAAAGGTGGCTGTTAACGCATATCCGATATCCTTCACAGGAGGTCAGATATTGCTGCAAGCAACCGGCGCTACCAATCACGTTGTCGATATCGAAAATCCCCAGCCCTTCACGAACAAACCAGGGCTGACCTTTGGAGGAACCACGGCGGCGGTTACGCTCGATGCATCCGGCGTAAATGGCCCTGGCGGTCTGGTGTTGCTCTTTGTAGACCAGGCAGTCGTGAACGCTCCAAGCTTCATTGTTAACGCAAATGCCTCAAACGGAAATCAGATCGGCGGCACTGCCAGCATTACCTTCACAACAATGACGCTGAGCGCTTCTACAGCAGGTTCTATCACTGCCAATGGTGGCAGCACGGGCGGAAATGGCGGATATATTCTGCTGTCTGGCAACGGCACCCTCAACATCGGTTCCGGCGGAGGTAATTTCAACTTGGCAGCGACAGCCAGCTCTGGGACCGCTGGTACGATTGAGATCACAAATGAAACTACGCTAAATGTGAACGGTGCCAATGTTTCAGTCGCCGCGATGGGCACCGCAAACGGTGGCATCATCAATATCCACAACATTGGAACTCTCAATTTCCTCCCAACTGCTCCTACTGCACTGGCAGCCGATGGAAGCGGCCCGGGAAATGGCGGATCCATAACGCTTGACGCTTTCAATGCCATTACCGTTGGCAATGGATCCGACCAAGTTTCACTGTCTGCACAAGGCGATCTTAACGGTGGCACCGGAAATGGTGGCAGCGTAAGTATCAACAGCCATTTTTCGCCAGCGACCGTAAGCGGGAGCAGCATCAATGTTGCCGGTGGCCCGAATAAAACTGGCGGCAATATCACCGTTACCACCCTCAACACACTTTCTCTTAGTGGAAATCTCAACGCGAACGGACTAGGAACGGGCGCAGGCGGGAACATAGTGCTAACAGCAGGCGCCTTTACGTTCAACGGTACTGAATCGTTCACGGCGAATAGCACTGGAACTGGGAAGGGTGGAACAGTCACTTTGGATTCCACTTTTGCTGGAAACATGACTACGTGGATACTTGGTGTCAATACGACTCTACAGGCCCTCTCAGCGAACGGACCTGGCGGCATCATCAACATCACATCAGCTTCTCAACCGCTCACAATAACCGGAGACGGCGTTTTAGTAACGGCTGGGGGCAACGGGGCTGGTGGCGCGATCAACGTCACAGCTGCAGCGAACACGCTCACCATAACGGGCACATTAAGCGCAAACGGAAGTGGAACAGGTGCTGGAGGCTTGATAACCCTGCTTGAAAACTCCAACTTCTCGATTCTTTTGAACGGTGCTACCATTTCGGCTGCGGCCGCTCCCGCAAGCGATGGCAATGGCGGAACTATCATCATTGTCAACACTGGTGGTGGAATCAATTTGTCTGGAACGACTCTTGATGCTCAGGGGGCTGGAAGTGGTGCAGGTGGCACCATCACGGTTAGCGTTCTCTCTTCAAACCCCATAGACCTTACCCAGTCTGGCACGAGCATCACCGCAAATGGTGGCGCTACCGGGACGATGGGCGGTTCTGTCACCATTGGCAGTACCAGTCCTACATTTGATGTAAATGAAGTTATCAAAGTCAATGCCGGTTCTGGAGCCAATACCAATCTCGCCCTTGATGGATCCATAAGCCTGAACGGCATACCTTGTCAGCAATACGCAACTGGGAGCACGTCGCCGTCGTGGCCAACCTCCTTTTGGGATTGTACTGGAAGTACGCCTTCCGAAATTCAAAGTAATGTGGCTAGCGGGCTCATACAGAGCCTACAGACGTTGTTAGGCAGCCACAAAGTGCAGCTCTACACGCTGAACAACCCTGCTGCTTTCAACTCGTTCTTTACGGCGATGCCACCAGACCCAGCCGTTGCGCTCGGGGATACGTTCACTTTGACGAACCCACCAACAGGTACAATTTTCAGTACCGTTAATGTGAGTCCTGTTAACAGCTTCCAGCAAAACGAGACAAGTGCGCATGAACTGGGTCATGCGATTGATTTCAGCAACACTGTAGGTACGACTCAGCCATCGGGCAGCACCACCTATGAGCTGTACACCGTAAATGACTGGCTATACCTGGACTACAGTACGGTGGCGGGTACAGAGTTGAATTCCACCTACAGACTTCCGTGCGTCACAACTGGTTCGACTCCCGGTCCACTGGTTGGAGTTCTTGATGCAAACAACGGTAACGAACAGTACTGTACTGGTGGCGTCCTTAACGACCCGGGACACCAGTACGGCAACTTAACTAACAGTGCCATTCTCCAGATAGCTGAGCCCCACATATTCATGACGGATTCAGATGGAGGGTGGTCTGAGGAATATGCTCAAACATTTGCGTTCAAGGACTATGCATTCCAGAACATAGGTACACCGATCGATTTGACACACGTAACAGCAGATACTCTCTTCAACCAAAACGTCAATATGGTGTGTACTGTTGACTGGGCTGCTGCGGTCAAGACGGGAGCTACAACTCCTCCTACAAACGCTCCTGCCTACTGCTCTGCGGCGCTCCCAGGCTGGAACCCACCATATAAACCATTTGGTACGAAAACTCACCAGTAAACTAACCGGTTGGAGTGCGGCGCTTGGCTGATTTTAGGAACTCTCGCTTGTTGGTGTCAACTCGCCGAGCAACCGGAAGAATCGTCTCTTCGGGAGGCATGAAGTTTGTTGTAAGAATTGGAAGGCGATGTTGATTACAACATCGCCTTCCTTCTTTTTGTGTATCATTTCAGCAAATATTTTGACCTTACAGTGTGTCAATTCAGCAGAATTGCGCTCGGACCTGAACACAGTGTCGTTGCGGTTCTTCCTGCTATAGTGGAATCACGGGAATGGCTTTGTGGAGGCAAAATGAAAAAGAGCATCTTCGGTACGATTCTCCTAAGCTACCTGGTCGTACCTTTAGCCCAGGCCAGTGATGACGATGCTAAATGGGTAAACCCCTACAGCGCTAAAGTAGGCCTTCGGTCAAAATGTGGAGGTGACAACAGACTTGAGTGTAATCCTCCCCTTAAAGCTTGGTATGAAGATGTCGGAGCCCGAATCCTTCAGGCTTTGCAGGCGGAGCCAAATGCAACCGCTTTCACCAATAAGAACCCTACACACTGTGCATTTACGATTGATGAAACTGGCAAAATCTCGGACCTGAAAATTGTTCAAAGTTCAAATTCAGCAGACGTTGACCGATTGGCATTGCATATTATTGAGAAATCCGTACCGTTCAAGGTTTTCCCGCCCGCGAAGAAAATGGTGGTCTGGTTTTATAAATATCCTGATTTTATCTACAGTTTCGATGTTGACCCGGTAGGTAACAAACAAAAATTGCGGCAACAACCAAAAACCCGATTGGGTAAGAAGTAAGGTGGCGCTTGCAATAAGGGTCAGACATCATCCTAAAAAATTTGCCCATATAGGCACCATATACGGTATCACTCGTGTTAGCTGCGACTGATCCAATTGGTCCTCTTTCATGAGCTGCCATGATTGGTACCATGCTGGCTCGCGCATGTCTCAAGGGAATTTTATGGACATGGCGCCGCATCCGTGATTGATCACTTCTTCTCTATCCAGTTCATCAAGCAAGGCATTACCTGCACGACAGAGCATGCTGGTGTGTCGGTGACAGCCACCTGCGCTACCAGGCTTGGGTCTTCATTGTTCGGAAAAGACTGCGCTTTTGACATATGTAGATGCCCTGGTAATGGCTCTTGCTTCCTCCCCGCACCTGGTCTGGAGTGACGTGGGGTCCGAGATCGAGAGGGCATTTTTATTGCTCCTATTCTGCTCAACACCGAGCCAGAATAGCATTGTCACTGATGAAAGGCGATTCTGGGGTCCGGCAACGATCATCACTGGCTACGGAGAGCTTTCGGATAATTTTTGACATTTTCTCATGATTTTTTAGATCCTAGACACATTCGGCGCCTTGAACGAGAGGCGCCGGACCATGCGCACCGCCTCTCTATTCAAATATTTTCGGGCATGTCGATCTCGGATTCTGGGGCGTCGTAATCACGCCATCCGACCACCACCGATGCTATCACACCCCGCTCAATTTTCTCCACCTTATTCGGCTGTTGTTTTGTCCCACAACTCTTCGCAGTACTGTTCGACCGCCTCATCAAGTTTGCGCATCTTCGATTCTTTCGCCTGCTGCCCAACCGCCGAGTCCTTCCCTCTTCTATTATCGTCTTGACTGCGAATCGTGGTTAAGCAAGACTGTCCTCGGACGCAAGGGCAGAGGAAGAAGAGAATCTTGATTTCCCCTCTTAGGACACCAAGCCTGTGACACAGATGAAACTCTTCTCCCTATCTTGCCTTTAAGGCTGAACACTATCTTTAAGCTATCTCTAAGAGATTAAGCTCGTATTGGAAGGCTCGCCTGGGCTTGATTCTACTCATGCTCCACTAAAAAGACAACACTAGAAAGAAACAAAATGAAAATTGAGAAACCTATTCTCGGAATCGATATTTCGAAGCTAACATTCGATGTGTGCTTGTTGTGCGGCGATAAAGAGAAGCGGAGAAAGTTTGATAACAATGCCAAAGGTTTTCGCCAGCTATCGGAATTTCTAGAGAAGCATGGTGTATCTAGCTCTCACGCATGCATGGAAGCTACTGGAAGATACTATGAGAGACTGGCAAATTACCTATACGAGGCTGGCCATGTTGTTAGTGTAGTGAATCCATTCCAAATCAAAGGATTCGCCGCGAGCGAATTGAAGCGTTCAAAAACAGACGAGATTGACTGTGGTGTCGTTGCTCGATTCGCGCGTAGTCATCGCCCTCCGAGTTGGGAGCCGCAAGCCCAGGAAGTACGTGAGCTACAGGAGGCCGAGCGTTACTTGGTATCACTAAAGGCGAATCTGACTGAAGAATCAAATCGACTTGAATCAGGGCTTACCTGCCAGGAAGTCAAAGAGTCTATCGAAAGGCATATCAAAGACTTAGAGCTGAGAATCAGCGAGCTGGAGCGTTGGATGAAGAAGCACATCAGGCAGCACGAGAGGCTGAATGAGCACTTCAAGCTTCTTACGTCGATTGCGGGAATTGGTGAGGTGGCAGCCTGCACTTATCTCGGTGAACTCGGATATAGCGACCGATTTGACTGCACACCTCAGGTGGAGTCTTTTGTGGGTTGACGCCCAAAAAGATTCAGTCTGGTACATCGATTCATCGCAAGGAACGATTGTCGAAAATTGGTAACATGCATTTACGCATAGCTTTATACATGCCGGCGCTTTCATCCATGCAGCACAATCCTCTCATCAGAGCCTTCGTGGAGCGATTGAGACAAGCGGGTAAGCCTGGAAAAGTGATTGTGATTGCAGTAATGCGCAAGCTCCTTCGAATCATGTTTGCTGTCGTAAAATCCGGGAAACAATTTGATCCTAAATTTTGTTCCAAAGTTCCAAACCCAAAATGGAGTTGCAAGCATGAAACCATGCTGTAGCTAAGGTTCAAAAGAAACTTCTTAACTGCTCTAATTCGCGGCGTGAGCCGCGCTTCTCAAACGTGGCGTCAATCTCGTACGCCGACCAGCGGGAGGCAGGCAGTGCAGCTAACACAGCTGCTGCAGGATCACTTTGGCCGGATCAATTTCGTTGAAGAAAACTATTGACAGAACATCACACTATCTGTGTCATATCAATCACATACTCGGTCATCAATTGTGCATACTTATGCGCTTTTCCACTCTCTTTAAGCGCCCTGCGCTTCGTTCTTGCTTGAACGCCTTATGCAAGTCTTTATCTAACAGCTCCCATTCGCGCCGGTCCCGCTCCGCAAGGCCTCTGTCTCGCTTGTCTCTTTCATCTCCATACATCCAGCGCTCATAGTCTTTGTCGCCTCGGGCTCTCTTGTATTCAGTACTCGCTCTGGTTCATCGAGCTGTTTCGATCGCGAAAAGTTGTCCATCATTTCTCGCGTGTACTCTCGCATCTCCGCGTTCTCTATCCCTGGCGACAAAAATGAACTTATGCACCTGGACGCCTCTTTGCTCCAGCTCGTCTAGCCTTTCTTTTATCTCCCGCCCCTGGACGTGCCCTTTGTCTTCATTGAAAAACTCACGCGGCCCACTTCCTCGGTCTTCTCCTTCTCGAAACTGGATGTAGTTCATGTGTGCCTTCGCCTTGCCCAAGCCACTTACGCCTTTTACATAACTCCATTTCACTACTGCCCGTATCACCTGGCTAATCTCCAGCTGTTGCTCTTAGGTCTTCTTCCTCCGGCTTCAGTTTGTCGTGCATCTTCCGAACCCCGCTCACATAGCACTCATGAAAGAGTTTCTTTCTAATCTCCTCGTCCGTTCGCGTCCAAAAAAGATGCTCCAGCCAGTAGATGCCTGCGCCTAGCTTCACCAGAAGCCCGCTAACCGGTTCTCCATTCTGCGGAAACGCTTCTCTATTGCCGACTGTTGCTCATCAAGCTTCTCTCAAGAGGAGTCAAGATTCCTCGCCAAGATTCCTGGACAAGGGAGAAAGGATTTCCTTTTTGCCTCCTTGGTGCTTGTTTTGGCACTTCCTGTAGTGGCAAAGGATCTAAACCAGGCACGATCGCGGGCGCAGTGACAAATTCGAATTTAGGCAGATAAACTGCTGCTAATACCAGCGCCAGAGTAAGCTTTCATCTTTAGATAATTGCGATAAGCTAACAAATTTTGGCGAGCATATAAAAGAGTAGTAAAACCTTCTAGGCAACCGCCGTACACATAAGTATAGGAGTACTCTCATGATGGGAATCTTCCATGACATGGAGAGCTTTGGTCACGAGCAAGTGCTTTTTTTCCACGACCAAGAGTCTGGGTTGAAGGCAATAATCGGAATCCATAGCACTGTCCTTGGACCGGCGCTGGGCGGGTGCCGCATGTGGAAGTACTGCGACGAACAAGCGGCTCTGCGTGACGTGCTCAGGCTATCGCGCGGCATGACCTTTAAGGCAGCGGTTGCCGGGCTCAACCTTGGTGGTGGCAAAGCTGTGATCGTGGGCGACGCCCGCACTGAGAAAACCGATCAATTGCTAGCTTCATTCGCTCGCGCGGTCGAGTCGGTCGGGGGGCGCTACATCACTGCCGAAGATGTCGGCATGGGCGTGCAAGACATGGACTTCATGCGCCAGCACACTAGATTTACTGTCGGTGGCAGCAACGAAGGCGGCAGTGGCGATCCATCAGTAATGACGGCGTTTGGCGTCTTTCAAGGAATGAAAGCAGCCGCCAAGCACGCCGGTTTTGGTGACAGATTGGAAGGGCTGCGCGTGGCCATTCAGGGTGTCGGTCACGTTGGCTATCATCTGTGCAGCTATCTCAGCGCTGCAGGCGCCAAGCTGATTATCACCGACATCTATGAGAATCAAATCGAGCGCATCGTGCAAGAGTTCGGCGCCAAAGTGGTTCAGCCCGATGAAATTTACGCGGTCGATTGCGACATCTTCGCTCCATGCGCTCTGGGAGCCATTTTGAATGCACGCACAATACCTCAACTGAAGTGCAAAGTGATCGCCGGCTCCTCCAACAACCAGCTCGAATCAGATGTCGACGGATATTCTCTGCACGCCAGAGGCATCACTTACGCACCAGA
>Ga0182024_10012329_pt1 | contig 16933 bp, 17 predicted proteins | sample P32metaG_FD_120480 | JGI IMG/M metagenome (GOLD analysis project Ga0182024, IMG submission 120480) | Permafrost microbial communities from Stordalen Mire, Sweden - P3-2 metaG (Illumina Assembly) | ecosystem: Environmental > Terrestrial > Soil > Wetlands > Permafrost | place: Sweden: Stordalen...
CGGCACAATCACGGTCCGGTACGCCACGCGGGTCAGGATCTGGCCAGAGAGCCCGGCCCCGAGGATCAGCGGAATAGCTAGGAAATAGATGATGTCTCGGACGTCGCTCGTGGCATTCGGACCATTCTTCAATAGAACGATTCCCACAAAGACGGAAAGGAACGAGAGCAGGGAACTGAACACAATTCCTGTGAAGAACATGGTCCCGCTGGTCGCCGCAATGATGCGTCGTCTCATCAGCCTAAGCGGGACGAGGGGCTCACGGGTTCGGAACTCCCACCAAAGGAAGACGGCGAACAGCGCCACCGACCCGATAAACAGCCCGATAATCCTCGGGTCGGTCCAGCTCAATCCCTCGTCCGAAACCTCGACGAGTGCGACCATCAGCGCGGCTACCCAGCCCGACAGTAGCCCCGCTCCTGAAAGATCAAACCTGCCCGGAACGGGTGGTCGAAGCGGCCCGACAGCCAGCAGGAGGACGACCATGGCCATGATTCCGAACGGGAGATTGATGTAGAACACCCAACGCCACGTCGTCACCGAGACGATGTAGCTTCCGACGAGAGGACCCACGACGATTGCGATCCCGGCAGCTCCGGTCAGGACGCCAGTGATTCGCGCCCGCGTCTTGGGAGGGTATAGTACAGCGACCATCGCGATGGCGACGGGGAAGACACCCCCACCGCCGATTCCCTGCAGGGCACGGAAGGCGATCAGCTCGGATAGGTTCTGGCTGAGGCCAGCGAGCGCAGAGCCGATGATGAAGATCAAGAGACCGACGAGGAAGACATTGCGCCGGCTCGCGACGTCCGACAGACGAGCAAAGATCGGGATCGAGATGGTTGAGGATATGAGGTAAGCACCTGCCACGAAAGTCACTCCGTTGACCTGGTGCAAGTCGAGCGCGATGGTCGGTAGGACCGTGGCCACCACGAGCCCGTCCATCGCACCCATTAGAATAGCGAGAAAGACACCGGCTAGGACGAGGATCGAGGCAATCCTCGGCAGCTCCGGGAACGCGGCCGGGGCGGCAGGCTGCGGGACCTCCTGCTTGTCAGGCGCTGTCGCGGGCGGAGGCTCCTCCATGGCCGGCCCCGGCGCAAACTGCCAAGATTAGCCTTGTAGCGCGTATACGCGCCTATCGGCAAAAATGCATATACAACACAGGCACGGACGAATCGGCGTGCGCAGGGTCACCATAGAACTGAACCTCGAAGAGATGAGCAAGTTCGAGAACAATCCGATCCTCAAGAAGGTCAGGAGCTTCGAGATATTGCAGTTTCTCAAGGAGGGCCCCGAGGAGTTCGCTGTCATTTGCAGGATCGAGTTCGGAGACGAGGCCACGAAGGTCGAGGACTTCATCGACGACGACATAATCGAGATGCAGATGCTCGACCACGAGAAGGGAGGAGCGTATACCTACTTCATCAAGAGCAGGCCCGCGGCCCACCCAATGTCGCACTTCGACCCTTTCACCGCGGGAGGATACCTCTCCGTCCCGTTCGAGATAAAGGACGGAAGGGCGAGGATCACGTACCTCGGGAACGGCAAGCAGGTCAAGACCTTCCTCGAGGGCATCGAGAAGGCGGGGGTCAAATACAGGGTGTCGAGCATCACCGACGCGAAGTTCCCCCAGCACTCGCCTCTCAGCCGACTGACGGAGAAGCAGAGGAAGGTCCTCGTAGCCGCCTACAGGCTCGGCTACTACGACGAGCCCAGGAGGATAAGCTCGCTGGAGCTGGCCAAGAGGATGAAGGTCGGGAGCTCGACCCTGATCAACCACCGGAGGAGAGCGGAAAGGCGCCTATTTTCAGAACTCGTTGGCAGGTGAGAGCACGAACGGACGAAGGGCGGAAGTTTGTGCTTCGTTGTGGGCTGCGAGTCAACGAGGAACGGTTGATGATCCATCTAGAATTGAATCGGGCATGAGCGCCAGCCCGCGGCTTCTTGAAGGCGCTCTTGCTACGCGTCGACCTCGGGTGGTCGACCAATTTTGGTCGGTAGCCACTGGAACAGGGTCGTGATCAACCGTTCGATCTTGATGTCGGAGACCGTCCGCCACAGCTGTCCATCCCCACCTCTTCTGGGGACGATCCTGACGAATACTTCGTAGAACTCCGCTCTGCGAGACCTCAGATAAACGAAGCCCGAAAAAACCAGAAAAATACCACCCAAGAGGGATAAGTGCCAATGCCTGAAGGGACGTCAGCGGGGTCGCCACCCCGAACCTGAAAATCGAAATCAACGCAACCGCAAAGATAAGGAGCGAGATGAACAGCGGGATGGCAGCATCCCTGACCCTCTCGTCGCTGATGCACACCGGTTCTGAGCTGGGCCCGTCCTGTATCATGTTATTCCCGTGACCTTCAGAGGGCGACACTTGCTGATGACGAGAGCGCCACCACTGCCCATCTGATGAGTTTTCTCTTAAGATACATTGGTGGAACTCCGCCCGCGGACAATGTTGATCCATTTTTCCCAGTCGAGTTTGTAGATCGCCACCCCGAGAACTATGAACACTCCGGACAGGGCGATTGAAAGGTCTAGCCGGGAGAGCCCGAGGTAGCGGTTGGTATAGAAGACAATCCCGACGATGCCCGAGAACTCGAGCAGAATCTCGATGGCGCTCTTCGAAAGCTTGGCCAGCAACGTGACACCGAGCATGGGCGCCAGCTTCGCTCTGTTCGCACCCGCCCCGATATACACGTAGTCATCGAGCGGCAGTATCGGGATGAGCGCGGTCACGAAAAGTGCGATGTAGAACCCCCTCCTCCTAATCCAGCGCCCCAGCAACTTCACGTTCTTGTTGTTCTGGAGCTTCCGGCTAAGCCCTCTAGCACCCGCGTAGATGACTATCTTGGCCAGCGTCGCTCCGAGCGCGGTGACCAAGACGACTATTGCGAAGCTCTCGAGGTTGAAGCCTATCGCGACCAGTTCAGCGGTCGCTATGAAGGTGTACGAGGCGCCGAAGAAGGGAGTGGCATTGGAAATCAATGAGAACAAGAAGAGCAGGACTAGGACGAAGAGTAAGGATACCAAGTACTTCGGGACGTCGCAGGCGCGATGCTCCACGACTCTTATACTTGTTCTCCACGGTGCATGATTCCTACTCCGGCGAGGTCGCCAGTCGCGAGACGTCTATCCGTACGCGTTTGGTCGCGGGGCGCGATGGTTTAAGAAACATAGAAACTGACTTTCACTGTGCGTTTTATCATATACGGTGCGGGCGGCGTAGGGAGTGTAATAGGGGCGAGCCTGTTCTCCCATGGATATCGGGCAGTACTGGTCGGAAATCCAGAGCACGTAGAGAGCATCAGGAAGGACGGTCTTCGCTTCACCACTCCCGACGGAACGAGCAGCCTGATGGTTGAGGCCTTCAAGAGTGCTGAGGAGCTCGCACCGTTCGGGGACGAGGACGTAGTCCTTCTCACGGCCAAGTCACAGCAGACAATTCGCTGCCTCGGTCAGTTGAAGAACGCCGGGGCATCCAGGTCGCTGCCGATGTTCTGCTGTCAGAATTCAATCTGGAACGAACCGACGGCATCGAGGGTGTTCGATAACGTCTACGGTGTGGCCGTATCTCTCCCTGCGACCTTCCTGAAGGCGGGAGAGGTTACAACCCCCTTGAGCGATATAATGGGTCACCTGGAAATTGGATGCTACCCGAGTGGAACGGATCGGGTGGCAGCAGAAGTCGTCCGCTGTCTCGGCGAAAGCGATTTTGACGCGCATCTTAACGAGACCGTGATGAAGGCAAAAGCTGCGAAGTGCCTGCAGAACCTCATGAACCCATTCGACGCGATCACCGACACGAAAGGTTCTGACGACTTTATCGGACACGTCAGGGAGGAGGCAGAGCAGATCTGGAAGGCGGCTGGGATAGAGTGGGAACCAGTGGAAGAGTATGCCAAGAGAAGCAGGGCCAAACGTCCCTCGAACACTTCGGGTCCCGAGAAGAAGAGTTCAACCTGGCAGAGTCTTGCTAGGGGGACTGGGAACGTTGAAGCCGGACAGATCAACGGCGACCTGGTGACGCTGGGCAAGTTCTTGGGGATGGAGGCTCCGTACAACGAATGTCTCTGGCGAGTCTCCACGGACATGGCGATGAAAAATGAGAAGCCTGGGAAGTATTCCAGGTCAGACCTGGAACGAATGATCGCAGGGCGAAGGTGGCCTACCCTAGCACCTGGATAAGCAGGCGCCTACGCTATGCGCGTATCTTCACCTTCTCGGGCCCCACGTGTACCGGCGTCGAGACCCTCACCATCGCCTCGCCTATCTCGAGAAGCATGAAGTCCGAGATGAAGCGCTCTGCCTCGTACTTGTTCACCATGAACCGGAGCATCAGGTCGATGTCATCGCCGTCGTCCAGCATGTGGCTGATTCGCAATGAGACGTTCCTAAGGAGATTCTTCGAGAGCTGCGCCGGGCTCGTGGTCGCCACAAGGATGCCCTGGCCATACTTCCTGTTCTCCATCGCTATCTTGTCCGGGATGCTGACATAGAATGGCTTGTCCGGCGCGATGTTGTGCGCCTCGTCGACGATTACCAGTTGCCTGAGCTGGTCCGTCGTCCCGAACCTCCTGACGCCGTGGAAGAGCCGCTTGAGTATCAGCTGGCTCACGATGTTCTTCGCCTCGTCGTAGCGGAGCACCGAGAGGTCGACCACCCACACTCCCGGCTTGAGCATGTCCGTCGGCTCTGTCCCCTCCTGCGCGCCGAAGACGGCCCCCGTCCTGCCGACCGTCAGCGGAGCGAGCCGCGAGATTAGCGACGCGCAAGACTCGTACAATCCCTGGGAGGCCTTCTTCTGGCTGCCCTCATACTCCTTCACCTTGGTGAGCAGCTCAAGTACCGTCGGTGCTTGACCGGACCCATCCTGCCGCCCGTAAAGCGACTCGAGAATGTCCTTCAGGATGTTCCGCTGCGAAGGGGTGAGACGCTCCTCCTGGAAGGAGACGCGGATGTAGTGCGAGAAGGTGTCGATCGCGGCTAGGACCGCCTCGTCGTTGTCCAAGTCGGGCTCTTCCTTCGCGAGTAACGAGAGCCGGAAGTCGTTCCCCGGCCTCAGAATATGTGTGTAGGAGAGGCCCGCCAGAGCCTCGACGTGCTCGCCGGTCCAGTCGAGGATGACGACGGAATGACCCCGCGAGCCGAGGTTCTTCGAAATCAGCGCGATGTCGTGGGACTTGCCCGTGCCGCTCTTGCCTACGATGACCGCACTCCTTGTGAGCCAAGAAGGTTCGATGATGAAGGACTTGCCGCCATCGTGCTCGCCGATGCAGCGGCCAAGAGCGATGCCTTGCTCCATGCCAAGACCTGTCCGAGAATCCATGGTCGATTACGTGGTAGCAGGATATAAGCGCCGAATTCAGCGATATGCGGCTACGAACCGGCGAAGGAATGGGAACAGGACTTTGCCGTCGGGACGGCGGGGATATGCTTTCGTGATTGCCGCCGCGTAGTCTGCGAGGAAAGAGGCGCGCTCGCCATCTTCAGGCAGCCGGTCGAGCATAGGACGCAACGCCGTGCCCTTGGTCCACTCGACGACACCTTCGGGGCCCGATAGGATATGGACGTATTGGGTCTCCCAGAGGTCGATCCGCCGGCAGAGCGGGGAAAGGAGGTCGTAGTAGAAGCCGAGTTGGTGAGTCTCTAGGTCCAGGACGCTCTCCGAGAATCTGCCGCGCCAAGCGGGCCCTTCCGCGACTTCTCTGATGGTCCGGGTCCAGTCACCCTCACCCGCGGGTATTTGGAACGCAAAGGCCCCGCCTGCTCCGACGAAACGGAATAGTCTGGGAAGCTCGATTTGGTGATTCCCGACCCACTGCAGGGCCGCGTTCGAGAAAACGAGATCGTAGGGATGTCCGGGGTTCCATTCGCGCATGTCAGCAAGCAGCCATTCCGCCGGAAGAGACGATTTCCGAGCGGTCTTGAGCATCTCCTCAGAGCTGTCTATTCCGACGACCTTTGCTGCGGGCCATCGCTGTGCCAGCACGGTGGTGCTGTTTCCGGGCCCGCATCCGAGGTCGGCGATAAGGGCGGCAGATTCGAGCTCGATACGGGCGACCAGGTCGCGGCACGGGAGGGTCCGTTCGCGCTCGAATTTCAGGTATTCCCGGGCGTCCCATGTGGGTGTCTCTCTGGTCACGCGTCAGACGCTCTGTACGCGGCCACGGGCGCTTAGATTAGGATTCCGACTGGGGACGCGAACCTGATTCTTCACCCTTGCGTTCCGTATCGGTGGGCCGACGCGATGTTCTCAGAAACTCGTTGCATGATTGCTAGGCTGAAAGCACCGGGGGAAGACAATCGCCCCCTCGCAATGGAGTTGCGCGCGTCGAAGGGAGAATTACGAACCCACGCGCTGTGGTAGAGGTCGATAGCAATAATAGCGCCCTGATACAGGCAACTCGATATCTTGTGCGAAAAGTAATCCTGTTCATGGTCATCTCCTTAGACGGATTCATTGGTGGGCCAAAAGGCGAATTGGACTGGGAAGTAAGGGACGAGGAGGTCAGCAGGTATCTCGTCGGGGATCTGCTATCTACGTTGGATACTTTGTTGCTTGGGCGTGTCCTCTATCAGGTCTTCCGGCAGGCGTGGCCGGCCATGGCTTCGAATCCATCGAGCCCGAAGGAATTAGTCGACTTCGCTCATTGGATAGAGGATTCGCCGAAGATCGTCTTCTCGACGACGCTAAGCGAAGCCGAGTGGAAAAATTCGAGATTGGTCTCCGTCAAAGGCGACGATGACATCAGGGAAGAAGTAACGAGATTGAAGCAGCAACCTGGTGGCGACATGGTGGTGTTCGGAGGAGCCCGCTTTGCACAAACGCTAATCCAGCTAGGTCTGCTTGACGAGTACAGACTGAAACTTCAGCCCGTTGCGCTGGGTTCTGGGCTGCCGCTATTCAAGGACGTCAGGGACAGGAGGTCTCTAGACCTTGTCAAATCTCAAGTGTTCAAGTCGGGAGTGGTAGCGCTCTACTACCAGCCAGCAAGACAACATGATTCACTGCCGACCAGCCGGTAGATGACCGAGGAAATAATTTGGAGTTGCTATCAGACAACTGATGAGCTACGGTCACGCAATCTCGCCGATGCAACCAAGGACCGTGAGGCCGATCATCGTCGCGCCCGGTTCCAGCGTGGCAGCACTCGGGTTCATACGGAGCTTGGGTGAAATGAAGGTCCCTGTGATTGCATTGGGGGGAGAAAGAGGACCTGGCATTCACTCGAAGTATTGCAGGGCGTTTGCCTGCAAAGAAGTGAGCCAGTCGCCTGTTCTTATCGAGGCAATAGCTAAGATTGCAAGATTCACGGGTCAAAGACCGATCCTCCTTCCGTCCTCGGACGAGGCTGCAAGGACCATCTCGTACGGAAGGACCGCAATAGCAGAATTTGCGGACTCTCCCATACTCGACCAGAGAATCGCGGATGCTTGTCTGACCAAGTCCGGGCTTCATAAGGCCGCGGAGAGATTGGATGTTCCGCACCCTGACGCCTTCTTCCCCGAAGATCGTGAGTCACTTTTGGGGATAGAGGATAGGATCGACTACCCCTGCGTCTTGAAACCCGATGATTCGAAGAAACTCTACAGAGTCTTCGGGGTGAAGGCCTTCATGGTACGGTCGAAGGCGGAGCTGCTCGGGGCCTACCTCAAGTGCGAGCAGAGAGGGGTCTCCGTCTTCGTGCAAGAGTACATTCCGGGCGATGTCACCGCGAATCATGGTTTTGCGGCCTACTTCGACCGGCGGTCGATGCCTCATTGCATCGTGACCTACCAGAGGCTCAGCGAATGGCCCCGCGACTCGCCAGGGATAGCATCCATGGCGATGAGCGTAAGCGAACCTGAGCTCGCGGAACTGGGAGCAAGACTCTTTTCGGGGTTGGAGTTCCACGGGATTGTACAAGCGGAGTTCAAGAGGGATTCGCGGGACCACAAATGGAAAATCATTGATGTGAATCCGCGCGCCTGGACGTCCAATAGGTTGGCCACCGCTAGCGGGTGCAATATTCCGTATGCGGCATACGCTGAGTATTGCGGAATCCCCCTTCAGGAATCCTACATGAGGCCCCAGGTGAGGTGGGTGAACTTCGTCGACACGGCGTTTGACTTCTTGAATAGATGGCGTCAGGGTGGACTTTCACTCTCGGACCTTCGCTTCCCAGGACGTGAGAAGGTGACCTACGCCGTATTCGATTGGAATGACCCAAAACCCTTTGTCTGGTTTCTCCGAAATATCGGTTGGGCGTCACGACTAGGCAGAGCGGTTCGCTCACAATCTGGATGGGGTGAAGAGAAGACCGCGTCTGATCGAGCAATGTTAGATGCTCCTGGAGAGGCTAAACTCCACTCACGGCAATGAAGAACGCCTGAGCACGACTCGTCCTGCAGCTTCATCTCGCTCGGCGCTTGATCAGTTTATGGCTGACGGGACCGAGTACTGCAAGAGTTATTAGCGGCGCCCCTCATCAAGGTCCGGATGTGCGTCACGCGGGTCGCGAGGGTTCTCTCCATCCAAGGAAGCAATGCTAAGGTGCAGTTTCTCGATACCGGCGTCGTGGACGAGGTGGACGTTTCGATGGTGCAAGCCAAGAAGGATTCCTATGTTGAAGTTTTCGCAGATCAGGCCATAGGGCGAATTACCAAGAAGGAGGCGGAGTTCAAACTGGACCTGCGCCTGCAGATGAATCGTGCTAGGGGAGTCACAGCGTGAAACGGAAATCGGAAGTGGACGGCGAACTTCTCCACGCGAGACACGCGTTACAACCCAACAGCCTGGGTTACTGCGGACCGGACGAGAACGGAAGGATTCTGGAGCACCTGCACACGTCCTCGGTGAGTGACGACCTGACCTCCACCCTGATGAAGTTCGAGGCGGCATATCCCTTCGTCCGGATGATAGCCAAATCGACCGGCAGGCAGCCCTTCGACAAGGAGGTCACCGAGGCATACTGGATAGGCAACCCCCTGCTCGACCAGGTCGAACCATCAGATTTCTTCCAGTTTGCCCACCAGGGGCTGGGGAAGCGGATGAAGAAGCCTGAGGCGAGGTCAATCTTCCGCGATCTGGGACACCTCGCAAAACCCCATCACACGTTCTACGTGCTGGGCATGTTCGCTAGGTCGAACATAAAGACCGCCAACCGGGGAAAATTGGTCGAGCTCATGGACTCGTGTCGCGTCTCCTGGGCGCGCGTGCTTGAAGTCAAACAGAAGACCCTCGTTGTCGAGCGCAGGCCCCTGGCGCTACAGGACGACAGGCTCAGCGTGGCTGGCGCGGAGAAACGGGAGGTCCATTATGACTCAGAGATACCTCCTTTCTCGACGGTCAAGCGCGGTGACTGGGTAAGCCTGCACTGGAACTTTGCCAGCGAGAAGCTGACGAAGTATCAGCTCAAGAACTTGGTTTCATACACCAATCTTGACATCGAAGCGACCAATCGGATAGTCGCCGCCATCAAGCCGGGTACGAAGTGAATGCCTTCGCGCATAGCTGTCTTCACTTCCAACCATAGCTTCAGCGCCGCCGGACCCAACTAGCCTTGACCCAAGAATCGCCGGCCAAGCGTGCCAGCTCGCCCATGCACATCGGCGCCTCTGCCCTATTCCTGTCGATAATGGCGGCCGGTTACGCTGTCTATGCCGTAGACCGAACCGTGCTGTCCTCGGTCCTTGCCCCACTCTCGTCCTCGCTGGCGCTTACAAACTCCGAGATCGGACTTGCGAGTGCGGCGCAGTACATCGGGGTGACGTGTATCGTCTTCTTTGCAGGATACATCTCCGACAGATACGGGAGATGGCCGGTCATCATCAGCGGCATGGTTGTGTTCACCATCTTCACGCTGCTGATAGGGTTCTCTACCAGCTTTGCAGAGGTCTTCGCTTTCAGATTCATAAGCGGACTGGGAGAAGGAGCATTCTGGCCCGTTGCCATGGCGGTCGTCGCGAGTTACTTCAAGGGAAGGAAGGGTCTCGCCCTCGGGATATTCTATGTGGGATTCGACGCCGGAAGCGTAGCGGGGCTCTCCATCGGAGGCATAGCCTATTCCCTGTCCGACAGCTGGAGGCCCGCCTTCTTCTACGCACCGTTGTTCGGCCTCGTGGTCATAGCTGCGGCGCTCTTCGCCAGGAAGAGGCTCTCCGCTATCGGGACTGGTGCAGGAGGAATCACGCTCGGAAGGGAAGCGCTGCAGCTGCTGAGACGCCGGAACGTCATCGTGATAATGGTCTTCGCGTTCCTGGCGACCTGGGCGTCCGTCTGGCAGACCGCCTTTCTGCCATACTACTTCTTCAAGGTCATGCACTTCACGGTCCTGACCTCGGCGCTCCTGTCCTCGCTAGTGACCATCGCAGGGGCCATCGGCAAGGTCGTCCTCGGAGGGATATCCGACTCTGTGAAGAGAAACAGGTTGCTCGCCCTCTCCGCCCTGGCGACCCTCGCTTCATACGCCCTCTTCTTCTCTTCCTTCAGCTTCGCGCTGGACATGGCCGGTGCCCTCTCGATGGGCTTCTTCAGCGCCTCGATATTCCCTGTCATGCAGGGCCTCATGACCGACAGCGCCGGAGAAGGCACCACTGGAAGCGCGCTCGGTCTGAGCACGTCCGCCCAGTCGGTCGCAACGATATTCTCCACCATCATAGCCGCGTCGCTATTTACCCTAGGAGTGGGCAGGGCTCTCGCCCTTGACGCGATGATCCCAATCGCGTTAGCATTCGTCGTGGCGCTCTTTCTCCGCGAGACGAGGCCGGCCAAGATGCCTAGTGGTGATCCGGATCCCCAGCGCCCAATTCCTTGATGGCGGCTTTCACGACCATCGGTAGCGCATCCGCCAGCCGGCCGGTCAGTCCTTCCCCTGGACTGCAATCCTCGGGTTCGACCCCGATTATTACGACCGGGCATGGAAGAAGTTCTGCACCGGTGGCGAGGTCGAACAGATCATAGAGCTGCAGCGCGTGAAGGTTCGGAAGCCGCGAGGCCTGATTCTCATCGGGCACCACCGTATGCCTGGTCACGGTCCCGGGGCGCTGCCCGGACTTCAGCGCGTCAAGAACGACGATCTTCCTGGCCCCCTTGAACTGCCAGAGCAAGGAAAGCTCCATCCCCTGCGTCTCGTAGATGAAGACACGGTCACCGAGGTTCTTACCCCGCAGGCTCCTTGCGGCCTGGATACCTATGCCGTCGTCTCGCATGTATGGATTGCCCAGTCCGACTACGACGGTCTTGCCCTCGAAGGACACGTCCCACGGTTCTTCGGCCTCTCTTCCGATATGCCCCGCAGACGATTTGTCCGTCCCGAACGCCTGACTGTCATACATCTCGCTCATGGCGTCCTTCAAGACTAATATACAAACTGGGAGGAAATCGTCCTGTTGCACGAACTCAGCATCGCGCAGAGCATCGTGGAGCTCGCACTGCACGAGGCGGACAAGAACAAGGCAGACACGGTCACAGAAGTCGACGTCAATGTCGGCGAAGTCATGCAGGTGGACCCCGAGATCCTGCGGAAAGCCCTCGGTGCGCTCATGACCGGACCGAGGCTAGCCGGTGCTCAGGTGCGGGTGCGGTTGGAGCCGGCGTACTTTTCGTGCCGCAAGTGCGGTTCGGAGTGGGACATGGTTGAAGCGAAGAAGCAGCTTTCCCAGGTACCCGATTCGCTTCTCATAAGGGAACCTGACAGCAAGGAGCTGCCCCTTCACTTTCTGCCGGATCTTTGTGCGGCGTTCATACGGTGCCCCGCGTGCGGAAGTTCAGACTTCTCCGCCGTGCGGGGGGACGATGTACGAGTCATGCGGGTGGTCCTTGAATGAGCATCCGCCCGGTCGCTTCCCTCAACGACCTCCAAGCTCAAGTCAGGCTGAGAAGAGTCCGCAGGGTCATCCTCGTCGGGAGCGGAAAGGGAGGAGTCGGCAAGAGCTTCGTCGCCTGCGGGCTGGCGCTTGGGATGGCGAAGAGGGGATTTCGCACCGCCATTCTCGATGTCGACGTGCACGGGGCGAGCGTCCCGAACTACCTCGAACTGCAGCCTCCGGTCCACAGCTCGAAGAGCGGACTGGAGCCGAAGAAGACGGCGGGGCTCAAGGCGATGTCTGTGGCGCTCTTCACCGGAGACGACCCCGTCCCCTTGGGAGGAGACGAGAAACAGGAGCTCATCGTCAAGCTCTTCGCACTCACCAACTGGGGACCCCTCGACTACCTCGTTGTCGACCTCCCTCCCAGCACGGGAGACGAACTGCGCTCCGTCCTCCGTCTTTTCGGTCAGAAGGCGACCCTCGTGCTCGTCACCACCCCTTCGCCGCGCGCGCTGAGCGTCGTTTCTCGCCTCAGGCGGCTGGCGGAATCCGAGAAGCTTTCCGTCGCCGGCGTCGTGCTGAACATGGCTCACTATGAGAGGGGGAAGAAGAAGACCTTCCCATTCGGAAAGCCGGACGCAGAACTTGTCCACCGGCTTCTAAATTCCGCAGTCATTGCACAGATACCACTAGATCCGAGGGTGAACTCTGAGAGCCTATCGGATGTCTTGCGTGGGCGCACCAAGATGTCGTCAGCCTTCGACTCCCTCATAGAGAGTCTCACTGCCAATCTAGGGCGTTGAGCACGAAGCGCGCGGGGCTTGGACTCGTCGGGTTATTCTCGACTTGAGAAACCCTCTACAAGGATAAATATCAAGTGTGAAATCAACTCGGTGCTGTTGAGTACGTTGGCTGAAGGTGGGCTAAAGGCATGGACCTGAAGCGCCGCGACTTTCTGAAGTTGGCGGGGGTCCTTGGTGCAGGGTTCGTCATAACCGCTTATTCTGCCGATATCAAGAGGGTGTTTGCGCAGGTGCAGGCACAGACCGTACACCTGGTTTGGCTGCAGCTGGCGGGCGACTCCGGATGCTCGATATCGATGCTTCAGGCTTACAACCCTGACCTTGTCTCGTCGGTGGTCGACCTGGGAGTCTCGGTCGACTTTTGGTCGCCCTTCATGACGCCTGACTACGAGCTGGGCAACCTGGGTTGGATCAACGCAGGATATACCACAGAGGATACTTCACAGGTCCCGCTCTTCAACGCCGCCTACGGAGACGCTCCCGTGGACGTGCTCGTCGTCGAGGGCTCCCCGCAGGTAGGTACTCCACCGGGCGGAGTGCCAGGCGGTTATTGCATGGTCGGACAGATGAACGGTCAGGGAGTTACAGGTTACGACCTTCTTCAGAAACTCGCGGCCAAGGCCACCTACGTCGTCTCCGTGGGGCAGTGCTCGGCGTTCGGCGGGATTCCCGCAGGCAAAGGAAACCTCACCGGCGCCACATCCGTGACAAACGCACTCCAGATGGCCGCCGTGACCACGATGAACACCGTTGTCAACATGCCCGGCTGCCCCGCGCACCCAGACTGGACGCTCGTGACGTTGGCTTCAGTACTGCAAGGCTTCGCCCCCGATCTGGACAGCATCGGGCGGCCAACAGCGTTCTACAGTGAAACGATTCACGACAGATGTCCTCGGAGAGGCGCGTACGACAAAGGCGACTTCGCTGCCGTGTTCGACGATCCCACCGGTTGCCTCTGGAAACTCGGATGCAAGGGTCCCATTACCTACGGAGCCTGCTCGCTGACGCACTGGAATTCCGGCACGGGCACCTGCACCCTCGCGGGTCCCATGTGCTGGGGCTGCATGCACCCCAGCTTTCCTGACCCTCCGACCAGCCCCTTCTTCCAGGAGATCGAGCTGGTCCCCGCATTCTTCGGAATCAACGTGAACGACATAGCGATAGGCGCGGCCGTCGCCGCCGTCGGCATCATCGGCGTCCACGCCGTCACCAAGGAGATAAGAGGCAGGGGTAAGGAGGAGGATGACACAGGCAAGCCCGAATCGGCCGAGAAGAGGGCGTCGAATTGACCAGAATCGTCGTGGACCCCGTCTCGAGAATTGAGGGACACATGGGGGTCACGGTGGAGGTCGACGATACGACCAACCTCGTGACCTCTGCAAAATGCAGCGCGGTGATGTTCAGGGGCTTCGAGACGATAGTCCTCGGCAGAGACCCGAGAGACTGCGCCCCTATCCTCTCGGCCATCTGCGGGGTCTGCCATAGCGACCACCACATCAATTCTGTGAGGGCGATCGAGAACGCAGCAGGTATGACCAGCTACCCGGGTGGTTACGCTTTCGAGCAGACCACCATCCCGAAGAACGCGGTCCTGAGCAGGAACATCATACAGGGCGCGGACTGGTCGTATTCACACGCCGCCCATCTCCTCGCGCTGGCGGGTCCGGATTACGAGCTGTACGACCTCCTGCAGGTGCTCAGCCAGTCGGTCCTGATAACCAGCTACGCCGACCTTCTGAAGTTTGCGGTGATCCCAGCCCAGGCGTACATGCACCAACTGATAACGCTCTGGGGAGGAAAGACGCCACACCAGAGGGCTTCCATCCCTGGAGGCAACCCAGTCAGGCCTACCTCGGACGTTATAGAGCAGTCCATCTTCAAGGTGTCGTCGTTGAGGACGATACTCGACGACGTCGTGCCGGTCGTTTGGAACTTCCTGACGGCCGACGCGGCGAGGCTCGGCTCGCTCGGACCAGGTCCCGGGAACTTCATCTCACTCGGAGCCTTCCCGGACCCTACGACGGCGAACGGGATCACAAAGATGCCTCTCGTCCTTCCCAGAGGAGTGATCACCTCCCCGGGGACCACTCCATCTCCCTTCGACCCTGCTCAGATGACCGAGACTATCCCATACTCCTGGTACGACCAGGCGCTCTCGTCAGACGTGATCGGCGAGGTGACCCCAAAGCCCGATATGTCGAACCCCGACGCGTATTCCTGGTCCAAATCTCCGCGCTACCAGGGCAATCCCATGGAGAGCGGCCCCCTCGCTCGAGAATACATATCCGGGATATATCCGAAATTGGGGCAGATCATCAACGGCATCGTACCTTCGGTCCCGGGGCTCCCGCTCAATCCCAACGGCTCCGTCTTCGACAGGCTCGTCTGCAGGGCCCTGGAGCTGGTGGTACTCATAGGCTCCAACAACACCACGCAGAACCTGATGGTGCTGGGTCAGCCCCTGAACCTGTCTCTGGTCGATGTCCTGAACGCGCTCAACCTTCCGACTGTGGGACTCATACAGACTTGGCTCAACGCGATGGATGTGAACTCCCCCTCCTGCACCTCCTACAACAACCCCACCTCCGGCCAGGGTATCGGCCTCTGGGAGGCTCCCCGAGGGTCTCTGCTGCATTGGATAAGCATCGGGGCCGGAAAGGTGGACAATTACCAGGTGGTTGCTCCGACGACATGGAACGTATCACCCGCCGGACCTCTTGAAGGCGCCCTCGTCGGGACGCCGATCGGAACCACAGGAACCAACAGCGACCTGAGACAGGCCGCTTGGGTGGTGCGCTCGTTCGATCTGTGCCTGGCCTGCACCGTACACACCATCGACGCCAAAGGAAACAAACGCTACCTCAGGGCCGGGTGACCTCCGCTGGTAAAGACCGTCAGGACCATGCGCCACGGGATCGCCATAAGGATCGTCCACTGGGTCATAGTCTCGGAGGGCGCGTTCCTCATCCTGACCGGCTTCCAGATGGGCGGCATCCTGTACGTGGGGATCCCCGAGGACATCTATTCGTATCACATCATAGTGGGTTTTGCGTTCATCGGGACGGCGTTCATCTTCTTCTACGAGTTTCTCGCGGCCCGCGACTGGAAGTGGTTCAGCTTTCGCAGGATACCATATTCAATCAGATTCATATTTTCCGAGGCTCTCGGCTGGTTCAGGCTGCGCCCCCCTCCCCCGGACCCGATAAAGTACGACGCGATCAAACACAGGTATGTCGAGAAGCTGATTCCGAGCGTCATAGTAGTCTGGTGGTCGTACCTGGTCATGGGCGTCATCCTCGCGCTGACCGGCCTGGCCGACGCCTTCCCGGCCCAGTTCTGGTTCGTCTCAGCCGTCCTCAATCCCATAGGCGTTGCCGCCACGGGAGTCGACGGGTTGCCGTTGTTACTGGCCATCCATAGGCTCACCGCAGTCCTCCTTATCGTGACGGTGGCCCTGCACTTCTATGCATCCGCCGTGTATCACTTAGTGCCGTCAATAATCCGGGGCTACAGGAGAGAGCCGGTGGCGGAGGAGAGTCCGACCGTACAAACGGGTAAGCCTAGAGACCCGGAAAGCCCGTCACAGGTCAAGCGCCAAGACGGGGAAGAAGACCGGTGATGGCGCGACGGCGGACGAATTATTCCCCGGAAACACCCTGAATGTCATTCTCCTCGACCAATCGCGATCGATGGGAGCAGGGATGGAGGAGTTCGGACTCTCCGTGGCGGAGGCGACCACGAGCGCCCTCAACCTATACCTGCAAAAAGTAGCTCAAACCAGGACGACGATGCCGGAGCTGTTCGCCAACGACAACTTCGGCGTAGCGATCATCGGCTATGGTTCTGAAGTTGACTCGAACGAACCGTTCGTGTACATCGATTCCAAGGCCGTCCGGGCCGACGAGGACAGGACGAAGCGCGACGAAACCACGATAAGCTCCAACAAGGATCTCCCGAACTTTCCGGTCTGGCTGCTCCCCGCGGCTGCGGGAGATTCTCGCATGTGTGCCGCACTGGTCTCAGCGAGGGACGCCTTGGAGAGATGGCTCCCGGAGCACCGGTCCGCCGCACCTCCTCAGGTCATCAATATCACGAACGGCGATATCGGGGATGGCGATCTGCTCGAGGAAGCTCAGAAGATCAAGGGTCTGTCCGCTCCCAACGGCAATGTAATAATCTGGAACTGCCAGGTCGCGGCTACGGGTCTGGTGCCCGTGCTCTTCCCGCGCGACGAGGACCTAGTCTCTCTCTCCCAAAGCTTGGGCCTCCTGTCGAGATCGTCAAGCTTCATCCCTCAAGGGATAATTCGGAACATATTCATGGAGTTCCCC
>Ga0182024_10012330_pt1 | contig 16932 bp, 18 predicted proteins | sample P32metaG_FD_120480 | JGI IMG/M metagenome (GOLD analysis project Ga0182024, IMG submission 120480) | Permafrost microbial communities from Stordalen Mire, Sweden - P3-2 metaG (Illumina Assembly) | ecosystem: Environmental > Terrestrial > Soil > Wetlands > Permafrost | place: Sweden: Stordalen...
CGTTTGTAAACGCGCTGCGCGAACTCGGCCACCACGTGGAGACGGGGTCCTTCGGCTCCCATATGGCAGTCGACCTCGTCAACGAGGGTCCGGTGACCCTGGTCCTCACCAGCGCCGAGCCGGACTGGCCGGCCGACGCCGGCTGACGTGAGCGATCAGCCCGCGCGACGCGCCCTGAGCGCGGCGAGCTGCTCGTCCTCACCGCCCGCGCCCGAGTAGCGGAGCAGCTCCGGCGGCCGGCCACCGGTGCCGGCGGGCGACCGGAACCGCGGGACGCGGAGCCGCAGCGCGGCGACCTCGGTGTCCCGAACCGGCCGGAGCACCCCGGCATCGCGGAGTTCCTGGATGCGCCGCCGGAAGGTCCGTTCGCTGCCTTCCGGGCCCCCGTGGAGCGCGATATGAAGGCGAAGCAGGTCATCCCCGGTGAACACGTCGCCAACCAGGGCCGCAGCACCGGCGAGTTGCCGGGTATCGGCGCGAAGCCGGTCGAGCGCGGCCCGCAGCGCCACGGCACTGGTCGGGTCGAGGTGCAGCCCGCGTCCGGTCGGTGACCAGGTGCCCGGGCCGGCCAGCGGACCGTACTGGGAGGCCGCGTAGTACCAGACGGTGACGCTCCGGGCACGCGCCGGATCGTCGTCGACGCCGACGAGGTGGAGGCGCTGGCTGCCCCGGGCGCCCCGACGTCCCCCCAGGTCGATGCCGGCGTCTGCGGCGGCTCGGAGTGCCGCTTCGGGGAACCGCTCCTTGGGGCCGAGATCGCCCGTCGGGAGGGTCCGTTTCACGGTGAGCACGTGCAACGCCCGGCTCGCCGGGGTCCCGGGCTCAGGATCGAACCCGAAGACGGCAACCCCCGCGCTCAGCGCCGCAATAGCTCCCTTGGTCATGCTCCGGCCTCCTCCAGACTCGGTTCCGTTTCGGAAGATGATGGCACGAACTGGCCAAATTGTGCCACCCGGAGTTGCATTTTCCCCTCCCCGATCTCGCCGAGCGGTCCCTGGCTAGACCTCGACCGGGGATGCCGGAGGTGTGGTGGGCGCGGGGACCGTCCAGCTGATGGGCGGGTCGGGTTCGCCCTGATCCTTCGAGCCGATCAGGACCCGGGGCCAGCTGACAGCCATCCTAGCCCCGCCGAGCGCTGAGGTGTTCACCTCCCACCGGCCGTGGGTATGGCGGACGACAGCATCGGCAATGGCCAGTCCGAGCCCCGACCCGTAGCCACCCTGGGCCTCAGCCCGATGGAAGCGATCGAAAATTTTGGGGCGTTCTTCGGCCGGAATACCCGGGCCAGAATCCTCGACGACCACCCGGACGCGATTGCCGTCCGCGCTGACGCTCACAGCGACGACACCGCCCGTCGGAGCGTATTTGAAGGCGTTGTCCAGGAGGACGCCAAGCAGGCGATCGAGCCATTCTGGCGACCCCAGCACTACGAGCGGCCCGGGCCCGACCGACACCTGCAAGGTGATCCCCCGGTTCTCTGCAACCGCCGCAAACCGTTCGCCAGCTTGACTCACGATCACGCCGACCTCGACCGGCTCGGCGGCGGGACGGCCCTCGGGGGTATCCACTCGGGCGAGCCAGAGCAGGTCGTCGACCAGCCGCCGGATCCTCCGGCTCTCTGAACCCACCCGTTGGAACGCATTTCGATACCAGGCCTGATCCCGGTCCTGGCCGAGCGCCAGGCTTGTCTGCGCCTCGATGACCGCAAGCGGGGTCCGCAACTCGTGGGAGGCGTCGGCGGTGAACTCGAGTTGACGCTGCCGCGCGAGCTCGATTGGAGCACCGACCCGGCGTCCGACGAGCAGCGAGCCGCCGAACACCAGCAGGAGCAGGATCACCCCGGCTACGGCCTCGGTGACGATCAGGGACGAGCGCGCCTGCGAGACGGACTCGACGTTGTAGCCGACGACCAGGCGCGCCGGGCTCTCCACGGGGCCGAACCGCGTGCGCACCTGGATGGAGCCGAGCGAGGCGCCGGCAATCCGCAGGTCCACCCCTTTGATGCTGATCGTGGTCGGATCGCTGATGCCGGTGTCCGCGGCGGGGAGCGCGGTGCCGTCAGCGACGCTGGTGACCTGGGTCCCGCCGAAGGGCAGCGCCCCCGGCGGGAAGACCATCCAGACGAGCGTCGGCGAGTCGAGCCCTCCTCCCCCAGTGTCGCCCACCGCACCGGCGGTAGCGAAGTTCGGGGGGTTGGCCGCGTAGTAGGTCAGCGAGCTGCTCAGCCGGCTGTCCACCTGGCCGGTCAAGTTGTTGGTGACGAAGACCACGACTACCATCGAAACGATGGCGTAGACGACAGCCACGACGCCGGTGCTGATCAGGGCCACTCGCAGCGACGCGACATTGACCCGCTCGAGCCGCCGGTTCATGCCTCCTCCAGTCGGTACCCCGAGCCTCGGACCGTCACGATCTGGATCCCCGTATTGGGCAGCTTGGCGCGCAGCCGGCTCATCTGGACATCGATTGCGTTGGACCCGAGTGGCTGCGTCTCATCGCGCCAGGCATGCTCGGCGATGGCCTTGCGATCGACGACCGCCGGCGAGCGCCGCAGCAGCAGTTCGAGGATGTTGAACTCGGTCGATGTCAGGTTCACGGGAGTACCGTGCACCTCGATCTCACGCCGCGCCGGGTCGAGGGTGAGCGCGCCCCGCGTGATCGCAGGGCCGTCCACACTCCGGGGCCGCCGCTGCAGCGCCCGGATGCGAGCGACAAGCTCGCCGAAGTCGAACGGTTTGATCAGATAGTCGTCAGCGCCGGCGTCGAGACCCTCGATGCGATCCGATGGTGTGTCTCTCGCGGTGAGCATGAGCATCGCCGTCGGGCGGTTGTGCCGGCGTGCCCAGGCGACGACCTCGAGCCCGCTGACCCGTGGCATTCGCCAGTCGATCACGGCGACGTCGTACTCGTAGAAGCGGAGCTGCTCGATCGCCTCATCGCCTGCGGCCACGGCATCGACGAAATAGCCCGCCTCCTCAAGGCCCTGGACGAGGACCTCCCGGAGCCCACGATCGTCCTCCGCGACCAAGACCCGCATCAGTTCACAAGGCTACGCACTGGTGGAGCCGCCGGTGCCGCCGCCTCCGCCGCCAAATCCGCCACCCCCAAAGCCTCCCCCACCGAAGCCGGCCGTGCAACCGTTCGCCCCAGCCGGCGAGACGGTCAGCGACCGAGCGGCCACCGCCCCGGCGCTGTCCTTGGGACCGAGGGCGGTCACGCACTCACCGGTCTGGAGCGCCGAAGGCTGGATCACCGTGGAGGTGGTCACCTTCACGGTGGTCGGAACCGTGATGGCTGCCGAGGTGCCCGTCGCCTCGGTGAGCGTCACTGACGTCCCCGTCACCGACTTGACCTGGCCACGTGCTGCGGTGAAGCCGGCGGCCCCGGCCGGTGGCGAGAAGCTCGGCCGCGGTGTGGCACCGGGGCTGAATGACGGGCGAGTCCCGCTACCGAATCCTGCGGTCGCGCACGACCCGTTGACCGGCGCGCTGAGGATGACGCTCGTCGCCGTCAGCGTCCCGGTCGCGTCCTTGGTGCCGGTGGCGGTGATGCACATCCCCGGGGTGATGTTCGCCAGTGTTCCGGTGCTCGTCTGCGTCATCGTCGTCGTGGTCGCGTACGTCACCGTCGAGTCGCCGCTCGTACCGCTCAGGATCAGCGTCGTACCGTTGATCTGGACGAGCTGACCGAAGGCCGCGTTGCGTGCGAATCCTGCACGCCCACGGGCTGACGGGGACGGGCTCGGGGTCGATCCACTCGCCGTGGCGCTCCCGCACGCGACGATGCCGACACAGGCCATGACGCCGACGGCGCCGAGAATGCCACGATTCATGAGGTTGTTCCTCCCAACAGGATGACAGCGTTCGAATTCATTCAGCGCGCAACGCCGCGATCGGCGCGAGGCGAGCGGCGCGCGCCGCGGGGTAGACACCGAAGATCAAGCCAACTCCGGCCGCAACACACACCGCGATGATGACCGGCGCCGGCGTGATCGTCACGGCGATGTTCGCGAGGCGCGGCACGAGGATTCCCGCGAGCAGGCCCGCGCCGACACCCAGGACGCCTCCGACGAAGCTCAGGGTCGCGGCTTCGATGAGGAACTGGCGGAGGAGGTCGCGCGGGGTGGCGCCGAGTGCCTTGCGCAGGCCGATCTCCTGGGTCCGCTCGGTGACGGACACGAGCATGATGTTCATCACGCCGATGCCCCCGACGAGCAGGGAGATCGCGGCCACGCTGGCGAGCAGGATGGTGAGCGTCGTGGTCACCGACGCGGCCGTGCTCGCCAGCGTCGATGCCGACGTGATGGTGAAATCCGCGGACGCGGTATTGGTGATGTGATGCGTCTGCAGCAGGAGTTGATCGGCTTCGAGATACGCGGATCCGATCGTTCCGGTGCTGGTCGCGCTGAGCAGGATGCGCTGTACGGAGTCCGGGCTGCCTCCGGTGATCTGGTCCTGGGCCGTGGTGATCGGAACGACCCCCAGGTCATCGCTGTTCGTGAATCCGGTGCTGCCGCTCGGAGTCAGCACACCGATCACATCGAAGGGCGCACCCGAGATGCTCACCTGCGAGCCGACGGTCACACCGAGTTCCTCTGCGGTCGTGGCGCCGAGGACCACCACCTGTGCATGCTTGTCGACCTGCTGCTGGGTGAAGAACACGCCCTCGGCCATGGTGCGTGCGTTGGTCATCAACCATCCGGGGCTGCTGCCCTGCACAGTCGTCGACCAGTTGGAGCTCGTGCTCACGAGCGTCGCGGTTCCCTCGACGACCGGCGCGACCGCCGCAACGTCGGGTGCGTCCTGCTTGTCCTCGAGCCCGCTGACGTCCTCCATGGTGAGCGTGTTGGCGGATCCGGCACCTCCGCGGACGCCGAAGCTCGTCGTGCTGCCTGGAGAGATGGTCAGGAGGTTGGTGCCCAGCGCGGCGATCCGCGAGTTGACGGAATCAGCGGACGCGGTGCCGATGCCGACGGTGCAGATGACGGCAGCGACGCCGAAGAGGATCCCGAGCGTGGTGAGGATCGAGCGCAGACGGTGGCCGAGCAGGCCGCGCATGCCGGTGTCGAACGTGCGAAACAGGTTCACGCTGCGACCCGGTCCTTGAGCCGGCCGTCCGCCATCTCGACGACCCGCTCGGCAACGCCGGCGACGTTCGGATCGTGCGTGATCAGCACGATGGTGTGGCCCGACTTGTTGAGGCCGGTGAGGATGTCGAGCACCTCACGACTCGCCCTCGAGTCGAGATTGCCGGTGGGCTCGTCCGCCAGGATCATCGTCGGATCGGTGACGAGCGCCCGCGCGATCGCGACGCGTTGCTGCTGGCCGCCCGAGAGCTCGTTGGGATGGTGCTGCACCCTGCTGGCCAGTCCCACCTGGGCCAGCGCATTCAGCGCCATCTGCTTGCGATCCCGCGCTGTACGGTAGAGGAGCGGCAGCTCCACGTTGCGCCACGCCGACATCGATGTGAGCAGGTGAAATTGCTGGAACACGAACCCGATGCGACGGTTGCGGATGCTCGCGAGCTCGCGCTCGTTCATGCGGCTGACGTCCTCCCCGGCGAAGCGGTACTCACCGCTCGTGGGGACATCGAGGCACCCGAGGATGTGCATGAGTGTCGACTTGCCCGACCCCGAAGGGCCCATCACAGCAAGGAAATCGCCCTCCCGAACCGAGAGCGACACGTCGTCGACTGCACGCACCGTGGCGTCGCCGCTGCCGTAGACCTTGCTCACGTCGACGAGGCGGATGATCTCCGCGGCCATCTCAGCCTCCGCGGCCTGTGCCGCCGCCAGCGAACCCGCCGCCACCGAATCCGCCTCCGCCCAATCCGCCACCGGTGAGGCTGCGCCCAGTGCCGGTGGTGGACGACGGAATCGTGCTGGTGATGGTCGCGATCACGACCTCGTCACCGACCTTGACACCGCTGAGGATCTGGGTGAGCGTCGCATCGGCCGCGCCGACCGTCACCGCGACCGGATCCGGCTTGCCGTTGACGAACAGCGTCACCGTGCTCCCCACGCCGGTGGTGTGCACCGCGCTGGTGGGAACGGTCGTGACCCCGACGACCTGATTGATGGTCACGTTCACCGAGGCGGACATTCCCGGGCGCAGTGAGGGATTGGCCCCGCTCAGGACCACCGTGACGGGGAAGCTCGCCACGCCGGACGTGACGGTGGCCTCCTCGGCGACGTCGGTGACCTTGCCGCCCACAGCTTCACTCGACCCCGCAGCGACGACCTGGGCCGACTGACCGACGGCGATCTCGTTCACCAGCGTGTCGCTCACCGAACCGGTGACCGCGAAAACGCCCGGCGTGATGATCACGATCGCGTGCGTCGCCGATCCGCTCGAACCCGCCGATGCCCCGCCGGTGCCGCCCGACGAGATCTGCTCACCGTCGGTGACATTGACCTCTTCAATCACGCCGCCGCTGGGCGCCTTGAGGGTGGCGGCGTTCACGGCGTCCTGTGCGTTGGTCACGTTGACCTCATCGATTGAGACCTGGCTCTGATCCATCGCGACCTGCGTCGATGACGTCGACGATCCGTTCTCGAGCGCGGCGAGAGACGCCTTGGCGTTCTGCCACTGCACCTTGTCGGCGTTGACCTGGCCCTGGGCCTGATCGTTGCTCTGCGCTGCCTTGACAATGGCGGCCCGCCACGTCTGATAGTCCTGGTTCATCGTCTGCTCGTCCTGGACACAGGGCGATGTGGTCGAGGTCGGCGTGCATGCATTTGCGGTCACGATCCCTTGCGCTTCCGTGTAGGCAGCGTCGTCCTGGCTCACCATCTGGGCGTTCACCGCCTTGGTGTCGGCGAGGCTGGTGATCGCGTTCTCGTACGAGACGTACGAGCTGTTCACCTGGTCCTGGGCTTGTGTGAGGCTCGAGCCAGAGGTGGCACCGTCGGCCTGGGTGAGGTTCGCCTGTGCGGACGACAGGGTCGCCTCCGCCTGGGTGAGACTGGCGTCGACCGTGCTGGGATCCTGGGTGGCGAGCACCTCGCCCGCAGTGACGGTCTGCCCCGGTTGGACGTTCACTGCAGTCACCTTCCCCGCTCCTTCGAAGTCGAGGACCGTGTCCCCGTCGGGAGCGAGGTTCCCGGACAGCGACACCGTCTGGGTCACGGTTCCGAGGGTGGCGACGCCAGTCCGGTACGTGACGGTCGCCGGATCGCCGCGCGTGAGCAGGAACGCACCGGCGCCGGCGGCGATGACCACAACGACCGCGCCGATGATGAATGGCTTGCTCAGCAAGCGACGTCTCACGCCCAGGTACTCCCAAAAATGGTGCCAACCGCGACCATCGGCCACGATCGTCGCCCCGGCATCCTTTCAGGAGAGTGACGATGCACGGACGCGTCGCGACCAGTGCGAGCGTGGGCGTGCCGGGCGTGGGCGGAGCAGGGATCGAACCCGCGACCTCCTCGGTGTAAGCGAGGCGCTCTGACCAGCTGAGCTATCCGCCCTCGGCGACTGTATCTCCAGGCGCGATCAATTGCTCGACGGTGCCGTCGCTATGGCCCACCAGGACGAGGCCGGCCATCCCCAGGAACAACCCGTGGCCGGCGACCCCTGGGACGGACGCGATGTGCGCTGCGAGCCGCTCCGGTTCGGGCACGTCAGTGAATTCGCTGTCGGCGATGAGGTTGCCGTTGTCAGTGGTGATGAGCTCGCCGTCCGCGCCGATGCGGTACGTGAACTCGAGCGAGGTTCTTTCGGAGAGCACGGCGAGCGTCCTCGCGCTGCCGAAGTGAATCACCTCGACGGGAACGCGACCGCTGAGCTGCGCCATGTATTTGCTGTCATCGACAATAACCACGAAGCGCGTCGCGGCGGCGGCGACGATCTTCTCGCGGACCATCGCGCCCCCCTTGCCCTTGATGAGGCGCAGTGCGGGGTCGACGCTGTCAGCGCCGTCGACGGCGAGATCGAGACCGCCGGCACCGAGCTCCTCGACGATGATCCCGTGCTGAACCGCCAGCGTGGCACTCGCCACCGAGGTTGCGACCGCGCGAATCCTCAGGCCCTGGCGCACACGCTCCGCGAGGCCGATGATGAACCAGCGTGCGGTCGACCCCGTGCCGAGGCCGACGCGCATACCGTCGTCAACGAATGGGACCGCGGCCTCCCCTGCCGCGCGACGGGCGGCGTCGACATCCACCGCGAGAGCGTAGCGGTCAGGATGCCAGGCGTCTGCTCAGCTCGCTCGCCGTTGTGGAGACTGCGCCGTGATGCAGGCCATCGGGCTGACGCATGAAGCGCTCCTGCACGACGAACACCGCCTCGATGAGCTCCGCGGCGGAGGTCCGGGGACGGAAGGTGACCCCGCGGCGCCGGAGCGCGACGAGCACCCGCGTCGGGATCGGACCGCCCCTGAGATTCACTTCTTCGAGCTGGGTGAGCAGCCCATCGAGCTCGCACAGCGTTTCGCGTCGCTGCACACGTTGTCGTTCCTCTTCTGCTGACCACGCCAATTGATTGAGGACGCGGTTTCGGACGAAGGTGGCCATGACGCTCCCTCGGCTCGTCCACCGGGTTCGGGGGTTTGATGTGACGTAGGGTGAGTCGGACCGAACAGATGGACGTCCTGTGGTCGCGATCCTACCGATTTGTGGGCCATTTGCATAGCGGAACACATGTTCGAAGCAGCAGACGTCAGAGGGGGCGGCGCCGCACTGGAGCCGCCCCCTCGCGTTTGGGAGGAAGAACCTATTCGCCGAGCAGCGAGAGGATGTTGTTGACGTCGGTGCGCGCACCGCCAAGATCGGTCCACGCAGTCGTGATGTTCTGCCGCGCGCTCTTCAGGTCGACCTGGTTGCCCGGCCACCCTGAGGGCACGAGGTTGATCACCGACGGGGTGACGCCGGAGATCGACGTGTGGGACGCGCTGACCTTGTTCTTGAGATCGTTCAGGTCTGCTTGCGCCTGCGCCTTGACGGTCGAGGAGACCGACGAGACGTTGATCAGGTTCTGGAGCTCGGGGATCACTGTCTCGAACGCACTGTCCACCTTGGTCACGCCGTCAGCCGCGATGACCTCGTGGATCTTCGGATCTTCGAGCACGTAGACGCGATACCCGGTGACGATGGTCTGGCAGTCGGTCCACGCCTGCTGCCATGTGGCATCTCCCTGAATGGTCTTGTCGAGCGCGGTGAGCCCCTGCTCGTCGGCACTGATCTGACCTTCCAGAGTCGTACGGTCACCGCTGGTCAGCGCCGCCGAGTTCTTGACGAACGTGTCGTCGGCCCCGAGCGTGGCGAGACGGCGCTGGACGGCGACATTGCAATGGGCCTTGAGCGTCGCGAGCGCGGTGGGGTGCGGCGGCGCCGCCGGGCTTGCGGTCGGCGACGGCGTCGGGGTGGTCCCGGCGGCGTCGACCGCCATCGAGCCGCCCAGGCCGAGGCCGGCGGTCAGCGTGAGCGTGGCGACGCCACGCGCGAGAAGTCGAGTGTTCACTGGGATGGGTCTCCTTCGCTGGTGCTCAGCCCCGCGTTGGCAGCGTTGATCTGCCCGTCGATGGTGCTGAGCTGGTTGTCGATGCCGGTGATCTGCTGGTTGATCGCACTGGTGTCGGGCGTGGCAACCGGTGTCGCTGCCGGGACTGCGCCCGCGACACCCGTCGACGCGGCGACGCCTGTGACAGGTGGCGCAGGAGGGGTGACGCTGCTCGGCCTGAGCGCACCGCATCCGGCGACCGCCACGACGGCGATGCCGCAGAGGACGCTGTTCCTGAGCGCCGTGACATGGGTCATTGGGTCTCTCCTTGGTGTTTCCTGGGGATGTGCTTCATCCAACCAGACCCCTGAGCGCGCCTCCTGAGACCGTGCGGAGACGCCGCTGAGAAATCGCGGAGAGCGCTGCCGGATCGAGCGCCGCCCGAGAGGCGGCACGGACTCAGGCCGCCGTCGCCTCGCGTGCCAGGGACTGGATCAGCGCGTCCAGCGGACCCGCGTCCGCGAGCCGGCAGCCGAACGCCGAGGCGAGCGCCCCCGCCAGCGCCGGTGCGACCTCCTCAGGAGTATGCCCACCGCCACCGAGGGTTTCGAAGGACGCGACTCCGGCGCCCTCAATGCCGCACGGCGTGACACGGTCGAACCAGCGCAGGTCCGTAGCGACGTTGAGCGCGACCCCGTGCGTGGTGACGCCGCCGGCGAGCTTCACGCCGATGGCGCCGAGCTTCCGCTCCCCCGACCAGACCCCGGTGTACGGCGGACGGCGGGTCACCGTGATTCCGTAGTTTGCGGCCGTGGCGACGAGGCCGGCCTCGAGCGCGCGCAGGTAGCGGTCGACGTCGCCGTGGGCCGGGTGGCGCGGAATCGGGAAGATCCCGGCCAGACGAACAATCGGGTACGCGACGAGCTGGCCCGGCCCGTGGAAGGTCACCGACCCGCCTCGATCGACCTCGAGGAACTCGGCGCCGGCGGCGACCAGCGCGTCGGGCCCAGCGCCGAGGTGGCGGGTCTCACCCTGGCGGCCCATCGTGTAAACCGGCGGGTGTTCGAGGAGCAGCACGGCGTCGTCGGCGAGGTGGCCGGATCTGCGTGCGAGCGCGATCTCCCGCTGCATCGCCCAGGCGTCCTGGTAGCCGACCGTCCCCAGCCAGATCCAGCGCAGTGTGGGCGGCGCCATCACATCGCTCATCCGGCGTGCGCGGCGACCGCCTGCTCGTGGGCGTGGTAGCTGGATCGGACGAGCGGCCCGGATTCGACGTGCTTGAAGCCGAGCGCCTTGCCGTACGCCTTCAGCGCCGCGAACTCGTCGGGATGCCAGTACCGGATCAGGGGATGGTGCTTGAGCGACGGGCGAAGGTACTGACCGATCGTGATGATCTCGATGTCATGGGCGCGCATCTGGTCGAGCAACGCCTTGACCTCGTCCATGTCCTCGCCGAGCCCGACCATCAGGCCCGACTTCGTCCGGCTCCGCGGCTCGATTCGCTTGGCAGCGCGAAGCAGCTCGAGGCTGCGGTCGAGGTGCGACTTGGGCCGGACCCGGCGGTAGAGGCGGCCAACGGTCTCCACGTTGTGGTTGAAAATCTCTGGAACCTCGTCCATCACAATGCGCAGCGCGTCATGGTCGCCCTGGAAGTCGGGCGTGAGCACCTCGATCGTCGTCCCGGGTGACAGTGCGCGAATGGATCGGATCGTCGCCGCGAAGACGCCTGCCCCGCCGTCGCCGAGGTCGTCACGGTCGACCGAGGTGACCACGGCGTGGCGCAGCCCCATGGTCGCGACGGCCTCCCCCACGCGGCGCGGCTCATCCCAGTCGATATCGCCGCCGCGCTTGCCGCTCTTCACCGCGCAGAACGCGCAGGCGCGGGTGCAGACGTCGCCGAGGATCATGAAGGTGGCCGTCCCGTGCCCCCAGCACTCGGCGATGTTCGGGCAGCGGGCCTCCTCGCATACGGAATTGAGGTTCTGCCCACGCATGATCCCCTTGATCTGCGAGTAGCCATCCCCGGCCGGGAGCTTGACGGTGAGCCACTCGGGCCGCCGATCGACGCCTTCGGGAAGGAGCCGCTGATGCAGCGGCCGGGGATCGGCCACCGGAACGGGCCGCAGGCGGATCTGGTCCATGGCGCTCTCTCACTCTACACACTCACTGAGCCACAATCGCCCGGATGAGTTCTCAGCCACCGATCAACGAGCCTGTTCACCTCTACGCCCCGGGATCGCAGGAGCGATCCCGCCTCCGCACCGCCGTCCACGAGATGCAGGCCACAGCGCCGCACACGGTGCCCCTGCACATCGGCGGCCGGACCTTCGATGGCCACGGTGAGCGGATCTCCGTCACCGCGCCCCACCGCCATACGCTGACGCTCGTTGAGGCGTCGACCGCCACCACCGAGGACGTTCGGGCCGCGGTCGACGCCGCGCTCGCCGCCCACCACGACTGGTCGACCGCCCCGTGGGAGACTCGTGCCTCCGTCTTCCTCCGAGCTGCCGACCTCCTGAGCGGCCCCTTCCGCGACCGCCTCAACGCGGCGACGATCCTCGGACAGAGCAAGAGCGTCCATCAGGCCGAGATCGACGCGGCCTGCGAGCTCATCGATTTCTGGCGCTGGAACGTCCACTTCGGCGAGCAGCTCCAGGGGGTCCAGCCGGTGTCGCCGGCCGGGGTGTGGAACCGCATGGACCACCGCCCCCTCGAGGGCTTCGTGCTGGCGATCAGCCCCTTCAACTTCACGTCCATCGGCGGGAACCTCGCGGCTGCGCCGGCGATCGCCGGCAACACCGTCGTCTGGAAGCCGGCGACCACCGCATTGCTCGCGGCCCAGGTGATCATGGAGATCCTCGAGGCGGCCGGTCTGCCGCCCGGGGTGATCAACATGATCGCGGCGCCCGGCGCTGCGGTCTCGGAGGCAGCCGTCAAGCACCCGTCGCTCGCCGGGATTCACTTCACCGGATCGACCGACACCTTCCAGCATCTGTGGGGCACGGTCGCCGCCAACCTCGGCAGCTACAGGACCTACCCGCGGCTCGTCGGCGAGACCGGTGGCAAGGACTTCGTGCTGGCGCACCCGTCGGCCTCGCGTGAGGCGCTCCTCGTCGGGCTGCTCCGCGGATCCTTCGAGTACCAGGGGCAGAAGTGCTCAGCCTCGTCTCGCGCGTACATCCCCCGCTCCGTGTGGGATCAGCTGCGCGACCCCCTCGCAGCGGCAACCGAGGCGATTCCCGTGGGCGATCCCGCCGAGTTCAGCACCTTCATGGGCGCGGTCATCGACGAGCCGAGCTTTCGCAAGCACGAGGCGGTCCTCGCCGCCGCGCGGACCGACCCGGACCTCACCCTGGTCGCCGGCGGCGAGTGCGACGGCGAGGTCGGGTGGTTCGTGCACCCGACCATCCTCGAGACCTCGAACCCGCACCATGAACTGCTCGAGCGCGAGCTTTTCGGCCCGATCCTCACCGTGTTCCCGTACCCGGACTCGGACTGGGCCTCGGTCCTCGACCTGGTGGACACGACGTCACCCTATGCGCTCACCGGCGCCGTCTTCGCGGATGACCGGGCGGCCATCGACGAGGCAGCGGCGCACCTGCGCTTCGCCGCCGGCAACTTCTACATCAACGACAAACCGACCGGCGCGGTCGTCGGTCAGCAGCCGTTCGGTGGCGCGAGGATGAGCGGCACCAACGACAAGGCCGGGTCGATCCTGAACATGCTGCGCTGGGTGTCACCTCGGGTGATCAAGGAGACATTCGTGCCGCCGGCCGAGTGGCGGTATCCGCACCAGGACCCCGACTGACCAGGCCTTCAGCGGCGCACTGAACTCCTCGTATCGATCGGCACGCTCGTCCTGCTTGACATATGTCTATATTGGTATATGATTCTGGCCATGGCCCGCGCAGCGACCACGACGGACGCGTTCAATGCGGTGGCGGAGCCCCGCCGCCGGCAGATCCTGGACCTGCTGACACACGGCGAGCGACCGGTGAACGACCTCGTCGCCGAGATGCGCCTCCCCCAGCCGCTCGTCTCCAAGCATCTGCGGGTGTTGCGGGAGGTGGGCCTCGTTGACGTGCGCGACATGGGCCGGCAACGGGTGTACTGCCTGAACGGGCAGCCGCTCAAGCCGATTCACGACTGGATCCGGGCCTACGAGGCCTCGTGGTCGAGTCGATTCAATCGTCTTGACGAGGTGCTGGAAGAGCTGAAGGACCAAGAACTCGGCGACCAGAAACGCGGCGACAAGGAGGACTGACATGGCAGCCACAGCGACGAGCGGGACAGCGGTGGTGACGCTGCCCTCGGACACCCAGATCCAGACGACGCGTGAGCTCAACGCGCCCAAGCACCTAGTTTACAAAGCCTGGACCACCCCCGAGCTCATCAAGCGATGGTGGGCGGGCGACCATGGCGTCGCCACCGTCGCCGAGGTCGATCTGCGCGTCGGCGGCACCTGGCGCTACGCGATGACGGCGAACCAGGGTTTCGAGGTCGCGTTCCACGGAGAGTTCAGCGAGATCGTGCCTAACGAGCGAATCGTTTCGACGGACATCTTCGAGGGGATGCCGGATGGGGGCGCCGCCGTGACCACGGTCACGTTCACCGAGGAGAAGGGGCGCACGACGCTGACGATCCTGACGCAGTACCCGAGCCGTGAGATCCGTGACATGGTCATCGCCTCCGGCATGGAAGGCGGCTTGCAGGAAGCCCTCGACGACCTCGAGGAGGTCGCGATCTCGCTCAACTGAGCCTCGACACCCGGATCCATTCGGGAACCTGCACGCCTGGCAGGCGGCCGTCGAAGCGGCGTTACGCCCGCCAGCGCGTGCAGGCCCGGGTGGGCCGGCGCCTGCAGGAGCAACTCCCCGGGTGGCGAGGAGTTCGCCGCGGGGTGGACGGGTATTCGGAGGCGACCCGGATCAGGGCGTGGAACCGGCTTTCGTCGATGATGCCCTTCTCCAGAGCGCGCTGCGCCCATGCCGGCGGGGTCCGGAGGCCCCACGCATCGAAAGCGCCTTGCTCGATCATCGTTCCTCCTGATGATAGCCAGGACGGGCTAAACGAGCGTCCCCGAAGGGTCCAGTCCTTCGAGGAGCTTCTGCACCGAGGTCACGAAGCGGGTCGCCTGGAGGCCGTCGTTGATGCGGTGGTCGAACGACAGGCCGAGGTTCATGACCGGCCGGATCGCGATCGCATCGCCGACGACCACCGGCCGTTTCACCACGAGATCCATGGTCATGATCGCCGCCTGCGGCTGATTGATGATCGCCTGGGTCATCACGGCGCCGAGCGCGCCGGTGTTGTTGAGCGTGAAGGTCCCCCCCTGGATCTCGTCGAGCTTGAGGTGATTGCTCCGCGCCCGGGCGCCGAGATCCGCCATCGTCGTCGCGAGCCCGGTGACGCTCAACCGATCCGCGTCACGAACCACAGGCACGATGAGGTTGTCCTCGAGCGCCACGGCGATGCCGAGATTGATCGCCCGCTTCACCACGACTCCGGCATCGCTCCACGACGCGTTGAGCGTGGGATGCCGTTGCAGCGCCTCGACCACCGCCCGCGCGACAAACGGCAGGAAGGTGAGCTTGACCCCATGCCGCGCCTCGAACGCCGCCTTCTCGCGATCCCGAATCCGCGACACCGCCGACATGTCGACCTCGACCATCACATACGCATGCGGCGACGTCTGCTTGCTCCGAACCATGTGTTCCGCAATCGCCTTGCGAACCTGGGTCAACGGAACAACCGTCTCCCCTTCGCCGCCAGTGAAGGAGGCCGGACCAGCGGCAGCCGGAGCTGGCCCGGACACCCCCATCGAAGCCGGCTGAGGTGCCCTCGGAGGCGACAGAGCCGGTGGAGTCGCCGGAGAGGGCGCCTCGGCCGGCGCGCGTGCGGCACCTGACGAGCCAGCGCCGGCGTCCCGCCGCTGCACGTACTCGAGAACGTCCTTCTTTGAGATCCGTCCCCCGATCCCACTGCCGGTGATCTGGGAGAGATCGACACCGTGCTCGCGCACCAGCATCCGCACCGCGGGCGTCACGTGATATCCGCCGGCCTGCCCGTTCTCACCGGGAGCTGCATCGGAGGCAGGAGCCTCCCTCGCCTGCTCCGTGAAGGCTTCCTGAATCGGACCGACTGCGGTCTCCTTGCCGGCGCCAGGCTCTGCAGCCGGCGATTCGGGCTCGGCAGCCGCCGGCTGTTGCGCGGCAGGCGTCGCCTGCGGCTCCGCAGGTGCTGCCTGCGCTGTCGCCGCTGCAACGGCAGCCGGCTCCTTCGCTTCAGGCGCTGCCGCATCCCCCGATGCTGCGGCGCCGGTATCGATGGAACAGATCGGCTGTCCCACCGGCACCACCGTGCCCTCGGGAGCGATCAACTCGGACATCACGCCGTCGGCAGGTGCGGGGATCTCGGCGTTCACCTTGTCGGTGATCACCTCGGCGATCGATTCGTATTTTGCGATCGTGTCGCCGGGTTGCTTGAGCCAGCGGGCGATGGTGCCCTCGGTAACGCTCTCACCGAGCTGTGGCATCGTGACGGTCAGTGCCATTTCGCGAGCTTCCTTGTGTTCGAGTTCAGTACGCGGCGAGCTCGCGGAGCTTCGCCTCGACCTTGTTGGGGGTCACCAGGTAGAACTGTTCCAGCGGCGGCGAGAAGGGCATCGCTGGAATCTCGGGTCCACCGAGGCGCATCACCGGCGCGTCGAGACTGTCAAAACAATCCTCCGCGATGATCGCCGCAACCTCGGACGCAACGCTGACAGCGAGGTTCGCCTCCTGCACGATCAACACCTTGCCGCACTTGCTCGCACTCGCGACGATCGCCGCACGGTCGAATGGACGGAGCGAACGGAGGTCGACGACCTCGCAGGAAAACCCATCTGCAGCAAGGCGATCGACCGCCTCGAGCGAGCTGTGCACCATCATGCCGTAGCTGAACACTGCGATATCCGTGCCCTCACGGACGACCCGCGCGCGATCGAGCGGCACCGTATACTCGCCGTCCGGCACCTCGCCCTTGATCGCACGGTACGCACGCTTGTGCTCGAAATACAGCACAGGATCGGGGTCGCGGAGTGCAGCGATGATCATGCCCTTGGCGTCGTACGGCGTGGACGGCACCACCACGCGCAGCCCCGGTATGTGGGCGAAGATCGCCTCGATTGACTGCGAGTGATATAGCGCGCCATGCACGCCACCACCGAACGGCGAGCGCAGCACCATCGGCACGTTCCAGTCACCGTTGCTCCGGTAGCTGATCTTCGCTGCCTCGCTGATGATCTGATCGACCGCCGGCATGATGAAGTCCTGGAACTGGATCTCGGCGATCGGCCGGAGCCCGTTCATCGCCGCGCCGATGGCGACGCCGACGATGAGCGATTCGGCGAGCGGGCTGTCGAGCACCCGCCACTCCCCGAACTGTTTCTGGAGGCCTTCGGTGACGCCGAAGACGCCGCCCTTGGCACCGACATCCTCGCCGAGGATCATGACCC
>Ga0182024_10012331_pt1 | contig 16932 bp, 9 predicted proteins | sample P32metaG_FD_120480 | JGI IMG/M metagenome (GOLD analysis project Ga0182024, IMG submission 120480) | Permafrost microbial communities from Stordalen Mire, Sweden - P3-2 metaG (Illumina Assembly) | ecosystem: Environmental > Terrestrial > Soil > Wetlands > Permafrost | place: Sweden: Stordalen...
CTCTTGTCGACCGCTGGCTCGACAAGGTCCATCGCTGCGTCGCCAAAGGTGACGAGCAATTCCTCGAGTGGCGCCGCCCCGATGAGACTGATGGTCTCGAGGTCCTCTGGGTCGGTTCTCGCGCACAATTCTTGAATCACGGCCCAAAGGCGGTCCATGTCGCCGTTGATTGCAAACTCCATGACCGCCTCACGCGCCCAGAAGTCCGCGTCGTCCTTGCGCGCTTGGTAGGCAAGCCAAGCATCCGCGATCTCGCTGGTTGTTGCGCGCGCGTGCGCCATATCGCCATCTCCTTACGCTGGGCGCTCGGCGCCTTCGCGCGCCGATCAGCGCCCTGCGTTACCCCTAGCCGATCCGCAATCGCCGGAGCTGCGAGGTAAACTATACCGAAGTGGCCGGCCGCAGCCGCCATGGTGCCACGGATCAGCAAGAGTCAATAACTGTATACGGCATCAGTCTAGCCCACTGCTACTACCGGCGGATTGGGTGTGATCTTTACTGTTATGCCGGTCCCAGGAGGTGGCGTCCAATTACCGGGCTCTGGCTGGCCTTCCCAATTAGCCCAAGCCTCAGCACCGTACGGTAGTTGCAGATCATATCGCTCCTCGCAGTCACCGTTTCCGAACTTCTTCAGCGCCTTTTTGAGGGCGTTTTGCGCCTGCCTAAAGGCCTCCTGGTGGCCCGACACGGAGTTTTTGCCGTACAGGGGAAGCTTATTGACGTCCGCCGTGGTGGCTAGCCAGCGCTTAATCAGCACCCCAACCTGCCCATTGATCTGCGCCAGCCACCCCTGACATGCTTGAAGACCGGAATCGTCCGTCATGAGCGCGAAGCTGATCGTGCGTTCACCCGCCGGCGTCGCACACAGACCGCTGGGATCCGAGTTAGTCAATGGGTCGTCGGCGGCGTATCCGTAGTCGTCAAGAGTCGCCGCTACCGCAGGATCAACCGAGATGAACTGGCCTGTCGCCGGGTCGTACCATCTCGCTTGCATGTAGATGAGGCCGCTTGTGGGGTCGGTGTATTGGCCGGCGTAGAGGAGGTTGGTGGTGGCGGTGCCGCTGGCGATGGTTGGTGTGCCGTAGGGGGTGTAGTTGATTGTTTCGATGCTGTCGCCGTCGGCGTTGGTGAGTTGGCGGGTTGAGCCGAGTTGGTCGTGGTGGTAGTAGACGGGGGTGTCGTCGCTACCGATCTGCTCGAGCGGAAGGTTGCCGGGTCCGTAGATGATGCGGGTCGAGCCGTCTTTGATCAGGAGCGGGATGCTGGCTGTGGGGTCCCAGGTGAGCTGGGTGGTGGTGCCGGTGTTGGTGCTGCTTTGTAGTAGACCGTTGCCGTCGTATTGGTAGGCGAGGTCGAGGCTGCTCGGGCCGCCGGTGTTGGCGGTGAGGTTGCCGGCCTGATCCCAGGCGTAGCTGGTTGTGTCGCTGCCGCTGGTTTGGCTTGTGCGTTGGCCGAGGGTGTTGTAGTCGTAGCTGCCGGCGGGGCCTGAGGTGAGCTGGTCGGCGTTGTCGTAGGCGAGCGGCGTGCCGCCGCCGTCGATCGTGGTTGGGTTGCCGTCTGGGTCGTAGGCGTAGCTGCTCGTGTTGTCGGCGACGAGGTGATCGAGGCTGTTGTAACCGTAGGTTTGCGTGCTATCGCCGAGGCCCGTGGAAGTCTCTTGCGTGAGGTTACTGTCCGAGTCGTAGGTGTCGTTGAGGCTCGCTAGCGTCGCTCCGTTGGCGGTGGTCGAGCTCGACGCGAGCCCGTCTTGGTCGTCGTAGGTGTAGTTGTCTTTGCCTGCGGAGCCGGCGAAGGTTGTGCTGGTCAGGTTGCCGTCGGCGTCGTAGCTGAAGGTCGTTGTGTTGTCGAGCCAGTCTTCGACGGTCTGGAGCTGGTTGGCGTCGTCGAAGGTGCGGGTGACGACCTCGTCTCCGGGGTAGGTGATCGCGGTGTTGTTGTCTGCGAGGTCGTAGGCGTAGTCGGTGATGTCGCCGTTGCCGTCATCGATTGCGGTCAGGCGTCCGAACGCGTCGTAGCCGTAGGTGGTCGTGCCGGTCGCGTCGGTCATGGTGCCGACCTCGCCTAGACCGTTGTAGTCGCCATAGGACACGCCGTGCGTGGTGCCATCAGAGTAGTCAACCGTCTCTAGCTCGTTGTCTGCGTCGTACGTAAAGGTAGCCGTGCGATCCTCTGGGTCCTTGACGGTTAGAAGGTTCCCAACACCGTCGTAGGTGTAGAACGTCTCATTACTATCCGCATCCGTACTCGTCTTGCGCTGCTTGAGCGCGTTGTAGGTGTAGGTCGTCGCATGCCCTCGACCCCCGGTCTGGGTCAGGATGTTGCCATCGTCATCATAGGTCGCAGTAGTCGTCGTGCCGTCCGGCTCAGTGGTCTCGGTGAGTTCGTTGTTTCCGTCGTAGGTGTAGGTCGTCGTCCCGCCGTTGGCGTTGGTGGCCGTAAGCTGGTTGCCGTCAGCGTCGTAGGTGTAGCCGGCGGTCGTGCGTGGTGCGAGGGAGAGGCGGTCGATGATGCTGTCGCCGGTGCTGGTGTTTTCGGCGGCGAGCCAGATGTTGCCGTCGGCGCCTTGGGTGATGCCGGCCATCGTGTCCGAGCCGCCGTCGACCGGGTACTCGGTGACCCGCCCGGTCGCCGGGTCGAGCTGGCCGACCATCCCGTTGGTGGTGGTCTCGGTGAACCAGATGCTGCCGTCGGTGGCCAGAGTCAGGCCGTCGATCGCGCTCGCGTCCGCCGGGGCGGGGGTGTAGCTGAAGTCGTGCGAGGCGACGTCGAACGCGCCGATCTCGTTATCACCGGAATCGACGAAGAACACCGTCCCGTCCGTCCCCACACTGGGGTCGAACGCGGTCGTGCCCGGCGAGTTGAGGATCGCGTGGCCGGAGGCCAGCGCGTACTCCGTGACTGTCCCGGAGCTGTCGATCACGCCGATATACGACGTCGACCCGTTCGCGTCCGTGAAATAATCTGTCCCGCCCGCCCCCGCGACGATATCCCACGGATTCCCCGTCGTCGACGCCTCCGAGCTGACCGTCCCAGAGCTCGTGATCGTGGCGATCTTCGAGTTCCCCGTCTCGGTAAACCGCATCGTCCCCGACGGGCCGGCCGCGATCGCCGTCGCCCAGCTATCCGCCGCGACCGTGTAGGGGATCACCGTTCCCGACGGGGTGATCTTCCCGACCGTGTCCGCCCCGGCCGTGAACCAGATGTCGCCGCCCGGACCCGACGCCAACCCAGCCGGATACGAGCTGCTCCCGCCCGTCGAGTACTCCGTCACCGACCCGCCCGGCGTGACCTTCGCAACATTCCCCGCATTGTTCTCCGACACCCACACATTCCCATCCGGACCAGCCACCACCGACGCCGGCGCCGCCCACGCCGACGGCACCGCGTACGAGCCAAGCTCACGGCCCGGCCAGGCGGTGTCAAGCAGCGACAGGGTCGCCGTGACGTTCGTCAGCTCGCCGACCGCGTTGTAGCTGTTAGTCGTCGTGTAGGCCGCCGAGTTCGCGCCCGCGAGGTTGCCCTTTGCGGCGACGGTTGCCGTGCGTTGTCCGGCTGCGTTATACGCGTAGGTCGTCTGGTTGCCGTCGGCATCGGTGACGCTCGTGCGGTCTCCGTAGCTGTCGTACCCGTATGTCGTCGCGTGGACGTCGGGGTCGGTCACCGTGGTGACGGCGCCGGGGTCGCTCTCGTCGTCATACGCGTAGGTCGTGGTCTGGGTGTGCGTGTCGTCTAGTGGGCGCGACACCTCGGTCAGCTTGTCGTCGGTGTAGGTGTAGGTCGTCGTGAGGTTTGTCGGGTCCGTCATCGACCGGACGTTGTCGTCGGCGTCGTAGGTCCACGTGGTCGTCCTCCCGAGCGGGTCGGTCTCGCTCAGCTTGTTCCCTGACGAGTCATAGGTGTAATAGGTCGTGTTCCCGTTTGCGTCCGTGATCGATGCGGGATCGAGGTTGTCGTCGTAGACATAGGTCGTCGTCGCGGGATGCGCGCTACCAACGCCCTCGACGATGCCGGTCGGCTCCATCTCTTCGTTGAAGTACTCGTCCGTGACGTTGTCGTCCGGGTCGGTGATCACTGTCTCCCCCGGGTAGGGGTACGACCATGTCCACTCGCGGTCGCCCGGCTGGGTCTGCGTCGTCACGCGGTTGGAATCGTCGTAGGTGTTCGTCGTCTCGTTGCCATCAGGGTCGGTCATCGACATCATCTGATTCGAACCGTCGTACCCGAACAACCAGCTGCCGCCGGTTACGGTCGTGACGCTGGTGAGATCGCCGCCGGTGTAGCTGTAGCTGACCGTGCGGCCTGCGGAATCATCGGCACCAGAAACGGTCCCGTCCTCGTTGTAGGTCAGGCTGATCGAGCGGCCGCCGGCGTCAGTGATCTGCGTGAGCTCGTCGCCGGTGTATGTGAGCGAAGTGATGTTGCCGTAGCGATCGGTCTCGCTGACCAGCTGCCCTGACGAGTTGAAATCGTAGGAGTCCTGCGTCGGCAGCGTAAAGGTGTAGCTGCCGTCCTCATTCGCGACCAGCGTCGCGTTGATGCCAGGAGACGGCACGAGACCCGACTCCGTGACCGAGAAAGGAAGCTGGCTGCCGTCGGCCTGCACGACCGTGTCGGTCTCAGTGTCCTCGTCGATCACCAGATGATCGCTGTAGGACGAGCTCCAGCCGTAGCCGAACATCCCAGCGCTATCCGCTGCCGCCGCGGCCTGCGAGTTGTAGGTCCGCGTCAACGCAATCCCGCTGCCGCGGCCCGGCAGGCTCAAATCAGTTTGCGACTCATAGAAGTTTCCTGTGGCGCAGTCGACAGGATCTGCAATTGAGCACTTCGCGAGGTTTCGCTCTGCAGCGTTACCGCCGCCTAGGAACTGTGCGCGAATCACCGGCGCTACGAGCTCGAAGGTCCTCGCGACACCGCCGCCGGCGACGGCGATAGTTGAGCCGCTGATGGCGACAGACAACATGCCCCCGGGGACGCCATCGGGCAGTTCGGTGAGCGTGTTTGTCTGGGTCGTCAAGTCGCTCCAGCCGTCCACGGGCTCGTCCCAGACGTAGACCTCGCCTGCGTCAGTGACGCCATCGACGGTCGCGAAAGGCGCCGAGGCCACGATCTTGGAGCCAGAGATGGCGATGTCGCCGAGGAAGGCGGAGCCGCTGCCGCTATCGGAGAGCTGAGCCGTCTCGGTCGAGTCGACCCAGCCGCCGTCCGGCATCGCATACACGTACACCGTGTTGTTGGCGTACCCCGTGGCGGCGATAGTGTCATCGCCGGCGGCCACGAACCCACTTAGCTCGCCGCTGTCGCTCGTGGTCAGTACCGTCGTTGGAGCTTCCGACGCCCAGCCACCACCAGGTGCTGTGTACTCGTCGATCTCGTCACTGTCGTCGTAGCCGCCGACGACTGCCACCGTCGTCCCGTCGATCGCGACGCCGGTGCCGAGATCGACGACCGACCCGGTGTTGTAGAGCCGAGCATTCTCGGTCTCCGAGGCCCAACCGCCGCCGGGCTTGACGAACACGTACGCACTACCAGCTGTAGGGGAGGAGCCGGTCGCCGGCGCCGTCGGATCGCCGCCGACGACGGTGTTGTCGCTGATTGCGACCGAGTCGCCGAGGAACCCGTAGCCGGTTCCGTCGGATTCTGTCAGTGTAGCCGTGGCGCTTTCGTCAGCCCAGCCATCCCCTGGTTCGGTGTAGACGAACAACGCACCATAGTGACCGTCGATGTCGGTGTTGGGTTCGCCCACGACAATCGTCGAACCCGAAATGGCTACTGCGCCCGCGCCGCTTCCGAGGCCGAGTGGAAAGTCATCGACCGGCGCCAAGAGGTCCGCCACCACGGAAGCGCGCGCCCACCCGGCCGTCGGCTTCGTCAACACGTAGCCAATAGGCTCGGAGCCGTCGGGATCCACGCCTGGGGCCGTCAAGCCGACGACCATCGTGTCGCCGCTGAGTGCCACCTGCGACCACTCATAGCCACCGTGCACGCTCGTGTCGATGTACGGATCTACGTCGAGTGGAAAGACCGCGTGCGCCGCGTCTACCGTTATCACGATCTGCCCCCGACGGACCGTCATCTTGGCAGCGAGTGGCTTCCCGGTCGCGTCATGCACCGCAAGATCGTTGTAATACGCCACCGCTCGGCCGGCGCTGCCCATGAACGCTACGGCGCCGCTATCAGTTGAGACAGGACGCACGCCTCCGCTTACCGTGAGCGCCAATGTGAGCCGTCTCGGTGACTGCGGCGAGGGCTTGCTGACAAGGAACGTCTGCTCAAGGCCAGCTGGGCCGTTGATATCGGTTTCGACGACACCCGCATGGCGGTACACGATCCGGTCAGCGCTGACCACGGGGGTCGCGCCACCGGTACGGCGCTCGTGGCCGCCAGCCGCGACGCTAGCCAGCAATAGGCCGACCTGCGATCCATTCGCGTTCACGGTCACTCCACTAGTCCCAAACCACTCGGCGAGATGCTGCGCCTTGTTGGCGGCCGTGATACGGCTTCCCGACGTGTGCAGCCAGTACACCTTCGACGCCTCGCCGAGGGTGGCCGACAGCACGCCTTGCACATCCCGCAGCGCGGCGGCCCGAGTCGAGCGACTCTCGCGGTGATTGGCGTGCTCCCCGGCGACGGGGTGTAGGGACCTCTTGTGTGTGACGGTCAGAGCCGCGTCCGAGTGGGACGCCCGGATGGCTTCGCCATGACCGCGTACGCCCACGATACCGAGCGTGGCACGCGTCTCGCGCCGGGGCCGCCTGGAGAGGCCCACGCCAACATGGCTAGACAAGCTCCACGGGCTCGAGGCCACCAACGACCGAGCACTGCCAGTCACAGGATCGGGCGGCCGAGCTTCGGTCGCGGCAACCACACGCGCTGAGGAGCTGCCCACCGCGGACGACACAGCCCACACACTCATCATGAGGCCACTAACGCTGAGAGCCAACCCCACCAGCAAGCGGCGCGTGCCACCCATATCTCTCCTCCTCGTCGCGACTCAAAATGCCGAGGCGGCCCCGCCAGGTCGCTAACGATCAAGCTAGACCTGCGCCACACCCAACGCAAGTCACATCAACACACGGCCCTCGTCGCACTGACCGTCACGCCGTTCGTTTAGGGTTCACTCGCTGCTCACACACATAGAGGACTACTCGCAAAAGACTGTAGACACCAGTCCACACGCGCGAGCTTTTGAAATTGCGCGGTTTGCAGCACGGCGGCCCAGAAGCCGAACATCAAGGAAGGCACGTACGGGCAGCGCCCGCGGCAAGGCCGCGTGCAACGAGCGAGCACTACGAAGCCTGTGGCCGTCATGTGGACGCAATACCCATGGCGCGATAGCGCTAGCAACGCGTCACGACGCTTCGGCGTCACCGGGATCGGGGGCGCGAGTCAGACGTCTTGGTTCCGTCGGCCGCCTCCCGCAGCGGTTGTCGTAGATCTGGACATCCGTGTTAAAAACCCACCGCGCCGCGCCGCATGCCCATGGCCTCCCCGGAAAGCTGAGCCCAGCACGACCGCCGCACAGCCAGAACGCCTGCTTCGCCGCTCCGGGAGCCGTGTTCGAGAAGGCGTGAGCGCTCCGCCCTAGCCGTAGAAGTCGTCCCGACTCAGAATCGGCTCGCGATTCTGTTTGCGCCAGCTCGTCCTATCTTCGCCTTTGGGTTGGCGTTGATCCAGCCTTGTTTGACGGCAACGCCGAGCAACGCGGCAAGGACGTCGCGGTGCGCGCGTCTGCGGCGCAGCCGGCGACGACAGCAGCCCGCGCTCGCCAGCTCCGTCGCTCAACGATCCACCCGCTCGCAGCGGAGGTCAGACGCCCTGTTCCTCGCGCCGCGACGTACACGATGCTCTCCAAGCGGACGACGCGGGCATGCGCCTTGACGGCGATGCTTCCAAAAGTGCCTGGCAGCTCACTCGCCAGACACTTAGCCTCGGCCTTCGTCACCCCCTGGTCGCCCTGCTGCCCGGCGGGCGACCAGTCCAGCGTTCTATTCGGCCGCGCTCGACGTCGTGGCCGTCCTGCCACATGCGCAAGGGCACGTTGCTGGCCGAGCACGCGCTCGGCTCGAAAGCCTGCGAGGTACTCGCGTAGACGAAGATGTCGGCTACGGTCGAGGTTCAGCCCTCGCTCGGCCGTTCCCTGCGAGAGCCAGCCTCGGCTCCGTCTGAGAGCATTTGCCGCGAGGCCGGGCGAGCTCCGCTGGGCCGATCGTAACGAGGAGCCCAGCAACCATCTCCCGCGCGTCCTTCGTCGTCAGGTGGTCGCTCGTCGGCGCAAACCCTGCAGCGACTGTGGCAGTGACAGGACCTCTCGAGCACGCGCTAACGGACGGCCTCACGCTGATCCGCAGGCAGCCCGTCCAGCCACTCCTCCACGACGGACGCGACATTGCGGCTGATCTGCGACCGCTGAGCCTCAGGCTCTGATCCCGACCCGTTCACGCGCGCTCGCCTCGACACGGCAGCGGCGCAAGCTCGACCCGAGCGCGTTGCGGGCAATCCTGAACAACCAGAGGCGAGCCGCACCGCGGGCGGATCGAACCGGGCGCGCGACTCAAATGCCGCCGCAAAGGTCTCGGCCATCACGTCCGCCGCCAATCCAGTGCTTCCGGCCACGCGACCCACGAACGCGAGCACGGGCCGCTCGTGCCGGTGGTAGAACGCTGCACGCGAGCGGATCAACCCCTGCTCCGGCCAGCAACTCACCGTCGCTGCGCTCATCCCACACGCACATAGACCAGTATTAGCGCGCGGCACGCATAATGTGACAGGGCCCCGCGCGCCGCTCGCCAGGGCTCTGGCGTGCTGGAAAGGGGCCGCGGGAATGTGTTAGAGGCGGGGGTCGATGGGTTCGCTTTCGAGTGCGAGGACGGCGAAGACGCATTCGTGGATGCGGTGGAGCGGTTCGTGGCGAACGAGTCGTTCGAGAGCTTCGACGCCGAGTGCGAATTCTTTGATCGCGAGGGCTCGTTTGCGTGCGAGTCCGCGATCGCGGAGCCGGTCGATCTGGGCGGGGTCGGTGTATTCGGGGCCGTAGATGATGCGTAGATACTCCGGCCCGCGGCATTTGATTCCGGGTTGGAGGATGCCGCGTTTGCCGTGCGCGAGGAAGGACAGTGGCTTGACGACCATGCCTTCGCCACCGCTGGCCGTGAGTTCGTACCACCAGTCGATCGCGGCGGTTTGGCTGGTGCTGTCGGTGAGGTCGACAATCTTGCGGCCGGTGGCGGTGATCCAGTCGGGGTCTTGGGCGCTGAGACGGTCAAGGTGTTCGAGGTGCCAGGTGTGTGGGCGCTCGATATTGACGCCGGCTTCTCCGGCAAGGATGTGAAAGGGCGCGATCTTCAGGTGACCCGGGTCGTCTACCGTCCAGCAGTAGGCGCGGTAGGCGTCGGTGTAATGGTCGATGTATCCGCGGCGGGTGTGTTCGTGTGCGAGCAGGGCGGTCACATCCATGCCTCGATCGTCGGCGCGCTCGAGCGCTGCGATGGATGCGTCGAGGCTTGAGCGGGCGGCGGATCCGACGGCTGCGTATTGGCGTTGGATCAGCTCGATGGCTTTGACCGACCATGGCATGAGCTCGCAGTCGAGCAGCAGCCAGCCTGTCGAGAGCGCGTCCCAGAGTCCGGCGCTGTCGACGCCGGCGCGGAGGCGATCTACGACGGCTGTGATCCACGTGGCGTCGTTGAAGAATGGTCGGCCGGTGCGCGTGTAGATCGTGCCCAGGTCTCCTGTGTCGATGCCGAAGCGTGCGCGTGCGGTCGCCTCGTCGCGGCAGATCAGCGCGAGCGCGCGTGATCCCATGTGTTTCTCCTCGCAGACGACGTGAGGCACGCCGGCTGAGCGGTACTCGGCGAATGCGTCCTCGGGATGTTCCAAGAGCCCGGGGCGCTTCGAGGTGGCGGTCGGTGCCATCGTGGGGGGGAGGTAGACGAGCCAGCGGGGGTCAGCTGCGAAGCGGCCCATGACCTCGAGCGCGGCGGCTGCGTTTTCCTCGCGCACCGTGACGGTCCGCGCTAGGCGCGTGCCGACGATCCGTTTGCCGGCGACGTCATCGAGGTCGAGCAAGTGTGGCGGACGCATCTCGTGCGCCGGGGCCGGTTCTTCCTCGTCGCGGAACGGTTTCGCCGGCTCGTAGTAGGTGCGCTGTGCGGGGACGGAGACGAGTTCGCGCTCGGGCCAGCGCAGCGCGGTGAGCTTGCCGCCGAAGACGCAGCCGGTGTCAATGTTGATCGTGTTGTTCAGCCACTCGGCCTCGGCGGTCGGCGTGTGCCCGTAGACGACTGCCGCTTTGCCGCGGTAGTCCTTCGCCCATTCGCCGCGCACCGGGAGGCCGAACTCGTCGGTCTCGCCGGTCGTGTCGCCGAACAGCGCGAACTCGCGAACGCGACCAGACGCGCGTCCCTGATATCGCTCCTTCATGCCCGCGTGGGCGACGACGAGCTCGCCGTCATCGAGGATGCAATGGCTGACGAGACCGTCGAGAAACCGCTTCGCTTGGTCGCGGAACTCGTCGCTCTCGGGTTCGAGCTGGGCGAGTGTTTCAGCGAGCCCGTGCGTGATTTGCACGTCGCGGCCGTTCAGTTTGCGCACGAGCTTCGCGTCGTGGTTGCCCGGCAGGCAGATCGCGGTTCCCTGCTCGACCATCCCCATCACGAGCTTGAGCACACCCGGGCTATCTGGTCCCCTGTCGACGTAGTCACCGACGAACACCACCCTACGACCGTCGGGCGGCGTGACAGTGACCGCTTCGCCAGCTTCGGTGATCTCGTAGCCCAGCCGCCGGAGCAATCCGAGCGTTTCGCTAAGACAGCCGTGGATATCGCCGATCACGTCGAACGGGCCGCGGTCCTCCGAGCGGTCAGTCCACAACCGCGTGCGCGTGATCGTGGCAGCGTCGACCTCCTCGGGGCTGTGCAGCACGAACATTCGCCGAAATCCCTCGCGTTGCAGGCCCTTCAGCGAGCGGCGGAGATTCGCGCGTTGCTGGCGGATGACATGCGGCCCAAACTGTCGGTCAGCGCGCGTCCGGTTACGCTCCTGGCAGAGCCCTTCGGGCATGTCGAGCACAATGGCGACGGGAAAGAGATCATGCTCCCGCGCGAGCTCGAGCAGCGGCTTACGCGACTCGCGTTGCACGTTCGTCGCATCCACAACCGTCAGATGTCTCGCCGCGAGGCGACGCGAGGCGATGAAGTGCAACACCGCGAACGCGTCGTTGGTCGCTGACTGATCGTTGCTGTCATCGCTCACCAAGCCGCGACAGAAATCAGACGACAGAACCTCGGTCGGCTTGAAGTGCACGGCCGCGAACGAACTCTTGCCACAGCCACTCGGACCGATCAGCACAACGAGCGACGGATCCGGAATATCGATCTTCACCGCGAGAACACCGCCATCTGCGTCGGCGGACCAACGTCCGGATCGTCGGGCCCGACCGAGAGAAACCGCGCGCTGTAGCCAAACCGCTCGCACACCCCGGCGGCCCAGTCGGCGAGTTGCCCCCGACCCCATTCGAACCGGTGATCGGGATGGCGACGCTCGCCAGCCGGCAGCGTTTCCCACCGCACGTTGTAATCGGCGTTTGGCGTCGTGATCACCACCGTCCCTGGCCGGGCGCTGCCGAACACGTTCTGCTCGAGCGCCGCGAGACGCAACGGGTCAAGATGCTCAATGACCTCGACCAACACCGCAGCGTCGTAGCCAACAAGACGCGTGTCGCGATAGGTCAGCGCACTCTGAAACAACCGGATGCGCTCGCGCTTGCCCTCAGGCAGACGATCAAGACGCAGGCGACGAGCCGCAGCCTCCAGCGACCGCGTCGAAATATCCACACCCACGAGCTCCTCAAACGACCCGTCGCGCAGCAACAGCGCGATCAGCTCCCCGCTCCCGCAGCCGAGATCAAGCACACGACGCGCACTCGCCGCCTTGAGCACCGCTACGACGCTCCCGAGGCGCTGATCCTGCAACCGCACCGCCTCCTCGAGAACCTCCTCCACAACAGGCACGTCCGGATCTGGCGGGACGTCTTCCTCCGCAAGCTGCGAGAGCGCGTCACGCCACAAATACCCCTGATGCATGAGGTAGCGGCGGCTGATCAGCTCGCGCTCGGGATGCGAGGACAACCAACCCTCACCATGACGCAACAGCTTCGCGATCTCATCATCACTGACCCAATAGTGCTTCTCATCGTCGAGCACCGGCAACAGCACGTACAGGTGCGTCAGCAGCTGCGAAAGGCGAACAAGACCCGACAAGCGCAGCGAGACGTGCCGGCCAGCCCCCCACTGCGGAAAGCGCGGATCGAGCTCAAGCGGGGATACCTCGACCGTGTAGCCGAGCGGCTCGAACAGACGCCGGACGACCGATTCGCCACCGCGCGCTGGCACCGCAGGCAACTCTGCCGACAACGGGATCGCGGTCACCGCGAGCTCCGGACGAGCCTCGCACGCCCCGCGCATCGCGCTTCCAAAGACCCTCACGAGCGCCACGCTCAAGAACGACGACGCCACATAAGGCCGGTCGTTGACGTAATCAAAAATGCGCCGCGCACCGTCGCCGCGCGCCCGCCGGACCAACCCAACCGGATCGATCTCCATCAGCAACGTAACGCTACAACGCTCATCGCTTGCCTCCGGAAAGAACACCACGGCCTCCCCGAACGGCAGCGAGAAACGCTGCACACGATCCGGATGCTTATGCAGCAGGAAACCGAGATCACCGGCCGGCCGATGCGTCGTCGTCAGATTCAGCAACACCTACGGAGCGTATCGGCGTCCGCGCCGCACAAGCCGACCCCAACAACAACAACCACCCGGGCTTCGAAACCCGAAACGTGCCCGGCGTGATCGGTGGCGCCTGCTCGTTGGCACCAGCGTGGGCGGGGGAGTTCCGCGGATGCGGGGATCATGGGTGCGTGTCGGCTGCGGACCGCGTTGATGCTCTCGGCGTTGTCGATGCCCTGGAGATAGATCGATGTGATGCCGAGGTTGGCGTGTCCAAGCTGGCGCTGGATCACGACCAGCGGGACGCCTTCGTGAGCCATCTCTACCGCGTGGGCGTGACGCAGCTGGTGCGGCGCGAACCGCCGCCTAACACCCGCGTCTGTCGCGGCTCTGCGTAGCTGAACGCCGACCGCGGCCGCAGACCACGGCCTTCCGTGCGCCGGTCCGTGGACGATGCAGAAAAGAGCGCGCCCACCGGCATCTGCTCGCGAAGTTCTTCGCGGAGAGGCGCTCTGACCTGAGCTGGGACTGGAGCGGGTAGCACGAGGTCGTACTAGGCACGGGCCGCAGCGCAGACAACTTGGTCTGGCCAGTGGACGGTTTGGGTCAGCGTCGGCCTGCCGAGCCGCGCTGCAGCACTCAGGAACAGAAATAGAGTGCCCTGCTCTGTCGCGCCGGGCAGTAGCGCACCGTCAACCTTGCACAGCCGTCGGAGGCGGACGGCTTCACGCCACGCGGGCTCGTTGCCGCGCCCACGTCGCAGCTGCTCCGCAGCGTCCTTCAGCTCGCACATCTCGACCCGATAGTCGGGTCCGTAGAAGGCTTCGCTTTGAACGCGGTAGACGAAAAACGTTACGCCCCCAAGATCGCTAAGGCCGCGTGGGTGTCGCGAGTAAACGCTCCTCGCCAGCGCCGAGCCGCGGTCAGCTATCGACGCGCACGCATCCGCCAGCGTCGAGAAGATTGGCGTCATGTAGGCGGCGTTCAGGCACCCCGGGGCACAGTCCAGCCACCATCCCGCCCGGTCGAGCCCGCGGTAATCGCTGATTGCGAAACCATCAACGTACAACCACGACAAGCTCGGGGGCAACCCCGGCGGGACAGTCTGAACATCCAGGACGCTCATAACGGCATGAGTTCACCTCTCCTTCTGTCCCGTCATCCTAACAGCATCGAAACGTCTCTGCAACAGGCGCCGCAATGTCTTGCTTCCAGCGTCGCCGTACGCTACGGTACGTCCACGGTACACCCCCACGGGAGGTTTCTGATGAAGCGAATCGTCTACCACAATGATCGTGCAGAGGTCGAGCCGCGCCGGCGACGGGCTTCGCTTAGGTGCGGGGTCACCGGTGACTGAGCGTGCCGTTGCGGAACTATCCGAGTCCGAGCAAAACGAGCTCCTCGCTGATCGTGAAGCATTCGCCGAGCATTTGGCGAGTGCGTTCGATCTCCTCGAGATCCTCGAGCTGATGCAGCTTCTGGGTCTGCGCCACAGCGACCTCGCTCTTGCGCTCGGGGTGCATCCACGCACCGTGCGTGCCTGGCTCGACGAAACGGACGAACGGGATCCCAACCGTCAACGCGACGCGATTCTCTCGCTGAAAGCACTCGTGCTGTTTCTGTTGCGACGCGGCATTTTAAACCCGCGCCAGCTTGCGCTGTGGCTCGTTGAGCCACACGAACGGCTGGAATTCCGCCGACCACTGGCGGTGCTCGCGGAAGGCGGGCTCAATGAAGTTGTGAGCGCGAGCGCCGCGTTTGTGCGACCTGAAACACCTCGGCGGCTAGGAGCAACGACCCGCGATTCGCCAGCGAAGCGTGCCGTGGCCGCCGGTGCAGCAGGGCGGGATGCATCCCGCCCTTCGTAAGGGTCGTGGGCTCGGGCGAGCCACGCTGCCGAGATGGGCAGCGTGGCTCGCACTGGCGACCCTCGCGAGCGCAATCCTCGCTACGGGCCTGCTGATTTACGTGCCGAGAGCAAGCGTGTCGCCGACGGTCAAGGCTCCTGAAAGCGACCGCCTGCAGGCCGAAGCGGCAATCCGAAGCACGATTCTGCAGGCTCTCGCTGGAGTTGTAGTCATCATCGGGCTCGGTTTTACCGCCCGGACCGTGTACGTCTCGCGCGAAACGCACCTTACGGACCGGCTAACGACGGCCGTCGACCAACTCGGCCACGCCGATCCGTCGGTGCGCCTAGGCGGTATCTATGCCTTGCAGCGCCTCGCGCGAAATTCGCCACGAGACCGCGCGGTTGTCGCCAACGTGCTCGAGGGATACCTCCGCGTCCACGCCTCCGGCACGCTCCCACTCCCACCACCAACGACGCTCGCCCCCGACATCCAGATCGCACTGTCGGTCCTCATCACGTTGCCGACATGAGAACCCTCGACCTGCGACGTCTCAGCTTTCCGGCAGCGATGCTCACCGGAGCTGATCTGCGGAACGTCAGGCTTGACGCGGCCCAACTACCGGGCGCGAATCTACAAGACGCACATCTCGAGGGCGTGTCGATGAACGATGCCGTGCTGGACGGCGCTAGTTTGGACGGAGCCCACATGAACGGAACCAGCTTGCAGCGCGCCAGTTTGCGCGACGCGTCGCTGAATAGCGCTCGCCTTAACAACGCAGACATGCGACAGACTAACCTGCAAGACGCTGAACTGACCAACGCGCTACTGGAGCACGTATATCTCTCCGAGAGCGATCTGTGCGGCGCGCGTTGCTCTCTAGCTATCTTCACCGGGGCATATCTCGACTACTGCGATCTTGGGAACGCCGACCTCACGGGCGCCGATTTACAAGACGTCGACCTGACCGGCGCCAGTCTTGAAAAGGCGGACTTGACGGTCGCAAACCTGTCCGGGGCCAATCTTTCCGCCGCGAATCTCGTCGGCGCGATCCTCGATCGAGCGGTGCTCGTCGACGCCGATCTGTCAACAGCGGATCTGGCCGGCGCGATCCTTCGCGGTGCCGATGCGACTGGAGCCCTCCTCGAAGGCGCCGATCTCAGTGGTGCCAACCTGGAGAACGCTAATTTCACGCGCGCCAACCTCTCCGGAGCGAATCTGTCTGGGGCGAATTTGACCGGCGCGATCCTCCAGAACGCTGATCTTGCTGGAGCGATCCTTGCCGGCGCCGATGCGCGTAACGCCGATCTCGTAATTCCGACGCCGGTCCCGGATCCGGACGGGCCTGAACCCTGAGCGCGAGCCACGCCCACCTCGCGGCGAGGCTAGCTGATGCGTGGGCGGCGGTGCGTGGTAGTTCCTCGTCGGTGACGCTCAGTTCGGTTGGGCGATGTCGGCGCGAGCGCAGATGAGCCAGCAGCAAAACGTGCCACTCACCGCGAGTCGTCTAGCACCCGGACAGGATTTGAACGTCCCTACTACTGCGCGAGGACGGTGGGCTTGCGACTGCGGTGGCTGGTCAGCGGCTTCATCCGGATAGCGCCCAGATTGCCCGCCGAAGATCGTTTAAGGACAACGGTGGGGCCCGTAGCCAGCCGAAATCAGCCTAACCCGCTCCCTGACCCGCGTGCCGTAAGATGGGCATTTGCAGCCAAATGCGTGCGTTTTCGTAAACAGACGTATCGCTTTGTAAGCGACAGCTCAGGTGCTCGAGCCCTCTTCCTCGGTTCCTGCGGAGTCTCTGCCCAGTCGGTTGGGCTGGCAGCCGCAGCCGGGTCGCCCAACCGCCCTCGCAGGGTCACCGGCTTTGGAGGAAGGACGGGTCCCGACCGGCGACCGCCGATCAAGCCTGCCCGTATCGCCCGACGAGCGCTCAGCTTTCTGGCGGGTGGTAGCCCTTGTCGCGCCTGTGGAGCTTCCCGTCCCTTTCGAGATTCGGAAGGACGCGGTAGAGGTAGTTCGGCTTAATCTTCATCCGCTTCGCCAGCTCCGCGACCGTAATCCCGGGCTGCTTCTGCACATGCACCAGCACCTCTTGCGCCCGACCGCCAGTGCCGCGAGGACGCCCCGGACCCCTGGCCGGAGTACTGCCCTTGGCAGTCCGCGAACGCTTCGCTGCGCTTCCCGCAGTCCCCGCTGCTCGCTTTCCCACACCCTCCAACGCATCAAGCGCCTTCTGGGCGCGACGGCTTGCGTTGGCCCCGGCGCGACGGTTTGAAGTGGCCCCGTCTCGCGTCGGTTGTTGTTGGTGTTGATGTTGCCTGATGTGGTGCGCGGCCGTCGTCGCGGAGCCGGAGCCC
>Ga0182024_10012332_pt1 | contig 16931 bp, 6 predicted proteins | sample P32metaG_FD_120480 | JGI IMG/M metagenome (GOLD analysis project Ga0182024, IMG submission 120480) | Permafrost microbial communities from Stordalen Mire, Sweden - P3-2 metaG (Illumina Assembly) | ecosystem: Environmental > Terrestrial > Soil > Wetlands > Permafrost | place: Sweden: Stordalen...
ACAAGAGGGCAGGTCTACACTACATCGCTATTTTCGATACCCGCCGTTGTAGGCGCAGGGTTTGCTATCCTTTATCGGCCGAAAAACTTTTGAATCACCGTCGCCATGACGAACTTCGGCTAGATTTACACAACTCAACGCCGGGAATCCCAGCCAGATTCAGAGCAACCGCATGGTAGGGCGCGGCTACACTCGCGAAGGCGACGCTGAGGTAGCGGCGGGGCGCGGGTCCAGGCGGGTGTGCGGGACCATCGGCGGCAGGGGGTCTGCAACGTCGGCGGGGAACGGAAATTCGGATATCCGGCGGTTGGGGTTCTGGGCGATCTCCATCAGCAGATTCCGGAACTGGCCGATCAGCAGGCTGATCGTTTCGCCGTCGTATAGATCGTAATTGTATTCGCACGAAAGCCGCCAGCCGTCGGATCGCCGGACCATGAAGAAGTTCAAATCGTAAATCGCGCCCGGAGACTTGGAGGGCATCGGCTCCATGGTCAGGCCGCCGAATTCCAGCGGCTTCACGAAATCGCGCTGATAAATGAAGTTGATACTGTACAGCGTGGGCCGGGATGGATCGCGCTTAGGGCGCGCGGCTTCGACCACCTGCGAGAAGTGCAAGTCCTGGTGAGCCAGGCCCGCCTCAAATGTTTCGCGAACACGATCGAGCAGCTCGGCGAAGGTGGGATCGCCGGCCAGGCTGGTGCGCAGCACGATGGTGTTGATAAACAATCCGAACATCGGTTCGAGCTCCATGCGGTCACGCCCTGCGAGCAACGTGCCGATGTAGATATCGGCCTGGCGCGCGTGGTGGCCGATCAGCATATTGAGAGCGGCAACGGCGGCGAGATACAGAGTGCATTCATGCTGGTGGGAAAATTCCTCGAGGGTTGAGGTTAACGCCACCGGCAAAACGGTGGAAAGAATGTACCCGTTGTTGGTCTTCACCGGCGGACGGGGATGATTGGGAGGTATCTCCAGCACCGGGAGATTCGCGAGCTGCTGCTTCCAGTAGGTTTTGTCTTCTTCAGTGGCGGCCAGCTTGGCGCACTCGGCCTGCCAAACGGCGTAGTCGGCGAATTGAAACGCAAGATCGGGCAACGCCGGCGCGGCGCCAGTGAGCAAGGCCTGGTAGTTCGCGGCAACTTCGTCGCTGAAAATCCCGATCGACCATCCGTCGGAGACGATGTGGTGCACGGTCATGATCAGGACGTGCTCTTCTTCCGCCAGCCGCAGAATTCGGGCGCGAATCAACGGCCCGGTTCCCAGATCGAACTTGTGCGCGCCTTCGATAATGGTGCGGCGCTCTTCCTCTACGTCCCGTTGCGCCTGCGGCAGACGGCTCAGGTCGTCGCCGGGCAGCGGAATGAGGGCTGAGGCGTGAACGATCTGCATCGGAGCGCGGTCGACCAGCGCGAAGGTAGTTCGCAGAATCTCGTGGCGCCGGGGGAGCTCGTTGATCGCGCGGGCCAGCGTGGGAATATCCAGGCGTCCGCGAATGCGGAAACGTACCGCGATATTCCAGGCGGAGTTACCGCCTTCCATGGAGTGCAACAGCCAGAAAGTTTGCTGCGCGACAGTAGCGGGGAAGCGATACAGCGGCTCGCCCAGGGAGCCGCGCGGCCAATCGCGTTCCTTGGCCGCAACAGGCCTAACGGGTGTGCCGAGTTTATAGATGGAGTTCATGCGCCTTAGCGGTGTTACCTCCGAAAAGTAGTCGTGGGCCGCAGCCGATACTGCTCACGCGAAACCGGAACGATATCCGGGAGCGCCGGCTTCGGCCGCGCGACGGCGCCCGCGTTGACGTTGGTGCCGCCGGTGGTCGTAGCGCCACTCGCGCTGCTGCTGGTGGCGCGTGCTTCCGATGCTGCCGCCAGGGCCGCGACCGTGCGCAGCCGGAATACCTGCGGGGCGGTGATCACAATTCCGGCGCGTCCCGCGCGGGCAATCATCTGAAACATGTGCAGGGAATCGGCGCCAAGGTCAAACAAGCTCGCTTCTACGTTCACCCGATCGAGATGCAGCACTTCACCAGCGATCCCAGCCAATTGCGTCTCCCTCGGCGTGCGGGGAGCCACAAAAGTCTCTCGCGCCGCCAAATGATCGGCATCAGGGGCGGGGAGCGCCTTCCGGTTGATTTTACCATTAGGAGTGCGCGGAAGAGCTGCAAGAAAAACAAAAACGGAAGGAATCATGTACTCCGGCAGCGCGCGTCCCACCAGGTTGCGCAGGTCGCCCACCGCAGGACGGTGCGATTCGTCGACTACCACGTAGGCCACCAGCCGCTTCTGTCCGGGCTCATCTTCGCGCGCCACCACCACCGATTCGCGGATCGGCCCATATTGCGCCAGCACCGCTTCGATCTCGCCCAGCTCGATGCGGAACCCGCGCACCTTCACCTGGTTGTCGAGCCGGCCCAGGAACTCGAAGCTTCCTGAAGCCAGGAAGCGAACCAGATCGCCGGTCTTATACATCCGCTGTCCCGGCACGGAGCTGAAGGTGTCGACTACAAAGCGCTCGGCAGTGAGGTCGGCGCGCTTGTAATAGCCGCGTGCCACGCCGTCGCCGGAGATGTAGAGTTCGCCAGGCACGCCGATCGGCAGGGGAGTGGTGAATTTATCGACGACGTAAAATTGAGTGTTATGGATCGGAGGCCCGATGGTCACCGAACCCGGGCCCGGCTCGACGATCGAGGTAGCCGACCATATCGTGGTTTCGGTGGGGCCATACATATTCCACACCTCACCGCAGCGCTGCAACTGATCCGCTAAGTCGCGCGGCAGAGCTTCGCCGCCGCAGAGGATTTTCAACTTGGGCGTGCCGGTCCATCCCGCTTCGAGCAGCAGGCGCCAGGTGGAAGGCGTTCCCTGCATCACGGTGGCGCCGGACTCGCGGATCCGCGCGAGCAACCGGTCACCGTCGATGGTTTCTTCACGGCTGGCGATGACCACTTGCGCGCCAGTGATCAGTGGCAGGAATAGTTCCAGGCCGGCAATGTCGAACGACAGCGTGGTTACCGCGAGCAGCCGGTCGGCGGCAGCGAGGCCGGGGGCCTGGCGCATTGCGAAAAGCAAGTTCGCCAGATTACGATGGGTAATTTCGACGCCTTTCGGTTTGCCGGTCGATCCGGAAGTGTAAATGATGTAGGCGTCCGAATCCGAGCCGATGGCGACGTTCGGGCTGGTCTTCGCTTCGCGTCCGATCAGATCCCAATCGCTATCCAGAGGGATGACCCGGGTGTTGGAGATCGGCAAGCCCACCGCTAGCCGCGCCTGGGTGAGCAGCACGGCGATGGAAGATTCTTCCATAATGTAAGTGAGGCGCTCGGGCGGATACGCGGGATCGAGCGGCAAATACGCGGCGCCCGCTTTCCAGATTCCCAGCAGGCCCACCATCATTTCCAGCGAACGTTGCACGCACACGCCGACCAGCGAACCGGGCCGCACGCCGAGCTGGATCAAATGACGCGCCAGTTGGTTGGCACGGCGATCGAGCTCGAAGTAAGTGACGGCTTGATTTTCAAAAGACACCGCGATTGCTTCCGGCGTCCGCGCGGTTTGCTCCTCGATGATCTGGTGAACCGGAGTGGTGCGCGGATAGTCGGCGGCGGTCTTGTTGGCGTCGACCACGATTTGGCGGCGCTCGGCCTCGGTGAGCAGCGGGAGGCGATCGACCAATTGGGTGGCGTCAGCGGCGATGGCCCGCAGCAGCGTTTCGTAGTGTCGCAGCCAGCGGCCCAGCGTTTCGCGGTCGAAGAGCTCGGTGTTGTAGTCGCAATCGAGCTGCAGCCCTTGATCGGATTCCCCGACGTTCAAAAACAGATCGAAATTCACCGCAGTCTTGGGGTTGGGATCGACTTCGACATGGAGGCCGGAAAACGCCAGTCCCGCGCCCACTTTCTCGAGATTGAATTGCACTTCGATCAGCGGCAGACGGCTGGGATCGCGGCGAACTTTCAATCTTCTGACCAGCGTGCCGTAAGTGTAGGTCTGATGCTCGTAGGCGTCCAGCACGGTGCGCTTGGTTTGTTTGAGCAGATCGCCGGCGGTCTGGTTTTCGGTGAGGTGCGCGCGGATCGGCAGGAAATTAACGCAATGGCCGACCAGCGTTCCGTCGTCCAACATGGATTGACCAGCGGTGGGAATGCCGATCACGATGTCGTCCTGGCCGCTCAAACGGTGCAGCAGTGCGGTGAAGGAGCCCAGCAGCGTCGAGAAAAGCGTGCAGCCCTGCTTGGCGCCGGCCTGCTTGATCGTTTTGTAGGTCTCGGCGTCGATGCGAGTGCGGTAGGTGGAACCCTGGAAGGTTTTCACCGCGGGATGCGGGCGGTCCGTGGGCAGATCGAGCACCGGCGGAAGCTGCGCGAACTGTTGCATCCAGTAAGATTCGACGCCCGCGAAATCGGCGGTCTCTCGATTGGCGGCCTGGTTTCGCGCGTAGTCTCCGAATTGCACCGGAACCGGCAGATCGACTCGGCTGTGATTGACCCGTGCGGAATACAACTGGCTCAGTTCGTCGAGCAGAACGTTGATGGACCAGCCGTCGCAAACGATGTGATGGCTGGTGAAAACCAAGGCGTGGGATTCGGGCTCCAGGCGGAAGAGCCGCAGCCGTAGCACCGGGCCGTTAACGAGGTCGAACGGCGTGCGCGCTTCGGAATCGATCGCTGATTTCAGCCGGGCATCCCGTTCGGCGGGCGCGAGTGAGGAGAGGTCTGCCAAGGGAACGTCGATATCGGCGCAGGGAGCGAACGCGATTCGCTCGCCGCTGGTGGCGAATGTTGCGCGCAATGCCTGGTGGCGATTGACCAAATCGCGCAGCGAATCGCGAAACGCGGCTTCGTGGAATGGGCCGCGCATCTTCAGCGTGAACGATTCGTTATAGGACGTGGAAGCTTCCGAATCAATCTGCGCCGAGAGGAAAATTTCCAGTTGCGGTTCGGTGAGCGGCGAATCACTCGGGCCCGGGACAGGGGCCGCAGGCTCCTGCTGCGTCACGGGAGCGGACGCCTGCGGCGGCGCTGCCGCTTCCGACGCCGGTGCAGGCGCGCTCGACTCCGCCGCGAAACCAGCCGCGCTCGAAGCAAAAAACTCGACGGCGACAGGCTCGCTAGGAATGTTACGCGGCTCGGAACTCGGCGGCGCTGGAAAGAACCCAGCCTCCTGCATCTCGATGACGCTTTCTTTGAAAACCTGAATGATCCGCTCGATATCCGCGTCGGAATGCGCGGTGGTGAGGAAGCACGGGAAGCCCTCGAGAACGTTCACGCCCTTGAGCCGCAAATAATAGTAGAAGAGGCTGGCGAACCGTTCTTCCGGCGGCACCGCGAAGTAGAAGATGCTGCCGAAATTCTCGAGCCTGGTCGGCGCGTTATTGGCCTCGAGGAATTCGTTGATAGAGCGAACCATCCCGGTGGTGCGCGCGGTAAGGTTCTCCTGCAGCCAAGGACCCTGCTGCTCAAAGTGTTGCAGCACGGCGCGAACCGCAGCCAGTGTCAACGGATGGCGAATAAACGTGCCGGCGAAAAATGTGACGCCGATCTCCGGAAACGAAGCATCGCCGAACTGCCATGCGCCGCCGTCGAGTGCATCCATGTATTCACGCTTCCCGGCGAGCACGCCGACGGGCATACCGCCGGCAAGAACTTTTCCGTAGGTGGCCAAGTCCGCGCGAATTCCAAAGAGCGCCTGGCAGCCGCCCTGATGGACGCGGAAACCGGTGACCACTTCATCGAAAATCAGCGCGGTGCCGGAATTTTCGGTGATGGAGCGAATTTCTTTCAGGAATGCGACGGGTTGCAAGTGTGGATGGCGGCTCTGTACCGGTTCCACCAGCACCGCAGCCAGTTCGTTGGCGTTGGCGCGAATCCATTCCAACGATTCGGACGTGCCGTAATCCAGCACGGTGACGTTGGCGACTTTTTCCTTGGGAATTCCAGGCGCAACCGGCGTTGATTGCGGCACACCCGCTTTCTTGTGACCCTTTACCAGCACTTCATCGGTCTGGCCGTGATAGGCGCCGGCGAATAGCGCGACTTTGTTTCGTCCGGTCACCGTGCGCGCCACGCGAATCGCCGCCATTACCGCTTCCGAGCCGGTATTGCAGAAAGTCATACGCTCGTTGCCGGTCATCTTGCAGAACATCTGCGCCACTTGGCCAGCCAGCGGTGTCTGTGGCCCGATTTCCATGCCTTCGTGGAGCTGCTTTTCGATGGCCGCTTCGACGAAATCGGGGCGATGGCCCAGCATGATCGGGCCGAAACCGTTGAGGATGTCGATGTACTCGTTGCCGTCCACATCGAGCAGTTTCGAACCCTTGGAATGGATGGTGTTGATTGGGTAGACCAATTCCTTCCATTGCTGGCGGAATCCCATCACCACCCGGGGATCGGCGAGTGCGGAGCGATACTGCTCGGTCATGGCTTTGGATTTTGCGGTGCGCTTGGTGTAGCGCTCGACCAGCGATTGCAGTCCCTTTTCCTGTCGCGGCGTCAGATCGAGGGAGATTCCTTTTTGTGGTGGTTTGTAAGGGCCGAAGGGCTTGAATTCTTCCTGGCCGCCATGTGCGTTCGAAGACGCGGTCGCGGAAGTGAGCGCCGGTGCTTTCGGCGCAGCAGGAGCGATAACCGCAGGAGCGATAACCGCCGGTGCGGGCCGGGCAGGGGCGGCGGGCGCCGGCGCGGAAGGTGCAGCGGCAACCGGAGCCGGAGCACTGGGCGCGACGCCGCGAATCGTTTCCAGTTGTCGTGTGAAGAGTTGGTTCATCGCCTGGAGCTGTTCGCGCATCAGGCGTTCTACGGGAGATTCCGACATGTTGATATCTCCATTTTCGCCGGCCGAGACGGGCGGTGTGCCAGCAGCATACACCGGAGCAGCGCCGGTTGGTGCTGCCATCGCCGGTGCGGAAGCGGGTGCCGCGGCCTGGAGCGGCGCGGGAGCCTGCACGGGTTCCTGTAATTGGTCGGCTGGCAGCTTGGAATCGATGTATTCGGAAAGGGCATCCAGAGAGCCGAGGTCACCAAGCAACTGCCGGAACGTAATTTTCAGATCGAATTTGCTCTGCAGTGACTGGGTCACCTGAGTGAGGAAAAGGGAATCGAAGCCCAGCTCGAGGAACGAGGCGGCGCCGTCGGCTTGGGAAGTATCAATGCCGGAAAGGTCCTCAAAAATTTCCGAGAGGATAGCGAGAATTTTCACGGGGCGGCTGGTTGCATTGCTTGCGGCCGCGGGGGTTTCGATTGATGGGCTCACTGGCGATGTGTCCTCCGTAGTGGGCGGTGCGCTGGTCGGTGTGACGCTAGGCTCGGTGAAGATGCTGGGCGCCGCGATGCTTTCGGTGAAGCTGGCTTCGGCCAGGACCGCGGCGGGAATTGTGGTCGCCGCCCGTTTCGCCGCCGCAGACAATTCCAGCCAGTAACGCTTCCGTTCAAACGGATAGGTGGGCAGCGAAACGCGTTGGCGCTGCTCGCCGGCCTGCACCGCGCTCCAATAGGGCTTGCAGCCGGCCAGCCACAACGCGCCCAGCGCGGTAAATAGACCCGCCGCGTCGCCTTCACCGGAAAATCCGTCAGAAAGCGAACTGGCGATGGTGGGCTTGGGGGCATCAACTCCATGTTGGCGCGCGAGGGTGCTCAATACATTTCCTGGGCCCACTTCGAGCAGGGCGGCCGCGGGATTCTTCAGTAGCTCGGTTACCCCGGCTGAAAATTGGACGGATTGGCGGAAGTGCCGCGCCCAGTATGCCGGGTCTGTCGCTTCCGCTTCGGTGATCCACGTTCCGGTTACGCCGGAGACGTACGGAATTCGCGGTGGCTGCAAGTGCGCTTGCGCCGCGCGGGCGGTGAACGGTTCGAGAATCGGGTCCATCATCGCCGAATGAAAGGCGTGAGAGGTGACCAACCGGCGGCAGGGAATTGATTCGCCGGCAAGTTGCTGTTCGAAGGATGTAATTGCATCGAACGGTCCTGCGACCACGCACAGCGTGGGCGCGTTCACCGCCGCCAGGGCCAGTTGACCGTTCATTTGACCATTCAGGCGCGATCGCACGTCCGATTCGCCCAGACGGACCGAGAGCATGCCCCCGGCCGGCAGCGCCTGCATCATGCGCCCGCGCTCGGCAACCAGCGTGAGCGCATCTTCGAGCGAGAAAACTCCGGCCAGCGTGGCGGCGACGAATTCTCCGATGCTGTGACCCAGCATGGCTTGCGGACGTATGCTCCAGCTCAGCCAGAGCTGGGCCAGCGCGTATTCGATCGAGAAAATGGCCGGCTGCGCAATGATCGTATCGGTGACGCGCCGGCGGGCCTGGTCGGAGATTCCCTCGCCGGGATAGAGAAGCTCGCGGAGGTCGGCTTGCAGATACGGCCCCAGAATTTCAGCACAGCGGTCGAGCGCCTTTCGAAATACCGGCTGGGACGCGTAGATTTCCCGCGCCATGTTGGGATATTGCGAGCCTTGTCCAGGGAACAGGAAATACACCGGAGGATTTTCTTCGGGTTTAAGCCGGGTTTGCATGCGCTTGCGATCGCGCTGCGTGAGCGCGGAGATCGCGTCCGGCACATCGCGGGCGACCACCGCACGGCGGCAGGGAAACGCGCGGCGGCCGGATTGCAGCGTCCAGGCGATATCAGCCAGATTGCTTTCGGGATGCGATTGCAGGTGCGCGGCGAGGTTCGCGGTTGTGGCGTCCAGCGCGGATTCGGTTCGCGCGGAAAGCACCAGCAGTTGCACCGGGAACTTCGACGCTGCGGAAGTAATTGCCGGAAATTCTTCCAGCACCACGTGCGCGTTGGTTCCGCCGACGCCGAACGCGCTAACGCCTGCGCGGCGCGGGGCACCGTTGGTTTTCCATTCTTTCGCGGTGGCGTTGACATAAAACGGACTATTGGCAAGGTCGAAATTCGCATTCGGCTTATGGAAGTACAGCGTGGGCGGCATAACCCCGCGCCCCACTATATGCACTGCATGGATCAATCCGGTTACACCGGCGGCGACGTCAAGGTGCCCTACGTTGGCCTTGGCGGTGCCGATCGCGCAAAATTGGTTGTCGTTGGTGCGGATGCGGAACGCCTGGGTCAGTGCTGCGAGCTCGATGGGATCGCCCAAGGGTGTGCCGGTTCCATGGGCTTCGATGTAGCCGACGGTGCGCGGATCGACGTCGCCCGTTTCCTGGGCCATAGCGATCACTCGCGCTTGACCCTCGACGCTGGGCGCAGTGTAGCCGACCTTGGCGGCGCCGTCGTTGTTCACGCCAAATCCGCGGATCGCGGCGTAGATGTGATCGCCGTCGCGCACCGCGTCTTCCATGCGCTTCAGCAGCACCACCGCCACGCCACTGCCGAAAACTGTGCCCTGGGCGTCGACGTCAAACGCGCGGCAATGACCGTCCGGCGAGACCATCCCGCCATCTTGATAGAACGAGCCGCGCTTCTGCGGAAATGTGATGGACGCACCGCCGGCCAGCGCCATGTCGCTCTGATAGGTGAGGATGGACTGGCAAGCCTGGCAGACCGCGAGCAGGGAAGTGGAGCATCCGGCCTGCATGGTGAATGCCGGTCCGCGCAGATTCAGTTTGTAGGAAACGCGCGTCGTCAGGAAATCGAGGTTATTTCCCATCATTTCCGGATAGTTGCCTACCTGGTAGGCGCCGGTGAAGCGGCGAATGAAATCGGGGTCGCTACACAGCCGCGAAAGGAAATAGGTGCTGACGCTGTTGCCCCCGAATACGCCGATCGCGCCCGGATAAGTGAAGGGATCGGTGCCGGAATCTTCCAGTGCATTCCAGCAAGCTTCCAGGAAAAGGCGCTGCTGCGGATCCATCAGCTCGGCTTCGCGAGGATACATGCCGAAAAACTCGGCGTCGAAAAGGTCGACGTCTTCCAGGATCGATCGCGCGCGAACGTAGTTGGGCTGCCGCGAAAGCTCGACCGCGTCGGGCACTTCCAATTCTTCCACGGTGAAATGCGAAATCGATTCGATTCCCGCGAGCTGATTCTTCCAGAATTCAGCCACATTGCGCGCGCCGGGGAACCGGCCGGCCATACCGATGATGGCGACTCCGTCGAGAACCGGATTGCGGATTTCGCTCACGACGGATCACCGCTCCCGCCGCCGCGCTTCTGGCGTTGACGGGCGAACGCATCGCGCTGCCGCTGCGCCTGGAGTTGCGAATCGCTAAGCGAAGGCGAAGCCGCCGGAGCTTTCTGACTACCGAGGCGGCGGGCGAGGGTACGCACGGTGGTGAACTCAAAGAGATCGGTAACCGGAATTTCGATTTGCAAGGTCTTCTGCAGATTGGAATGGACGGCCACGAGCAAAAGGGAATCGCCGCCGATATCGAAGAAATTGTCGTCGAGCCCCACCCGATCGACGCGTAGAATCCGCTTCCACAGGGTGATCAGGTTTTGCTCCATCTCCGATGCTTCCGTCGGACCGCCGGCTACCGGCGCTTCCGCGCCGCTCGCTTGAGCCGCCGCGGCTGCGCCCACAGCAGGCAGAGCCGCGCGGTCGATTTTTCCGTTGGGCGTGAGCGGCAGGCTCGGTAGTTGCACAAACAGCGCCGGCACCATGAAGGCCGGCAATTTCTCGGTCAGATATTTCCGCAGGTCCGCGACCGTTGTCCCGCAATCCGGCGCGGCCACGTAGTAGCCCACCAGCCGCTTCGATCCGCTCTCGTCCGTGTGCGGCACCACGCATACCTGTTTCACTGCGCTGTGCGCGAGCAGTACCGCTTCGATTTCGCCCGGTTCGATCCGGTAGCCCAGGATTTTTACCTGGGTATCGATGCGGCCGAGGAATTCGACCGTTCCGTCGTCCCGCCAACGTGCCAAATCTCCGGTGCGGTACATTCGCGCGGACCCATCCGCCACAAACGGATCGCGCAAGAATTTTTCCGCGGTTGCCTCGGGACTATTCAGATACCCTCGAGCCACGCCGTCGCCGGCTGCATACAGCTCGCCGGTTTCTCCTGGGGCCACGGGACGTCCGGCTTGGTCCAGGATATAAACGCGAGTATTCGAAATCGGCCGGCCAATCGGCACGGAATCCGCAATCACATCGCCGGACCGCATCACATGGCAGCAGGTGAAGGTAGTATTTTCCGTTGGGCCGTAGCCGTTGATCAGCGTGCAGTCGCGATGCGCTTGCAGCACGCGGCGAACGTGCGCGGCTGGCAGCACGTCGCCACCGGCGAGAAGCTGACGCAGCGGCGCGAGATCCTCAAGCCTTTGATCCACTATTAAACTGAAAAGCCCCGCAGTGAGCCATATCGCGGTCACGCCTTGATCTCGAATGGTTCGTCCCAAATCGACGAGCGACGACGCTGCGGGAGGCATCAGCACCAGCCGTCCGCCATTGAGCAGCGGCCCCCAAACTTCCAGCGTTGAGGCGTCGAAGGAAATCGGCGCGTACTGCAAGAAAACTTCTTGCGGTCCGAAACGGCAGTAGTTGGTATTACGCACCAGACGAACGATGGCGCGATTTTCGATCATCACGCCCTTGGGCCTGCCGGTGGAACCGGACGTGTACATGACATAGGCCAGCGCAGTGGCCCCACCTAGAGGCGAAGGATTTTGATTGTCGCCCCCCGAAGCCGCGCCCGAAAACTCCGGATCATCCACCACGATCGCCGCAACGTTGCGCCCGGTCAGCACCGTCGCGGCCAGCGATTTCTGCGTGATCATCACCGCCGTGCGGGTGTCCTCCAGCAGCAGATCGAAGCGTTCTTTCGGATACGCGGGATCCAGCGGGACGTAGGCGCCGCCCGCCTTCAGAATCGCCACCAGCGCGACGATCAGGTCCAGCGAGCGCTCCAGGCAGCATCCCACCAGCACGTCCGGCCCCACGCCCATCTGGCGGAGGCGATGCGCCAAACGATTGGCGCGGCGATTGAGCTCGGCGTAGGTGAGCGTTTGGCCGCCCAATACCACGGCGGTCACTTCGGGAGACGCGGCGGCTATTTCTTCGAAAAGCTGCGCGACGGATTTATCGCGAGGATAGTCCGTGCCGGTTTGATTCCACTTTTGCATTGGCTCCGGAAGCCAAGTGCGGCCAGACTCCAGAGAAGTCGGCTCCGCCAACTGATATGACTCGGGTCTCATCTTGAATTGTTTCCTCGCCGGTCCGAGAAGCTTACCGCCTCTATCGGAGCAGGATCTCTTTTTCGCCAAACAATCGTTCGGCCGTAATTCCCCGGGTGCGACAAGTGTCGATCAGCAGATTCGATTGGACGATGGGGTTCGACTTGTCCGTGTACTTAATGCTCATCACGTAGTTGAGCCAGGGCTCCTGGCCCATCGCGTAGACGTACACCTCTTTGCAATGGAGCTGTTCGACGATGTTCAGCGCGCGCTCGTAGTTCGATCCCGCCAGGCGCCGCGAATGGTCCTTGGCGCGTTCGATCCGTTGGGTTACCAGCGGGCCGTAAATCCAGGATGCCGGAGCGCCGTCGCATTCCATTCCCACGAACAGAACCTCCACGTCCCCGATGGTGCGGTGAATGTGCTCGTACATCGCCGGAGCGATGTTGCAGGAGTCCGCCGCGAATAGCAGGGAATGATTATCTATGCGCAGCAGGTAGGCGGACTTGGTCATCACGTTGTAATCGCCGTGCTCGCCCAGGAACGGAACGGCTGTGATTGAGCCGCGGTCAAACGGAATCTCTTCCATTTCGGTGACTTCGATGACGTTCTGGAATCCGCACTGCTTCAGCAGCAAACGCAGCGAAGGATCCTGCAACGATCCGCCGCCGCTGCGGGGCACCACGATGTGGCCAATGCGATGTCGCAATTGAAGTAGGGTCTCAAAGAGGATGTGATCCTGATGATTGTGGGTGATCAGAACGTAGTCGATCACCTCCGGCAAATCGTCGTAGGTGTACCGCGAAATATCGCTTTCGTAGGTGTAGCTCAGCACCGGATCGAGCAGCACGTTCACGCCCGGTGTCTCCAGCAAAATGCAAGCGTGGCCAAAATAGCGCCAGCGCGCTCCATCGCCTTCATATTTTGGGTACGGCTTCGGTTTCTCGGTGGTCAGGAAGGAGCGGAAGCGTTCCGCGTCGGCGCCCGCCAGGCCCAGAGTCTTGCTGGCGGCTTCGAACGAAGCGGGCTCGGTCTTCATCCGAAACAGGGTATCCAGTGCGGGGCTCGCAAATGGCACTTGCAGCTCAATGGCATCGCCTTTCTCAATGCGCGGCGTACTCAGCACAAATGGGCGGTCGTCGTGGCGGATTTCAGAGAGCATCAAGGTTTGCAGCGAAGGATCGTAGAACGGGCTCGTGTACAGCAGCGGTTCGATCAACCGGAACGACGGCTGGTTATTCAAGTCGTAGACCAGCTCCACGTAGCCCTGCAATTCTTCCGGCACTTCCTGGTACAGCACTTCCAGGCTGAATCCCTTGGCCTTCTCGCGCAACATCGCATCCAGCTTCTCGATCGCCCCGGAGAGCCGGATCAGGTGGCTGCGCTCCGTTATGGTGCGCTCGCGCAGTTTTTTGATTTCCTCCACGCGATTGCCGGGGAAGTCCATAAATGGACCGCCCAGCAGCGCGGGGTTCTTCGCTGCCGCCTCATGCGTTTCCGGCGATTCGATATACGAATCCATAATGCGCATGTGGCGCTCGGTCATGTTGCGCGCGGCGGTGGCCGGCGGGATCAAGTGCGCCCACGCGTACCAGCCATCCACCAGAGGTTCGACCATCACGTTCGGTTTGAGGTAGTAGGCTCCGTTGCTCATAAGTTTTTTGTGTGCTCACACCGGTGAGCGGGAAATTACCTACGGGAAATTGGCCATGCTCTTACGTGCTAATTCAGGACTGCAGCTGAAACCGGATCATCCGCCGGAAAGCCATGTCGCCAGCAGGGGACTAATCCCGTTCTAAGTGCCTCAGTAAACCACTTTTAAAGCCATCCTTGCGCTGTCGCGCCGGTTCGATCCGGGAGGGCTAGGTGGAAGGGCATTGCCCACAAAGAGAGACACATGTCCGTTCAACGCTTTACACCGTCTATTTTACCTCGCCTGCCGTCTGCTCGGTCCGGATTTTTGCGCAGTGTTGTCATTTCAGTTCACCGCCGGGGCGAATTTTGAGTCGGAAGGAGAGCGAGTTAGGCTAGTATTGAGTTACCTACAGGATCCGGAACTGGCTCCTGGCATTGCTTGACGGTCTCCCGCGCCGTCTGGCACCATTGTTGCAGGCTAACGACCCTGGAAACCGCCCATGACAACCACGACAGTCCCGAAGGTAGATTCCCCGGTTTCGGAACGATGGATTGAGGCTGATCCGGCGGATTTTCAGGAGAAGTTTAATCGAAAGACCTTTGAAGTCAGACACTATCTGGCAACGCATCCCCTCTTCCAACTCCCTAAGCTGCTCGAACTCGCCGAACGCACTTTGAAGACGCGCCCAAACGAAATTTATTACGACGCAGGCGACATTAAGGTCGACCAGCGCTGGGATGCGGTACCCAAGAAGCCCTTTTCTGCGGTCGAAGCTATGGAACGCGTCGAAACGTGCGGGGCGTGGTTTATTTTCCGGTCGGCGCAAAATGATCCTGAATACCGAGTGTTTCTTGACAAGGGCTTGGCGGAGCTTAAACAGCACATGGGGCCCGGAATCGATTCTCAAATCATGGTCGAAGACATCATTATTTTTGTGACTTCGCCCAAGCGCGTGACCACCTATCACATCGACCGCGAATGCAATTTCCTCCTTCAGATTAGGGGCACCAAAACCTTGCACGTGTTCGAGCGGGAGGATCGCGACGTGCTTCCCGAAGAAGAAATAGAACGCTTCTGGACAATCGATAACAACGCCCCTATTTACAAGCCGCATTTGCAGGAGCGCGCTATTACCTACAAGATGGTGCCGGGGAACGGGGTGCACATCCCGGTAAATTGTCCGCACTGGCTCCAGAATGACGACAATGTCTCGGTTTCCCTCAGTGTGAATTTCCAATTCAAGGACCAGCTGAGGGCAAACGCATACCGCGCCAATTTTTGGCTCCGAAAGCTTGGATTGAAGCCGACGCCCCCGGGGATATCTCCTATTCTCGATTCCATCAAATCACAGGCAGTAAGGCCGATCCTTTTGGCGGCGAGAGCTTACAATCGCCTGCGCTAATTTTCGCTTTCATGACAACCAGTGGCACCGATCGGCTTCCGATTATTCTGATTGAATCAGCCGCGCGTGAACGTCAATTTCGGCCGAAGAGGTTTGTGTGGCTCTAAAAAAAGCGATCCTCGCAAGTATTGCCGATATTCCCGTTGGCAAGCGCGTTCTAAATGCAATCGGCAAACCTCGCGGCGTCTATGCGACTTTTGCAGATGGCTGGGCTGCCGCCCGAAAGACAAAATTGGCCGGCCATGAGGATCCCAGCGAAATTAAATTACATCTTCGCCTCGCCGAATCACTCCGCCCCAGTGACTATGCCGCGCTGTTCTGGATTTCACATATTCATCCGCGAAACCCGAAGGTATTTGATTTTGGGGGCAATGTGGGGAATCTCTACTACAGCTATTCGCCGCGTTTGCGGGAGCTAGGAAGCCTCGAGTGGACTGTGTTTGACATACCCTCCGTTGTCGAGACGGGGCGAAAGATTGCGGCGGAACGTAAAGTGGGCGCATTGCGATTCGTGGATTCCGTCGACGCATTCGACTCGGAGCAAATCTTGCTGGTTTCGGGGGCATTTCATTACTGGGAGCAGGATATCTCTGCGTTCTTGCAGCAGTTCGGCAACTCCCCTCAGCACATAGTGATCAATCGCAGTCCAGTGAACGAAGCGCAACCTTCATTCATCACGGTTCAGCGCACGCCGTCCTGTGCCTTCCCATGCAAGGTTTGGAACAGCGGCGAACTCGTATCGGCCTTTGCAGCAAGTGGTTACCAGCTGATCGATCGCTGGCGCGCCTTGGAACTGTCCGTGAACCTGCCGCTTTTCCCCGCTTTTTCAGTTCCCTCCTATTCTGGTTTTTATTTCTGCAAGGCGGAGCGCGTTTAATCCTTGAAGATGTTGATAGGTTGTCCGAAGCGCAACCAGGCGTCGGATGATTTCATGTTTAATAGTCGCGGAATAATGGCATTTGCAGATCACAGCTACGCGAAATACTTCCGGGACGCAGGTCGCAGCATCGAATGGACCGGGTTCGACTTGGCCAAGGCCGTCCAAGATTGCCGCGCACTCGCCGCAGTGCGGCGACCAGAAGGCGGTTGCGGTTCACCGATTCAGTGACGGATGCGCACCGCTATAGCGGCTCCTGCTTCCGCAAAAATACTCCAGCCTTAGAAAACGAGACTCGAGTGCTCACGCCCTCGGCGCCGAAGCGACTGCGAACGGTGGGGGCGCCCACCCGCTAACCACCGAGCGCGCCCCGCACCCAAGCGCCACACCACTCGCGGTTTACTTGCCCGACGACTTATCGGACGAATTTTCCACTTGCAGGTTATTGGTCACTGAGAAAACGCCGGGCACCCCGTTGGCGCGGATATTCGCCACGTCCTTGTCTGCCTGATTCCTCACCACGCCCTCGAGAGTCACGTGCCCCCCGTTGACGATGATGTGGATCGAATGCAGGTTCCCGACGTTGTACGACTGCAGTGACGGGAATCCGTAGATCGACCGAAACTCCGCCATGCGGGTCTGGTCGTCCATCGGCGATGGCGGCAAAACAACGATCTGGTTGTCGACCGATTCCACGCCCTCTAGCTTCTTCACCACGTTTTCGGCGTCTGATTTAAGGGAGGGGTGAACCACCGCTCCCATCAGGGTGACCCTTCCTCCGTCGACTCGGAATGCCATGTCGTCAAACACCGAGTACCACGGCAGCATCACCAGCTGGTGGCGCACCTCTTGCTGCAAATACGCTTGGTTCTTGGCTGGGTCCCGAGTCGGCTGCTGCTGGGCATTGGCCGCCAGTGCGGCAGTCCCCAGTCCCAGCGCCAATACG
>Ga0182024_10012333_pt1 | contig 16929 bp, 14 predicted proteins | sample P32metaG_FD_120480 | JGI IMG/M metagenome (GOLD analysis project Ga0182024, IMG submission 120480) | Permafrost microbial communities from Stordalen Mire, Sweden - P3-2 metaG (Illumina Assembly) | ecosystem: Environmental > Terrestrial > Soil > Wetlands > Permafrost | place: Sweden: Stordalen...
GGTTCGCCAGTGTTGCCTTCCCGCTGACAGAAAAGGGTCGGCACTCGGATTGTTCGTTTTCGCAGCTCTATGGCCCGCCCGCCGGTACCTCTGTCTACGCTTCAACTGTCGCCCTCGCGAGCAACAGCGCAAGACTCGAGGCCAGAATGGAGTCGCTTCTCCTTTTCTGTAGGGATATCTCATCCCCTACAATGTGCCGGTTTAGCCCGGCGCTCTCTGTCCCTGTCCCCGTCAGAGTCCCGCGCATGGAGTAAGAGAGACGTCGGCCAGCGGCAGCGGCTGGGCGTCCCAACACGATACAGCCGCCCAGGACGCGTCAGACGGGTTCGACCGCAAATTTGCGCGTTCTGCCGGCGCACGTTCGTGCCCGGAAGACCGCCTGTCACGTGCCAAAGACCAACACCACGTCCCGACTGGAGAGGGACGATACCGTTCGATCCTGCTCGCTTCGACCTGGTATGGATGACCATTCGATGGTGAAGGCAGGTCGAAGCATGCCGATAAGACTAGTGCGAACATTGTTTGGCATGTCCGAGCCGGTATGGCTAACCCGGAACGTGGAGCGCAATGAAGCGAGTCCTCCTGCGAGCTGTGGCCATCGAGCTGATGATGTTGACGGGAGCGGTACCGGCCGTACCGGCGCAGACAGCATTGCCCACACTGACCACTGCCCTCGCGGCCCACAGCCTGCAGTCCAGCGAAGCCAAGCGAGGCTACCCGGTTCATCTGCGGGCTGTGGTTACTTATTACGATCCCGATACCAGGCCGGAGATTGGCGCCTTCTTTGCGTGTGATTCCACCTCCTGCATCTGTGTCTTGGTCCCGCCACGGCCAGTTCTTCCACTCCGGCCCGGCACCCTGGTCGAAATGAGCGGGGTGAGTGCGCCGGGAAATTATGCGCCCATCGTCATGGCATCGGAGGTTAAGGTAATCGGGCAAGGCCATCTCCCGCCTAACCCCCCACGCAGAAGCCTGGCTCACATGTTGACCGGGGCGGATGACGGGGAGTGGATTGAAATCGAGGGTGTCGTGCATTCGGTGGAACCCGCCGGCCGCAACGTCTCCATCGCATTCGCCCTGGCGGATGGCGTGATCCACGGTATTACGCTGCGGGAGCCAGGCGTCGATTATTCTCGCTTGATCGATGCCCGCGTATTGGTTCACGGCAATGCAGCTCCCCTCTGGACCAGCAACGGGCAGATGGTCGGGGCACGTTTACTCTTTTCCTCTCTCGCCCAGATGCAGATAGAGGAGCCGGCCCGCGCCGATCCTTTTTCCTTGCCGCCACGGCCCATCAACAGTTTGTTGCGATTCGAGCCGGGAATCACGTTTATCCATCGCGTTCACGTGCGCGGGCAAGTCACACTGCAGTGGCCCGGCAGATGGATCTATATCGAGGACGGGTCGCAGGGACTCTTCATCCCCACCGTACAGAAGACTCCCCTCACGCTGGGCGAGATCGTGGATGTGGTGGGCTTCCCCGCCATGGGAGAGTACTCGCTGATGCTGGAAGACGTTGTCTTAAGACCAACGGACAGCGGCCAGGCGATTGCGGCTAAACCCATCACCATCCAGGACGCCATGAAGGGTGATGACGACGCCAAACTCATACAAATCAAGGCTCGCCTGGTAAACCAGGATCAAAGCTCGGAATATCCCACCCTGGTGATGTCGTCCGGAGGAATGTTCTTCTTGGCCTTGCTGCCGAGTGGAATCAAATCCGAAACAATAGCGGCCTGGCAGAACGGCAGCGAGCTGCAACTCACCGGAATTTGCTCCGTGCAGGTGGACAAGTACTTGTCCGCCCAGCGCGAAGGCGCCGCATTGCCTGTGTCCTTTCGCATCCTGCTCCGCTCGCCCCAGGATGTGGTGGTGCTCAAGACGCCTTCGTGGTGGACAGCGGGCAGGATCCTTGCGCTGTTGGCGATCTGCGTATTGATCATTCTCTTCTGCACCCTCTGGCTGCTGGCCTTGAAGCGGCGCGTCATCGAGCGGACGGAAACCCTTCGGGCGGCGCTCGAGTCAACGGCCGACGGAATCCTGGTAGTCGACTCCGGCCGCAGGATGATTGCGCACAATCAGAAATTCGCAGCCATGTGGTCCATTCCGGAGCCTCTTCTCGAGCAGCACGATACGCGTGCTGTGCTTGACTTCATTGCGCCCCAATTGAAAGACGGGAAAGCATTCCTCAGCGAGACCGTGGCTTTGTACGCCGACCTTAAGTCGAAGACCGACGACGTGATCGAGTTCAAAGATGGACGCGTCTTCGAGCGCCACTCCGAGCCGCAAACGGTGGCGGGAAAGAACGTGGGCCGGGTGTGGGGATTCCGCGACGTTACCGAGCGCAAACGGGCGGAGCAGGAATTGCAGACGGCTAAGGAGGCGGCGGAAAACGCCAACCGCGCCAAAAGCGAGTTTCTGGCCAACATGAGTCACGAAATCCGCACCCCGATGAATGGCGTGCTGGGCATGACCGATCTGCTTCTGGAAACCGGGCTCGATGCGGAACAGCGGGAATGCGCCAGCCTGGTGAAATCGTCTGCCGATTCGCTGCTCACCATCATCAATGACATCCTCGACTTCTCCAAGATCGAAGCCGGCAGACTGGAACTTGAATTGTTCGAGTTCAACCTGAGAGATTGCGTCACCCTGATTGTCAGGACGCTTGCTCTGCGCGCCCAGCAGGCCGGTCTGGAACTAACATACAGTATTCACCCCGAAGTGCCCGAGCGGGTGGTTGGCGACCTGAACCGTCTGCGGCAAATCCTATTCAATCTCATCGGCAACTCCATTAAGTTCACCGAACGTGGGCAGGTAAGTCTCCGCATCGCGCTCGAATCCACTACACCCGAGCAATTGCGGCTGCACTTTGTGGTGACCGACACCGGCGTTGGCATCGCGCCGGAAAAGCAGAAGCTCATCTTCACGGCGTTCTCGCAGGCGGATAGCTCCACCGCGCGCAAGTTTGGCGGCACCGGGCTGGGCCTGACCATCTGCTCGCGACTGGTGGAGTTGATGGGCGGCGAGATCTGGGTTGAGAGCGTCCTGGGGCAGGGCAGCCAATTTCACTTCACGGCTAAGCTCGGTCAAGGTAAGCCTGGGGTGGCCTCCCAGACCCAGGCCGATTCGGCCTTGCCCGCCACCTTTCAAACGGTGCTTACGGTTTCGAGGAAATTACGCGTTCTGCTGGCGGAAGATAATGCCGTCAACCAGAGGATCGCTTGTCGGGTGCTGGAAAAAATAGGATACGAAGTCACGGTGGCTGCCGACGGGCACGCGGCCTTGGCGGCCCTCGATCGTGCCCCATTCGACGTGGTGTTGATGGATGTGCAGATGCCGGAGATGGACGGGTTCGAAACCACCGCGGCCATCCGCGCCCGGGAACGGGATACCGGCGGGCACTTGCCGGTCATCGCGATGACGGCGCACGCGATGCAAGGCGACCGGGAGCGCTGCCTTGCGGCAGGAATGGATGACTACCTTTCCAAGCCGCTGAAAATCCCGGAGCTGATCGAACTGCTGGAAAAACTCTCCAACACCCTCCATCAGGGAAAAGGAGGACAGACGGACAGTGTGTCGGAGATAGATAGGGAATTAGCGAAAACCTACATGGGTGCGGGCAGGAATTTCGTATGATTCACTCATGGGCAAACGGTTTCGAGTTTGTAGCCTTCTCCGACACACTCCGGAAGTGACCCTAAAGCGAACGCGTCTGTCTGGAATGCTCATTTGAAATGCTCATCGATGGCTTGCTAACGTTCGAACACCAGCGTTACATTGCTTTTCCTCTGCAGCGACCTTTCTGGGCCGTCCGCGCTTTTGCGCGGCTAAGTTGCGGTGCATTTCGCGTTCGAGCGAGCCGATGAATTCTCGCGTCCCTAAAGGTCGGCCCGTATGAGTACACTGACGTATCGTCGTCAACTCAGATTCGGTTTCCCCCGTGGCAAGAAATGTCCGCCAGCTGCAAGCGGACCAACCAGCTTGCCAAAACTCCATCGCTAGACAAGCGTCAGGCTGGAGCACACCGCAATGGGCAGCGGCACTGGACCACTCCCACCTTTCGGCTTTGGCTACCAAGCCCGCACGCACCGGATTCAACTCTGTGTAACGCAAGGCTTTCCACAAATGCGACTCATCTAACGGGCAGGAATAGAACCTTCCCTGCCAGACGTGCCCGCTGGAATGATGGACGGCGTTCCCATAAGCAGCATATCGGCCGTGCGTGTCCTTCACCGCGCGCCCCATGACATCCACTTTCCTCGGTATCGCGATGAGATGAACGTGGTTCGACATCAAACAGTAGCCGACGACTGGTCTGCCAATGCCCGGTGGAATAAGGGGCGGTTTCGATGTAGGAGGCAACGTTTATGGGCTTCCTCCGAAGCGTAAGTAAGGGTCAGTAGCTTCCTTTCCCCCGATTTCTATCCGAAAAACCCGAAGCCGGAACCAATCTTTACGCTGGCACCCTCGAGGAACTGGAAAACACCCGTGACCGGCTTGGGGGCCGCTCACGGATCGGGGGACGCGGGAGCTATTTGTAAGTGGCGTTACTGCGATCCAGGTTATCGTGGTGCGCGCTTATGTCCACCATGGAGCCAAAGGCCACTCCGCCCAGCGGGTCGGCCTTGATAGCAGCATCCAGGGCCGCGTTGACCTTATCCAGGCCTTCCGCGTTCGCTGCCAGGTAGACAATCGTAAACGAGCCTGGCGCTTCGGTGTGGATCGCTTGCGTATCGACTTCGTACTCGCGCAGCGTGCCGTCGGCGAACAGTTTCTCCAGCAGCGGCACGACCAGCTTCTTGCTGAGCGTCTCCACCGCGTCGTCCGGCGCGTCCGGCTTTAAGCGATAGGACGCCTCATAGGTGTAGCCATCCTTCACCGCTCCTGGACGCCAATTGTAGTACCGGCTGACGTACACGTTATCGAAGTGATTCGTGGCGCTGGCCAGGACAGACGTGGCCGAATCACTGGACTTCTCCAGTTGGTCCAGCACGTTGAGCACACCGGCCAGGGACATGGCCGACCACCAATCGTCGTGCGTGACGCCGTCGCCCTGGTGAACCAGGGTCACATCGCTGCCATAGCCCACGATGGTCCCGTCGGCGATGGCCTTGTCCAGCATCTTCTGGTTAGGCGCGTAGGACTTCTCCATGTCGGCCCACTTTTCCCGGGGAATATTCCAATCCGCGACGTACGTATACAGCGCAGGTTTTTCTTTAATCTCTGAGGTCTGCGCGCCTGCCTGCCCGCCCCAAACGGCGGACATCGCGACTGCGCCCAGGCCCGCGAACACTTTCCACAATTTCCCGTTCATTTATCTTTGATCCTCCGTAAGTTAGACCAGGATCCACTTTTGCGTATTCCTGGCCACCGAAGTGTACAGGGGATTGTCCTGGCAGACGCAGAATTCGCCAGGGAGCGGGAAACCGGTGACGGTCTCGCGAGCCGCAGTATCATACCTCTCGATACCTAGGCTGTGAGCTTCCGTAGATTGCACATTTGAGGAGCTTTGGAATTCGGATCGCCGACGATACCTTGACTACCTTGCTGAGCCGTCTCGCTTCGGATTTAATGGCGAGCATTCATGATGAGCCAGTCACGCTTGCAACCTCTGTTCGCGTTCGCCAGCAGCCTCCCTTCCAAAACTCTTCTGGCTGGCTTATCCTTGCGCACAGCTTACTGCCCAGGGAGACGTGGTGGGGATCATACGGGTGCATCCGGATATTTTCCGGTAGCCCTCAAGAAGATTGAATGTAGGGATATGTAAACAAAGAGGAAACGTAACGATGTCAGATTTTTATAAATCGAAATTCAATCGCCGTGGTGTTCTCAAGTCTTCGATGGCGGTTCTGGGCGGAAGCGTTCTGAGCCGTTACAGCCTGGAAAAGGCCGCGGACGCGGCCGAGCCGGCGGTGAAGAACGTCAACCTGAACTCCAGCCCCTCGACGCTGAAAATCACCGATATGCGTTATGCCATCATCGTCAAGCCGGGGCCCAGCCCATGCCCCATCATCCGCATCGATACCAACCAGGGGGTGTACGGACTGGGGGAAGTGCGGGATGGCGCCGGGTATCAATACGCGATGGTGCTGAAGAACCGGCTGGTGGGCGAGAACCCTTTGAAGATCGACTACCTGTTTCAGAAGGTTCAGCAGTTTGGCGGCATCTCCCGGCAGGCCGGCGGTGTGTGCGGGATCGAGATGGCGCTCTGGGACATTTCGGGCAAGGTCTACAACTGTCCGGTTTACCAGATGCTGGGCGGCCAGTGGCGGGATAAGGTCCGGATCTATGCCGATACGACGGAGTCGGAAGATCCGAAAGAGTACGGCAGACGGGCCAAGGAACGGGTAGCGATGGGCCTTACCTGGATGAAGATGGACCTGGGCATCAACGTGCTCGAAGGAATGCCGGGGATGGTGATGGAACCTGCCGGCCAGAGCAAGTGGGAACTGCGTGAGCAGCCCCATCCGTTCATGGCGACGGAGGTGACCGATAAGGGCATCGACCGGCTTTGCGAATATGTTGCGGCAGTCCGGGAAAACATCGGCTATGACATGCCTTTGTCGATGGATCACCTGGGCCATATCGGGGTGAAGTCAGTCATCAAGCTGGGCAAGGCCTATGAGAAGTTCAATTTGGAATGGATCGAAGACGTAATTCCGTGGCAGTACACCGATCTGCTGAAGGAGATTACCGATGCCAGCCCCACGCCGACGATTACCGGCGAGGACATTTACGAGGTGGCGGACTTCGAGAAGCTGTGCAGCGTTCACGCGGTGGATAAGATCCATCCGGATCTTGCGACCTCTGGCGGCATTCTAAGGACACACAAGATAGGCGACATGGCTTTTGGCTATGGCGTGCCGATGGCGATGCACTTTGCCGGCACCCCGGTAAGCTGCATGGCGAACGTACACTGCGCGGCCGCAACGCGCAACTTCCTGGCGCTGGAGAACCATTCCCTCGATGTGCCATTCTGGCAGGATCTGGTAAACGGGCTGGAGAAGCCCATTATCCAACAGGGCTACATCAAGGTTCCGGATACTCCCGGCCTGGGGGTTACGCTCAACGATGACGAGTGCAAGAAACACCTGAAGCCTGGCACGGGGTACTGCGAGCCGACACCGATGTGGGACGACGTGGAGTCCAACATCGATAGACTCTTCAGCTAGCATCCACGAAGCGAACGAACGTTGGCTCAATGGAGTTTCAAGGAGTTTCGGAGACAGGTCCCCGAAACTCCAGCCGATGCTCTAAGGGAGAAGGATTCATCGCGCAGACTTCGCTGGTACGAAACTTCAGATGAGAACGTCGAGGATCAGGCGAATGGCAAGCGCCCTCCACCTCCGTCGAATAGTATATTGGGTGGCATCTTCGCGGTAACAGGAGAGATGAGAATGCTTGCACGCCTGGTCCTCATAAACCTGATTGTGCTGGCCGCTTCCTTTAGAATGCCGGCACAAGGTGCAACACCTCAGGTGACTCACTCCACAGAAGCGACAGCGGTAGCCGATACGATGCGCGCGATGTATGTTGCGGCGGCCACAGACGATCTTGCGAAGTTTCGCTCTCTCATCGCTCCCGGATTCTATGCCTTCGATAACGGCAAGCGCTACGACGGCGATGCACTCATGCAAATGGTGATCAGCGCGCATGCCAAAGGCATGAAGATCGTATGGAACGTTACCGAGCCGGACGCGCACATTCACGGTGATTACGCGTGGATTGCTCACACAAATGTCGGCTCTATCCAGGCGAGCGCCGCCGCTGGATTAACTCCAATGACATGGCTGGAATCTGCCTGCCCGGAGCGTCACAACAGCTCGTGGAAAATCGTTTTCTTCCAGAGTTCACGTGTGCCTGCACCACCCCCATCCGACTCGCGCTGAGGAAATCCGCGCATCTGTTCCGCCATACCGAAATAGACAGCCTCGGTAACAAGCCTCGGTAACAAAGCCTCGGTGACAGACGGAAGTGGCACTTTGGAAACACGACGGGTCGCTCACCGGTCTCTGGGGTCCATCCTACTGGCTACAATTCGGCATGGCAAAGTGCCACTTCCGTGTGTCACTGAAACTTCGGAATGTTCATGAACCCGTGATGTTTCTATTCGGGAAGAGTGAACATCACGGCGCGGACCGTCGCCTCATGCATTTTCACCCGCTCGACGATGAAGGGACGGGGGTGCTTCTTCTCCGGCCTTCACGGCTCCGCTTTACCGAGCTGTGAAACCAGCCATGGCAGGCAACTCCCCATCCACTCTCTCGGCCAGGATCCCTCACGATGAATCCGCGCTTTACGGTTGCTGCCTTATGTGTTCTCGGTCCACTCACTTGCCTTGCCCACGGTGACAACATTAATGGCGAGGCTACTTACATTTCGTTTTCGGTGCCGGGCGCTGTCGGCACCTATACGATGGCTATCAATGCCTCCATGGAGGTCACCGGCTACTACAATGTCTCGCCCACAGTAGCGCGCGGTTTTCTTCGCGAGGCGGACGGAACGATCACCACCTTCGATGTGGCGGGAGCAGTTTGGACCGAACCAGAGAGCATCAATGCTGCCGGGGATACTACCGGGTTCTACCAGTTGCCGGCGGGGGTTCCGCAAGGCTTTCTCAGGTACGCCGACGGGCGCATCATCACCTTCGATCCGCCCCCACAGCCAGTAGGCCCTATGGAAGCACAGCCCATAAGCATCAACGACTTTGACGATATTGCGGGAAATTATCCCGTCTACTCTCGGCCTACCGTTTTTATCCGGTCAGCCCGGGGAGTATACAACGACGACATTTCGTTTGATAGGGCGACCGTGGCGACAGCCATCAATGGGAGCGGGTCAGTGGTAGGTTATAGTACCGACGGCGAAGGCTCGTACTCTGGCTTTGTATTGCACCCGGACGGTCATAGATCCGGGTTAACCGTGCCCCTTCCGCCTCAGCCCGAACCAGATTGCATGGCAGAAACATTTCCCGACGGCATCAATGCCGCAGGCACGATCGCGGGCTGGTACTACAATCGCTGCAACCCAGAGAACATGGGCTTTGTCATGTCGCCCGATGGCGTCTTTGCCGTCTTTGAGGCTCCGGGGACGCTCCTGGCGTCGCCTTCGTTCGGCTACACGTCAACGGCTCCGCATTGGATGAGCATCGATCAGGCTGGTGACGTCACAGGCTCATACACGGACACGGATGGGGTGCAGCACGGTTTCGTGCGCAACCCTTACGGAACTATCACCTCCTTCGATCCGCCTGAGGGCAAACAGACCACCGCGACCAGCATCAACGATGGAGGGGCGATCGCCGGTTATTATCAGGACAACGCGGGCGGGGGTCCCCCGGTGGGCTTTATCCGCGTACCGTCCAGCAGTTTCTTTGTGCTCAATTCTCCTAGTATTGCGTCTGCAGGGTCCGACTCGATCCTGACCCTTGATTCCCCCGGCCATAGCTCTGTTTTCTTCAGTGCTTCGCACAAGCTTCAGGGTCTGGACGACATTGCATGTAGTTGGCACGGGCCGCCCAGTCTTGTTGTATCGCACTATGATTATTGGGAAAATGTTTCTGAACTTCTGGAACTGGATGCATCAGGAAAACTCGTGCACAGAACTCCATTTGGGACACGTGACGGAGGGAGCATCGCGCTTGCTTTTGACGATGCCGGCAATTTCTATGCTGCACAGAACACCACAGTTTTCAAAAACGGTGTGTTTCTTACAAATCTTCTCCCGGGTGGTTCTGAGATAGGGAAAATGGTTGTTGACAGCAGAGGGCGGCTCTATGTTACCCAACCCGTCACCTCCAAGGTACTGCGTGTCGATGCGCTTGGAAATGTGACCGTTTTCGCCGATGCCACTCAGGGTCTGACCTCACCGTACGCAGTGGCTGTCGATGGGAACGATAACATCTACGTTGCCAACGGCCATCCAAGTGCTCCAGCGTTCATTCTAAAGTTTGATCCATCAGGCATCCCTTCCTCGTTTGCCGCGAATATTTCCTTTCAACCGGGGATCCTTAGTATGGCGTTCGATTTAGAATGGGACGGCCTGATCAACGAGAGAGATCCCGACCTATATGCAACCGCTTTGACTGCGGAGATGGGCCAGTTCGTGAACGCGCCCAGGATTCTAAAGTTTGACACTACGGGGGTCTCCAGCATCTTTGCTGATGCAAGCGACGGGCTAGACTTCCCCATCTCCATTGCGAAGTGCCGTCACTGAGGCTGAGTCGTTTCGAATGTACTTGCTCAATTAATGGTCGGCAGTTCCGCCTTAGTCCTGAGTGTCGGGAATTGTCCCTGCTTGTCAAAGACTTCCCCCAGGCATAGCCTCCCTGGAAACACGACAAGTCGCTCACCGGTCTCTGGGGTCCATCCTACTGGCTACAATTCGGCATGACAAAGTGCCACTTCCGTCTGTCACTGAAACGCGAGAGACGATTTTTTTAGGGGGAACCCGGGGACCCCCTCGATCAAGGACGGGTAACTTGTGCACGCCAAATCAGGTCAAACTTGAACGCCCTAATTTACTTCCCCAAATCTTTGCAGCTTGGATGTCTAACAACCGGACCCACTCCGCGTGCTGGACATGATCTCCACCATGCGAATACTTGTAGACTTCTGGACCGGCGACGGAGCCGGTCTTTGTGTTACCGTCGTGTCCGACATTCGCATGACACGGATCGCAAAGCACCACACAATTCGAGGCGCTCTTCATCCAGTCATCCGCATGAATGCCCTTTTGACCAGACTGGTCCGGGACCACATGATGGGCTTCTTCCCACTGCTCGTTAAGAGAATCTCCGCAGTATGCGCACAGCTCCATTTGGCGTAGCCGAGCGTCTCTCTTCACTGTTTCCGAGAAATTGAATTGCCTGGGCATGACCACCTCTCTGCGAACCGAATGTTACACTAGCCCCTTATTCAGCGGAAACCCGGGGACGTCTTGGAGTGGACCCCACACCAGTCTGTCACTCCAACCGGCACTCCAACCAAAACGACTATAATTATGGTTGGATCGAAAATGAGGTGCATATGGCCGTTTGGCAAGTGCAAGAGGCGAAGACACGTCTGAGCGAGGTCATTGAGGAAGCTAACAGCAAAGGCCCGCAATTCATTACCCGGCACGGGTCGGAAAGAGCTGTCATTCTTTCCGTCAAGGACTACCGAGCCCTGACCGCTCACAAACCCGATCTCAGAGAGTATTTGCTAGGTGGCCCGAAGGTCGACCGATTTGCAGTACCACGCAGTCGCGATAAGGGACGCAAGGTCACGCTGTGAGCGGGAGGCTGCAATATTTGCTGGATACCAACATTCTATCCGAGACCCGCAAGAAACAGGCCAATGAACGGGTAATGTCCTTTCTGTCCGCCGCCGAACCGTCCGCACTTTTCATCAGCGTGCTTTCGCTCGGCGAGTTGAGAAAAGGCGTGGCTCTCAAAATTCGATCGGACGCAGATGCCGCAAAGCGGCTCGGGACTTGGGTAGATGGACTGGAGTTCAGCTTTGGCGAGCGCATTCTCGGTGTCGATGCGGCGATTGCGAGGCAATGGGGAGAGCTGTCCGCCCAACGCTCAAGGCCGGTCGTCGATACACTCCTCGCCGCCACTGCACTTGTTCACAAACTGACGCTGGTCACCCGGAATATCAGTGATGTGCACGATCTCGGAGTGAAGTTGCTCGATCCCTGGAAGAAGTAGGGGAGTCGTTCGGTCGTTCTTTCGTTCCTTTTCGGGGACGACAGGACCGTCCTGCTTTTCGCTGCTTTTCGTCTTCCCCTGTTGGGGGCGGGCGGCAGGTTCAGCGCGCAATTGCGGGCCACTGTGGAGCGCGATCAAATTCGATCCAACGGCAAGGGCTGTGCGAGCGCGAAAGAATGTCCCGATCGTAGAGGCTTGTTCACAATGCTGTCGTCTCACTATCGAGGGCGGTCGGGATCGCCCCCATTGATCATTCGCAGGAACTCGGTCGGATCGATCTGGTCCGGGCCCGATGGAATGTCTCTGCTGAGCTTTTTCCGAGGTTGCCAAAACCCAATGCCAGATTCTGACGCTGAACAGGTGCGGGGCTGGCGCGGACGGCTACGGGCCAGGGCCTTGGCCCGACTGGACGATCATTGCGAGCGGGCGGTGGCCGAACGTAAGCGCACGTTGATGGGCAGTCTTCACGGGCGCATCCTCGAAATCGGGCCGGGGCCTGGTGTGAACCTCAGGTACTACCCGCCGGACATCGATTGGTTCGGCATTGAGTCCAATCTGTCGTGCTATCCGGGAATTCGGGCGGAGGCCGAACGGCGCGGTATGCGGGTCGAGTTGCGCGCCGCCTCGGCCAGCGGTCTCGACGCGGAAGACGCTAGTATGGACGCCGTGGTGAGCATGTTCGCGCTGTGCACCGTGCCGGATCCGGCCAGGATCCTGGGTGAGGTTCTCCGCATACTTAGGCCGGGCGGAAAGTTCGTCTTCATGGAGCACGTGAGGGCACCGGCCGGCACGGCCCTCCGTCTCGCGCAGCGAGCCAGCCGGTCCTACTGGGTGCGGTTCGCCGACGGATGCCTCCCCGACGCCGACACGTTGCCTCTTATCCAGGCTGCGGGTTTCTCACGCGTCGACTATGCGGCGTTCTCAATTCCCGTCCCCTTGATCAGTCCTCACGTGGCCGGCGCGGCGATTCGGTGAAATCGGAAATGCATGCCCGGTTCTTTCGAGCATGCATACTATCCGGTTGATATCTGGACCCCGCTCGCTTTCAGGGATGAGCAGAAACTTCCACGAGCGGATGCACCACGCGACCTGGTAGTCTTCACGCGACTGAAGCCCGGCGTAGCTTTTGCGCAAGCCAAGGCAGAGATGCGACCGCTCGACAAACTTACCTATAAGCTTTGCGCGCATGATCCCGTTCAGCGTAGAGGGGCAGCCGATGACGAGACCGGAGGAGCGCCCTCTGGCACGGTACTACGCGATCGGCCCGGATTATCTCCACGTGATGAACAATTCTAGGCCGGACTCGGGCCTTTGCTAGGAGGATCCCAGGTCTCAAAAGCGAGACCTGGGGCACCCTTCGCGTGTCCAGTCTGAATAGGTGTTGGGGCGAGTTACTCCGAAGATTGTTCAGCAGTGCTGTGATAGCGATTCGGCAAAGGCGATCGTTGGGCTTCGCCCATCTTTCTCGTCCCACGTATCCGGATTCCCTGCACGGGGCACCACCAACACCCGCATGTGCGGCTTTCATTAAGGAAAGCCGCGTGAAGTTCACCAACGCCAGTAAGGTCAACAGGAAATCCGGAGTACGCTCAGGCGAACCTTCTTTGCGTGCGCTGGGGGCACCCGTCCGATTCCCTGTGACTTGGTTGGGACACAGACTTCTGCGGGACTAAGACGACGATTGTGCCTGAGCCAAAATAGTTACAAGAGCGTCAAGATCGGCGGGGTTTACGTCGCTGACGGCGACGATCTGAAGGTCGTGCGTCGTCGCGGAGTGGATCGTGAATCCGGAGCGCGCGCTGGGCAGGGTTATCAGGTTGGGACCAGCCGATCGTTGGGTAACAAAGACGGAGACTTGATGTTTGTGGATGGTGAACAGTAGCAGCGCAGCAGGCTGGCCTTTCAAATAGGTAAGGTCCGCGCCTTTAAGAGTCGTATCCGGCGGCAGGGCTTGGGTATCGGGCAGATTGAAACTGAAAGGCAGGCGGCCCTGGAACCAGGGTTTGACGGTGTGGCGATCGGTAGATATGACCTGCGGCGTCGCGCCGGTGGACAGGGTGCTGAGGTGCTGGTCGAGTAGTTCGGCGGAAAGGCTGTTGGTTTCATGGATCTGTCGCCAGCCAATGAGCGACACCGCCAGCAGGAGGGCCGCGGCAAGGCCTACCCATGTTAAGCGACAAATGGAGTGAACGCGGGCAGCCGCCTGCGGCTGGCGATGAAGCTGGGCCGTGAGCCGGGCAAGGGCCTCAGGCGGTGGTGCATAGCGACGCCCGGCGCGCGCGGTTGCCGCCTTCAGCTGGGTGGCCGAGAGAACGCGAAGGGCGCACGAGTGGCAGCCGGCTAGATGTTGCTCAATCGCCTCTTGCTCGCCGGTTGGGAGCTCGCCGTCGATAAAGGCGCTCAGCGTGTCTGGACTTAAATGTTCGATTGCTTGAGTCATTGGGATTCTCCGAGCTGCGGCTGCAACAGTTGGCGCAGTGCACGGCGGGCGCGAGAAATGCGTGACATGACGGTCCCGATGGGGATATCGAGGATGAGGGCGATGTCTTTGTACTTCACCTCTTCCACATCGCACAGAAGCAGAGCTTCCCGAAGCGGCGGCTCAAGCTGCTCCAGGGCCCTCTGGAGCGCTCCCTGATTGTCAAGACGGATGAGGTTATCTTCCGGGGTGGGGCTGGCATCGGTAGTGTCGAGCACTTGCGGATGGTCTTCCAAAAAGACGGTTCTGGAAGTAGCGATGCCGGTGCGCGAGGTAAGGAAGGTATTGCGCAGGATGCGGATGATCCAGGCTTTAAAGTTGGTGCTCACCTGAAACGAATCGAAGGCGCGGAGTGCTTTGGAGAAAGTTTCCTGTACCAAGTCTTCAGCCTCCGCGTGATTGCGAGTGAGCCAGAACGCGTGATTGTAGAGCGACGACAAAAATGGCAGCGCAAGCTGTCCAAAATCCTCGCTGCGATTCTCGGACGCCATGTTGTCAGGTGCCTCGCGCTGGCTGGAGTCACGGATATGCATGGGCACGCCGAGCAATGCTTCACTACCGGACATCACTACCCTAAACCGAAAAGCAGACAGATTATTCCACGGATTATTTTCCGAGGGCCCAGGAATAAAAGCCCGCACAGCCAGTTTTCTGCTGCAGAGGTAGTCACGATGAAGCGGGAGATCGATGTGAAACAGAAGAATGAGGTGGAAACGGCGCAGGAAACGAATGAGCCGAGGGTTGCCGGCGATGGCATCGACCGGCGCAACTTCCTGCAGTGCATGGCATGGGCGGGTACGGGGCTTGTCTGGTCGAAGGTGGCAGGCGTACCGACTTCCAAAGTGCTGGCGGATACGACGACTTCCGGGAAGAAGAAGATAGTAGAGGACTTCTCGTTCGTACAGATCAGCGACAGTCATATCGGCTTCAATAAAGCGGCCAACCAGAATGTGACCGGCACGCTGAAGATCGCTATCGACAAGATCAACGCGGGACGCGCGGGGATGAAGCAACCGGATTTCATGATTCATACCGGCGATATCACCCAGAGCTCAAAGCCGGCGGAGTTCGATACTGCCGAGCAGGTAATCAAGGGCGCCAAAGCTGGGCAGGTATTTTATGTTCCCGGAGAGCACGATTTTTCACTGGACGATGGCGAACAGTACAAGCAGCGCTTTGGCAAAGGGACGCTGGGAAATGGCTGGTACAGCCATGACTACAAGGGAGTTCACTTTGTGGGATTGAACAATTGCGTGCAAGTGGACGCAATGGGCAACCTGGGCGCGGATCAACTGGCATGGCTAAAAGCTGACTTGGGCAGGCTGAGTGCTTCGACGCCGGTGGTGGTGTTCGCGCACATTCCGCTGTGGATGGTGTATGAGAAGTGGGGTTGGGGCACGCAGGATGGGTCGACCGCGCTGAGTTATATGAAGCGGTTTGGGTCGGTCACGGTCTTGAACGGCCACATTCATCAGATCGTGCAGAAGGTTGAGGGCAATGTCAGCTTTCATACCGCCATGTCGACGGCATTCCCGCAGCCTGCACCGGGCTCTGCGCCGGGGCCGGGACCCATGGCGGTTCCCGCCGGCAAGCTGGAGAGCGTGCTGGGGGTGACCGACGTCAAGGTCGTTCGTGGGCACAACCACCTCGCTGTGGTCGACTCTTCGCTGGAGGCGGTGTGAAGCGCGCATGGATCCTGGCGGTGCTGACCGTAGCCTCGGTGACGGGGTTGGGGTATGTGCACCCGTTTGGCAATCCGCGTGTCGAGCCGGCAAGAGGACTCGGCACGCTGCTCCAGGACGCCAAACTACCCCCGGACGCAGAGGCTCTGTTGGTGACCAAGTGCGCGGACTGCCACTCGAGCGAGACGCGGTGGCCGGTCTACGCCCGCGTTGCTCCAGGGTCCTGGCTGATAGAACGAGATATTGTCGAGGCCCGCAAGCATATGGACCTGTCGCGATGGGAGCTGTTGTCGATGGAGCAGCAGCAAGTGGTATTGGCCAAGATAAGCCATGAGGCAAAGAGTGGGGATATGCCACCGCTTCAGTACGTGGCGCTGCACTGGGGAGCCCGGCTTTCACAGACGGATGTGCACACGCTTTCGATGCTGGGTAAGAATGCAGGTGGCAGCGAGGCAACGTTGGCTGGGGCTGGCGATCCTGGGCGGGGCAAGCTGGTATTTGACAAACGTTGCACGGGTTGCCATTCCATGGAGATCAACGGGGAGGGGCCCAAATTGTCCGGAGTGTATGGAAGAAGGGCGGCGAGCGTGCCAGGGTTTGACTACTCCCAGGGATTGAAGAACTCGGGGCTGACATGGAACGATGCGACCCTGGAGAAGTGGCTAAGCGGTCCGGACTCGGTGGTACCGGATGCCAAGATGGACTTTTATGTACCCAAAGCTGCAGAGCGGCGGGACCTCATCGCCTATTTCAAGCGATGAACGGCTGAACAGTGGGAGAAAGTCTCTGGACGAAGGGCACGGCTTCAGCTTCAGCCGTGCCGCACTGGGCTGAGCTGATAAGGACTTTGCAGGCTGCGTAAAAGGGATGATTCAGTAGAAACGGAAGGAAGAACGTACCTCAGGGCCTAAAGGCCAGATGATATTGCTGGGTTTATGTACGGGCTGAAGAGCCTGCGGAAAAACCTCGAATGAAGGGCGAAGGGATCGAAAATCAGGGGATAGCAAACCATCACTGAAGCTCCACAAATCGTTCCTGGGGCATTCTGGCGCGATCCGGTTTTTGAACTTTTTGCA
>Ga0182024_10012334_pt1 | contig 16929 bp, 14 predicted proteins | sample P32metaG_FD_120480 | JGI IMG/M metagenome (GOLD analysis project Ga0182024, IMG submission 120480) | Permafrost microbial communities from Stordalen Mire, Sweden - P3-2 metaG (Illumina Assembly) | ecosystem: Environmental > Terrestrial > Soil > Wetlands > Permafrost | place: Sweden: Stordalen...
TCGGGGGTGTGGTTGAGTTCGTGCATCTCTTGGCTCGACTCGTTGAGGTAGAGAAGACCCGTTGCGATCTCGCCGCGACTCTGACGATCGCGAATGTACTCTTCGACGTTCTGACGATCACTGGGGTCGTACCCGTCGGGGACGGAGCGAAATCGCAGGACGCTACCGTCGTGCATGGTGACGGCCTTCGCGCCGTCACTCGGAATCTTCTCGCGGATTGGAACTTGAATGGGTACGAAGTCCGACTGAACTTCGAAGTCGGTTTGGACCTCTTTCACTTCGTGCTGGCGAACGAACTTGTAGCTCTTGGTCGAGCTCTCGTGATCGTTGAACGTCACGCACGGTGAGATCACGTCGATGAGTGCGAAGCCGTGGTGCTTGACGGCGGCCTTCAGGATCGGAATCAACTGTTCCTTGTCCCCGGAGAAACTCCGAGCGAGGAACGTCGCGCCAAGCGTCAGGCCCAACATGATGGGATCGATCGGCGCGAGCAGGTTGGGCTCACCCTTCTTTGGCGCCGAACCAATGTCCGCCGACGCCGAGAGCTGGCCCTTGGTGAGTCCGTACACCCCATTGTTCTCGATGACGTAGACCATATTGACGTTGCGACGCATGGCGTGCATGAGGTGACCAAGGCCGATCGAAAGCGAGTCGCCGTCGCCCGAGATCCCGATATAGGTCAGTTCTCGATTGGCCGCGTTGGCGCCGGTGGCGATGGTGGCCATGCGACCGTGCGCGCTGTTGAAGCCGTGCGCACCGCGAACGAAGTACGTCGGCGTCTTTGAGGAACAGCCAATGCCGCTCAACTTCGCAATTCGGTTTGGTGGCGTCGAGAGTTCGAAGAAGGCGTGGCTGATCGCGGCCGTGACCGAATCGTGGCCGCATCCCGCGCACAGTGTCGACATCGCGCCCTCGTAGTCGCGCACCGTGAGCCCGATCTCATTCTTCGGCAGTGGGTTAAGGGGTATGAAGGGTTTGAGAATCGAAGGCATTAGTGGATCTCCATCTGGGTGAGTACGCTGTCGACGACCTGCTGGGCGCTGAGGGGGAAGCCACCGTAAGCGAGAACCGAGGTCATCTTCTCAATCGCCACGCCCGTCTCGATGGTGATGAGTGAGCGCAACTGCGCGTCGCGGTTCTGCTCGACGACGAAGCAGCGCTCGTGTTCTTCGACGAAGTCTCGAACGTCGTCCACGAAGGGGAAGCCTCGCACGCGTAGGAAGTCTGCTTCGAGACCTTGGGCACTCAGTTCCTCGAGGGCTTCGCGCACCGCGAGGTCGCAGCTGCCCACCGTGATGACTCCGACTTTGGCGCCCGCACGTCGCTCAATGATCGGCGTGGGGACGTGCGACGCGGAGGCCGCGTGCTTCAGTTTCAGACGGTCGACCACCTCTTGGTAGAAGTCGGGCGTCTCGGTGTACGTTCCGTACTTGTCGTGACCCGAACCTCGGATGAAGTAGGCACCCTTCGAGTGCGAACCCGGCAACGTGCGAGGCGTGACGAACTGCTCGTCTTCGTTCGCGTAGCGAAAGAACTCGGTGATCTCCGCGAGGTCGTCATCGTTCAAGACTCGTCCTCGGTCGGGCACGTAGCTGTCGTCCCACGTGAGTCGCGGCACCACCCAGTCGTTCATCCCGATGTCGAGGTCCGAGAGCATGAAGACCGGCGTCTGAAACCTTTCGGCTAAGTCGAAGCACTGCGCGGCGAACTCGAAGCATTCGTGGGGGTTCGCGGGGAACAGCAAGATGTGTTTGGTGTCACCGTGCGAGGCGTAGGCGCACATCAAGATGTCGCCCTGTTGGGTTCTCGTCGGCATACCCGTCGAGGGACCGACGCGCTGCACGTCGATGATCACGGCCGGAATCTCGGTGTAGTACGCGAGCCCGATCAGTTCGCTCATCAGCGAGATACCCGGTCCCGACGTCGAAGTGAACGCTCGCGCACCGTTCCAGCCCGCGCCGAGCACCATGCCAATGGAAGCGATCTCGTCTTCGGCTTGGATGATGAGGTAGTTGTTCTTGTACGTCACCGGCGCGTCGGGGTCGTCCGTCTCAATGCGTTCACGTCGGTACGTAGCGCAGAGTTTCGTGAAGTTGTCCATGACGGCCGTCGCGGGCGTGATGGGGTACCAACCGGCGACGGTGGCGCCAGCGTAGAGACAGCCCAGCGCTGCCGCGGTGTTGCCGTCGATGAGGATCGAGTCGTCGTTCTTGTCCAAGGGCTCCAGATGAAATGCCAGCGGACACTCGAAGTTCTCTCTCGCGTAGTCGTAGCCCAGTCGTAGGGCGCGCTGGTTCGAGTCGCGCAGTGCTTCGTTTCGCGCGAACGTCTCCGAGAGCAGGTTCGCCACCACGTCGAGGTCGATGCCGACCAGCGCCACGACGGCGCCGGCGTAGGCGACGTTCTTCATCAAGATTCGTTCACGCGGCTTCGTGAAGTTCTCGAGACACATCGCGGCCAAGGGAACACCGAGGAAGTTGACGTCGTCGCGCTCGAGGTCGGGGTCGAGTGGCCACGACGAGTCGTAGAGCAAGTAGCCGCCGGTACGTACTTCGGCGATGTCGTCGGCGTAGGTCTGGGAGTTCATCGCGACGACGAGGTCGTAGTTGAGGGCCCGCGCGGTGTAGCCCGAGGCGTTCGCGCGGATCTCGTACCAGGTGGGCAGTCCTTGGATGTTCGAGGGGAAGAGGTTCTTGCCCGAGACGGGCACGCCCATGCGAAAGATGGCTTGGACGAGCAGACCGTTCGCGCTGGACGATCCGGTGCCGTTCACGTTGGCGAGTTTGATGGAGAAGTCGTTGACCTGACTGCGCACCTTGGACGCGGCCTTGGACTTGGCGGTCATCGTCACGAGCGATCACCGCCTCCGAACCCCACGGCGACGGGGATGAAGTTCCTCGATCCGGCGTAGGGAATGGCGAGGTCGAAAAGTTCCATGTCCCACGCGGCCGTCGGGCAACGTTCGGCGCAGAGACCGCAGTGCACGCAGACGTTCTCGTCCTTCACCATGACCCGACCCGTCTGGGGGAGCGGCTCTGAGACGTAGAGCTCCTGGTCGAGGTTGGTGGCGGGCGCGAGCAGCCGGCTACGCAAGTCCGCTTCGTCGCCGTTACTGGTGATGGTGAGGCACTGCACCGGACAGATGTCGAGACAGGCGTCGCACTCGATGCACAGCGGCGCGGCGAACGCTGTCTGCACGTCGCAGTTGAGACAGCGCTGCACTTCACGCGCGGTCTGTTCGGCGTTGAAGCCGAGTTCGACTTCGAGGTTGAGCGACTCGAATCGCTTCGTCAGTTCAACGTGGCTCATCTTCTGGCGAGACGACTGGTTGTAGTCGTTGTAGTAGCTCCACTCGCTCATGCCCATCTTCTGGCTGACGAGCGTCATGCCCATGGCCGGGCGAGTGAAGAGCGGCACGTCGAAACAGTGGTTGTCGATGGAGATGGCGGCTTCGTGTCCGTGCGCGACGGCCCAGATGATGTTCTTGGGTCCCCACGCCGCGTCGCCGCCGAAGAAGACGCCCGGCACGCTCGACTGCATGGTGACTTTGTCGACCACTGGCATGTCCCACTCGCCGAACGTCATGCCGAGGTCGCGCTCGATCCACGGGAACGAGTTCTCTTGACCAATGGCGAGGATCACGTCGTCGCAGGGCAGCACGACGGTGTCGATGGTCGTGGAGTGTGACGCCTTCTCGTCCCACTCGAGGACGTCGAACTCCATGCCGACGAGTTTTCCGTCTTCGATGACGAAGCGCGTCGGTGCGTGATTGACGACGATCTCGACCTGCTCCTCCTCGGCGTCGTCGAGCTCCCAAGGCGAGGCCTTGAAGAACTGACGGGGACGACGGGCCATGACCTTGATGTCGGCACCGCCAAGTCGCCTCGACGTTCGACAGCAGTCCATCGCCGTGTTGCCGACGCCGATGATGAGCACGCGCGAACCGATCTCGCTGACGTGACCGAAGGCCACCGACTCCAGCCAGTCGATGCCGATGTGAATGTGCGACTCCACCTCGTCGTGGCGACCAGGCAGGTTGAGTTCTTTGCCGCGCGGCGCGCCGACGCCGACGAAGACTGCGTCGAATCCATCGTCGAGGAGCGCGCGCAGACTCGAGACCGGTCTGTTGTAACGGATGTCGACGCCCATGTCGAGGATCATTCTCGTCTCGTCTTCGAGGACCTCTTCAGGAAGACGGAAGGAGGGAATGTTCGAGCGCATCAGGCCGCCCGGCTTATCGAACTGCTCGAAGATGGTGACCTCGTAGCCAAGGGGCATGAGGTCGTTGGCGACGGTCAGCGACGAGGGTCCCGCGCCGATGCACGCAACGCGCTTGCCGTTCTTCTTCGTAGGAATCTGCGGGAGGCGGTCTTCGATGTCGCCCCTGAGATCACTGGCGACGCGCTTCAAGCGGCAGATGGCGACGGGCGCGCCGTCGACTCGTTCGCGTCGACAGGCCGGTTCGCAGGGACGGTCGCAGGTTCGCCCGAGGATGCCGGGGAACACGTTGGATTCGCGGTTCAACATGTAGGCGTCGTCGAAACGACCTTGCGCGATCAAGCGGATATAGCCCGGGACGTTGGTGTGCGCGGGACACGCCCACTGGCAGTCGACAACTTTATGGAAGTAGTCGGGCCCTTGAGTGTCGGTCGGCTTCACGCAGAATCTCCCTTCGAAAAGGCCATAACAGTCCTGCGAATCGCCAGAACTGATGCTCAGGTCCCCTGAGTTTTACTGTAGTTCGTTTGGTACACAACAAGGTCCCGCCCGCACGCGTGGAGACACCTCTTATGCACCTGAACAAGGAGAAAGTGACACCAGCGAAGACGTCAGACGCACGGTGCAATGGTCGGTGATTCGCGTGAGAGCGGCCGACGGCGGAGATTCGATGTGCAACGTTGCACTCAGGGACTAGTTCCTCGGGTGTTCGTTGGCGACGTTCATCGAGAGGAGGATGACGGGCGCTCTACGCGTCCGTCGGTCGAAGGTCGGGAGCCGTGATCGTCGGCCACCGACGTTCGCGAAGGTAGTCGGTAATCTCCGTCGAGAGCGCGGACGCCGCCAGAGATGACGTGTGGCGAAGGGGTCGCACCAGGCTAATTGTGCGCTCCAGCGAGGGGGGTCCGACGCGAAGGACTTTCACGTCGTGGTTGGAGTTCGCCACGATGCTCGGCACGATCGCCGCCCCGATGCCAGCCGCAACGAAGGAGAGGACACTACCCATTTCAACGCCGTCGAGTGCGACGTTCAATGTAACGTCCGCGTGGGCGAAGGCGTCCATGGTGGCGTTCCTAACGTCGTAGCCCTCGCGAAACATGATCATGGGAACACCGTCAAGGTCCGCGATCGAGACGTGATCGCGAGTGGCGAGCGGGTGGTCGGTCGCGACAACCACCACGAGTGTCTCGGTCGCGACGACAACGGAATCGAGCGTCGGGCGCGGATTCGGCAAGATGACGAGCGCTAAGTCGAGTGCGGCCGATTCGAGTTCGTCCAAAAGCTCATTGGAGTGGCGCTCGACAAACGTGACCGAAATGCCGGGATAGCGGCGCTGAAATCTGGCCAGAGTCTCGGGCATGAGGGTGGCCCCAAGACTGGGCGTCGCACCGACCGTCACGTGTCCCCGACGAAGCGAAGTTACGTCGTTGACTCGATCGAAGACCTCGTCGAGGTCGTTTAAGACTTGCCGGGCGAGTGGCAAGAGTTCTGCGCCCGCGTCCGTGAGTCGCACGGGCCGATAACTGCGTTGGAACAGCGCAGTGTCGAGAACCTGCTCGAGGTGACGGATCTGCTGACTCAGCGACGGCTGCGCGACGTGGAGCGACTCCGCAGCGACGGTGAACTGCTGGGTGAGCGCAACCGCGACGAAACACCGTAACTGTTGAATAGTTAGGCCTTTCGTGGGCATCATAGGATAATCCTATCGAAATGAGAGTTAAAATTGATTTTCTTGTTACTTTGTTCCCTAGGTAGGCATACTTAGTTCCCTAGTTGGCCGATATTCGTGCTCAGTACGGTGCTTTGTATGGACAAAACCCAAAGAATATTCACACTTTCCGGTCTCGCAATCGTACTGATGCTCGGTTACGGACTTCCCTCAGGAGCCGCATCGAAGAACGCTCCAGCGCACGTGACGCTCTCGAGCCACGTCGCCAAGGCGCACAAGGTTGCCTTCAAGGGCAGCTACAAGGGTTCGATCGCCCTGTTGATGGTCGGTCCTTCAGGGCAGTCGGCCACGTCGGTGACGGTATCGTCCGTCAGCGGCAAAGGCACTGGCACGCTCCTCGGATCGAGCCACGTCAGCGCGTCCGGTTCGGCGCCCGCGGCGAGTCAGTGCGACACCCTTTCGGGTCAAGGGAGCCTGAGCGGAGCGGGCAGCACCCTCAAGTTCAAAGTCATCTCGTCGGCCAGTTCACAGGGCTGCGCGACGGGAACGAGCACGCCCACCAGCGTCACGGTGAAGGCGCTCGTGAAGGTCACGGGCGGATCAGGCAAGTACGCCGGCGCCACAGGCACCCTCAAGTTCACGGGCTCATTCAACGTCTCATCGAACACGTCGGGCTCTTCGGAGAACGACGCGTTTAGCGCGGCCGTGGCGGGCACGCTCACCGTCAAGTAATCGTCAAACAGAGAAGGAAGTGCGAAATAAAGAGAATGATTGCGGGAGTCGCAGCGGGGGCCATGGCCCTTGGTGGTCTCTCACTGATGAACGTCGCGACGGCGTCAGCCGGCACCACGACCACGACGACGACGACCCTGGCGCCTCCAGTGCAGGGCAGCGCTTTACTGCCCCTCGCGTTGAACGTGGACACGGTGGTGGGCTCTGGTGGTACGGGTGCCCTCAAGGCGCCGGTCGGATGTGCTCAGACCAATGAGTTCTTAATTGGTCAAACCGTCGTCTTTCGCCTGTCGGGCGTTGACATCGTCACCGGCGGCGTCGCACTGACGCCGAAGAACGTGTCGAGCGCGACCGTGACCATTCCCGGCGTCGCCACGCCGCTCGTCATGAGCTACGGGAACCATGGATTGGTGGCCTTTTGGAGTGTCGGTTGGGACACGACGGGCTACACCACGACGGGCATCGTGAACTTCAAGATCGTCGTTCACACGATCGCCGTCGCCGCCGTCACCAAGAGGGTCGCGGTGAGGGTCAAGGAATCGAACGGGAAGTACGTCACGAAGATCCGTACGAAGGTCATCAAGAAGGCCATTGCCGGCGCGAGTGGAACCTACACGCAAGCTGGATACGCGGCGCCGTCGGACCTGACGCTGAATCCGGCTCCGGCTGGTTGATTGAGTAGTACACGGGTCGAGCGACTGTGTCTTTCACACAGTTTGCCCGGCCCGTTGTTTGGTGTTGCAAGTCGCACACCAGTGAGCGGGTGCCGTGTATCTCGGCGAAAAGGGGAAACGATGAGCAAGGTTCGTGTAACGAAGAAGACGGGAATGCTCATTGCCCGCGGATTCGCCGCTGGTGCTGTGGCGATCGTGTTATTCACCACGGTGAGTGGGAGCGACGCGTCGACGACCACGGTGCCGGTGAGCAACATCTCGATACCCACCCCGGTCATTCCCAACGTCGCGCTGTTGCCGGGGCCTCTGGCGGAGGCGACAACCATCAGTCCAACCATCGGCGTGCTGGCCATCAGTCCGCTCTCGGGCGGACCCGTGGGATCGAACATGACGATTGCTGGCTCGAATCTTCCGGCGTCGGCGAAGGTCGAGTTGACGTGGGCAACGTCCAACGCCACCTGGAACGTCGACCCTGAGCCGAACACGGTGAACTACATGGGCCGAACGACGACCAACGTGACGGTCGTTCTCGCGACGGTCACCACCGACGCGAGTGGAAAGTTCTCGTTCAGCACGAAGGTGCCCAACGACTGGGGTGGCTCGCACGAAATCTACGCGGTGGTTAACGGCGTGGATGTTCTCGAGGGCTCGTTCACGACGACGCGCTCGCTTACGGTGACCCCGACGAGCGGGCCTATCGGCACGCCAATCACCGTCACGTACACCGGCATGGGGTCGAGTCTGTTTCAAAACAGCGCCGCAATCTTGTGGGACAACCACTTTACGGGTGAGATGGTGTCGGAGTGGACTCGCGGCACCGGCACGACGGTCATCCGCGCGGCTGGTCCAGTTGGTACCCACGTCTTGATGGTGGGCGACGCCCTGACCGACCTGTACCTCAATCCGATTCAGTCGCCTTATCCGTTCATGAACGGAGGGTCCATCAAGTTTCGCGTCACTCGTGACGCCGGTGCGGCCAAGCCCTACGTCTCGTGGCCCGTCGCGGTCAAGCCCACGCTGAGCGAACTCACCACCCTGCAACCCGGTGACCTCGACCCGGCGAGCACGGCCGTCGCCACGTTGTCGGCGTCGAGTGGTCCCGTCGCCTCGAAGACCACACTGTCGGTGACTGGTCTCTCCGGCGCCGGAACCGATCAGGTTGCCTGGGCCACCGAGAGTGGAAGTCGTGTGGACTGCAGTAGTACCACCGGCCAGGGATGTTGGGTTCCCGAGACGACACCGATCGCAACGGGCACCGTCGTCAACGGGGCGTTCAGCTCGAGCGTCACCGTTCCCGACGGTCTCGGTGGCTGGCACATGGTGCTCGTGATGAGCGGGACGAAGATCGAAGCTCAGGTGCCGTACTACGTCAAAGAGAGCCTCGTGCCCTTCTACAACAAGGCGGGCAAACTCGTGAGCGAAGGCGTAGCGCGGGCTGACAACTCACCCGCCGCGTTCGCCGCGGGCGACGCCGGTACGGGGACCTACACCTTCAAAGAGGGTCAAGAGTTCACCATCAGCATCAAGGGCGTTGGTTGGACGCAACTCGACAACACCCTGACCGTCGACTACGACAACAGTTACGTCGGTTACGGGTGCGGCTTCAACTCGAACGGCTACCTCGTCATTCACTTGTTCGCCACCGGCGGCGTGGGCACGCACATCATCGATCTGCACCCCATGCTCTACACGAGCCAACCAGCGTTCGCGAACACCCCCTTCGGGTTGGCGCCCGTGCTCAGCTCCGCGAACGACTATCCGGGTTTGGCGCTGGGCTACCAAGTGCCGTCGTTCCACTTCTCCATACGAATCGTCAAGTAGGTTGCCGCGCGTCACGGCCTCGCACCTCGTGTTTCGAGGGGTGAGGCTGGGACTCGTAGTAACGACGCAACGCGACCCGGTAGCCACCAGCTCCTTGGCCCGAGCAGCGTGATGATGCTGGGCAGCAGTAGACAGCGCACGAGCGTTGCGTCAACGAGAACGCCCAGCGAGAGACCGATCCCAAGTTCTTGCAGCCCCGCCACGTGGCCGAATACCAAGCCGCTCACGGCGCCAATGAGGATCAGTGCCGCGGCCGTGACGACCCCGCCGGTGCGGGCGACACCAGTAACGATGGCCTCGTCGTTGGACAGGCCCTGATCCCACGCCTCACGTATCCGGGTGGTGATGAACACTTCGTAGTCCGTCGAGAGCCCAAAGAGCACCGCAAAGATGAATACTGGCACCCACCCTTCGATCTGGCTGACTCGATACGTGTGCAGGATCGACGAACCCACGCCGAATCGAAAGACTGCTACCAAGAGCCCGTACGCCGCGCCGATCGACAACAAGTTGAGCAATACCGCGATGAGAGCGACGACGAGGGAACGAAACGCCCGCACGAGCACGAAGAACGCGAGTAAGAGTGCAATCAGAACGATCCAGGGGAAGGCGCCGTAGACGCGCGAGAGAAAATCGACGCCTTGCGCGCCTGCTCCACCCACGAAGACGTGGGTTCCCGCTGGAAAATTGGCCGAAGGGATGAGGTCGTCACGGATCGTGCTCACGAAGTGCTGTGTTGACTCATCGCCGAAGTCGTGTCGGGTGACGACGACTATCTGATCGAAGCGCCCCGACGTGTCGACGAAGGGATATCGAGATCCAATCGCGACCACGAAGGTCTCGTGACGGTGCAGAACCAGCGTCGCGAGCCGAAGACGCGCGGCGGCTTCACGTGCGCTGTCAGCGCCGCCACGCCGACCCGTGTCGACGACTATCTCGATCGGTGTGATGACGCCGGCGCCCGCCTTTTCACGGATGAGCGCGAGCGCTCGCGTCGATTGAAGTTGATGGGGAATCGCGGTGACGGACGCGGGCGTGAGTTGGAGCCACAGCGTTAGGGAACTCGCTCCGCCGAGCAGCGCGAGCGAGACGACGAGCACGGTGACGGGCCGCGCAATGACGCCGCGAGCGACGCGCGCCCACGCTCCGCTGAGTGCGGAGCCCGTCGCTAAGAGGCCGCGTGGTCCGACGGGCGACGTGCCACGACGTCCCAGCAGTGAGAGCAGTACCGGTTGAAGCGAGAAGGTGGCCGCGAGGGCCACGATCGGTACGACCAGACCCGCCGCGCCAAGCGAACGTACGAAGGGAACGGGCACAAGGAGCAGGGTTGCGAGACTGATGGCGACCGCGACGCCGGAGAACATGACGGTCCGACCCGCCGAGGACATGGTCTTCACGACGGCGTCGATGGTCGCAACATTCGTCTCGCGAAGCTCAGCGCGGAAACGATGGACGCTCAGCAGTGAGTAGTCGATAGCGAGCCCGAGTCCAATGAGCTCGATCAGATTGGGGATATAGAGAACCATGAGAAAGTGCTGGGCCATGAGGTAGATGATCGCTATGGAACCCGTGGCGATGGCGATGGCGGTCGCGAAGGGGATCAGCACCGCCCAGCAGAGACCGAGGACGACGAGGAGCAAAAGTAGCGCCACCACGAGCGCGACGACCTCGCCTCGGTGAAGGTCGTTGGTGAGTACCGGCGTGATGTCGTACTGGAACGCGGGCGGTCCGGTCACCAGTGCACCCGTGAGGCCTTCGCTCAGCAGTGCGTGACGAAGTGTCGCGGTGTCGGGTGCGGCGTGGCTCAAGTCGAGCGACGTATCGATGTTCGCGTACAACACGTCACCGGCGACCTCTTGTTGACGTACCCTCGCCGTCGGCACCGCCTTCGCCGCGGTCGCAATCTTTGCTTCGAGACTCTTGACGTCTTGCGTGTGCGTCATCGGCAGCACGACGGTGAAGGTCCCTTCAATGTTCTCGCCAAAATTATGAGCGAGAATGCGATTCGCTTGCGCCGACGCCGAGCCGGGAACGCTGAGTGAGGATGTCAGGAGTGCCGGTAGGTTCGTCGCCGCAAAGAGTCCGAGCACGGCGACGAGCGCCCAAAACGCGAGGACCACGACGCGCCATCGAACAACGAAGCGAGTCCAGCGTTCGGGCATCTATGCAGGGTAACCCTTGACCACTGCGTCACCATGGTGAGGTCGTGGCGATGAGCCCGAGAGTGATCGATGAACTGCGGCGTGCGCGAAGCGTTGGTGACGCCCGTTCGACGAAGCGTGAGACAGGGTTGCCCTAGGGTGGCCTCATAGCGAAATCGGGACTCTCGGGAAGCAGTGAACTACAGCGCGTCATGGACGCCGCGCGCACACCTGAGTGGAGTCTCGGACTCGACCGACAAGGTCAGATCATGGCAACCAAGGACTCTGGTGATATTGGCTTGCCGTGGGTGGTGCTCGCGATTCGCGCGGGCCGCGGTATGCGGGTATCGAAGTTTCACCCGGGCGACGACGTCGAAGCCGAAGGCGAAATTATCGGTGAGATCTCGGGCAATCCTCGAGAGATGGGCCGCCAACTTCGAACTCTGCTCGCCGATATCGACCTCGAGGGATAGTCGCCGTCCAGCCAGTCTGAGCTCACGATGATTCGTGGCCCGTCTCACACCGTTCGTCTGGTAGGTATCGTGGGCGCCTAACAGAAAGCCGGAGAACCATGAGCGAAGAACACTGGTCGGACGTTGACCACTACCTTGTTTCACTCCTCTCGCCGTCGGACGTCGTGCTCGACAAAGCCCTCAGCGATAGCGACGCCGCCGGGTTGCCGCAGATCAACGTCGCGCCCAATCAGGGGAAGTTGCTCGAGCTCCTCTCGAAGAGCCACGGAGCGCGCAGAATCTTGGAGATTGGAACGCTGGGTGGCTACAGCACTATTTGGCTAGCTCGTTCGCTGCCGGAGGGCGGTTCTCTTGTCTCGTTGGAGCTGGAATCGAAGCACGCGGACGTGGCGCGTTCGAACATCGAGCGAGCGGGTCTCGGATCCCTCGTTGAGATTCGCGTTGGCCCCGCCGCCTCGTCACTGCGTGACTTGATTGGTGAGAAGGTCGAGCCCTTCGACTTCATCTTCATCGACGCTGACAAGGAGGGCTACCCGGAGTACTTCGCCCTCTCATTGGAACTCTCAAGAGTCGGCACGGTGATCATTGCCGACAACGTCGTACGCGCCGGTGAGGTCATCAATCCGAAAAGTACGGACGAACGTGTGCAGGCGGTGCGCACGTTTCTCGAGATAGTGGCGTCGGAAGATCGAGTTGAGGGTACGGCGATTCAAACCGTGGGAAGCAAGGGCTACGACGGCTTCGCCATGCTGCTCGTCACCAAGTAGACGTTTCCGTGACGATCGTGACGGTGTTTCGGAGTCGACTGAGGTCAGGTGTTGACGAAGCGTACGGCGAAGTGGCCGAAGAGATGAGCCGCCTCGTGCACTTGATGGACGGCTTCGTTGACGTGAAGTTCTACACGTCGTCTGACGGCGAACGGGTCACCATTGTTCGCTTCCGTGACAAGGAAACGCAACGCGCGTGGGCTGAACTGCCCGAGCACGTGGCGGCGCAACGCCGAGGTCGAGACGAGTTCTATTCGTGGTACGACATTTCAGTATCGGAAGAGACGTACCAACGTTCCTTTGTCGCGCCAGCGTCGTCGTAGAGAGCCTGGTAGTGGCGGCCCTCCCGTCACGGGCTCGTAGGACCTCGATGAAGTGGTGAAGGAAAGTTGCCTCGCCATCACTGGCACGTAGCCGGGCAGTCACTGTTACTTAAGACGCGGTCCTTATGGTTCACACCACAGAGCTCAATTGAGAGGGATGATCCATGCGTACAACGACAGCGCGTTCACTAAAAGTACTTATGATCACTGGAATCGGCGTGATGGGCGTGGTGTCTGCGGCGAGTGTTTCGGTAGCCGATTCGTCATCGACGCCCACGTTCCAGGCGTCACAGATTCTGATGGGCTCGTCACTTCAGCATTCGTACACGCCCGCTGGTTCCTCGACGTCGAAGACCGAGGCGTTGAGTAAGCCCGACGACATCACCCAACTCGGCGACAACCTCTTCGTGGGCTTCCAGAACGGTGTCGGTCCCCAGGGCGAGGCGAGCACCGACGGCAACCTGAACAGCACGATCGTCGAACTCAGCCAGAGTGGTGACGTCCGTGGACAGTGGGACGTGGTCGGCAAGGTCGACGGTCTGACCGCTGATCCAGCGTTGAACGGCGTCCTCGCCACGGTCAACGAGGACCTCAATTCATCGATGTATCTGATTCGTCCGAGCGGCGGTTCGAACGCCGCGACGCACTACACCTACAGCGCGGCGCTGCCTCATAACGGCGGCACTGACGCGATCTCGATCTACGACGGACAGATCCTGACGAGCGCGTCAGCACCCGGAACGACTGGCGCACCGGCACCGAGCGCTAGCTACCCGGCCGTCTACTCGGTGCAACTGAACTCGGCCACCAAGACCGCCGTCGCGACGCCGTTCTTCTACGACGAGGACACGGCGACGGTCGCCAACGGCACCGGCAAGCACGACGGTGACGCCAAGACCACGAAGCTCGCGTTGACCGACCCTGACTCCACGTCCGTGGTTCCTTCGAGTGCCTCAAGGTTTGCGGGCGACTTCATGCTCACCAGCCAAGGCGATCAGCAGCAGATCTTCGTGGACCACGCAAACTCCAATCACCCGCGCTTGACAGTTCTGAACTTGACCCAGTCAGTGGACGACACCGCGTGGCCGACCCACCGCTCGGGCAAGCTGTTCTCGACGGATTCGACGAACAACGCCGTGGTCGTGGTGACGGGATCGTTCGAGAGTGACGAGCCCGTGGTCGTGGCCACGCCCTGTGGCGCCAACACCGCCCCGGCGACTTGTCCCGCGTCGCCGTCCAACTACCTCGCGACCTTGAACCCCAAGACGGGCAAAGTGACTCCCGTGAAAGTGAGCGGTGCGCCCTACATCCCCCAGGGTGGCCTCACGTTCGTGGCGGGCAACAACTAGCGAGACTTTGACGAAGAAACGATTTCATCGGTCAGAGCGATATGAAAATATCGCTCTGACCGATCGTCAATCGACTTCTACCGTTCGCTGGGGGCCGTGGCGATGGAGGAATGGACGGTGTACCGCGTGAGCGACGACGCGCTCGTTCGACTCGCGCAGTAACCGTCACGGCGTTCACTTGAGACGTGGGTCGACGAGTTCATCTCTTGGCACACGAAGGACTATCTTCGAGGGCATGACGAACATCCGGCTGGGTTCAATATCACTCGACTGCGCGGACCCGAAGGCCCTCGCTTCCTTTTGGGCTGATCTCCTCGGAGGCACCATCGTCTACACGAGTGACGACTTCGTCGCCGTGCAGCTGGATGGCGTGTGGATATCAACCGTTCGAGTGGACGACTACCAACCGCCTGACTGGCCGAACGGCAGTCCTCCAAAACAGATTCACTTTGACCTTGCCGTCGATGATTTGGGCGCTTCGGAACTCGAGGCCCTCATGCTAGGTGCCGTGAAGGCACAAGATCAGCCAGAGCCCGACCGCTGGCGCGTGCTTTTCGATCCCGCGGGTCACCCGTTCTGCTTGACCAACCAGATTCCCGACTGATCGCATCCTGCCTCAGGGCCACGCTGGTTTGGGCGTCGTGCCTTGCTCGAGCAAGCCGAAGTAGGAGTGCAGCATGACGCTTCGCGCCTGATCTTCGCCCACTTCACAGAGGCCGTACTCAACGGGGGCGAGCGTCCCACCTTGGTAGACGCTGGATTCACTCTGACAGTCGGCGGTGCGAGACAAGAGCCACACGTTCTCGGCCGTCACGAACTTACGCTTCTGGCTCTTCGTGTTGATCACGTTGAAGAGTAGCCGGACCTCTCGGTTGACGTGTCGGTCGGTGGTGAGGAGGCGAGCCTCGGCGCAACCCTCGAGGCCCACCGTGGAACCCTGGTTGCACGCGAGGTGCGTGAACGATTCGGCGATCACGGGTGGTCGAAGGGGCGACGCTGACCTGGCCGGGGACGCCGGTGAGCCACACGACGACAACGCGACGGCGGCGAGCGCCACTACACACGCGCTGAAAAAGTGTTGCCTCTTAATACCAGTGCCACTCGGACAGTGGCCAGATCTTCAAGAACACCTTGCCGATCATGTCCGATCGCGGGACGGTGCCCCACGCGCGAGAGTCACACGAATTCGCGTGATTGTCGCCCATCATGAAGTACTGACCCTTGGGCACGGTCATCTTCTTGATGACGGTGGGACCCATTGTCGAAAAGACCGACCACTTCTGATCCAGCTTCTTGCCGTTCACGTAGATGGCGTTGCCCTGCGTGTACAACACGTCACCGGGCACACCGATGACGCGCTTCACGAGATCGGTGACGGGGTCGTTGCAGATTTTTGCGACGTCCGGCGGCGCCTTGAAGACCACTATGTCGCCGATGTTGATGGTGCCGAAATCGACGCTTAGTTTGTCGACGAGGATCCGGTTACCTTCGTAGAGCGTCGGCTTCATCGAGGGCGAAGGGATCAGGAACGTCTGCACGACGTACGTGCGGATGGTGAAAGAGACGAGGACGGCGACGATGAGAACGAGCACCCATTCGATGACGCTCTTCTTGGTCGACCTCACTTTTTTGGCCGCGGGCACGTCGGGGGCCGGCTCGTCGAGGTCCAGGGACATAGAACAACAGTATTGGCTGTTGAGGGCACCAGGCGTTGGCGCTCGGGTGACGTGCTCTTGGTGGAGTACTCGCCAGTGCTAGCGGTCTTTCCTCAGCTCATCGCGACGCTGATCAACGCGTCGCGGGGCGTTGAGCGCGATCTCGCCGTCGAGCATCTCTTCGATACCGCGCGCCGCTTCAACGAATGGCTCTTCATTGGTCCGAAGTACTCCTGACGGTCGTTGAGGGCCCAACAGCGTGGCCACCAAGCCGGCGAGTGCGGCCATTGAGGCGACGTACCACCAGAGGTGATGGAAGTTGCGTAGTGCTTCGGCGGCGTTCGTCGGTGTTCCCAGGATCACGACGAGTATCGCCACGCCGAGCGCGCCACCGACCTGACGGGCCGTTTGATTGACGGCACTACCCACCGCGTAGCGCTTCGCCTCGAGACTCGAGACGGCGGCAGCGCTGATGACGGGAAACGTGAGACCAATGCCGAGTCCGACGATGATCGTGCCCGGCAACCAGACCTTGACGTAGTCCGGCGTGAGTCCCACGCGCCACACGTACCACAGCAGTCCCGCGGTGAAGACGACGAATCCCACCATCAAGACGCGACGAAAACCGAAGCGACCGGCGAGCTTGCCGGCGGGTCCCGACACCACGGCCACGACCAGTGGACCAGGTGTCACGGAGAGACCAGCTTGGAGAATGGAGTAGTGCCAGACACTCGTCAAGAACAAGATGTTGCCGAGCAACATGGCGAAGAATCCCATGGCGTAGAGCAACGCCACCGTGTTGGCGACGCTGAACGAACGCGCGTGAAAGAGCTGGAGGTCGAGTACGGGTTCAACGTGGCGTGACGAACGATAGAGAAAGACCGCTCCGAGAAGAACTGAGGCCACGAATCCCGCGACGATGCGAGCGCTACTCCAGCCCCACGTGGGTCCTTCGGTGATCGCGAGGACCAGCGTCGCGAGCGAACCGCTCAGCAGCACGACACCGGGAAAGTCGGGACTGGTCGTTGAGCCCGATCCCTTCGTCTCTTCGAGGACGCGACGTCCGACCAACCAGGCGATGAGTCCGACGGGCAGATTCACGTAGAA
>Ga0182024_10012335_pt1 | contig 16929 bp, 12 predicted proteins | sample P32metaG_FD_120480 | JGI IMG/M metagenome (GOLD analysis project Ga0182024, IMG submission 120480) | Permafrost microbial communities from Stordalen Mire, Sweden - P3-2 metaG (Illumina Assembly) | ecosystem: Environmental > Terrestrial > Soil > Wetlands > Permafrost | place: Sweden: Stordalen...
CAGAGCGGGCGAGGTTTCGCCGAGCAGACCGATCGGGACAAAATCCTTAACGGGATCGTAGGGTAGGGTTTTGTGAATGTAGGGATTGACCGACTGAGTGGTGTTGGTCGTCATGAACCAGGTATAGCCATCCGGCGCGGCCTTGGCGGCGTCCGATGCGCCAATGATGCCATCGGCTCCGGGCCTGTCTTCAACGATAAAGGTTGCATTCTTGAAGTCGCCTTCGGCCATGTTTTTGGTTAAGATGCGCGCCAGCGTGTCGGTGCCACTGCCCGCGGCGAACGGCACGATGATGGTGATCGGCTTCGCAGCCGGATAGGCCGTCTGCGCGCTGGCGGGCAGCGCACCCAAACCAATCATGGCGATAAGCGCCGTTATGTGCATTTTCATCTGCAGCTCTCTCTCCCATCGCTTCCGAAGCGGCTCCGCATCTCTGCCGATCAACTGCACGGAGCGCGGCTATTCCTGACGGCCGTAGGTCATCGTCAGCTTGGCCTTGTCCAGCGTATTGAAGTTCACGACAAACCCGGCGTGCGAGCTTGTGGCATTCGGCGGCAGGTTCAGCGCCTCGGTCTTCAGTGCATAGAGCGTGAAGTTGTAGCTGTGCGTTTTGGCGCCTTTAGGCGGACATGGGCCGCCCCAACCCGGCGAGTTGATGAAGCCTGCATAGTCGTTGGTAATCTGGCGGCTGCCGGGAGGCAGCTTGGCGCCATCGGCCGTGCCTGCGCCCTCCACGATGGAGCGCGCGGCGGCCGGAATATTGACGATCACCCAGTGCCATATTCCCGCGCCGCCAGTGGCCGCATCGGGATCATGAACCATCAAGGCGAAGCTTTTCGTGCCTTCGGGTGGATCGGTCCAGCTCAGCCCGGGAGAAATATTTTGCCCGTGGCACCCGAGGCCGTTGAAGGTAAAGCGCTCGGGCATCGGCTGGTCGGCTTTGACGTCCGGGCTTATGAGCTCAAACGCCCGCGCCGCACCGGCGAACGCGCCAATCAGAACAGCAGCCAGGGCGAGACATGTTGCTGCCGATGCGGCAGCGACGCGTTGGCACATCATGTGATTGCGTCGGTCGGACGCCTCCCAATACCCGGTCCTCGAAGGCTGCGCGGAGTCATTTCGGTATACCGAAATTATTTTCGGCATAGCGATGATCGACCATAGGGTGATAAAGTCAAGCGTAAAACGGCCGGAATTGCCGTGCCAAAGGCGGCGCATTGTCGCCGCGCGCGATATTTCGGTACTCGCAGAAAGGATTGCCATGACCGATAAAACAGCCGCCTGGCCGGATGAAAAAAACGGCGCCACCGGTCCGCTTCGCGGCGTGCGCGTGCTCGATCTCACGACCGTCGTCATGGGGCCGTCAGCCACGCAAATTCTCGGCGATCTCGGCGCCGATGTGCTCAAGGTGGAGACGCAGGCCGGCGACACCATGCGCTTGATCGGGCCGTGGCGCCACGCCGGCATGGGGCCGTTATTTCTACAGGCGAATCGTAACAAGCGCAGTATCGTGCTCGATCTTAAAATGCTGGAGGGCAAGCAGGCCGTCTTCGCGCTGGCGAAGCAGGCGGATGTACTTGTGTCCAACGTTCGCGTGCAAGGGCTGGCGCGGCTCGGACTGGATTATGAGAGCGTGCACGCCGGCAACAGCAGAATCATTTACTGCGTGGCGGTCGGTTACGGCAGCGATGGCCCGCAATCGGGAAAAGCCGTCTACGACGATCTCATGCAAGCGGCGTCCGGCATCGCCGGCCTATTCCGCGCGGTCGACGGAGCGCCACGCTACGCGCCGATCAACATCTGCGACCGCGTCGTGGGTCTCTATGTGGCGAATGCGATTACAAGCGCCTTGTATCATCGCGCCATGACCGGCGAAGGCCAGGCCATCGAAGTCCCGATGTTCGAGACCATGGCGCAGTTCGTCCTAGCGGATCACATGGGTGGCAGTGCGTTCGTGCCGCCATTGGGCGCGATGGGGTATAAGCGCCTATTATCCAGGACGCGCGGACCCTATGCGACGGCAGACGGCCACTTGTCGTTGGTGGTCTACACCGATCGGCACTGGCGGGATTTCACGAAGTTAGTGGGCTGCCCCGATCTTATCGATAGCGACGAGCGTTTTCGCTCTCAGGAAAGCCGAACCCGTCATGCGGAAGACGTAGGCCGTTTTCTTGCCGACCGATTGAACGCGCGCAGCAATGAGGAATGGCTCGAAGCGCTGCATGAGATTGATATTCCCGCCTGCCCCGTAAACGCCATAGAAGATCTGTTCGAAGACCCGCACTTAAAGGCGGTCGGATTCTTTCAGGAAATGCAGCATCCGACCGAGGGCAATGTTATGGTCTGCCGCCACCCCGTCAGATACAGCCGTTCGCCGGCCTCAATCCGCAGGCTTGCGCCCAATCTCGGCGAGGCTACGGCGGAGGTCTTGGGGAAAAACGCCGCGGATCCCTAGCCGGGAATAAGCGCCCGCCAATTTGAGCCCCGTCAATCTGCTCGATCGGCCGACTGGACTTCCAGGCGACTGCAAACATCGGTCAGGAGGCGCGCGGCGGTCTCGAGTTTCTGATCGAAACGCGACGAGGGACCCGCGATCGTCACGATATAGACCGACGCATTCCACCTGAACGACGCCGAGATGGTGGTTACGCCGCTCAGGCTCTCTTCGCGGTTCAGATACCAGCCTCTCTTTCTTCCGAGGTCGACGTCCTTGCGCAAAGCCGCAGCAGATTTGATGGTCTTCCTGGTCAGCGGCACAAGCTTGGCCGACCTGAGAAAGGCAGCGAGCGCGCGATCGTCCAAACTGCCCAACAGCGCCTTGCCCGCGGATGTGGCGTAGATGCTGCGTATGCTGTCGCCGACTTTGACCAGAATGCGCAATGGATGGGTCGGTTCGAATACCAGCAGATATCTCGCGTTCAGCCCGCCGACCTTCGACAACGAAACGGATTCGTCCAAAGTGTCCCGCAACGAGCGGAGTAATATCTCCGTTCGCATCAAGACCGGATCGTTGTCCCCGATCTCCTGGCCTAATGCTCGCAAACGCAATGTCGGATAGTATCCGGCGCGAGGTGCGATTTCATAGATGTAGCCCCGCGACTGCATAGCCTGAATGACGTCATGGCAACTCGATATCGGGATCCTGAGCAGACGGGCGATATCCGAAAGCGATAATGGTCGCTTTTCCTGCGCAAACAATTCCAGCAAGTCCAACGTACGATCGACGGTCTTCGACATGAACGAAACCTTCTCCGTCGACTGTACCGAGTTGAAATATATTCTTTGATCCGGTGTAACAAATGCCTCCTCGACAATCACGATGCCAATGCGACCGCGGGCTTCGGCTTGACGTCGCGAAGTCGGTCGCCCTAGTATGCGATATGGCGAAAATTATTTCGCTACTGCGCTACGTCGCTCGCGTACCGACTGGAATACACCGCCGATCAGATGTCAAGAATCGGCAATTTTCCGACGACGGGAGCGTGGCATGAAATCCTTGGAAGCGCTGGCCACCACGCCGGAGCGGCAGGAGATCCGAAACGCGATCCGATCGCTCTGTGACAAGTTCGACGACGGTTATTGGTCCGAGAAAGACCGGACCCATCAGTTTCCCCATGAGTTTGCCAAAGCGGTCGCCGGCGGCGGTTGGCTCGGCATCGCGATGCCGAAGGAATTTGGCGGCTCCGGCATGGGCATCACCGAAGCCGCGATCATGATGCAGGAGATCGGGCATTCGGCAGGCTCGTTCGCCGCCTGTTCGACGGTGCATATCAATATCTTCGGCCTGCATTCGGTCGTGAAACACGGTTCGAGCCGGCAGCGCGCGGCTTGGCTGCCTTCAATCATCGACGGCTCGTGCCGGGCGTGTTTCGGCGTCACGGAGCCCGATGCCGGCCTCGACACCTCCAGGATCAAGACGCGCGCATTGCGGAAAGGGGACCGTTACATCATCAACGGCCAGAAGGTGTGGACGAGCACGGCCCAGCAAGCCGATAAAATTGTTTTACTGGCACGCACCACGCCGGCTGAAGAGTGCGAGCACCCGATCGACGGCCTTTCGTTATTTTATGCCGACCTCGACAGGTCCGCGGTCGAGATCCGCGAAATTGCGAAGATGGGCCGGCATGCGGTGAACTCCAATCAGCTCTTCTTCGACAATCTCGAAGTGCCGGCCGATCGTCTCATCGGCGAAGAAGGAAAAGGCTTTCGTTACATTCTCGATAGTCTGAACCCCGAGCGCATCCTAAACGCGGCCGAAGTCGTCGGCATGGGGCGGCGGGCGCTGGAAAAGGCAGTCGCCTATGCCAACGAGCGCATCGTTTTCGGGCGTAAGATCGGGCAGAACCAATCGATTCAGCATCCGCTGGCGGAGTGCTGGTCCGAATTATACGCAGCCGAACTCATGACGCTTCACGCGGCCGAGCTTTACGACGCCGGGAAGGCCTGCGGCGCCCAGGCCAATGCTGCGAAATATCTCGCCGCTGATGCGGGGTTTCACGCCTGCGACCGCGCGGTCCGCACCCATGGCGGCATGGGCTATGCGGCGGAATATCACGTCGAAAGATACTTTCGCGAAATGGTTGCCACGCAATTGGCGCCGGTATCGCGCGAAATGACCTTGTGTTTCATCGCCGAAAAAGAGCTCGGCTTACCGAAGTCATATTGAGCGCGCGGAAGATCTTCCATGGCCGGCAAAGAAGACAAGCCCGAAATCAGGACCGAAAGGCGCGGTCAATCGCTATGGATATGGATCGACCGCGAGCAGCGGCGCAACGCCATCAACAAGCGCGTCATTCAAGGCATTCAAAGAGCAGTGATCGAATCCGAGCAGGACGCTTCCATACGCTGCATCGTGCTGACTGGCGCGGGTCGAAAGGCCTTCTGCGCCGGCGCGGACCTCAGCGGCGGTACGGACTCATTCACACTTGGCCTGGACGAGCCAAGAACGGATTTCGGCAAGCTCGCCCGTGTCGTCCGCAATCTGGGGGTGCCGATAATCGGCCGAATTAACGGCGACTGCGTCGCCGGCGGAATGGGCGTGATGGCGCTCTGCGATCTCGTCGTCGTCGCGGATCACGCACGTTTCGGGTTGCCCGAGGCGAAGGTCGGCGTGTTTCCCATGCAGGTTCTGGTTTTTTTGCGCAGCATGATCGGCGCGCGTCACATCAACGAACTCTGTCTCACCGGCGAGCTGATCAGCGCGGTCCGCGCGCACGAGATCGGCATCGCGAATTATGTGGTGCCCTTCGAGGATTTGGATGCGCGCATTGACACGCTGCAGGCCCAGGTCGTCGGTATGTCGCCCGTTGCTATTCGGCGCGGCAAATTCGCAATAGCCGCCATGGAAAACATGGCCTTTGCGGAGGCACTGGCATTCGCCGAGACGTTGATCTCCGTAACCGCGCTGACCGCCGACGCGACCGAGGGGCTGGCTGCATTCAACGAGCGGCGGCCGCCGCGGTGGAAGCGGGACACCTAAGATGCCCGGCAGACTGGTGCGAATTGGCGGCGCGTCGGGCGCCTGGGGTGACAGCCCACGCGCGCTCGGTCAGCTCATCGGCGCCGGCGTCGATTACCTGATGATGGATTACCTGGCGGAAGTGACGATGTCGCTGCTCGCCCGAGCCCGCATGAAAGACCCTCAGGCTGGCTATCCTCCGGATTTCATCGCCTATCTGAAATGCGTCCTGCCGGAGATTGCTCGTGGCGGCGTGAAGGTCGCGACCAATGCGGGCGGCGTCAATCCGTCCGGCTGCAAGCGCGCTCTTGAAGACGTCATTAGCGGGCTGGACCTGTCGCTGACGGTCGCAATGGTGGAAGGCGACGACGTTATGCCGCTCATCGACAAGCTCCGCGCCGAAGATTTGCGCGAAGCCGTTTCGGGTGAAAGGTTGCCGACGCGCTTGCTGACGGCCAATGCCTATCTGGGTGCGCTTCCTATCAAGGCGGCTTTCGAGGCCGGCGCCGATATTGTGATTACCGGCCGTTGCGCCGACAGCGCGCTCGCGCTCGGCATTCTGATGCACGAGTTCGGTTGGGCGGCTGACGACTACGACCGTCTCGGTGCCGGCAGTCTGGTCGGCCATATCCTGGAATGCGGTCCGCAGGCGACAGGCGGAACATTCAGCGATTGGGAGAGCGTGCCCGATTGGCACAATATCGGTTATCCCATCGCGGAGTGCCGAAGCGACGGAAGCTTCGTCCTCTCCAAGCCCGACGGCACGGGAGGCTTGATCGTTCCGGCGGTTGTTGCCGAACAGGCGCTTTACGAGATTGGTGACCCGGCTGCCTACTTCCTGCCCGACGTCACGGCCGATTTTTCCAACATTCAACTCACGCCCGTCGGCCCCGATAGGGTCAAGGTGGAAAATGCAAGGGGACGGCCAGCGACAAAGCAGTACAAGGTTTCCGCCACCTACCAGGACGGCTACCGGGCCGTGGCGACTGTTTCGATTGTCGGGCCGCGCGCGGCACGGAAGGCGGAACGGACGGCCGAAGCCCTGATCGCGCGCTCGCGCATGATATTTGCGGAGCGTGGGCTGCCGGATTTCACGGCGACACACATCGAGGCGCTCGGAGCGGAAGCCTCCTATGGTGCAAGATCGGCAGCAAGGGAGTCGCGGGAGGTTTTGCTGCGGCTCGTCGTCGAACACGCTGACCGAGGGGCGCTTGAAATCTTCGCTCGAGAGATCGGTTCGATAGGGCTGAGTTTCGCACCGGGCACGACCGGCATTTATTCCGGGCGGCCGAAGCCGACCCCCATCGTGCGGCTGTTCACTTTTTTCTTGGACAAGGCAATCGTCGGCCGGCCGAGGCTGCAGGTCGGCGATCGTCCGGTTACCGAGATCGAAGTACCGATTGACGGCGGTTACGTCCCGCCCGCTCCTCACCGCATCGTGACGCCAGACACCGTCCCGAACGAGAGGATGGTCGATCTACCGCTGGGCCGACTTGCCTATGCGAGATCGGGGGACAAAGGTAACTCTTCCAATATCGCGATCATCGCGCGTAAGCCCGAATATATGCCCCTACTTCGGCGCGAACTGACGCCGGAACGCATCGTCGCACATCTCGGTCATCTGGTCGGCGGCCCCGCGGAGCGGTTCGAAGCGCCGGGCCTCAATGCGCTGAATTTCCTGATCAGCGATGCACTAGGCGGTGGCGGAATGGCGTCCCGCCGCATTGATCCGCAGGGCAAGGCCTACGGACAGATGGCTTTAGAGATGACTATTCCCGTGCCCCGTTCGTGGGCGGACAAAATCGAGTGAGAGATGCGCCGGCGTGCAATCAATTGGATATCGCACACCGCGCTGACCGGTCAGGGCCACTAGGGACTTTTTGCATTGCGGCAATTGTAATCAGCCGTTTGGTGCCATGAGCTTAGCGGATAGCGTGTAGCAGAACGCATATGGACCACTTTGAGCCCCGTGGAGGATTACGTTCCTGCGGACCTTCCAAAAATAGGCGCACCTTTTCGGCTGCGGGAATCATTCCTGACTGACCCTGATCCAGGGCGGATCTCGAAACCACGCGGTCATGAAGTCGATAAAAATCCTGACCCGACTCGGTATCCGGCGATCCCGCGTATAGACCACGGAGAGGTTGCGGTTGGGGCTTTTGTAGCCGGGAAGAAGTCGAACAAGACTCTCCGCGCTTACGGCCTGTGAAAAGCAAAAACTTGGCAGCATCGCGAGACCGGTTCCCGCCGCAACGGCGTCGCGGAGCATTAGGCTGCTGTTGGACGCAAACGATCCGCCAACTTTGACGGATATCAAGCCTTCGCTGCTTTCAAATTTCCATCTTTGGTCGGATGCCGTCTCAAGATGGACAAGGCAGTTGTGCTGGGCAAGATCGCTAGGTCTGACGGGAGTGCCGTGCCGCTCCAGATAAGCTGGCGACGCATAGGGATGCCACTCGACCGCGGCCAGCTCGCGCACGGACAAGCTTCCCGGCAGCACAGGCCCAAGATGAAGCGCCAGGTCGTGGCCTCGCTCGATCGCCGTGATCGATTGCGCGGGATATTCGTCCACAATGATTGTGGCCTGCACATCGCGGTATTCTTTCGAGAATTGCGATATGAGCGCCGGCAGATAGAGCACGGCTAACGAATGCGGTGCCCGCAGCGTGACTGAGCCGCTAGGGTTCTTCTGCAAGGCTCGGGCTGCATCCTCGGCGCCTTCGACGTCGTCGAGGATCTGTATGCAGGAATCATAATACCTTTGGCCGATATCGGTGATTTCGACCTTTCGCGTGGTTCGGAGGAGCAATTTCACGCCGAGCCGCCGCTCCAACTCGGCAACCTGTTTGCTGATGAGCGAGGGAGTAACGCCTAGTCGCTCCGCCGCCATAGCGAAGCTCCGGCTCTGCGCCACGCTTACAAAAGATCGCATCGACCGTAGGTAATCCATGACCGACTATTCGTGAATATTTGGAAATAATCAAGTTCGCGATCGCCTATTGATTGTGTCGCAGTCGCTAGACAGGATTCACCGCGGATATCTCCGAATTCACCATCACTGCGACCATGTTGGTCCCATGTCGTATGTAGTTGCTGTAGACATCGGCGGAACTTTCACGGATCTCGTCGCTTTTGACCGCGAAAGCCACAAGGTCATCTACACCAAGAGCCCAACGACTTATGGGGAGTTTGTAGAGGGCATCTTTGATTGCTTCGACAAGGCGAAGATATCGCCGCGCGACGTTACTTTGGTCAATCACGGCACGACGCTGGTCATCAATGCATTGATACAGCGCAGCGGCGGCAGGACGGCCTTAATTACAACCGAAGGATTTCGGGACGTCATTGAGATAGCTCGGGGTAACCGCCCCGATCCGTTTGATCTTTATTATCAGCGTGACGAGCCGCTGGTCCCGCGCGAGCTCAGGTTCGAAGTCCGGGAACGCGTCGCCAGCAACGGGACCGTCATCGAGCCGCTCGATATCGAGCAACTCCGGCGTCTCGCGATACAGCTTTGCGATTTGAAGCTCGATGGCATCGCCATTTCTTTCATGAACTCTTATGCAAATCCCGCACACGAGCAAGCCGCGGCGTCTCTGCTAAAACAACTGTGTCCTGATGTCTTCATAACGGCGAGCACCGAACTTTCGCGTGAATGGTACGAGTATGAGCGCACCGCCACGGCCGCTGCGAATGCGTATGTCGGCGCTGGCGTGAATTCCTACGTTCGTGCGCTGGACGGCGACCTTCGGAAGAAGGGATTCCCCGGGAACATTTACATGATGGGCTCCAACGGCGGAGTGCTGTCGGTCGATCGTACCTGCCAGCAGCCGATAGCACTGGTGGAGTCCGGGCCGATCGGCGGCTGCATCGGCGCCGGCGTCTATGCCGAAACGCTCGGGTTCAGGAACGTCATTGCCTTTGATATGGGTGGAACCACAGCAAAATGCACATTGGTCGAGGACGGCCGTTACTCTGTGGAATCGACTTATTACGTCGGCGGTTACATCCGCGGATTTCCGATCAAATCGCCGGTGATCAATATCGTCGAGGTCGGCTCCGGCGGGGGATCGATCGCGTGGCGTGATTCGGTCGGACGGCTGCATGTTGGACCAAATAGTGCCGGCTCGACGCCTGGTCCTGCTTGCTACGGTCGCGGCGGAAAGGCGCCAACGGTCACGGACGCAAACCTGCTGTTGGGCCGGCTTAATCCGCGTAACTTTTTAGGGGGCGAACTTATTCTTGACGTTGAAGCAGCCAAGCAGACGATGAGAAGCATTGCCAACGATCTTGGCTATGAAGGTGAAACCGGCACAATCGAACTGGCAGCGGGCATCGTATCCATCGCCACCAGCATCATGGCGGGGGCTATCCGGCGCATATCGGTCGAGCATGGCCGCGATCCGCGCGACTTCATTCTCTTCAGCTATGGCGGGGGCGGGCCTCTGCATGCTTCAGCGCTCGCCCGCGAGCTTTCCATTCCCACTATTGTCGTTCCACCCGAACCAGGGAATTTTTCGGCCATCGGCATGCTCCTGGCCAATGCCCGCATTGACGACGCCACGACCTTCACGGGCGATCTCGATGAGTATGCAATTTCGCGCCTCGAGACGGCGTTTGCAGACATGGAATCGCGAGCCGACCTCGCACTCAGGCGTGAATTTGGCGTGGAAGATACCTGGTGCGAGCGCTTCGCCGAGATGCGGTTCAAAGGGCAGCGTCATAACATCAAGGTTCCGATCCCGATTAAGGCCGACGCGGTAACGATACGCGCTGCATTCGAGCGAGACTATAAACGGCGGTACGGCCATGCCGATCCAAAAGCGGCCTGCGAATTTCAAACGCTGCATCTTTCGGCATTCGCGCGGCTTCGCCCGCCAGGCGTCGGCGAGTTGCCGCGCCCAGTCGGCCAAATGCGAAGCGGCGAACGCTTCGTATATTTCGACCCGGCCCGGGGCCCGATCAAATCGCGCGTGTTCGATCGCTATTCGCTGCAACCAGGTTTTCGCTCTAATGGTCCAGCGGTGATCGAGGAGTATGGATCGACCACAGTGGTGTGGCCTGGGGACAGCTTCGAAATCGGGACCATGCATGAACTCCGGATTTCGTGCGACCACGAGGCGTCCTCATGAAAGATGGGCAGGACCGCAGCTCGCGAACAAAAATAGATCCGGTGACACTGGAAGTCATCCGCTACGCGTTGACATCAATTACCGATCAGATCGACGCAAATATTACGCGGACGGCATTCAGTCCATACATCTACGAGTATAAGGACTATGCTGTGGGGATTACGACCGCAGAGGGCGAGCTAATCACCGCCTCCACAGGAGGAATGCCGATCTTTGTCGCAGATGCGGTCGGAATGGCGGTCCGAGACGGACTTAAGATTTACGGACGTGATCGGCTGCATGACGGAGACGTCATCGTCTGCAATCACGCCGCCGTGCAAGGGCAGCACCTGAACAACACCGTTATGTACACGCCGATCTTCGCCGGAGCGGGCGGAAATTCCCTGATCGGCTTCTTCGCCATTAACGTCCACTGGATCGATATCGGCGGCGCATCGGTCGGCGGTTTCTCGTTCCAGACGACCGACATCTTTATGGAGGGCCTGCAGCTGCGGACGGTCAAGCTGCAGTCCAAAGGCGAACCCGTGGAGGAGGTTTACCGGATCATCGAATGCAACACGAGGTTCCCGCAAGAGCTGATGGGAGACATTGCCGCTCAGCTTGGCGGCTGCCTCCTCGGCCGGACCCTCGTTGCGGCGTTTGCAAATAAATACGGAGTCGACGTTTTTCACCTCGCAGTGCAATCGATCTCCGACCAGTCCGAAGCCGCTGTGCGGGCGAAGATCCGCGCCGTGCCGGACGGTGTCTACGAGGCCGAGGCGTTTCTGGACAACGACGGCGTCACCGAGAAACCGATACCGATTAAGGTCAAGGTGATCATCGCCGGCGACGAAATGACGATCGACTATTCGGAGATGGCGAAGCAGGTGCCATCTTGCATCAATTCCGGTTTTGCCGGGGGCGGACGGACGACAGCGCGGCTGGCTTTAAAATATCTTCTTGCCAAAGACGAGATGGCGAATGAAGGCACGTACCGTCCGCTCAAGATTATTTTGCCGGAAGGGACTCTTTTGAGCGCGGCGCCCACCGCCGCCATGGCGCTGTACCCAATGCCATTCCCGACGGTGATCGATGTTACCATCAAGAGCTTGGAATTCGCCCTTCCGGATCGCGTGACGGGCGCCCATTTCGGGACGTATTCGTCATTTCGAATCCTGGGGCGGCGTAACGACGGGACTCTGTTCAGTATCAATGATAGCGGCCACGGAGGATGGGGCGCATGCGCCGAGCATGACGGCGCCGGTCCATTCCGCACCATGGCGCATGGCGACACGCGCCTGATACCGATCGAACTCCAGGAGGCGTTATTTCCGATCCGAATTCAGGAGGTCGTTCTGCGAGAGGACTCCGGTGGCGCAGGTAGGTTTCGCGGCGGGCTGGGATATCAGAAGCGCTATCTGATCCTGGCGCCCTGCGGGCTTTTCGCCAATTTCGATCGCGTGGCGTGCCCGCCCTGGGGGGTGCAAGGTGGTCAGTCCGGGCAGCCGGGTCGCGTGCGGGTGACAAAGAAGAAGTCCGGTGCCACCGAGACCTTCTTCAAGGCCGAAAATTATGCGCTTGAGCCTGGCGATATCGTCGAAGTCTGGACCGGCGGGGGCGGCGGATACGGACCACCGAGCGAACGCGCCCTTGAACTGGTGAAACGCGATTTGCAGCGGGGATACGTTTCGCGAATTAGTGCGGAACAAGATTATGCGGTAATCTTGGACGATGATGGCACGGTCCATCGTTGAGCATTCGTACTCGAATCTTCCCCGCGAAAGCATGGGTAACAGCCGTGACACTTTCACATCTCGCGACAGCCCTGGTGGTGGGAGCGGCCATATGGTGTGGTCCGGCTCTTGCTGATGAGGCAGCGGACTATCCAAACCGGCCCATACGTCTGATCGTGCCCGCGGCGCCGGGCGGAATATCCGACATTCTTGCCCGCGTGCTCGCGGATAATCTCAACCGGATGTTTGGGCAGAGCGTCGTGGTTGAAAATCGTGGCGCTGCGGGCGGTAATCTCGGCGTCGAGATGGTCGCCAAAGCAGAACCGGATGGGTACTCGCTAAGTCTCATTCAGGTCGGAAACGTCGCCATCAATCCGTACCTCTATAAGGATTTGTCATTCGATCCTTTGCACGATCTTCAGCCCGTCGCGGCGGTCGCCAGTTCGCCGCAAATTGTGACCGCATATCCGGCGCTTCCCGCCAACAACCTCACCGAATTGATCGCACTGGCCAAGCAAGAGCCTGGCAAGTTGAGTTACGGCTCGGCGGGAATTGGCACATCGACCCATCTGGGCGCCGAGTTGCTGGCACAGATGGCTGGAGTGAAGCTCCTCCATGTCCCTTATCGCGGGATGGGACCCGCACTTATCGATTTGACCGCTGGCCGCGTGCAACTGGCGTTTGTCGGTCTCGCTCCGATCAAGGCGAGCCTGGAGAGCGGCACACTCAAGGCGCTCGCTGTGGCGCAGTCCTCGCGGCTCAAAGCAGCGCCCACGATCCCTACGGCCGATGAGGCCGGGTTGCCGGGATATGAGTTCATTACGTGGTTCGGAGTCGTCACGACGCACGGCACGCAGCCCGCAATTGTCGAAAAGCTCAATACCGCCATCAACTCGATTCTGGACACGCCCGCCATTCGGCAGCGTCTCTTTGATCTCGGCATGGAGCCGCTTGTAGAAACGCCAATAGACTTTTCCGCGCGTATTCAGAAAGACTATGAGAAATTTGGTGTGATGATCAAAGCGGCGCACATAAATATCGAATAGGCACCAAAAGATCCATTAATAGATGCTGCAGCGCAACTGAATGAACGTTTTGCAGTGCGGCATCTGACGGTTGAGAAGTGACGTCATGGGTCATTCACGTCATTTCGGGCGCAGGTTCGGACTTCCGCTTCTCTCCCAATAGCGACCGCAATAGCGACTTGCCGGGCGGTCGCGATGGGCCATGAGCAGACATCGCACCCTCTCCACGCACCGCCAAGGGTCGCCAATTTCGTTCCACTAAAAAGGCACTGATTTTGATGGGTCATCAAAATCTATCGGTTCCACTGGAAACAAAGCGGGATCGTTCCCTATCCGTTTCTACATGCAAATTCGGACAGCTGCATATTACAGGCTTGAATGTGCAAGGTTGGGGCGAACAAATCTTGTAGGGATCAGTCTCATAAGTCTCGCCCACCGGCGGCCGAATCCGACAAGGCGTCATTCTAAGACTGTAAAATCACAAGCCTCCAACTTGACGGCGGTTTTCCCACCGCGCGCTCGATAGTAATCTAGCCATTGATCCTTTGGGACATGGCACCATGGCCATGGCCATTCTCATAATGCTGGCAGCGGTTCTGATTTTCGTAGCCGTGGGTTGGCATGGGCGCGGACGTTGGTATTAGGACGCGCGGCAATCTGGACGGTAAGGACGTCGCCCTCATGCAAAGAACATTGGAGTACCACCGGTACGCCGAAGAATGCAGAAAACTTGCCAACGTACTGGTGAATCCGCATCACAAACAAAAACTTCAAGAAATGGCGGCGGCATGGGACATGCTGGCAATAGAGCGCAAGCAACTGCTTGGCGAGAAGAAGCCTGATTAAGTTTCGCTCCATGCGATGCCCGTCAGGCTTTCCCCTACGTGTCCGCAGTTTCCCGAGTGTGGTCCTAACTTGCCGATAATCAATTCTGCTTATTCGGTGGGTACGCTGAGGGATCGTCTGAGCCTCGGCGTCTTTGCTGACAGGAGGCCCCGGCGACACACACGCCGGGGCCTCTTTTAGGTTGAGGCGAGCATCGCAGCGGCGCCACGGCCCGATGGCAGGAGGTGATCAGGATTTATCTTGATCTAAATGTTGGACGCCCGACACTGATCCTTTCGCACTGCGACAATTGACGGTCGCGAAGTGACGAGCTGGGTCAGACTCGGCCGCGCCCTCCTCAGGCTGTCGTGACCGGTCTTACCCCGATAGCCGCCGTCTAGACACACGGATGGCGCGTTAGTTCCGGGCCAGGAGCGACATTTTGGATCGCAGGGAAACAGCGAACCTTTTCGCCGACGCACGGTGAACCACTGGACACCAGCCGGCATTCGAAATTTTTCACACGAGCAGGAATTAGAGGCTACTGTTACGCTCCCGCAACTATGATAGTCTTTGGTCGTTTTCTCAAACGTGAGCAGCACATGCGTTTTTCGCTGTTGCCAGCGATGTTGGCAGTACAAAAGGCGGGCGCAGGGTGCCGTCATTTCGATGCGCAAATCACTAACCAAATCGATCGCATCGGTGAGCATCCGTTCATCATCGTTCGTTCGCTAGACCCACATGATGCGGCAGCGCACTTCGTGGTTTGCCAAACCCAAAACGACACTTCCGAATTCATTCGCAAGCTTGGCGCATTGCCATGCTTTGCTCAGTCGAAGCTCCTGCGCGCAATCGTTCACGCCCTTCAGCTCGACATCTACGAAGCTGCCGATCTGCTGTTTTCATGGACGACGAGCCCGGTCGCTACACCATACGAGCGCCCGCTCATCGGGTTGCCCGATGGAGAGCGCAAGCCGTGGTTCTACGGCTATCCTGCATATGAAATCGGGGGGAGCAAATCAGCGGCCAACGCGCCCGAGCGACAAATCACGACACTAATATCGATTTTTGAAGCCTATGACGCGACCGACGGAAACAACAGGCTGAGATTCGCCATCCTTGAGGCAATCGCTTTTGGACTTTGTCGGGCCTTGGGTTCTAACGGCCGGTTCGAAGAAGCCAGTATCTTTGCCGATCGTGCACTTAGGCATTCGCCGCACTCGATGCACTTAAAGACCGCAATGCACGCACTACAGTTGCGGCTTGCGGGCAATGAGGTGCCGGCCCGGCTCGTAAAGTTCATCGGACATGATAACGGTTATCTGAAGCAGTTCATATGCCCACACGCATTCGAGAACTTCGAAATCAATCATACCGGCGAAGTCCTCACCTGTGCCGGTCCTTGGATTTCAACCGGCATCGGAGATTTTCTGACTGACTCGGTCGACCAGATCGCGAACTCGACAACCGCGAAGGAGATCCGAAAATCCATCGTTGCCGGTTCCTACAAATTCTGCAATCACCTGGAATGTGCCCGCATGATACAAGGCACGCTGCCGAAGCGCGAAGAGGTCGAGAAGACGCCTATTGGCGATGCCATCGCGCGCCCCGACCATCGCGTGGATGCGGTCAAAGAGCTTGTCTACGCCTTCGACAAGTCGTGCAATCTGTCTTGTCCATCGTGCCGGAGCGAACTGATTGCCGAGAAGGCTTCGACGACAATCGAGAAAATGCGCGCGGTAGAGGAGAAGCTGCCACTATTGCTGCCAAATTTACGGGCAATCGAAATCAATGCCTCCGGAGAGCTGTTTGCTAGCAGGTCTTCACGAAAAGTTCTGGAGTTGATCGACGACGAGCGTTGTCCAAACCTCCGGATCGATATCATTTCCAACGGCACGCTGTTCAGCGAGGAAGAGTGGAACAAATTCCCTGGAATTCACGACAAAATCCGGTCTGTGCGGATTTCGACCGACGCAGCTTGCAAGACAACGTTCGAGAAGCTACGGCGCGGAGCAAGTTACGAGAGTTTTCTGAAGAACGTACTATTTCTGCGCAGTCTACGGGTCAGCGGGATTATCCCCGTGCTCATGTTTTCCTTCACCTATCAGGTCGATAACTTTCGGGAGATGAGGGAATTTCTCGATTTCTGCTACGAAATGAAAGCTGATTTTGCAATCTTTGAGCGCCTCCTGAATATGGTGTTCTCGGATCGAGAGTATCGCCAGAAGGCTGTTCATCATACCGGGCATCCAATGCATGAAGAGTTCCTAGCAATCATCCGCGATCCAATCTTCCGCGCATGGCGCGTCTGGCATGACTTCGACTACCCGGGCGTTGAAAAGATTGCCGCGCAAGAGGCGAAGCGCCGCTTCGAATGGTCGAAGGACCCGCGGCCTGAGAAGGGCCTAATTTGACCGCGCGTCGATCTGTCTGCGCCTTAAAACCCGACGGGTGCTGCAAGCGACTAAATTCGAGCTCGTCATCAACCTGGAACCCGAGCGAGCGCTCGGCATCGAGGTGCCGCCAGCAATACATTCCACCGCCGACGAGGTGCTCGAATGATCCTTTCGCAGTGCGGTAATTGACGGTGGCGAAGTGACGTTATGGGTCATGAACCGCCGCGCCGGTCGCTGGCAGGCGCGGCAGCTAAACCTCCATGTGTGGACGGCTCCGAGTTGGCAAGGACTTTTTTTCACGTATGCAGCATTGGTCGGTGCGCCCATGTGTTCGGCCTTTAAGCGCGGTTCGCATGACCGCTGGCCATAATGCCCTCCGCG
>Ga0182024_10012336_pt1 | contig 16928 bp, 22 predicted proteins | sample P32metaG_FD_120480 | JGI IMG/M metagenome (GOLD analysis project Ga0182024, IMG submission 120480) | Permafrost microbial communities from Stordalen Mire, Sweden - P3-2 metaG (Illumina Assembly) | ecosystem: Environmental > Terrestrial > Soil > Wetlands > Permafrost | place: Sweden: Stordalen...
AGCAGGGGCAGGCATTGATGATGCGCAAGTTCGCGGGACTCGAATATGCGGAGATCGGTACGGCGCTGAATTGCTCGGCCGAAAGCGCGCGGGCGAGCGTGTACCAGGCGCTTAAGAAACTCATGCTCGAAGAGTGATCAATATGAAAAGCAATCAAACCTCAACGCGAGTGAATCAGAATGCATCGATCGACGACCGGTTGCTCGACGCAATGATCGGACAGACGCGCCCGCGCATCGAGCGGGCAATGAAGATCCTGCGGAGGCCGCAGGCGCGGGTCGGCGTGATTCCGTCACCGCTGGGGAAACTGCTGGTCGCAGAGAGCGACCGCGGTCTCGCGGCGATTCACTTTCTTTTCATCAGTGGAGGCGAACGCACGCTCGAGCTGCTGCGCAAGAAGTTCGACTTGATCGAGAATGAAGCGAGTGCCCGACGCATCGAGAAGGAAATCGATCGCGTGTTCGAGGGCCGCATCGACGCTGTCGACCGTCCGGTGGATTTGAGCCTGGTCGAGAGCGACTTCCAGCGCCGCGCATACACCTTGCTGCGAAAAGTGCCGGCGGGCGCGGTGATCACTTACCAGGGGCTGGCCGCGACGGCGGGAAGTCCGGACGCGCAGCGCGCAATCGGCACTACGATGGCGACGAATCCGATTCCGATCTTCGTACCGTGTCATCGCGTGATCAAATCCGACGGGACGATCGGCAACTACGGCGGCGGCGTCGATAACAAGATCAAGCTGCTGCGCGCGGAAGGATTCGAAGTCGGACGGGACCTGCGATTGCCCTCGCGCGCCGTGATGGGCCATCGACATACGAAAATATTCTGCCGCCCCGGCTGCTCGGCGGCGCGCCGCGCGGATCCAAACAACGCACTGCTCTACGCGGATTCGGGACACGCCCGACATGAAGGGCTCAGGGCATGCAAGCTCTGCAAGCCCGAGTGAATCAGGTCACCGAAAAAAAACAAAAAGAGGGACGCCAGATGCGGCGCCGCTCTTTTTTTCGTCAGGTCGCGCGGTCCGATTACTCGGTTTCCGACTGCGACTTCATCTGTTGAATCTGCTGGCGCTGATTCTCGATTTCCTGCTGTTGCGACTGCACCTGGGCCTGCGTCTGCGCGTTGGCGTCCTGCGTATTCTGCATCGAATTGCCGACTACGTAGCCGGTACCGCCGCCAAGCACACCGCCGATCGCAGCGCCCGCCAGCGGATGGCCCACAGCCGCTCCGATAAGTGCTCCGCCACCTGCGCCCAACGCCGTGCCGCCAAGCGTGCCTTCTTCACGAGTCGAGAGCGGCTGCCCCGAGCACCCTGCAACAACCAGCGATCCCGCCAGTGCCATACTCATGATGACTGCTGTTAAACCTTTGCGCATAAGAACCTCCATCTTCCAATCACTATACGTCAGCCGAGCTATTCGGTTTCCTGTTGTCCTTTCAATTGCTGGATCTGCTGACGCTGTTCTTCCAATTGTTGTTGTTGCGACTGCACCTGCGCCTGGGTCTGCGCGTTGCTATTCTCGTTGTTCTGCATCGCGTTACCGACCGCGAAGCCGCCCACTCCACCTATCGCAGTGCCGATAGCAGCTCCCGCCAGCGGTGCGCCGACCGCCGCGCCGATAATCGCGCCGGTGGCCGCGCCGATACCTGCACCGCCCAAGGTGCCCTTTTCACGCGTGGACATGGGGTCTCCCGAGCATCCGGCAACCAGGAAAAGTGCGGCGAGCGCGAGCACTCCAGTGACAATAGCGTGTTTGCGCATGGTCGTTCTTCGCCTGCTATTCGGTTTCGCTCGAGCTCTTCAACTGTTGAATCTGCTGCTGCTGGCTTTCGATCTGCTTTTGCTGAGAACTAATCTGCGCCTGAGTCTGAGCCTGGGCGTTCTCATTGTTCTGCATCTCGTTGCCTACCGCGTATCCGCCGAGCGCACCGATACCGCCGCCGATCGCCGCTCCTGCCAACGGGTTGCCGACCGCGGCGCCAATGATTGCACCGGTTGCGGCGCCGACGCCGGTGCCGATAAACGTGCCCTTTTCACGGGTCGAGAGCGGCTGTCCCGAGCATCCCATGACCACCACGATCGCCACCGCCACGAGCAGACCTTTAGTTATCGACAGCGCATTTGTCCGCACGAGCTTTCCTCCCTGCACAGTGAGCAGTTTTCATGCCCGCAATCGGCTGGGAAATTCCATGCCGACAACGGGCCACGTTTACTTAGCCGTTGCTAGTTTTCTACCTTCTGCGTGGTCAATCAACCATTTCGCGCACGACTGCGGCATTGAAATTTTTACCTGATTCTCAATTCGAACACGATAAACAAATATTCATCTTCGACATCTATCGCAACTGTCATGGGAGCACTGCGAAGATTCGCGTCGGTCCGCCGGTGCCGTTGCCGATTTTCATCGGGATGCAAAATATCGTCGCGCCCTTCGCCGGCAGTTTATCCGCGTTGGCGACGTCTTCGAAGCCGGGTTTATTCGCGCCCAGCCACAGCCGATGCACCGGGAAGTCCTTCGAGTTGCCGGGATCCATGCTCGCCGTGTCGATTGCGATTGCCACGACGTGGCGATTCTTCAAAATGAAATCCACCGCCTCGGCCGAGTAGCCCGGAAAGCGCAGGCCCGCAACGTCGCCGGGCCGGTCGGTGCCCATGTAGCGCTTCTTGTCGGGATAGAATTTGCCCCATCCCGAGCGCGCGACCACGATCGCGCCGTCGGGAATCGGGCCGTTGGCGGCCTCGTACGCCTTGATATCCTCAACGGAGAGCATCGCGTCGCGATCCTTGGCGGCGCGCGCTGAAAAGTCGATCACCGCGGCGGGCCCAATACAATCGGCGAGCGGAACCTGGTCGAGCGTAATGCCGTCGCGATTGAAATGATGCGGCGCGTCGGTATGAGTCCCGCCATGTTCGGGCGCCGCGTAATCTCCAGCCGCATAAAAGTAGTGCCCGGGAGTGTCGCCGTTTTTGTCCAACCGATGGACGAATCCCTTTTCGTCGGGCCAGTAGATAGTCGAGGCGTCGAAGGTGTAGGTGAGGTCGACAACTTTTGCAGGGTCAATCATTTGCGCAGCCAGACCGGCTCGCGCACCGCCGAGCGCGGCAATCGCAATCGCGAACAGGATCGTTTTTACAGCGTTCATCACTGAACAAGAAACAGGTGCCATTCCTCGGGCACGCCTTTGAGCGCATGCATGCCCCGGTCGGCGAATCGCAGACCTGAACCAGCGACGATATCGCGAACGGTGCTGGAAACCAGTACTTCGCCCGGTTCGGCCTTGGCCGCGACGCGCGCCGCAATATGCACCGCGATACCGCCAACATCGTCTCCGATCAGCTCGCATTCCCCAGTATGGAGACCGCTGCGGACCTCCAGTCCCAGCGGACGCAGTCTTTCGCGCACCGAACAGGCGCATCGTATCGCCCGGTTCGGTCCGTCAAAAGTGGCGAGCAGGCCGTCGCCGGCGGTGTTTACCTCGCGGCCACGGAAAAGCGTCAGCTCCTTTCGCATCGCGGCGTAGTAGTCAGTCAGCAACGCGCGCCATCTCACGTCACCCATCTCGGCGGCGCGCTCAGTGGACCGGACGATGTCGGTGAACATCACGGTCGCGAGCACCCGGTCCGGGTCCGGGCGATGACGAGTGCCGGTAACGAATTCCTCGATCTCGTCGAGAACCCGATCCAGCAACTCCTGATCGAGAGCCTGCAGCAGATGGTCTTCTCCGGGCAGCTCGACGTACTTCGCCCCGGGGATCTTCTGAGCCAGGTCACGCCCTACAGCGACCGGGACCAGCGAATCGGCGGCGCGATGGAGAATCAAGGTCGGCACCTGGATCGAAGGCAGCACGTGCCGGACATCGCTTTCGTAGTCGGCTCGAAACAGCGCCTGGATGCCCCCAGGACTCGACGAGGCGCGCTCGAGCCGGCCGAACCATTGGACGAAGGGCTTGTCCGCAAGCATGCTGGGCGCATTGAGAACGCACAGGATGCCCTTCCCCCAGTGCTCGTCCAAGGCACCAAGGAATTGATCGAATCGCTCCTGACTGAGCGCCCATGGCTCCGCCTTCATCGAAGCAAAAGTGCCGTACATCACGAGGGCCGCGGTTCGCTCGGGATATGTCGCGGTGAACATCAACGACATTGGGCCGCCTTCCGACCATCCAAAGACAGTCGCGCGCTTGGAATCGGCCGCATCCAACACCGCCCGCACGTCGCCAATTCGCTCTTCGAGGGTCTGCTCGGCGACCCGGTCGGAGAGCCCCTGGCCGCGCTTGTCGAAGACGATTACGCGCGCGAACGAGGTGAGTCTCTTCAGAATGTAGTCGTTGGCCGGAAGTTCCCAGTACATTTCGACATGCGAGAGCGTTCCCGGCATCAGCACGATGTCGCGCGGCCCGTCGCCGAACACCCGGTAAGCAATGTGAACATCGCCGCTCTTGGCATACCTGGTTTGAGCTTCCATAGCTTGCCCCGCCAGCGTCTTTTGGAAATTCGTGAAAAAATCATAGGCAATACTCGATCGCATTGAAATGTCTGATTCCTCCCCTCGCCCAAGGAAGAGGATCAAAAGGTGAGGGACCTTGTCCAGCGCGCACTTTTGCGGGCGATTCAAAAATTCTGCTGCTGCTCCGAACGCGCTTGACTCTAATTCGATACTTCGATACTTATAAAAATATGAAAAAAGAAAAAGCGATCGCGGCGCTCGCCGCGCTGGCCCAGGAATCCAGGCTCGATGTGTTCCGGATGCTGGTGCAGAGCGGCCCCGACGGATTGCCCGCCGGCGAGATTGGCGCAAAGCTGGGAGTTCCTTCGCCCACGCTGTCGTTCCATCTGAACCACCTGAAACACGCAGGCCTGGTGACGTGCAGGCGTGACAGCCGCTCGATCATTTACAGCGCCGACTACATGGCGATGAACGAATTGCTTTCCTACCTGATGGAAAACTGCTGCCGGGGAAACGCGGAACAGTGCGCGCCGGCGGTCTGCAAGCCGGTGGCGAAAACGAACGTCAAACAACGGCTCCGCAATGCGGAGACCGAAAAAAGAGGAAGGGTGAACGCATGAAACGGATGCATATCCACATCGCGGTCAAGGAAATTCCCGAGTCAGTGAAATTCTATTCGACCATGTTCGGCGTCGAGCCGTCGGTGGTGAAAAAAGACTACGCCAAGTGGATGCTCGACGACCCGCGAGTGAACTTCGCCGTGTCCACTTTCAAGCAGGCGACGAAGGGCCTCGATCACCTGGGGATACAGGTCGAGAGTCCTGACGAATTGCGCGAGATTGCCGGCCGCCTGAAAGCCGCGGAGCAACCGCTCGTCGAACAGCGCGACGCGGCTTGCTGCTACGCGCGCTCGGACAAGGCGTGGGCGACCGATCCGAATGGTCTGTCGTGGGAAACCTTTTTCACGATGGGCGAGACCACGGTTTACGGCGAGGATCTGCGGCCGGTCGCGGAGGCAAAGACTGTCGCGCCTGTAAGCGCATGCTGTGCGAAGGTCGGCAACTGAGAGTTGACGTCGATGGCTAATCGGGAATTCAACGTCCTGTTTCTATGCACCGGAAATTCCGCGCGCAGCATCATGGCGGAATGCGCGATGAATCGATGGGGCAAAGGGAAGTTCAAAGCGTTCAGCGCCGGCAGCCATGCGACGGGGGCCGTCCACTCGATGACGCTACAACTGCTCAACGAGCTGAACTACGAAACGAGTCGATTACGGAGCAAGAGCTGGGACGAATTCGCACGGGCGGATAGCCCGCCACTGGATTTCGTTTTCACCGTCTGCGACAACGTCGCGGGCGAGACGTGTCCGGTGTGGCCGGGGCAGCCGATCACGGCGCATTGGGGGGCAGCCGATCCCGCGGCGTTCGTCGGATCAGAGGAAGCCAGGCGCCGGTTCTTCTTCAAAATTTACACCGAGCTTGAAAACCGGATAAAGATTTTCACCAGCCTTCCATTCGACTCGCTCGACCGCTTCGCACTCGAACGCCGCGTTAGAGAGATCGGAAGCGCCAAAGTGTCGGAGGAAAAATGAATTCGAAACTTCGGCGACTCTCGTTTCTCGACCGCTACCTGACTCTATGGATTTTCCTGGCGATGGCGACCGGAATCGTGCTCGGAGCAGCGCTGCCGGGCGTAAGGATTGTCTTCGATCGCCTGAGCGTGGGCACGACCTCGATCCCGATCGCGCTAGGACTCATCCTGATGATGTACCCGCCGCTGGCGAAGGTGAATTACGACGAGCTCGGGGACGTCTTTCGCGATTGGAAAATTCTCGGCCTCTCGCTGGTTCAGAACTGGATCATCGGTCCGATCCTGATGTTCGCACTCGCGGTGATATTCCTTCGCGATCGTCCGGAGTACATGGCCGGCCTGATCATCATCGGGCTGGCGCGCTGTATCGCGATGGTAATCGTGTGGAACGACCTCGCCTGCGGCGACACGGAATATTGCGCGGGACTGGTTGCGTTCAATTCGATATTTCAGGTGCTGTTCTTCTCGCTCTATGCATTCATGTTCGTGACGGTGCTGCCGCGATGGCTCGGATTGGGCGGCGCCGTCGTCCAAATCACGATCGGCCAGATCGCGGGAAGCGTCGGCATCTACCTGGGGGTGCCGTTCGTGGCGGGCTTCGCGACCTGGAAGATCCTCACCGCGCGGATGGGCAAGGTCTGGTATCGCGAGCGGTTCGTACCGAAGATCAGTCCGCTCACCCTGATCTTCCTGCTCTTTACGATCGTAGTCATGTTTTCGATCAAGGGCGCCAAAATCGTGCATCTGCCGCTGGACGTGGTGCGCATCGCGATTCCGCTGCTGCTCTACTTCACGATCATGTTCGCGCTTTCTTTCGTGTTAAGCCGTGCCGCTGGCGCAACCTATCCGCAGACGGCGACACTGTCTTTCACCGCAGCGTCCAACAACTTCGAGTTGGCAATTGCAGTCGCGGTAGCGACCTTCGGCATCGACAGCGGCGCCGCATTCGCCGCGGTAATCGGCCCGTTGATCGAGGTCCCTGTGATGATTGGCCTGGTGAATGTCGCCCTATGGGCTCGGCGCAGTTATTTTCCGACGTCGCAGGCCGCAATAGATTTGGCCGATCAGCGCGGTGTCAGGAGAGCATAGCGATACCGAACCTCGCGCTGTTGAACCCGGCGCGCGTAGCGGAGCACACCTTTGCCGGCATCCTCCTATCAGAGAGAGGCCAGGATCCGAAAAGTGAAATGGCTTAGTTCGGTTTAAGGCGCGGATCGTTCTCGGCGACGCATTGTGCGTTGCACAGGATGCAGTGCGAGTCGGGATCTCGTAGACCGCGCCGCGCTTCCGCGTCGTTTTGAGTCTGGGCGGCCAACGCTTCTTGGTGCAGGCGGGATTTCGCGGCCTCGCATCCTTCGTTACGAGGAAAGAGGTGCCTGATTGTCCACTGGCTCAGTGGAGCGCTTTGGTTCACCTGACCGGTGCCTGGTATTGCGGGCGGCACCATCAAGTACCAACCCACTAGCGCGAGCGCGGCAGCGTGGCGGATAGCCATGCCGGTGCAATATCAAACCGTCGCGCGACCGACAAACGGCTTACGCCAGACGCGTCAAACAGGGGCGAGCGGTGCGCCGGAGAACCTTAATCTGCGGATTCAAAGCACATTGGCGGGATACAGTTCGGATCCGTTCTTCTTGTAACAGGCCGCCGGTAGCTTGCATCGCACACAAGCTACTAAATAACGATCATGATGAAAACGAGAATTATGGCAACAGTTGTGATTCTGATCTGTTCGTTAGTTCTGGCGCCCAGCCTGCTCAGAGCCGATCAGGACGCTTGGTATCAAGGACGCCAGGGCCAGTGGGTTCAAAAGCAAAACGCATGGCAGTTCCGCGACCACGACGGCAACACATACCGGAAGCATGGCAATAGCTGGGGATGGTACAACGGCCGTAAGCATGGCGCCGAGGGCGAGGCGTACCACAATCGCGCGCCTGGCGACAATCAGACCTACAACCAGTACCAGAACACCCACTAAGGCGAGCATCCTCGCTACCACGCCGGCCTGAACATCGAGTTCCCGGCGGCGCCAGAGGCGGCACTGCCAATCGAGCGGTGCCGTCTTTGCCGCGCATGAGGGCTTCGATTACCAGCCGATCACTTGCGCGGGCATTACGGGTGCCGCCTGCCCGCGAGGGTCGGCGCCGCCTGAGAGCACCCCGGTTTTTGTGTTGAGCTGCACCCCGAGCACGTGACCTTCTGACCACGGTGGGCGCACTTCTATTTCGTGGCCGCGCGCGGCGAGCGCGTCGCGCACTTTGATTGGGACACGATCCTCGATGCGCACGACTCCCGGGCGATTGTTGTGCGGGTAGAACGTCGAGGGGAAATGCGGCGTCGAGAACTTGGGCGCTTCGATCGCGGCCTGCAGGTCCATGCCGAAATCGAGCACGTTCAGGAAAAATTGCAGCGTCCACTGATCCTGCTGATCGCCGCCGGGCGTGCCGAACGCGAGGTACGGCTCGCCCTTCACCATCGCGAGCGACGGCGATAGCGTCGTGCGCGGGCGCTTGCCGGGAGCGAGCGCGTTGGGATGGCGCTCGTCGAGATAGAAAGTTTGCATCCTCGTTCCGAGCGGAAAGCCGAGCGCGTCGATCACCGGCGAGCTCGGAATCCATCCGCCGCTCGCGGTGACAGCGATCATGTTGCCGTCGCGGTCGGCGGCCGTGACGTGAATCGTGCCCGCGCCCCATGGGCGCGCGTCGGTTGCAGGAGCGTCGCGCAATGCACGCATCGCAACGGGATCGCCGGGCCGCTGATCCATGGAGGCGCGCGCGGGGTCGATAAGCTCGCGGCGAATCGCCGCGTAGCGATCGCTCAGTAATCCAGCGAGAGGAACGTCGATGAATTCAGGATCGCCGTAGTAAGCCTCGCGATCGGCGAACGATAGCTTGGCGGACTCGATGACGGCGTGAATGTATTCGGCGGAGTTGTGGCCCATCGCGGCGAGGTCGAAGCCCTCGAGCAATTTGAGCTGTTGCAAAAATACCGGGCCTTGCGACCATGGCCCGCACTTGAAGACCGTGACGCCGCGATAGTCGGCGCTCACCGGCGATTCAGTTCGCGTCGTGAAGCGCTCGAGATCGGCGGCGGCGAGCAAGCCGCCGTTGGCGTCAGACCAAGCGACGATGTCGCGCGCTATGTCGCCGCGGTAGAAGCGCTCGCGCGCACTGTCGAGGCCGGCCTCGCGTCCTCGATTCTTCGCGGCCGATTCGGCGTCGAGCACACGCTTGAAAAAATTCGCCAGCGCGGGATTCTTCAGCACGCTTCCCGGCAGCGGGACTTTGGCATCGGGCAGATAAACGCGCCCCGACGACGGCCACTTGGTGAGAAACCGCTTCGCATTGCTGCGGAGTGACGCACCCGCCCCAGCAACCGCATCGTCGGGGAGGTCTGGATCGCCACACAATCCCACATGCATCGGGAAGCCGTCGCCCGCAAGTTGGAGCGCGGGCTCGAGCACGTCGGCCAGCGACCTGGTGCCGAAATCACGGAGCGCGGTCAGGAGCGCGTCGAAGGCTGCGGGGACGCCGGCCGCCAGCAGCCCGGCGCCGGGAATCAGCTCGAGGCCGAGGGAGCGAAAGTGGGCGATCGTCGCGCGCGCGGGCGCCATCATATTGCCGTTGATGGCAATGACGCGGCGGGCAGTTGCCGAATAAATAAGCATGGGCGCCTCGCCACCGATCGTATGCATGTGCGGGTTGACGACGCCCTCGACGAATGTTGCAGCGATGGCGGCGTCGATAGCATTCCCGCCACAGGCGAACATTCGCGCTCCGGCTGCGGCGGAAAGATAGTGTTCCGTCGCGAGCATCGCGCGACGGCCCATTATAAGCGGGTAAATTGTAGGCATCTGAGTAGTTTTTTCCTGCGCAGTTTTTTATTACACGATTATTGGTGATGCGAATATTCGCGATTTGTTTTCGCAGCAATCTTTCTGCATATCATGACGCGAATTTGGCAAAAAGGTGCCTGTATTCGGGCATTGATCAATTATTCCAAATGGGTACCGGGAGAACTGAAGCGGACGGTGTTGATCTCGCTCAAAGTGGAAAATCGTTGATTTGTGAGGTTTTCCACAGCTCTGGATAATGAAACAGAAATGTTATCTAGACGTCTAAATATTAGGCCCGAAGCTTGCTAGTATAGGAGCTGAGGGTGATGTGGCCGGAATGACCGGGAGGAAGTGGAGGGGTAAAAATATGATGACGAGCCTAAACACGGAAGAGTTGATCGGAAAGCATTGCAAGCTGCAGAGACCTGTGCGCGACCACGAAGGGCGCAGTCGATTCAGCGAACAGCCACGCATACTGCGTGAGGTAAATAATTTGGATCGGCGCATGTACTTGGTGCAATTTGACGACGGCGCCACCACGTTTCTCTTTCCGGACGAAGTAGTAATCCAGTAGCTGACGAACGGCGCTAGACGCCGTTCAGGAGCGATGGATGCGCCGGGCGGCGCGGGCCGCCGGCCGATTTCGACCCGTGCACTCCGGGCGGTTTGCCGCACCGGCTTACTCCTTCAATTCGTACCGCGGTCGCGGATCGTGGCCTTCGGTCTGTACTCTGCGCCAGTAACCCCACGGATAGTGCACGAGTTCAAGCTTCATCCCGTCGGGATCGGCGAAGAACACCGCGTAATAGCTTTCTCCATATTGTGGATATTCGGCGGGAGCGTCGAGCACAGTGATTTTCTCGCGCATCAGGAAGTTGTGGAACGCGTCAACGTCTGCGCGCGAGCGCGCTCGAAACGCCAAGTGGTGAAGTCCGACGCGGTAACGGTCGAAGCGCGCGTCGCGATTTCCGCTTGACGCGTCGCGAATCGCAATCGTCATCTGCGCATTGGCCCAGTGTATATAGTTGTCGCCTTCGTATTTTCGAAAGCCGAGTTCTCCGAGCAGTTTGTCGTAATATGCGCGCGAGCGCGCGACATCGTTCACCGTCAGATCGATATGTTCAACCCCGAATACTTCGATTGCCACAGGATCTCTCCTCAGCCGCGGCGCTCCAGTTCGAGAAAGTCGCGGGCGCGATAGAGCGCGACGATTGATTTCGCATCGACGATGTCGCCGCGACGAATCATCTCGAATGTTTCGTCGAACTGTACGCGGCTGACTGTGATCACTTCGTCATGATCGAGCGTGCCCGTTCCCTCCGACAGCTCGCGCGCGAGGTAAAGCTCGATTCGCTCGTCGCAGAAACTTGGCACCGTGATGATCGAGCCCAGATGGTCCCATCGCGCGGCGGCGACTCTCGCCTCTTCGCCCAGTTCGCGGCGCGCGCATGCGAGCGGGTCCTCGCCGGCGTTGCGGCATCCCGCGGGAATCTCGCGCATCCATCCGCCGATGGAGTGACGATATTGGCGCAGCATCGCAACCGTCATGTCGGAATAAAGTGCGACGATTGCGCTCGCGCCAGGATGGCGGATGACGGCGAGATCGACCTGCACTCCGCCGGGGAGCGTCGCGGTCTCGATGCCGAAATCCACGACACCCAACTTGAGAACTGGACGACGATTTGAAGCCATTGTGAATCAAGAATGTGCGCGCCGCGCGAGCCACGCAAGCGCCAATTGCGGCAGGTGCTTGAACGGGCGATTATCGAAGTCAGCAATATGAGCCGGCTGCGAATCCCGATTTATTTCGACTACGCCTCGACGCTTTGCTACATCGCGTGGCGAATCGTCACGCCGCTCGAGGACGAACTCGGCTTCGAGGCGCTGTGGAAAGGCGTGCCGATCGCGACACGCGATTTTCGCGCCAAGCCCGGCCGCATACTCGGCGAACGCGAGCGGCAGAAGGTGCTGTTCGTCGCGGCGGAGACGGGTGTTCGCGTGGCGCCGCCGTCGAGCTGGATCGATTCGATACCCGCGCTGCAAGGATCGGAAATCGCGCGCGACGCTGGAGCCTTCCGGGCGTATCACGATGCGGTCTTTCGCGCGGCGTTCGACGACGGCGCCGACATTGCGGATCGCAAAGTGCTCGACGCGATTGCGGAGCGCGCCGGTATCGATCGATCGAAGTTTCGCGCCACGCTCGACAGCGGAGCGATGAGCGCGCGCCTCGACGAGCACAAGCGAGAGGCCGACGAGTTCTCCGCGCTCGGCTACCCGACGTTTATCCTGGGCGATTTCCCGATGATTGGAATCCAGCCGATCGAATCGATGCGCTTGCTGCTCGGCCGCTTCATCCGCCAGCGATCCGGAGAACCGCAAGCCTAGCGCGCGAGGAACACCGGGCACGGCGAGTTGCGCAGCACGTACTCGGTGGTCGAGCCGAGCACCATCTCGATAATCCTGCTGTGGCCGTAGGCGCCGATGAACAGCATGTCGGCGTCGTGCTCTTTGAGGAACTTCACGATTTCCTCGTTGGCGTGCCCCTGCAGCAGCTTGAACTCGGCTTTGGGCGTGTAGTTTTCGAAGTAGGTGCGCGCCTCGGCCAGCGTCCGCTCGCCGAGCTTGGGATCGCGCGCACAGGTGACGACGGTTATTGGAACGCCGAGGCCGTTGGCGATTTCCGCCGCCGAGCGCATCGCGCGCGACGCCCGTTCGCTGCCGTCGTAGGCGAGCACGGGGCGTTTGACCTCGCGAAATTTATTCGGCGAGATGAACAACTGGCGCGGAGATTTGCGCGCGACGCTCTCCGCCGTCGAACCCAGCAGCCCGGTCGAGAATTTTTCGTTTACGCCGCGATGCCCAATCATCACGAGGTCGGCGCTGCGCGCGCGATCGCAGATCTGGTTGGCTACTATGCCCATGTCGAGCACGGTCTCGACTGCCAGGTTCTCGCGGCGCGCGGAGGCCGCAAATTCGTCGAGCACGCCGCGGCCGCGGGCGGTCAGCACCTCGCGCATCTTGGATGAAAAATCCAGATATGGTTCCAGCCCGAGCGAACCTGATATATCATGGAAAAACGAGCCTTCGATCGAGACGATATCGACGACATGCAATCCAATCAGCGACGCATTGAAGACGCGGGCAAAATAGAAGCCGTACGCCTGCGCGTTGCGGGAGTGCTCGGAGGTGTCGATGCCGACGAGGATTTTCTTGATCAAGTGGGTTACCTACGCGTCAGTTACCGCGATAACATGCCGCGCGGTTATGCCTCAAGAGGCGGCGGTATCGCAACCGAATTCGATTGCCCGGGGATGCAGGTGAAATGAGCGAACTTAGCGAAGCGCGGATGATGAGAATCGTGGACGAGCTCGCGGAGGCGGCGCAGCGCGTCGGGCTCGAGGTCCGTCGCGAAAAGATCATGCGCGAAATCGGCTACCGCACGCGCGGCGGCGCATGCCGTTTGCGCGACAAGAACCTGGTCATCATCGATCGCGATCAACCCGCCGCCGAGCAGCTCGAAGTGATTGCCGAAGCACTGCGTTCGCGCGATCTCGAATCCTTATACCTGTCCCCGGCAGCGCGGCGCGTCGTTCACCTCGGAGACGCTCCAACCTGAGTGCCGAGATGCCGCGTCCCGGCGAAAGCCATTCGTTCGGCCACACCGTCATCGATCGTAAACCAGCGATCAGCGCGGAAGAGCGGATGCTCACCTTCCATACGCGCCTCAAGGAGCGCGGGCTCAAGTCCACCGGCCAGCGCGACGACATCGCGCGCGTATTTTTCGATCACGGTCACCATATCAGCGCCGAGGAATTGTACGCCGAGGTCAAGAAGATCAACCCGCATGTCGGCTATGCGACGATTTACCGGACGCTGCGGCTCCTCAAGGAATGCGCGCTGCTGTACGAGCGGCACTTCGACGAGGGGCAGGCGCGTTATGAAGCGGTCGGCGAACGACATCACGATCATTTCATCTGCGAGCGATGCGGCCGCATCATCGAGTTCGAGAACGCCGCGATCGAGCGCATGCAAAATATCGTCGCGCGCGATCTCGGCGTCACCCTGACCCGGCACAAGATGGAACTGTACGGAATCTGCTCCGACTGCCACGCCCAGCAGGGCATGTAGCTACTGCCGCGCTCCGGCGTTAGAACTAGGACCGCAACCACCGTGCCGGTCAAAACGAAAAAAGAAGCGCTCGATTTCGTAAAGCGCCACGGTGCGGTGCTCGAATCGGCCAAGGGCAGTATCCCAAACCTTGCGCAGGCGATCGCGGGCGAGCCGATTCGGGGCAGCTGGTGGGGCCATCCGAAGGGCAATCAGATTTACATGCTGCTCAACGACGTTTGCGATTCTCCAGACGTCGTGAGATGCCGGCTCCACGATGGTAAGGTAACTCTCGTGCATCGGCGGTTGTGGCCGGCGCTGGTAAGGATGGCGCACGGGTTCGACACCACTCGCCTATCTGCTGTTCGCGAGGAGCACACCTCCACCGGAGCGCATCGAATGACTACCGTCAAATTTCCCGACTGGGTATCCGCTGAGGTCCACGCGGCTGCGAAATGTATTTCAGCGGAAGAAGCGGCGGAGCAGCTCGGTCCACTACTGACTGATCGAACGACACACAAATCGGAGGCACGGCGATGATCAAAGCGCGCGGATTGAAACACATCAATCTCAACGTCAGGGACATCGCTCGCTCACTCAAGTTTTACCAGGAAGCATTCGGTCTCGAGGTTAAATTCTGGGAAGGAAAGCAAATGGTTTTCCTTCATTCGCCCGGCGTGAACGACACGATCACCCTATGCCAGGCCAAGCCAAACGATCCGGTCGCAGGCGGCGGCGTATCGCATTTCGGCTTTTCGATTCCAGAGAACAATCTCGATGAAATGGTCCGCCAGGTCGTAGCCGCCGGCGGAAAACTTCAAAGCCGCGGCGAACATGCACCCGGCGCCCCGTATGCCTACTTCGCGGATCCCGATGGCTACGTGATCGAACTGGGAAACTCGTAGTGAAGCATGCGGGACCAAATGCGCTCGACCAGCTCGAGCCAATCCTCGATGAGATTCGGCGGCTCGGCGCTCTCAAGGAGAAGAAGCGCGGATCGTTCTACTGCGGCTCGAGCGGGTTCCTGCACTTCCATGAAGACCCGGCAGGATTTTTCGCCGACCTGAAAGTTGGCGACGACTACGTCCGCCTTCCGATCAATTCGAAGACCCAGACGCAGACTTTTTTGCGCCGCGCCGCCGCCGCGCTCAATGCCGCGAAGAACGGCCGCCGCTAGTCCGGTGTTTGCCTGGCCGTAGATCGGCCGCCGCCCGAGGAACAGCCTCGGGACCCGCGCGATGCCGAAACTTCATGTCGTTGCCGCAGTGCGGACAATTGACGTCGTCGTACTTCACGATGCGTCCGCAGTACGGACACTTATAGCGGCGCCGCGCGACCCAGTAGAAGAACGCCGCCGTCAGCGCGACCATCAGCAGGCCGATGATTGTCTGTCGCACGAGAGTTTTCTCCCTACCCGATCAGAGCATCGGCACCACGGGACAATACGCGGCGCTGAAAATCGCGTGACCGCTGAGCGCTGCGTGGATCAATTCGATGACAGGCTCGACGAGCCGCGCCGCCGGACGCTGCGTAAACAACGCGCTCATCTTGCCCTTGCTCAGAGACTGCAGCAATCCGGGTTGCTCGGGAAGCTCGATGATTCCTACCCGCTGATCGGGCGCGATACGCGCCAATCCTTTCGCGGCCGCCATCGCGTCGTCGAGTCCGCCGAGCGAATCGACCAGCTTGAGCTTGATCGCCTGCTCTCCGGTCCAGACTCGTCCCTGCGCGACCGCGTCGGCTTGCTCGACGGTGATGTGGCGGCCGGCCGCGACCAGTTTCAGGAAATACTGGTAATTGCGTTGTATGTCATCCTGGAACTGCTTGGATTGGGCGGGCGTGAAGTCGGTCCACATGTCGAACATTCCGACGTTCGCCCCGCGGCTCACGGCGTCAGTGTTCGCATAAATTTTTTGCGTCGCGGGGGTGATGTTGAACTTACCGCCAAGTACCCCAATCGAGCCGGTGATCGTGCCGGGCTCGGCGATGATTTTCGCGGCCGGAATTGAAATCAGGTATCCACCCGAGGCGGCGTAACCCGACATGCTGACGACGACTGGCTTCTTCTTGGCGGTCAACTCGACCTCGCGGTCGATTAGTTCCGACGCGAGCATCGAGCCGCCGGGCGAGTTGACCCTCAGGATCACGGCGCGCACGTCGTCATCCTCGCGCGCGGACTTGAACGCCGCGGTCATATCGTCGGAAGTCATCGCCGTCGTGTCGGGTCCCGAAAATGGACTGAAACCTTCGCCTTCGCGTTGGATTTCTCCATCCCCGTAAATCACGGCGATTTGATCTCCGCTCAGGTTGGAAAACAAACTCGGGCGTGCGTAATCGGTGTAATCGATCACCCGGTGAACCGAGTCGCCGTAATTCTTCACGCGATCGGTGAACTGGTCTTCATATTCGAGGCGATCCACCAGGTGCGCTTTCAGGCCATCGTCCGCATTTATCGGCGCCTGATCGATCAAACTCTTGATCGTGTCGGGACTCAGCTTGCGCTCCGCGCTCATCGAGGCGACGATCTGATCGAACAGACTGCCGGCCAGCCCCTCGTCCTCTTCTTTTTGTGCCGCAGTGAAATCCTTGTTGGTGAACATGTTGGCGGCGCTCTTGAACTGCCCTGCCGACGCGAAATTCGGTGTGATCCCCATCCAGTCGAGCGTGCCGCGCATGAACATCTCGCGCAGCTGGACGCCCATAAGATTGAGATCGCCCTGCGGCATCAGCGAGACCTCGTCGGCAGCACTCGCGACGATATAGGGCGTGTTGCCGAGGCCAGACTCGCCGGCGGTCTCGAGGTACGCCTCGGTCCATTTGCCGTGGTCCTTGAACGATTTGATCAGCGCGACGATCTCCTGCGCCTGCGCGAGTTCCATCTCGGGGTTAATCACCTTGATTTCGAGGCCGACGATCTTCGGATCCTTGGCGGCCTGATCGATCGCATTGCG
>Ga0182024_10012337_pt1 | contig 16928 bp, 22 predicted proteins | sample P32metaG_FD_120480 | JGI IMG/M metagenome (GOLD analysis project Ga0182024, IMG submission 120480) | Permafrost microbial communities from Stordalen Mire, Sweden - P3-2 metaG (Illumina Assembly) | ecosystem: Environmental > Terrestrial > Soil > Wetlands > Permafrost | place: Sweden: Stordalen...
ACCAGGACGAACTAGCGGAGGAGTTGCAGATAGCGGCGCTGACAGGGTTGCCGCTTGGTCGAGTGTTGGTCGCCCGCGGACATTTATCTGAAGATACAGTCCGGCAAGCGATCCGGTTGCAGCAATCGATCAGGGCTGAAACGCTGAATTTCGTCGAGGCCACCGAGCGATTGTCGCTCATTTACCTAACCGCTGAGCAGAATCTCAAAAACGGTAACAAGCCACATATCTTGGCCAGTCCTCCTGACACTGCTGCTGCCCGGCAAGGGCTGACGTTTTGCGACTTCTTGTTTCTGATTTCCTATTTGGACCGCGATCGACTGAAAAAGGTCGTAAACCGCCTGGGGACCGATGAGGATTTACTGTATGGCATGCTCAAAAGAAAGCCGACCGGCGATCGCAAATTTGATATCAAAGCCGTCCTGCGCGACCCTGCTGCGCTTACGCAGTCGTTGACCATGATCTATCCGGAAGATGCACAAGCCATCTACTGCGCCAGAGCCGCATACTTGTCGCTTGAAGAAGGACTGCTCACGGCGGAAGAGGCGCTGGTCAGGTACTTCGAGATATCTCGCGAACACAGACAAAAATAGAATGCGACGGCATGACGATCAAGCAATGATCCAATTGTTTCGCCTCGACCGGAGATGCACTGAATAAGCCATTTGCCCGTGCTGTCAACGGTTAGGCAATGGCAATTGGAGCAGCCAGATTGAAGATTTCGCAATCGTCTTGCGAGTCGTCTTCCCAGATCAGGCAGGCGAAGTCAACCTCGCTGTCGAGGGCGGTCATCGGATAGTGCCAGACGCCCGGTCTATATGAGATGCCTTGCCCGTTTGTCGCTACGAACGCTTTCAGAGTCGAAAGATCCGGAGCCTCCTCGCCAAGGCAGACGATGACGAGGAACCTGGCATTGCTGCTCATGGGCAGAAACACTTGAGTAGAATGCGGATGGCGCTCCAAAAGTTTGATGTTGAGCGGCAATTCTGCCAACGGTCGGCAGCGAAACAAACATAAATTCAAAGTAGCGCCGTCAGGTCTCAGGTTCTCCACCGCAGCCAGATGGTTGAAGCGCTTAGCTGTGCGCATGTTGGCGTACTGGAACGGCAATGCCTCGTCAGCGGCGATCAGGCTTCCATAGGCGCTGTAGGCTTCACGGCTGATCGGACTTGTAGGCAGGATTTTTTCTGCATCAATCATGTCAAGGTGCTCGTGGGTGTTGGGCGCGACGTTCGTAAGCCTGTGCCCAGGTAACATTTGCAGTAGCCGGCAGCTATCTGTTATATAACTGACGTCGAATCATTGTACAGTTGGTTTCTGTTGTCGGGATGGAACAGGCACGACGAACGCCTGTGATTAGGGAGATTTCCTCATGTCGCAAGTAGCGCACCAGGCGGAAGTGTTAGCCAAGTTGACTCCGGAATTTGCGGAGATTCTCAGTCCTGAGGCATTGGCTTTTGTAGCCGATCTGCACGCGCAGTTCAATCCTACGCGCGAGAAACTGCTGGGTGGTCGAAGCCGGCGCAAAGCCGATATCAACGCCGGCAAATTTCCGGATTTTCTCAGTGAAACCGCCTCAGTGCGCAACGATGCGACCTGGCATGTGGCGCAAACGCCAGTTGATTTGCTCGATCGGCGAGTCGAGATTACTGGGCCGGTGGAAACGAAAATGATGATCAACGCGTTGAACTCTGGTGCCAACGTTTTTATGGCAGACCTGGAAGACGCGCTCTCTCCGACGTGGAACAACGTGATCGAGGGCCAGATTAATCTCAAGCATGCAGTCCGTAAAACGCTCAAGTTCCAGAGCCCGGAAGGAAAATCGTACAAACTGAACGAAAAATTGGCGACTTTGCTGGTGCGCCCGAGAGGGTGGCATCTGGTTGAAACACATGTAAACGTGGGTGGCAATCCGATATCTGCCAGTCTGTTCGATTTCGGACTTTATTTCTTCCACAATGTCGATGAGCTGCTAAAACGCGGAACCGGTCCGTATTTCTATCTGCCCAAACTGGAGAGTCATCTGGAGGCTCGGCTCTGGAACGATGTTTTCAACTATGCGCAGGACAAACTCAAGGTGCCTCGAGGCACCATCCGCGCCACCGTTCTGATCGAAACGATCCTGGCTGCCTTCGAAATGGACGAAATTCTATACGAGCTTAAAGACCACGCATCCGGCTTGAACGCTGGAAGATGGGATTATATCTTCAGCATGATCAAAAAATTCTCCCATCATAAAGAGATGCTCTTGCCCGATCGTGCTCAGATAACGATGCGTGTGCCCTTCATGCGCTCATACTGCCGTTTGCTCGTGCAAACGTGTCATAAACGCGGTGCTCATGCGATGGGCGGCATGGCAGCATTCATTCCCAGCCGCAAAGATCAAGCTGTGAACGAAATGGCGCTGACCAAAGTGCGCGACGACAAAGATTTAGAGGTTGCCACCGGCTTCGATGGCACCTGGGTGGCGCACCCGGACCTGGTTCCGGTTGCCAAAGAGGTATTCGACAAAGCGTTCGGCGCGGCTGCTAATCAAAAATCGAAACAACTGACCGATGTAAATGTAGTCGGCGCGGATCTGCTCGCTGTCAAAATCGACGGCGGTAAAATCACTGAAGAAGGACTGACCAACAACGTCAACGTTGCTCTCCAATACATCGAGTCCTGGCTTCGAGGTGTGGGCGCGGCTGCAATTCACAACTTGATGGAAGACGCGGCGACGGCGGAAATTTCGCGCGCACAAATCTGGCAGTGGATCAAAAACTCGGCGAATCTCGACGACGGCCGCACCGTCACGTTCGAACTCTACCGCAAAATTCGCCAAGCCGAAGTAGCAAAACTCACCGAAAGTGGCGTCGGACGTTACAAAGATGCTGCCGAAATTCTCGACAAATTGGTGGAGAGTGAGGAGTTTCCTGAGTTTCTCACGACGCTTGCGTATCAATATCTCGATCGCGCGTAATAAGCAGATTGAGACCAAACTGGAACTTAGCCAGAGCAGCTTCGTCGCTACCGGCACACGAAGCGGGGTTCTAGCATGAAAAATATAGTGTTTAGCCAGGCGTTCTTTTGTCTTGTCGCTGCCGTCGGATTGTCTTCGTGCACGGGCAACAACGCCAACTTAAGCCGTGAGCAAGTTGACAATTCCATGAAGAATGCAGCTTCTACCTTCCACCAGGCTGCCGAGAAAACAAGCGAGTCGATGAAGGAGTTAGGACCCAAAATGCAGGGTGCCAAGGAAAAGGCCGAAACTATGGGCCCGGCGTTAGACAAGGCAGAGCAACAGGTGAAGAGCGCCGGTAGCGAGCTCGGCAAAGTCGGTATGAAATTCGGTAACGCCATCGATAATACTGCCAAGGGCATAAAACAAGACTTCGCTGCGCACGCCCCCACCAAATCGGGTCCGAAAACTGCACGCAAGTGAGACCGAACTCCGCTTCACCAGTATGCGTGCGTCTAATCCACTATGGCCGGCATTTGATGTCTTGGGAGTTTACTTTATAACCACGGCCTCGCACCGTCTCAATAATCGACGGATGTCCTACCTCGCGAAGCTTATGCCGTAGCGTTTTTATATGAGTGCGCACACTGTCGACTGATGCATTTGATCTGTCTTGCCAAACTCGATCGAGCAGCGCCTCGGCGCTGAAAATCTGGTTTGGGTGACGCATCATAAACTCCAGCAAATTGAGTTCCATAGGATGCAAGTGGACGCTTTTACCGGAGCTGAACACAGTCCCGGCGGAGCTGTCCAGAATCACTTCTTGCATCTGCACCACTTTATTGGATTGCACAGCAGGCCGCCGTAAAAGCGCTCGAACTCTAGCCGAAAGCTCCCGCAGCTTGATCGGTTTGGCCATATAATCGTCAGCGCCTGCATCCAAGCCAGTTTCCATCTCTTCGGATGAGTGCTTGCGCGTTGTCAGCAAAACCGGGCTTTGCCCACCGATGGAACGATAACTGCGACAGATCTCGATACCGTTCGTGTGCGGGCTTCCCGCGTTTGTCTCGATGATAATGATGTCAAAATGGGCTTCGCGTAAATATTTAGCACAGTCGCCGTCAGCAACGATCTCCACTGAAAATCTTTGACTTGTGAATAGATCGCGCCATGCACAAGCGAAACTTCTTTCCGTCTCTACGATTAGCATCTTGACCATGGTTTGGGATCTCCCGTTACCTTATAGCCCATGGTGCCTGTGGGTCTGACCAGTCAACAAGTTGTCCAACTATATGTAATCATCCTGATCTTGCTTTCATCATACTCCTATCTTGATGTAAGGCAACCCGTTTTCTGATCAGCAGTCGAGGAGTATCGGCTTCAGTTGGTGTCAAATGGGCCGGATTAGCCGTTCTATGCTCTCAGTTGTACCGGAAAACTGGTACCCACGCATTCCCGCCCTTCGCTGAGAAGTGAAGATGTTTTCCATGATCTTCACGAATGTCACTCTAGAGCTCATCTGCTCTACTGCAGTGCTTATTTCTCTTCCGGTGCTCGTCAGTGCTTGCTGAACGGCGAACTAGTATGCCTCGATTTATTTCAGACATCCTTCATTTGAGCCCTGCTGAGAGCAAATCTCAAGATCGTTGCTGCCCGCCATGCCCGGTTCAGGTAGAGCCATTGTCGGGGTTTCCGATGATACGCAGTCCTGGTCGTTGGGTTAAGTGATTTCTGATTCGCACCCAAGCTGAGAGTCTTTTGCGCGAACAGAGCGAATTTCCATCAATCTTCGCGGCGTCCTTTTGCTTCACCACGTTTTCACTTACTCGATCTATGGTGAACATGTGCACCCCAAAGGATCTGCGTATGGACGACCTTTCAAAGACGATAACCCAATCGAGAACATTCCACAGCACGGCCACTGATGCTCTGCACCACTGTGATTACAAGTTAGCGGAGTCGCTGTACAAATCCGCAATCGAGCAGATGACCAGTATCCTGGATCCGATGCACACTGATTATGTGGACATGTTGAAGGGATTGATGACCAGCCTGAGCAAACAGGACAAACACGAGGAAGCCGAAAACATACAGCAAATGATCGTGCAACTATGCTTTGGGCAATGAGGATTGAGCTAGGAAAAGGGCGCTGCTCAAATTTCGCCGGCTATGGAATGTTGCATGGCAGCTAGTTTTGATTCACCCACTTTTCACACTAAGGATGCATATTAGGTGGAAGGGGGGAAGTTTGTCGTGGTGTCTCAATTTGTGCATTGCACAGCAGCGGAAGTCCCAATTGAGCAGGCAAGTGATATGGATGCGCAGACAACAGATCCAGCTTCTGATGAATCCGTTGCCGCAGCCCAGTCCTTTGCCACGTTTGCTGGGTGCCTACGAAAGATCGTAATCGTCGTTTCTTTATTGCCAGCTCTCAGTGGAGCGGTGGTTCTTCTTGGCTGCGCATTCAATATAGAATCGCTGCAGATTGTGTCTGCCGGTGAGGCATTTGCATTTCTAATTGCCGGGATCGCTTTGTTTCTTCTTAGCATGCGCCGGCAAACAAACGTTATAGTACCGATTACACTGTGCTTAGCTATCGTTCTTTTGTTCATTGGCTTCCCCACAGCTGCACAATACATTTTTCACTCTGATTTCCAAATCGATCGCCTTCATACCTATCCTGATGGACTCTCGAAAGGGATTCAGCATACGCAGATGTCCTTTCAATGCGCGATCAGCCTGATTGTCATAGCGTGCAGTATTGGCGCCATGAACAGTAGTCGTGCCCGAGTGCACAAGTTTGTTCAACTGTTTGCTGTGGCAGTGGCACTATGTGCCGCTGCAGCGCTCATTGGTCATGTGTTTGGATTCGGATTTCTAACGAGAATTGTTTACGATACTCAACTTTCGTTGCCATCGGCATGTGCACTGATCTTGCTGGCAACAGCTATTTTTCTGTCACGTGCTTCATATGGTCCAGCCTCATTGCTGGCCAGTGATACTGTCGGCGGCACCGTCGCGCGTCGGATGCTTCCCCTGTCGTTCTTGTCACTGCCGCTCGTCGGGCTGCTGCACGCCTTTTGGCCAGGCGCCGACCTGTTCATTCTTGTTATGACCGTTAGCTGTCTTCTACCACTGATGATCTGGATGGCCGCAAGTCTGCTGGCAAAGGTCGAGCTTGAAAAACGAGCTGCATATGATGAATTGCAACTGCTCCATCAACAGGCAAATACGCACGCGGCGGAACTTCTCCTATCCTATAATCAGGTCAACGAAGCCTTGCATGCGCGTTCTGAATTTCTGGCTAAAGTCAGCCATGAACTCCGCACGCCGCTCAGTGGTATCATCAGCACCACTGAAATGCTGGTTGAGTCAAATCTCTCGAATGAGCAACTCCAGTTGGCCAATATTTCGCTTGAGTCGGGCGGTACGCTGCTCAAATTGATCAACGACATTCTCGACTTCTCGAAACTAGAGGCGCACAAGCTCGAGCTGGAAGCAGTCGATCTGGACTTATTCAAAGTTGTTGATTCTGCTGTGGAGACTTTAAAAGCCAAGGCAGCCCGAAAAGGATTGTCCCTGTTAACGTATGTGGGAGCAAATGTGCCGCGTATGATTAAAGGCGATCCCGGGCGAATTCGCCAGGTTCTGATCAATTTGCTCGATAACGCCATTAAGTTCACCGAGCAAGGTCGCATCCTGCTGCAGCTGACCGTAACTAGCAAGAACGATTTGCATTTTATTGTGAGGGATACCGGTATTGGCATTCCTGAACAATTCACTGATCGCTTGTTCCAGCCGTTCGTCCAAGCAGATGGTTCGATGACGCGGAGGTATGGTGGAAGCGGACTGGGACTTTCGATATGCAAAAGCCTGATCGAAGTCATGGGCGGCCAGATCGGGATCAAGAGTGCGATAGGACAAGGTTCTGACTTCTGGTTTAGTGTGCCTCTTGTTGTTTCTGGCTCGAAAATACCATGCGACACAGGCGTCGTCAGGCAAGATATCACAGCCACCACCAAGCCAAAACTGATTTTGGTGGTGGAAGACAATCCAGTCAACGCGAAAATAGCGACCTTGCAGTTAAACAAACTGGGATACAGAGTAGATGTTGCTGTCAACGGAAAAGAAGCGATCGAGACAGCATCCAAGAAAGACTACGATCTCATTTTCATGGATATCCAGATGCCTGAAATGGATGGATTGCAGGCAACGAAGATGATTCGGCTGAACGAAATTGCCACAAAAAAGCATGTTCCGATAGTCGCTCTGACGGCGCATGCGATGGAGTCGGATCGTGAGAAATGCTTGTTCGCGGGCATGGACGACTATCTCAGCAAGCCGCCACCGCTGAACAAAATTTCAGCGATATTAAACCAATGGATTCCGATTGAATCCAAAAATGATGACCGTCTCGCCGAACTTCGCGCGAGCATCAGCCAAAGGCTTCACGCCCAGCCCGCGGAAACGGTTGCTCTAGGACAGTAAGCATTTTGCTTGAAACTCATCAAACTTCCGCGCTCCCATGTCAGGGTCGCTCCCAGTCATTTCGAGCTCAACGAGCTGCAGCGAGTGAAGTCGAGAAATCTCTCATACCTTCCGTGTCTTAGCCAAGCTGCTGCGCAGCGGTATGAGAGATCTCTCCACTGCGCGCTGACGCGCTCCGGTCGAGATGACCAGGACGCTGTGGGGAGCCCGCATCGAGATCCGTTGATTCGAACATCCGTCGAACGACCCCGGCGATCTCGTTCACCCAATTTTCATTGAAACCCTGTTGAATCGTAGAGGAAGAGTCCGATTCATGGGGCTCTACTGCCTTGCAGCACCGCGCCTCTTATGAGGTGCATCGAGGATCCTATGACACTGCTCACAGCTATGCGCACTATTCCGTTGCATCGGTCAGGCGCGTATCTCCAGCAAAGCGACACTGAGTTGATACTGGCCTGTCAAAGAAACGACCATGAAGCATTTGCATGCCTCTTGGAGCGATATCAACTCTGTATTCACGGTTGGCTCCGTCGTTTGATGCCGGAACAGAGGGATAATTCGGACTTAGCCCAAGAAGCATTCATTAGAATGTGGCGTTCGATCAACGGTCTCCGCAACCCGGCAGCATTCCGAACATGGCTGAAACAGATCGTCACCAACATGTTCTACGATGAACTCCGGCGCCGTGGCAACCACATTGTCGTTTCAATGGACGCGCCAACGCCGTTCGAAGATGGAGATCAGAACCCTTATATACAGATTCCTGATCGGTCGGCGCTTCCTGACCAGCTTGCAGAGCACCGCGAATTGGGGAAAGCGATCGACGGCGCGCTGGCTAAATTGTCTTACAATTCCCGAATGATGATCGTTCTGAGAGACTGCAACGGACTTTCCTATCGAGAGATAGCAGTTGCAACTGAGGCAAAGCCAGGAACGGTTAAGTCGCGAATCGCGCGCGCTCGCAGAAAGCTGCAAGAGAAGCTCCTGCCTTTCGTGAGGACCAGTGAGTACGATGTGGAAGCCCCTGTGTTATGCGAGGCATCCTGACACTTCGAGCCGGGGTCCAAGCAGTCAATTTTTCACACCCCAGTCGAAGACTGGGTGAAACTGAGGTACTTCCGAACGGAACCTTGTTCTCGCCGCCGCGTCTGCATGGTATTGGATTCAGTACCAACGGAAATTTAGCATCGACACCAGGCAAGAAAGTTCTCGTCCTGGGCGAACAAAACATGCGATGAAACGAATTGAAAGCCAGAGCACGGTTGCTAGCGTGAGCTTTGAGCTCTGAAAAAGATCCGGGGACAATATCGAATTGTTTCCAATAGGAGGCAGCAAATGAGCAAATACTTTGATCTGGTCGATTCTCAACACAGAGCCCAAGAAATGCGAGGAGCCAAGCAGCTTTTCGAATTTTGGGAATGGGTGTGTTCTCTTTACGACAACCATGAAATAGGTGCCAATGAATTTGGTGAAATCAGATCAGTTATCTGGGGGCAGTTCCGCCATATTGACGCGCTCAATCGCGTGAGAATCAAGAGTCCGAGCCGGTGGTTTGGCAGCCGCGACGTTGTCTCTTCAATGTGCTGTGCTCGATATAATCCATAGCATCAGTCTACACTTGTCCCGAACGCTGGCATGTTGACCGTCTTGCCTTCGCTAATGTCTACTTATATACTGCAATCCATGCTTCGGACGACTTTTGCTGAATCAATCAGCGATCGATCCAGAACTTAGCGTGGCCATTGGGATGATGCAATTGTTGATCAACAAGCGTAGTATGAGAGCATAGATAAGGGCTTCGGATAGCATGCAGGGCAGCCCTGAATTCGGGTCTGGGAGATAGTGATGACGCGGTATTTAATCAGGCTGGTGCTTATTGCCAGCACGTTCTACTTTATTTTTCCGTTAATCCCGGGAGTGCAGTTTCACGGCAACTTTGTTCATGCCCTCCTGGCCGGGGCGCTGTTTGCCTTTATGGGCTGGATTGTTGAGTCCATAGCAGTTGCAGTCTCAGCACTCTTAACGATAGGCACATTGGGCATGGCACTGCTCGTTCTCGTTCCCCTATGGTTGTTTGGATTCTGGCTTTTGCCGGCAATTGGTTTGAAAATCACAGCCGATATAATGCCTTCGACTCTGACGCTTCACGGCTGGATGCCGGCTATCTGGGGCGGACTGCTCATGCTGTGCATCGGTGTGGTCACCGGCTCAAAGGTGAGCAGCAAAATGACCAGCAGAGATGCGTAGCACTGAGTCGGAATCGCTGAGCCAGAATTTTGAGCCGCAGCGGTCGGTATTCGCAGCGGTCGGTATTGCATGTGGTTGCGGGTAGCCAAATACATTGATGAGAAAGGCGATTTTGGCATAGTGGCAGACCGTTCGGACGACGAGCACACGATTGATTTTCGTCAATCGCAATGCACTTATGCGGTTTCAGATGTGCCTGTGCTTCGGGAGAGCGTATTTTTTTCTCAAAACGGAGTCCAACCCTTTGTTGATCTTGTCCAGCCGTTCTAGGTTTTCTCTCAGTTCTGGCAAGCTGTTTAGAGACGGTAGCGAGCATTGATCTGTACCAATAACTGTCTCTGGCTGTCCAAGATAGAGGTCGAAGAATTCTAGAGCTGTGCTGAAATATTGAACATAGCCGTTCTGCAGTTCAGCCGTCTCCGGCAATGGCTGTAGGTTCTTGATTGTGGTAAGTGCAGCGGAATACTTGGAAATCATGCGCTTCGCTAGCGAGGCAGAACTTTTGCTGGGTTTGGCTTTTAAATCCAGATTTATTGACTCTAGCTTTTCGCCCAGAGTCAGCTCCGCATTTCGCCTGATCTGGTCATATGCCTTGAACCACTCTGCAATACTTTCGTTGCTCGACTGTTCTTGTGCGGTTGGTGCAGCCGGTTGATGTATCGAATCGATAGTTTCTGCCGAGGCTGTGCGATCTGGCACCAGCGTCCAGAATATTGCACAAATCGCCATCAGCAGCCCGAGCCAGAATTGTTGCATTGCAGCTGTGTCACCCCTGGTGCCATTCTAACCGAGAACAGGTCTGGCGAACACTCTTGACCTGAAGGGCAACGCGCGTGGGACGAGAAACTGCCATCGAAACCGGCGCCTCAGGTGAAAAAAACTGATCATCTGAGAGAGAGAAGCGATAACTGCTCCCTCATTGAAGTGTCCACATAGTCGTGTGAAACACGCTCCTGGTGTGAAAACTGCGTGAACACTGCACATATAAATTCATCCGATGCCCAGAATTAAGTATCACCTAAACAGGCGTTGAATGGTCGTCTGCAGTATCTGACGCTCTGACCGACTACAACGCATTCAAGTCTGGAGGAACTAAGTCGCAGGTTTAAACACCATCCATTGCAGAAACTAGCGGTGGCGATGGGCATTCACCCCATCCGATATTCCGTCTAGGAAACAGGAGTATTGGATAATGATCAAACAACTTGCATCACTATGTTTGCTTGCGCTCACTGCTGGCGTCTGCCAGTTGCCGGCCCAAGCCGACTTAAATGTTTCTTTTGGTAGACACGACCTCAATCATGATGGACGTTGGAATCGACGAGAATTCCAAGACGCGAACAGATATTACGGCCGCAACCATCCGACCGTAATAATCAACCGAAGAGACATCAACCGTGACTATTACAGACTAGACTCAAATCACGATGGTTATCTCGACGGAAATGAAGTTCGCGGTTATCGCGACTGGGACTAACTGAAGCCGAGAATCATGCTTGTTCAACTCCCCGTGTGCCGACACACGGGGAACCACAAGCAGTGTCAATGACAGGGCGCGCGTGGTGTATGGCAGCGCCAGCGCTTCTGTAGCGGCTCGCTCGATCACTTTGGGCGGGCACGGAAAGAACTCGTTCTTCTGACACACACACATTGTATTGAAACCTTTATTCGAGGCTGCAAGCCAATCAGCAGAGGTTTGACGATAGTAGAAGGTTTGGTGGGTTGAGTGATGCTTCCACCCCTTCTGCTGCCGTCTTCCTTCGTTTGGAGGGTAGTTATGCGTCGCAGGATCATAGTCGACATCGCTGTTTCAACAGCAAGCACAGAGGGAAGATGACATGCCTCCGAACCCGGGACTTATCACACAAATTCGTGTTGTGGTGGTCGAAAGTGATCTTCTCACTCGCATTAAACTGAAAACTAACATTCTATGCAGTCGCGACATTGTTGTAATTGGCGAAACTTGCAGCGGCGAAGATGCTGTTAAGATGGCTGAACGGTTGCGCCCCGATGTTGTGATCATGGATGTTGGCGTGCCCGCGGAGACTGGCGAGATTGTCAGAAAGATTCTTGCCAGTCATGGAAACATTGGCATCATCATGATGACGCGTCGCATGGATGAACACGATATCTTCGTTTCACTTGCTGCAGGAGCAACAGGCTATTGTATGAAAGATGCCGGTCCGGAGCATTTGCATACAGCCATTCGCAGCGTTTACGCCGGCGACACCTGGATCGATGCGGAAAATGCCTGCAAGATGCTGACTAAGCATTATAGCGACAGGACCGGCGCCATCGTATTGCCGATTGAGCGGCCGCTTGGCACTTTTTTCACAACACGAACCGATCACGCAAGCCTGGATGCAATGAAAAATTCGGATGCATGTGCGATTGAACCGGAGCCGCTGTCTGCACGCGAGCTTGAGGTCGTTCATTTGATCGTTGAGGGTCTGTCTAATCGCGATATAGCTGACACGCTAATCGTGTCGTTGGCCACCGCCAAAAGTCATGTGAGAAACGTTCTCAACAAATTTGCGGTAAGGAACAGGACACAAGCAGCGATATGCGCCATGAAGCATGGCATAGTCTAACGATCTTCTGCATCTCTCGAAACACCTGCTAGTAATGTAGAATGTGCGGCCATTAAGGCTGGCTATCACTGCAAAAGTTACCAGACAAGATGTACGTCGTTTGCGGTATTCTTCCGGCCAGGGCTGTGCCATCGGCGGCGCCACCACGAAGAATGTAATTCATGCCATGACCGACAGGGCTGTATTCAATCGAGCCGGTGCGTAATCGCCCTGGAGGTGTCTTCATAGCGCGAAGCTCGTCTTTTAGCGTTCCAAGAGTGGGTAACTCGGGTGCTTTTGTACCAGGATTGACCGGATAGGTGTTAACGAGTGCAGCTCCCAGCTCGGCTTTATTTGTGGGATATAGACCGCCATGCTTAGTTGCATATTTTTCAATTGATACTTGCAGCGTTGCCATGTTCGCCATAACCGTCGTTTCAAGCGCCATGTCTCTCAGGTGGTGCTGAAAAACCTTTCTGTTACGGGGCAACAATTCGCCCTCAGAGCCTGGACGATCGAGAATTCGTCTGCCAATTTCATCTGCCATTGAGCGCTCTGCATCAACAAGCGGGAATGACAGAGCGCATTTGAGTGCGACCGTTAGTTTCTCTAAGGTTAGAAGAGAGATATTTCGATATCCGCTTTCGATATCGGTGATGTAGGTGCGATGCACAAAGGAGAGTGCTGCAAGCTCATCTTGTGAAATCAGAAGTTCCACTCGGCGATTGCGAAATGCATCACCAATATGCCGGAGCATCACATCCGACCGATGCTGTTGTTTTTTGCGCATTCATCCTCCACAGCAGCCATGTCTCAAGAATCAGAAACAGTCGGTGCGCGACTGAGTGCTGAGAAGCGCCGGGGAGGACTACACAGTTAAACAGCGTGCCGTTTGCCCTATTATTGACCGCTCACTTGATCGCGATGATACCGAATATAGCGGCGAAAAAAAGTATGCCAGCGCCGCTTCTTTATCATGCTAGTCCTATTAGACGTTGAGCGCATCATCCCTTTGGCTACATCACAAAAGAAAGGAATAGGTGCAAAACGAAAGGGAGCTACTAACTTGTAGCTCCCTCACATTGTGAATTGTCGACAAAGTCAGATCTGGAGCAGGGCTCCTTTATCTGGCCTTGGGCTTGGACAGGTTGACGGCAAGTTGACGTCCTTCGACATCATGCCCGTTCAGGCGTTCAATTGCTGCTTCTGCTTCAGCGTCTGTTTCCATTTCAACAAACGCAAAACCGCGCTTACGCCCGGTGTCACGATCGGTTGGAATCGCCACTGAAACAACCTTCCCAGCCTGAGCAAAAAGTCGTTCAATATCGTCTTCAGTCAAGTTGTACGACAGATTGCCCACAAATAATTTCTTCATATATTCTCGAATAGCACAAATCTCCACCAATACAATTTGGCGCAGGAGGCTCTCTAGCTATGTAGCCTCAGGATGATTATGACAGGTTTGTCGCTAAGTTGCGATATGCCTGCTTCGATCATTTCAATCGAATACGTGAAAATCGCTGTACGCCTGCGCCTGGTATCACCTGCGGAGTCTTGGCTTGGTCGAGGCTCACGTGTATTTCGTCATATTTGGTCGGGATTATGGGAGCGAAGTGACGAACTATTGCAGCCAGATCGTCATTCTCCAGTTAGCAACGGTGATCCGTGATGTGCATCCAATTAGTATTAGCGTGGCCAAGGAGGAATCTTTTTTCGTTCACCAATAGCGATACCACCAATGTGATCCAGATATTTCTGATAGCGCGGATTTTCCGGAGTGTGCAAGAGTTGATGATTCGACTCTGTGTCGAATCATCAAGGTCGAGCTATTACATACGCAGAGAATTCCGTTCTCTTTATTGCGGGCCGTCTGGCTTCGTCATTGGAGTGGTGTCGCCTTGGTCGCTACTCGTGCCTGAGTGCCCATCTTCCTCTTTTTGCTTTGGGGCAAGCTCTTTGTAGTCACCAATGATGGTTTTCGCCGGACAGAATTTGACGAATGGACATCCGGTACAGTGAACGGCTAGAGCAATCGGGCAAATAACCATAGTTCAACCTCAGAGAAACGATCAGTCATGCTCTTACACTACCAGTGTAAGGTGAGGAACGGTTGAAAATCGGCCAACGTGGACTTGCGATCGCGTCAGCTGCCCCGGTAGGTGGAATAGCCGAATGGGCTAAGCAGCAGCGGCACGTGATAATGCTGCGCCTTCTCAGTGATGTTGAACGTAATCTGGACGTACGGATAGAACGCCTGCAGCGACTGCTTATCAAAATATGTTTGTGTTTCGAAGGTGAGTTTGTAGACGCCTGGAGCCAGTTTGTGCTCGGCCGGCAAAAGGTTAGGAATGCGGCCGTCGGCGTTGGTTGTGCCGGTGCCAATCTCTTCCCAGCCGCCGTCGGTGAGAAATTCGAGCATCGCTTTGATGCCTGTGCCGGGGCGGCCTTTGCTTGTGTCTAGGACGTGGGTTGTGATCGGGCTCATTTATAGTTTTTCCAATCGAAGCAGTGTGATTTTCTTTTGTTCGGCCGCGGCATTGCCAAACTCGAGCTCGAGGTCATGGCGCAGCCGCTCGTTGAGAATCGAGAGCATTTCTTCTGCGGTTTTGCCGGTGGCGCAGACTATGAAAATATGACCGAACTTTTCTTCGTAGTCTTTGTTTGCCTGAGCCAGTCCCTGCAGAACCTCTTCGGATGTGCCGTTGACCCCCGATTGCTCGCTTTGCGCCCAGGTCTTGGTGTCGGCGTATTTTTTACGCAGACTCTCGACATTGCCGATCTTTGGATGGGCTGCGAATGCCTCAAGCCAGTCAGCGCGAGTCATCTTCGCAAAGGACTGGTCAGCAGCGCGAATGACTTCATCCTCGCTGCCGAAAGGTCGAGACTGTGTCATCAACTCGGCCCAGCGCTCACTGCCACAGCACTTCAGCAATGCATCTCGAGCTCCTTCAGCATTTAGATCATTGATCAACCTGATGTTCATCGAATACCTCAAATCACAACCTGATTGATACTCATTGATGCTTCAGTGCATCCAGCGAGCGGCTCGGCGGATGCACTGATGTTTCATCGCCCTCAGCGTTCAGCCTTCTGAAATGCCTTATCCGCATCTGCTCCCTCAACATTCGACGAGGCCAGATTGTTGGATGCGAGCACGCACCAGACGCGCAATCTGCTGATGCCACCGTCAGGAGCGATGTTCAAGCGAAGATGGGTCCAGGGACCTGGCGCAACCAGTTCCTTTTCGTAATAATGCTGGTTGTCGGCTTTGAGTTTCGTTTGCGGCAATATGTTCGTCCAGGCAATGCTGGGTGCACTGAGAGTGTCAATTTCTTGAACGGGGGCGTAACAACCGTCAATCCAGCAGGAGTCGGGATAGTTGCCCTTGTAGTGGCAGGTGTCCACTTCGATCTTGCGCACCAGACCGGCTCGGGCTAGTTTGATCACCGCCCAGTCATTGCCGGCGTCTCGGCGCCTGCGGGTTTCCCAGCCGTCGCCCATGTTGACGCCGCGCCCGGGCATGATCATGTTGTTCTTGTTGCCGAAGAACATATCGTTGCAAGCTACCACCAGTCCGCCATTTTCCACGGCGGCCAGGTCGACCAGATCGGCGGGTTTGATCTCATGCCAATCACGGTCGACGGTTCCATATACTTTAAGGCGCGCCACGCCGCCATCCGGGTAAATATTCAAGCGAATGTGCGTCCATCTTCGCCCGTCGGAGACCGGAAAGACGTTCTGTGAGCCCTGTTTCAAAGCCGACTTGGGCAGGATTTCCACCCAATTAGCCTTCTCCAATTCGGCGTCGGAGAGGGCGGTGTCCTGGCAAATCGCCTCGATCGAAGCGTAGGGTGGATGGTTGCCGAGGAAATGATTGGTGTCAATATCGACACCGGAAATGATGCCCGAAGCGCCGAGCTTGACGATGCACCAGTCATGACCGGGAACTCGCTTGCGCCGGGTTTCCCAACCGTCCATCCATTTGCCGCGGTCGGTGTACTTATCGGCAATGAAAACGCCTCGGCCGGGCTTGATCAGATTTTCCTTCTCGGCGAAGAAGTCATCGTTGGCAAGGAGGACAACGCCTCCCAGCTTTTCCGACGCCAGATCGACTAAACCGGTGAACACGGCTGCGTCAAAGTTGAAACCTCTTTCCATTTTATTTCTTGCTCTCCACGCGTTCTCGTAATAACTGTTGTCCCAAGGGCTTTTGCGATAGCTTCCCGTTTTCGTAAACCAGTTTGCCCCGCAAGAAGGTTTTCTCGACCGACCCCAGCAGTTTCATGCCATCGTAGGGGGTGATTTTGTGGCGATGATGAATGATCGACTGATCGATCTTCGTTTCTTTTTCGGGGTTCCAAATAACCACGTCGGCGTCGGCTGCCGGTACGAATGAACCTTTCTTGCCTGCCAATCCGAGGAACTTTGCCTGTTGCGTCGACAGCCAACGGCTGATATCGGATATGGTGGCGCCGCGCTGTTTCGCCTGGGTCCAGATGGCAGGCAGAACGAATTGAAGCGAAGAGATGCCACCCCAAGCTCTGTGCAAGTCGCCTTCGTCGAGGAACTTGAGCGACGGCGTGCAGGGAGAGTGATCGGATACGATGAAGTCGATGGTACCATCGGCGATGGCTGCCCACAGCTTTTCTCTATTCTCTCGTTCGCGAATCGGTGGTGCGCAT
>Ga0182024_10012338_pt1 | contig 16928 bp, 25 predicted proteins | sample P32metaG_FD_120480 | JGI IMG/M metagenome (GOLD analysis project Ga0182024, IMG submission 120480) | Permafrost microbial communities from Stordalen Mire, Sweden - P3-2 metaG (Illumina Assembly) | ecosystem: Environmental > Terrestrial > Soil > Wetlands > Permafrost | place: Sweden: Stordalen...
ATCCGCACTATGCGGCTCATCGAGCAGCGCCGAGAGCTCGCCGAACACCGCGCCGGCTTCGGCCACCTGGGCGAACTCGATATCGCCTTTGAAGATGCTGACCGCGCCGCTTTTGAGAATCAAAAGCCGCCCGGTTTTCGTACCCTCGGCAAACACGGTTTCGCCGGCGTCAAAGCTTTCGAGCGGAAGCGCGGCAAGCTTGCTTTGCCAGACTTCGCGATCGTGGATCAGAGCCATGTCCGAGCGCCCCCGTTTGCCGCGTCGATTGAGGCCGACAACAGACCATATGAAAAAACTACTATGGACATGAGCGGACGTGCAATGTCGTTGCGCGCCAACTGCGCAGCGCGGCATCAGGTCCAAACCGCCGATGCTATCGGGCAATGACGAATTAGCCTGCTGCGGCCGTTTGGGTTAGTCTCGTGCGGGATCAATCAACGGAGACAAACAGAATGCGAGATTTGTTGCGCGCCGGCGTCCTGATCGCTGTCGCCTTCGTCACCGCAATGGCCGCCATCACTTTGACATCGGCAACCTTCGCACCAGCCGTCGCACAAACCGCCGGGAAACCCATGACCACACCGTCAGGACTGCAAATCATCGATACCAAGGCCGGCACCGGCGCCTCGCCCAAGACCGGCCAGATTTGCGTCATGCATTACACCGGCTGGCTTTACGAGAACGGCGCCAAAGGAGCGAAATTCGACTCTTCGGTCGATCGCGGCCAGCCGTTCGAGTTTCCGATCGGTACGCACCGGGTGATCGCCGGCTGGGATGAAGGCGTCGCCACCATGAAAGTCGGCGGCAAACGCACACTCATCATTCCGCCCGAACTCGGCTACGGCGCACGCGGCGCCGGCGGCGTCATTCCGCCGAACGCGACGCTGATGTTCGACGTCGAGTTGCTCGACGTTAAAGGTTAGTAGATGTAGCCCGGATGAAGCGAAGCGCAATCCGGGAACGGCCTAGACGCCCTTGACGCACTCCCGGATTTCGCTTCGCTGGCTTGCTGCCGAGAGATTGGGCGGGACTTGTTGTTCCAACAACCTCTCGCTTTGGCGAGCGGATCGGCTGACCCGGATTTTGCTTCGCTTCAGCCGGGCTACGATCAACTCACCCACCCTCATCCGACGGCGGCGGAATCCGCGTCTCGTGGAAACCCTCGGCGTGCATCGCGTAGACCTCGCGGACCAGGATATGCACGGCCACCTCGTTCTCGGTGCGGCCGAGCTTTCCGAGCGTTGCCAGGAGAGCCAGGTAGTTGAAGGTCTCGACCGGCAGCGTCAGGCTTAGCGCCCTCGCCTCCGAGCGGTTTTCGGGTCGCGCCATGGGGTCGTACGCCTTAGGTTATAACTTGGTTATAATATCGTTAAAACACTTGGCAGGCGACTCGAATCGTGCAAGTTTTGTCCTCGGCAACGGGTTTTCGCGCAACAAGCTTAAAGCGGCCCGGTTAGGGGCCGGCGGTTAAAAACTTCGGGTTGGCAATCGCTTAGACGCGATGCGGCCCGGTGATTGTGGTGCTATGCGCGCAGCCTTCGCCCTGATGGCGGCCCAGAACCGGCCGCTTCATTCGCGAGGCCTTTCCCATGACCATGGAAACCTGGAATCCGGAACGCGTCGAGCAGCTCCGAAACTATGTCGGTGCGGGCCTGAGCTGCAGTCAGATCGCCGCCGAGATCGGCGTCACCCGTAACGCCGTCATCGGCAAAATCCACCGCCTCGGCCTGGGCCCAGGGCGGCCCGCCGCCGCGCCGGGGCGTCCATGCCCTCCATCCGTCGGGCGCCCCCGCTTCTCGCGCCAACGCCAGCTCCTGCGCCTGGTCAACGCCGAAGCGCCACGCGCGGACGGAGCAACAGCCGAGGCCGCACCGATCGAGAGCGCGCAACGCTGCTCGCTGCTCGAGCTGGCGCGGGACAAGTGCCGCTGGCCGGTCGGCGATCCCGGCGCCGCTGATTTTGCCTTCTGCGGAAACGAGGCGGCCACGGGCTTCTCCTACTGCGCAGGCCACGCCCGCATGGCCTATCGTTCCTCCGCGCGGCGGCGGGCCTAAAGAGCCGCGGACGAATGAGATTGCCTGATTGTCACGCTCGCGCTCGTCGCGGGCGTGACGGGGAAGGAAAAATCCGCCGGCCAAAATGCGAAAAAAGCGGAACGTCCGGCGTTTTCACGGGTTGCTTAAGGATATTGCTGTCAACGGAATTGCAAAAAATGGACCGGCACGACCAGGAACTTCTGGACAGGCAATTGCGGCGATTTCAGCCGGCGCCGCGAAACAACGGCGTGATGATTTTGGCGATCACCGCGGTTTTCTTCGCCGGCATGACCTTAGGCGGCTTCCTGTTCGCCTACAGAAGCGCGCCAATGCGAACGGCGTCGAACACAGCGAGCCCGGCGATCTCGCTCCTGAACGGAGCGCCGCCGATCATGCGGCAATAAAGAACGCACCTTCACGAGCAACCGCCGTCGCGCGATTTTTGCGCTTTCGCTCGAAGACGTTCGCAATCGTTGTTGTAGGTTTTCCCGTCGCAGCCGCAGACAGGCTTCATGAGCTGGTAACAGAGATCCGGCACGCGAATACATTTCCCGGCAATGTCGGCGCCGGCACATTGACCGGCCTGCGGCTCGCACCATAGGCCGGCGTCGCAGGAAATGTTCGCAATGCCGCCGCACGTCTCGCCAACACCGCCCGCACCCGCGACGCTCGAGAGCCCAGTCAGGAGGATAAATGCGAGCGTGACGCGGATCCCAACGCATTTGGGGCGCATATTGTCCTACTCCTCCGGCTCGGTCGTGAAGAACAGCGGATAGCCTTTTTCCTTGCCGAGCTCGGTCGCTTCCTTGGCCTTGGTCTCGGCCACGTCCCTGACATAGACCGCTATGACGCAAGCGCCTTTCTGATGCGCCGTCATCATCACGCGGTAGGACTGATCCTCGTTCATGCGGAACACCGCCTTGAGCACCAGGACGACGAACTCGCGCGGCGTATAGTCGTCGTTGAGGAGGATGACCTTGTAGAGCGGCGGCCGCTGCGTCTTCAGCCGGACCTTAGTCCGCGGCTTCACCAGGGTTTTGCTCATCGATGAACGCTCCGCGCCCAAATTGTACGAGCTGACTGTACGAGCTTCGACATTGTAATCCGCGCAGCAGCTTCGGCCCAGAGTGTAAGAGCGCGAACAGTCGCGAGGTCGGTGCGCCCGAGAGCTGTTGCCCCGCCTGCCAATGTTCCGTTATGGAACCGCGGTCGCTGTCTGGCGTTGATCGCCGCATCGCACGGAGGACACCATGCACATTCTCTGGATCGTCATCATCGGTTTCGTCGCCGGTGTCATTGCGCGAATGCTGGCGCCAGGCCCGAACAACCCGGCCGGTTTCATTCTCACCACGGTGCTCGGCATCGTCGGCGCTTTCGTCGCAACCTTCATCGGCCAGGCGATCGGCTGGTACGGCCAGGATCAGGGTGCCGGCCTGATCGGCGCCGTGATCGGCGCCCTCGTCGTGCTCTTTGTGTGGCACCGGCTGGTGACCCACCACACAATCCCCGATCCGGGTAACCGCCGCTGGCTCTAGCGACGGCTGACGCACCGGCGGTCAGCGCCGCGTGATTTGTTCGGAAAACCAGTTTCCGCCTCGAGCCAACTCCCGGACAACCTTTTCGGATTCTCTAGCGGCCCGCAGACCGCAGCTGAACGGCCGAAAAGCGCGGCGTCCGCCGCTCGACGACCACGGCGCGCGGCGCGCCCATGCGGCCGGTGGTGACCGTCACGCGGTTTACCTCTTTGCGCTGCCCCATGCGCAGCACAACGCCCCTCGCCTCCTCGAACGGGACCTGCATCAGCGACGCCACGATCTCAACCTGCTCCTTGAGATCGTCGGTGAGGCCCTGCGCCGCGAGCACCGCCTCTTCGACGGTCGGGGGATCGCACCTGACCCGCCGCCTTCCATCCTTCGTTTCCCATACGTCGGTCATGTCCGCACCTGTGTTTTTGTCCTTCTGCCGAGTCGGATTATCGACCCTATACCGCATTGCAGCAAGGAAATTGTGCGTTGCACTCACGACCAATTCACAACCCTGTTAACGGGCTCCCGTATGCATAAACTTCGACGCCCGGCTCACTTACGCGCCGGCATGTCGCTGAAGAGGACGCCGCCCTTGCCCTTATCGGTCTTCGCCGTCTCGACGAGGGAAACCGTCACCGCTTCGAGCGGCGCGCCAAGGTTCTTCACCACGGCGTCGGTGAGGTCTTTGACGAGGCTCCGCTTGGCCTCGACGGTGCGGCCTTCCAGGAGATAGACGATGACTTCCGGCATGAACTCCTCCGTGTGTTGTTTGCCCGCTTCAGTCAGCACAAATCGCGCGTGATGGCCAAGGTACGGGCTTGCCTCAAGTTCTAGTTCCGTCTATCGGAAATTGGTGGGTCGGTACAAGGGAGCTGGACGATGAAGCGGTTGGCTTTTGCAATCGGCATGTTGGCGCTGGGTGTCTCCGCCTCGACGGCGGCGCGCGCCGACTATGCCGTTGTCATGTTCAAGGACGGCTATTGCCGGGTCTGGGAACATAGCGCGGCAACGCCAACGCGGCCCGGGTGGAAATATCACTGGGTTGGTCTGCACAGCTGGGACTTCGCGATGAGCAAAAAGCACTACGCCATCAGGCACGGTTGGTGCAAAGAGTTCAGGTAGGCAACCAGACCTTCTTAAGCCGCCTATCACACCGGCGGGCGGCAGAAGGTTGTTCAACGGAGGTACAAATGAAGCGACTGGCTTTCGCAATTGGCGTACTGGCGCTCGGCCTCGCCGCCGCAACACCGGCGCGCGCCGATTTCGCCGTGGTGAAGTTCGCGAGCAGCGGCTGGTGCCGGGTGTGGGACAATACCGTGGTTGTGCCTCCGGACGGGAAGTTTCTCTGGTGGCATCACCACCACCATTGGTACTACCGTCTGCCGACTTGGGGGATTGCCGAGCACAAGTTGCACAAGGCAATCGCTTGGGGTCGATGCCGGCATTGGTAGGCGGTTAGGCCCGCGTTCAGCCACCGTGCGGCCCGCCAGATGATGGCGGGCCGGAACGGCTATTTGCGAGTTTGGAAGGGCGCTTGGGCGATGCACCATCACTGGTGCCGCGCCTGGTGGAAGTAACCGCCAACTCGTTTCGTTTTCTCTGCTGCCGCCCGCCTCACCCGGTGGGCGGCTTTTTTATGTCGCTCGATACCGAGTGCGTGAATATCCGGCGCCGCGCTCTTGCGCACGACGCCGCTTTACCATTTCGCGCACGGCTCGGCTTGGAACCATCAGAAGGCTCCCGCGTTTGGCGCCTAAGGGAGTTCATCATGAAACAATTGGCATTTGCGATCGGCTTGCTCGCGGTAGCCTTTACCACCTCGACGCCCGCGCGTGCAGATTACGCCCTGGTCCAATTCGGCGACGGCTATTGCCGGATCTGGTGGGACAGCGCCGACACGCCGTGGGGTATTGGATGGACCAAGATCGTGGTCGGCTTGCCGGATCACATAGCGGCGGAGGCGGCGTTAGATGCCGCGATCACGCAACGGGTCTGCCAGTAACCGATCGGCGCGCCGGAACGGCGTAAGCCCGCCTCGTCGCTCGCATGCCAAATTGGACGTGCGCAAATTGGGCGTGCGTTAGTATTCACCGCGCGACAGAAAATCGCCGTTTTGGGTGCGGGCGCCGAATGGACGGAGCAGCGCTAGAGGACCTCTAGCCCCCTGCTCGCCGCGCCAAGTGTAGCGGGGCTTCTTGGCAACTTTCTTTTGTGCCGGCGTTCCGTCGGGCCCTGCGACCGCCTCAGCGGCGGCCTGAGCCGGCGGAGCGTCCGCCGCCGCCGGAGCCTCAGCCAGCGCCGCGACACTCGCCGGATGCTGGGTGGTTGAAATGGCGCTGGATTCGCTCGCTGCAGGAGTTCCCGCACGGGCGTTTGCCGCGTGCAACTTCGCGGACTGACCTCGCGTCGCGCTCTGTGCGTCGATCTGCGGCTGCGGCGAAGTTTGCAGGTCTTGCGCTTGCAGCCGCGTCGCGGCGGGTATGCCGACCGGCGCGGATGCGGCAACGACAGGCTGCGCCAACGTGCGCGCCGCGACCGATTCTTCCGCGGCCGGCCGGTCCACCAGGGAAAATACCACAGCGGCCCCAGCGGTCGCGCCGATCACAGACGCCACGACAACAATGCGCGCCGTGCGCAGGAAACTCGGTGCAGGGGCGAGATAACCCCATTCCGGATTAAAATTACCGGCGTGACGCATTGCGACCTCCCAGGCAGCCGACAGGTGCCGCTGCCCGCACCCCGCCGCCGACGTTCAAACGCATCGACCGCGGCACAAGTTCCTGTTCCCGGCGCGAAATGGTTAGTGATCCATCAACACACCGGCAAGACGCGGAAACACAAAACCAGCCGCCTGTTGACAACACCCAACAACCTGCCGGGCCAACACGGCAATCTTGACCGTGGCGGTGACGGCGGTCACCGCTCCGCCGTACGCAGACTTAAGATGCGCTGACGAGATTGGCCGGAGGGCGCGGCGTCGCATCCTCTCCGCCGATGCGGTCGCCGATCAAGCCGATCCAGGACGGGATGCCGCCAATCACAGACACCACGCGATGCGTGGCGGCGACCACGTGATCCTTGATGCCGATCGTCTTGGCGAGAATCGAATCCGGATTGGCGGGCGCAGGTGCGACGCTTTCGGTCTGGGCCTGTGCGATCACGAGAGGCGGAAGCGGCGCGCCAATGACTGGCGTCTTGTTGCGCAGCGCGACCGGTTTCGCCACGACCAGGGCTACCATCTGCCGCGGCGCCGCCACGGCCGCTGGCGGCTCGATGTCGGCGGCAGCGGACGGCGCAGCGTCGGCGGCAGCGAGCTGCCTTTTTTCGTTTGCCAGTTCCGCTTTGAGGAAATTCAGGATCAAGCCGTGCTCGTCGCGGAGAAGCTGCATCATTTCGGTCGAAGCCGGGGCGGCCTGCACGGCGACGGCCGGCGCGGGCGCACGGCTCAATTGGAAATGGGTGAAGAGGAAGCCGCCGATGACGCTCGCCAGCGCCGCCGGCAACACGTCGTGAATGAGCTTGGTGAGGAAGCGCCCCAGCAACGGCATATTGTATCGCATGACCCTGTCGTCCTCCGCCCGGCATTTTTCAAACGGCCGGTTGAATTTCAAACATCTGTTATAGGCGGCCGCAGGCCGGGAACAAGGAATTTTTGCGGCAACCCCGGGGATTTCCTGAGAAATCATGGGCGTTAGGCCGGCTGCGCCAGGCCAGCGACAGCCCAGGCGCTGATCAGCTTGACCAGACGTTCGACCGCCGCTTCGTCGAGCGCCAGCGAAACTGGAGGGTTGGCGAGTTGCTCGCGATTGCGCATGAAGATGCTGCATTGACCGATCAGCCAGACCGCGGCGACCATCAGCGTGCGCTGATCCGCCTCGGGCAAAAACCGGCGCACGAGGTCGAGCGCCAATCCCATGAATGGGGCCGCTTCCTCGCTCATGAGTTTGCGAAATACTGCTGTGGGGCGCACCGCTTCCCAATTGAAGATGCGGATATGCCGGCTGATCTCGTCCCGCGCCAAAAGCGGCCGCAGCTGATCGCGGACAAATTCGGCGAGAGCCTTGTCGCGCGACATCGCCTTCGCCTCTTCGGCGTGAGCAAGCTGATGCTCGGTGAGCACGCGGAACGCCGCGCGCAGCACCTCCCGGTACAGTCCATCCTTGCCGGCGAAGTGGTAATTGATGGCGGCCTGGTTGACGCGCGCCTTGGCGACGATGGCGCGCACGCTCGTAGCTTCGTAACCGCGCTCGGCGAACAGCCGCTCCGCCGCCTTGAGGATGCGCTCGCGGGTAATCTCGGACGGTCGCGTCATCGGCCTTTTTCAAACTCTCGTTTGAATTACAGATAGGCGTCCGATGCCTATAATGCAAACCCTTTCGCCGGTGCCGCAGGTTCCCGCGGGAGGATCGCGCAGCAGGCTAGGGCCGGCTCCCTGAAGCCGTCATTCGATCATGCCGAGCACGTAAAGGACGAGGCCGGCGAGCAGCAGCAGGTATTGCGGCAACAACGCCGCTTTGAGCCGCGAACTGCGCCGCCCGAGCAGCCAGAATTGCGCTTCGACGTCGAAATTCGACTGGCCCGGCCGCCGTGCCTCCTGCACCAGCGGAACCAGCGCCAGCGTTGCGACCCCGAAGACCGCCGACAGTGTCAGGCAGGCGATCGCGGCGATGCGCAGCCCCTCGCTGGGAAATTCCACCCCGGAGGCTACCCACGCCAGCAGCACGATGGTTGCAATCAGCATGTAAGTGCTGCCGCTGCTGACGAATTCGAGCGCCCTGGTCTGAGTGTCGGTCGATGGCCCATTCATGCAGCAGTTCTCAACGGGATCTGGAGATCTTGGTGGTGAAGCAAGCACATGATGGTGAAGCAAGCACCGGGCGGCGCCGGCCCGGCGCGATGTGCGCATTATGCCGGACGCCAGCTCCTCCGCAAATGACTCTGCGCGCGAGCCCCGCTATCGTTTGCTCATGATCGGGCCGCACCGCATCGAAGGCTACGCCATCGTTTCCGCCGACGGCATGATCGCCGACGGCAACGGCAAGATGCCGGATACGATCCGCAACGACGCCGACCAGAGATTTTTGCAAACGGAGATGGATCGGGCAGCCGTGGTCGTACATGGACGCCATTCGCATGAAGGTGGGCCGCGCGCCGCGGACCGTAAGCGCATTATCCTGACGCGCCGTGTCGCGTCCCTCGCGCCCGACCCATCGCATCTGCACGCGCTTTTATGGAATCCGGACGGCGCGAAGCTTGAAGAGGCCATCGCGGCACTCGGCGCGGCAGACGGCATGATTGCTATTATCGGCGGCACTGAAGTTTTTGGCGTGTTCTTGCCGCTTTATGACGCTTTCCACCTTACACAGGCCGCCCACGCCAACATTCCGGGCGGACGGCCGGTGTTTCCGGATGTCGGTCCTCAGACGACGCCGCAAGACGTGCTCACCCGCCGCGGTCTCCGGCCCGGGCCGCGACGCAACCTCGACGCCGCCGCCGGCATCACGCTCACCACGTGGGAGCGTGCAAACCGATGATACGCTTCGCGCGCAAACAAACGCTCCCTATCTTGACGGCATGACACCGCGTCCACCGCGATCGGTTTCAACCGCCTTGGCCGAAAGCGCGCTCGATTACGAAATCGCGCAGGAGCAAGCGGCCGCGCTTGGTCGGCTTGGCCGCGCGCTCGAAGCAGCGATTACCGCGCTGTCCAGCCACGACAACGCCTGCGCGGAGCGAAGCGAGCGCCTGATGGCGCCCGCCTCGTCTGGTGATCCGATTCGCGAGCAATTGGTGCAGACGCGAGCAACGCGCTGTGGTGCTTTATCATTCAGCGCGAAGCCTGCGGTCTCCACGACCAGAGGTTGATCATCCGCGAGTACGGAGTTTCCGCCAAAGTGCAAAACCACATGGGCATTTTCGGTGGAAGCGGGCGCTCACGTCCGGCCTGAACGGACATGATGATTTCTTAAGCCGGAGCCATCTGCTTCAAGTCTTTCTTCATTGTTCTCACAGCATTGTTATTGGCGTTCCAATTGGGGCGGCGCCCAAAACAATGATGCGAACCCTTCCTCTCATCGACGAGCTCGAGACCGCTGTTACCTCCGGCACCGACTCGCGCCGGATCGAGATGCTCACACGCATCACCGACCTTTTCGTCGGCGGCGCTGCGCGTTATTCCGAAGAGCAGATCGGCGTGTTCGACGACGTCATGGTGCGCCTCGTGAACGCGATCGAGACCAAGGCTCGCGCCAAGCTGGCGCACCGTCTGGCGCCGATCGCGAACGCGCCGTCGAGCGTGATCCATATGCTCGCCTTCGATGACGATATCGACGTGGCACAGCCCATTCTCAAACAGTCGGATCGGCTCGAGGACCCCGCCCTCATCGCCAGCGCCAACACCAAGAGCCAGCAGCACCTGTTTGCCATTTCGCAGCGCCGTTCGCTGAGCGAAGCAGTGACCGACGTACTTGTCGAACGCGGTGACCGCGAGGTCGTATATTCGGTCGTCAAGAATGTCGGCGCGCGTTTTTCCGATGCGGGCTTTCGCATACTGGTCAAGCGCTCCGCCGGCGACGACGATCTTGCGACCACTGTAGGCACGCGCGGCGACATCCCGCGTCCGCATTTCCTGGTACTGCTGGAGAAAGCTTCGGGCGAGGTGCGTGCACGCCTTGCCGCCGAGCACCCGCAAGCGAGCACCGCCATCGAAGGGGTGGTAGCCGAAGTGGCCGGCGGCATTCGCGACGATACCCGCAATTCTTCGCCGGACTTTGCCGCCGCGCAAGCGGCAGTGGAGCGGCAGAACCGCGTTCGCCGCATCGGCGAAGCCGAGATCTACCAATACGCCCGCGATCGCAAATTCGAGGAGACGGCGATCGCGCTGTCGCTTTTGTGCGATACGCCGATCGATGTCGTCGAGCGGGCATTGCTCGATCCGGGCGCCGAGATCGTGCTCATCCTCGCCAAAGTCGCCGGCCTGTCCGCGGCCACGACCAAAGCCATTTTGCTGCTGCGCGCCGCCGACCGTGGCATGTCAGCGAAGGATCTCGATCAGGCGCTGACGAGCTTCAATCGGTTACAACCCGACACGGCCCGGCGCGTGCTCGGCTTCTTTCGTACTCGTACGAAAAAGCCGGCGCAGCCGATGGCCCCCCGGGCGGTCGCCGTCAACGGCTAGCACGACGCGCTGCTCAATAGGGGCAATAACCAGGTTGCACTTGCAGCCAGGAGCCGTTCGGATAGCGGTAGTAGCAACCGCCCCGCCACCAATAATAGCCGGTCGACTGTCGTTGTGCTTCCGACGCGATGACAGCGCCAGTCGCGGCGCCAATCACCGCTCCTGCAACCGCGCCGCCGCCGCGGCCCAGCGCGCCACCGACGATGCCGCCGAGTGCGCCGCCGACAATCGCGCCGGCGACGGGATCTTGCGCCGCCGCCGGCTGCGCCGGCAGCAATGCCGCGAGCGCCAAAAATGCCCCAGCTCCCAGCGTCCGCATGTCCAATTCTCCCTTGTCTCTCGTTCCGCCACAACGGCGCGTATATGTGGCCGCTCTCACAAGGTACCGCCCAATACATAATGCTCAAACAGAACCATAAAGCATCCGCGGGCGAAAGTATGACCCCCGTAATTCCGCATCGCGCCGCGCATTCGGATTTCTGCTCATTCCGGTGAAGCGGCATCGACCGACAGCCCGTCATTGTGATGTGGCCGCGCTCTACCTTCCGCGCGCGGCGGAAGACGATCACGCAGACGGTGTTCAGCGGCTTTTCTTTAGAAATTGCTTGACTCTAAGGGGTTTGCATTTATGTGGGGACTTTGCCGCTGCTGATCAGTCCGCGCAGGCGCGATCGGGCGGCTTTCGCTTTCCGTGGCGCCGGCTAGCCGGCATCTCGGGTTCTTATCTCTGGTTGGGGAGGACGGCATGAGCCAGAACGCCCTCTTGCGATCGGGGAAGGGCTTGGGGATCCCAGGTACCGCCCGAAACGAAGACAAGAAGACCAAACTCAAAGTGGCCGCGCCGGTGCCGGTGGAGCATCGCCAAGACCATTTCGCCGTTCGCAAGGGAGTGCGCTGTGCCGGCGTTCATCTGATCGTCGATCTGCACGGCGCGCAGCAACTTGACGACATCGAACACATCGAAGCAACGCTGCGACGCTGCGTCGACGCGGCGCGCGCAACGCTGCTGCACATCCACCTTCATCATTTCCAACCGAATGGCGTATCCGGCGTGGCAGTGCTGGCGGAAAGTCACATCTCGATCCATACATGGCCAGACGCCGGTTATGCGGCGCTCGACGTGTTTATGTGCGGCTCCGCCGATCCCGACGCATGTATTCCGGTGCTACGTGAGGCATTTTCCGCAAAGCGCGTCGGCGTGAACGAGATCTTGCGCGGGCAAGGCGCCTGAGCCGTTAAATGCCCGACCGGGTTTGAGCGGCCGGGCCTGAGTCCCGGCCGTTTCGCTTTTCTCATAACCAAGGTGCGGAGGGTGTTATGGCCGACAAGCGCTGGATCGCGGAGACACTGTTCGACGACCTCGGCCTTCACATGAGCTATCAGGTCGACAAAGTACTTTACGAAACGCACACCGAGCACCAGCACCTGGTACTGTTCGAGCATCCGTTCTTCGGCAAGATGCTGATGCTGGACGGCGCCACGCAAATCACCAAGCGCGACGAATTCATCTACCAGGAGATGATGTCGCACGTGCCGCTATTTGCCCACGGCAATGCGCGCGAGGTGTTGATTGTCGGCGGCGGCGATTGCGGCATCGCTGAAGAGGTGCTCAAGCACAACACCGTGAAGCGTCTCACCCAGGTGGAGATCGACCCCGCGGTCATCGAATTCGCCAAGGAGCATTTTCCAGAATTCACCAAGCCCGTCTTCGCCGATAAGCGCTTCGAAAGTGTGATTGGCGACGGCTTGAAATACGTCGCCACCACCAAACGGCGCTTCGACGCCATCATCGTCGACTCCACAGACCCTCAGGGACCGGGAAAAGTTCTGTTCAGCCAAAAGTTCTATGCAGCCTGCAAGCGGTGCTTGAACGAGGGTGGCGTTCTGGTGACGCAGAACGGCGTGCCGATCTTCCAGCCGCGCGAGCTCGCCTTAAGCGTCGCCAGATTCCGGTGGCTGTTTGCGGACGGCACCTGTTACATCGCCGCGATTCCGACCTATGTCGGCGGCCACATGGCGATGGGCTGGGCGACCGACGACCGGGGGCTGCGTCAAACCTCGGCAAAAACACTTGCCGCGCGCTACCGGCGAGCCGGCAGCTTTATGACCAAATACTGGACACCGGAGGTCCATGTCGCCGCTTTCGCGTTGCCGCGCTTCATTGCCGACGTGGTAGCAAAAGCAAAGCCGCGATAAACCGTGCGGCACGGTAGCCGTCGCGCGAACTTTCCGGAATGGGCCGATTGCTGCCCATTGCGCGACTATTTTGAGTGGGCAGAAGTCCGCATTTCACCGGTCGCAAAGATGCTCTATAAGCCTTGCGGACAACACTTTTTTTGGAGGAAATTGCCATGAAACTCTACATGCATCCGGTATCGATGACGAGCCGCCCGGTCCGGCTCTTCATCTCCGAGAACAAAATTCCGGTCGAGGAGGTGACGGTCGACCTGTTCACGGGCGAGCATTACCAGGCGCCTTACACGGCGCTGAACCCGAATAATCTCGTGCCGATGATCGAGGACGGCGACCTTCGCCTGACCGAAAGCTCGGCGATCCTCAAATACCTCGCGGACAAGATCGGCTCGCCAGCTTATCCGAAGGATTTGAAGCAGCGCGCCAAGGTCAACGAGATGATGGATTGGCTCAACACCAATTTCTATCGCGATTGGGCCTACAATCTTGCCTATCCGCAGTTGTTCCCAAATCAAAAGCGGCGTAGCGACGAGGCCCAGGCGGCCACGATCGAGATCGGCCAGCAGAATGCGCGGAAGTGGCTGAAGGTCCTCAACGACCATTGGATCGGACCGAAAAACCAGTACCTGTGCGGCAACCAGATCACGATCGCCGATTATTTCGGCGCGGCCCTGGTGACGCTCGGCGAAGTCATCCGCTGTGACTTTTCGGCCTATCCCAATGTGGAGCGCTGGCTCAACAACATGAAAAAGCTGCCGAGCTGGGCCCCGGTCAACGAGGTGTTCCACGGCCTGGTCGCCTCGGTGAAAGAGCAGCCGTTCCACGCAATCTGAGCTAGCGGGTAGCGCAAACACCACGGGTGACGGACGAACGAGGAAGCGGCCTACTTGTCCGCACTTCGTCGTCCGTCTTCCGTGGCATAGCGAGCCCGTGGGATTTTCTCCAGCCGGTGAGACGCAATGAGAAAAAGCAGCGACCATATTTTGACCAGTCAGGCCGGTAGCCTTCCGCGCCCCGACGATCTGATCGAAGCCAATAGCGGACGCGAATCCGGCAAGACGGCCGACGAACGCGCCTTCCAGGAGACGCTGAAATCGGCCGTGGTGGACGTTGTTCGTAAACAAAGAGAAATCGGTATCGACGTGCCGGGCGACGGCGAGTTCGGCAAGGCCATGGGCCACAAGGTGAACTACCGGGCGTGGTGGAGCTACTGCTTCAATCGTTTGGGCGGGCTCGATCTCTCCGGGCCCGGTCTTTACGAAGGCGCGCCGAAGCGGGCCGAGCCCGGCGAAGTCGTGCTAACCAGCTTTGCTGATCGGCGCGATCGAACCAAGTTTTTGCAGGTCTATAAGGAGGAAGTGACGACCGGTCCGCCAATGGCGAAATGGCCGGTATGCACCGGCCCGGTCGTTTACAGGGGACAGGAAGCGATCAAAGCCGACATCGCCCATTTCAAGGCCGGGCTCAAAGCCAGCAAAGTCGAAGAGGGCTTTATGACCTCGGTCGCGCCGGCGAGCGCCGCGCGATTTGCCAACATTTATTACAAGACAGACGAAGAGTTCATGTACGCCGTCGGCGAAGCCATGCGCGAGGAATACAAGGCTATCGTCGATGCCGGATTGATCCTCCAGCTCGACGATCCTGCTATCGCCGAGAATTGGGATATGATCAATCCTGAGCCATCGGTGGAGGGCTACAAGAAATTCTCCATGGTACGGATCGAGGCGCTCAACCACGCCATCAGAGGATTGCCCGAAGATCGCATCCGGTTTCACTTGTGCTGGGGCAGCTGGCATGGCCCGCACACGACCGATATCCCCATGCGTGACATTATCGACGTGATGTTGGCGGTCAAATGCCAAGCCTACTCGTTCGAGGCCGGCAACGTGCGCCACGAGCACGAATGGAACGTGTGGGAGGACGTCAAGCTTCCCGACGGCAAGATCATTTTGCCCGGCGTGGTCAGCCACGCCACCAACGTTGTGGAGCATCCCGATCTCGTCGCCCAACGCATTCTGCGCTTCACCAAAAGCGTCGGCCGGGAACGCGTCATTGCTGCGACCGATTGCGGGCTAGGCGGACGGGTCCACCCGATGGTCGCGTGGGCAAAACTCGAAGCTCTCGCTCAGGGTGCCGCCTTGGCGAGCCGCGAGCTTTGGAGCTGAACATCATTACGGCCGGGTTTATCCAGGCCGTAATGAGTCCCCGTTACCGGATGCTACGGCGGCTTTTATGCCGCGCGCCGTTGCGTCTTCATCCAGGCATCGATCTCGCGCTCGGCTTCGCCCTTGGCAAAGCCGTAACGCGCCTGCAAGCGTTTAGCCAACTCGTCCCGGCGGCCGCCGATACGGGTGAGATCCTCGTCGGTGAGCTTGACCCAGTTGGTCCGCACGCCGGTTTTGAATTGCATCCAATCGCCCTGAATCTGATCCCAGTTCATCGGTGTCTCCTTGTCGAGGACGGACAGGCGACGTTGCGCCTCACGCCGGAATGACAGCCCGGCGATGCGGCTGCAATTCGGCGACATCGCGGTCATTCGGCGAACAATCGTAGTGTAGATCGAACGAGGCTAGTAAAATGTAAATGAACATGCGTCCACGTGCCTTGACGCAATGCGCTTGCTCGCCGAAGAGACATTATGGCGTCGTCCGCTTCCCTTCCTGACGTCGGCCGGCTCGCGCGCGACATCCGTGGCGGCGACCGCACCGTGCTGTCGCGCGCTATCACGCTGATCGAAAGTAAACGCGCCGATCACCACCGCACCGCCGCTGCGCTGACCCAGGCGCTGCTCGAAGCCACCGGCAACGCGGTGCGCGTCGGCATCACCGGCGCGCCTGGGGTCGGCAAGTCGACAACTATCGATGCGCTCGGCACCATGCTCACCAAGCAAGGGCGCAAGGTGGCGGTGCTTGCGGTCGATCCGTCGTCGCGCCGCACCGGCGGCTCGATCCTGGCCGACAAGACGCGCATGGCGCGCCTCGCCAACGACGCCAATGCCTTCATCCGCCCCTCCCCCGCTTCCGGCACGCTCGGCGGCGTAGCGGCGAAGACGCGCGAGACCATGCTTTTGTGCGAGGCCGCGGGCTACGACGTGGTGCTGGTCGAAACGGTCGGAGTCGGCCAATCGGAAATCGCCGTCGCGGACATGACCGATTTTTTCCTCGCGCTGATGCTGCCCGGCGCGGGCGACGAGCTGCAGGGATTAAAAAAAGGCGTCGTCGAGCTTGCCGACATGATTGCCGTCAACAAGGCTGACGGCGACAATCTCGTTCGCGCCAAGGCCGCGGCAGCCGAGTATCGCGCTGCACTGCATATCCTCTCGCCGCGTTCGCCGAACTGGTCGCCGCCGGTTGTCACATATTCGGCGATGACCGGCGACGGCATTGCGGCGCTATGGGCGCACGTGCTCGACCACCGTGAAAAGCTCACAGCTGCGGGCGAGCTTGCCTCGCGCCGCGGCGAGCAGCAGGTGAAGTGGATGTGGGCAATGCTTGAGGAGCGCCTGTTCGCGCCATTGCGTTCCGATCGGACGCTCAAAGCGGCGCTGCCGCGGATCGAGGCAGATGTCGCGGCGGGACGTCTCGCCGCCAATGCGGCCGTCGAGGAGATTGCCGGCATGCTCGGACGGTGACGCCGTGCACGTCCTCCTCATCGGCTTCGGCCCCTTCCCCGGCGCGCCATTCAACCCCAGCGCAGTTTTGGTCAAGACTCTCGCCCGCAGGCGGCGGCCGGCATTGGCCAACGTCATGTGCACGACACACGTCTTTGCAACGACCTACGCCGCCGTCGATCACGATCTGCCGCAGCTGTTCGCGAAGAAGCCGGACGTCATTCTGATGTTCGGTCTTGCCGGACGCAGGCGTCAGCTGTGCGTCGAGACGCGAGCGCGCAATGCCGTCTCGGTGTTGTACCCGGACGCGAGCGGACGTCGTCCGCAGCGCGGCGTCATTGTGCACCGTGGACCGGCGGCGCTTCCAACCGCCGCGCCGTTCGCCG